>Ga0209156_10002265_pt1 | contig 15135 bp, 16 predicted proteins | sample GraSoiAngelo_124_FD_185881 | JGI IMG/M metagenome (GOLD analysis project Ga0209156, IMG submission 185881) | Grasslands soil microbial communities from the Angelo Coastal Reserve, California, USA - 14_0927_05_20cm (SPAdes) (version 2) | ecosystem: Environmental > Terrestrial > Soil > Grasslands...
AATAGGAAGCCGATGGTTACGATGATGTGAATCATCATCGCTCCAACAATGAAATCTATTTCTTGCGCGAATGTGACGTAGGACGATAGAATGCCGCCGCTGATGACGATTAGCAGGATCACTGACGCGATTAGACTTGCGAGCAATCTGTTGTTGGGCCTGTCTGGTTCGCGGTCGCTGAATTGTCCTGTCGAAATTGACGAATCGCTGATCTGCCTGGGAGCGAAGCTGGTCAAGACCGAATTGGCATGGTCGAACATGTCCCGACCGACCGTCCAGAAAGTGAAGGATGACCCGTTCATCAGTCTCACCGTAAAGTAGCCCTGTTCGGTAAGTCTGCCCGGTTTGCTGACTTCTATGCGAATAATATCCTTCTTGAGTGCTTGAACCGTTGAACGACCAGTTCTACTGATTCTGCTTCCTAAGCGACGGGGCACGAATACAAGCATCAGGATAGGTAGTGAGATGACAAGCGGGAGCATGGTGACGAAAGACAGGAGTGGACTAATTCTGAACAACACTGGCTCAAGCCCACTGAACAGGACTAACAGGACGAGAATCGTGCCCAGCCCGAGCCCTAGCATCATGCTGAGCCACAATCTGACACTGGACCTTCGCGTGTCTCTTCCGGTCCGTTACAATTAGACTGAAGCCTAGGAGGCTCCCCCTTCCAAGTCCGTGAACTGTAGCAACCTCTCGTTCCGGTTCCATCGTCCCAACTCCATCTGGTCCCACGGTTATGAGCCGATTGCTGGCTATACTTTCCGATGCGCTAGGGGTCTTTTTTGGCGTTCAGACCCATAAATCATCGCTTTCTATTTTGATACCATGGTGAGTGACGAGATCAGACATCTCATTGTACAGCCTCTCTGAGGAAGCAACAACTTCCTCCGGAGTAGTTGGGACGAATCCACACATCTTCTCGACCAGCTCCTTGAAATCCTTAGGTTTGTTTCGTAGATCGAAGAGGATCTTCCAGAACCTGCTCGTCATAGTTACGTATCTCCGATTCAAGAGAAAGACTATTCTTGCCGCATCTTCGGCGAGCGTGCGCCCGCTGGACAATACTCCGATCTTATTCTTTGTCAGCGTGGCGTTTCTCATAGAAGCTATGGACTCTGTCATCATCATGAACGACTTTCGAATCGCTTCAGCGGAGCTCGTTTTGTTATTCTTCTCGACTGCCTCATCGAGCTTCGTGAACCATCCATCCCGCTCGTAAAGGGCAATTCTGTTTCTGTACTGGTCTGCTTCCCAATGCCAATTCTTGGTAAACTGCTCTGCAGCCTTAAGAATGTTTGAAGATCTGAGATATTCAATATTTATGATGAGGCCTTGGTGAAGATAAGATTTCATCGGAATCTCGGCCCTATCACGAACCACAACGATCATCTCCAAGTCAGAATAAGGACGGTCAAGCTTCTTCGACGTTGAACCGTAGACGTAAACGGCCATAACATCGCTCCCATATTTTTCCACAATACGGGCTGAAATCTGGTGGGCGATCCTCAACCGACCTTCGTGAGTAAACTTTCGTAGCTTAGGAACCAAGACAGATCAATTCTTCTTGCCAGACGTTCCGTTTGATGCGGCTACCATAAGTACGGTTCTCCTTCACCTTGGCCTATTCTGCAACTACCGGCATAGTGGAGACTGAAATGGATCATCGCCAGGCATTAAGCCCACAGATCCGGAGGAAGAGGCTGAACGGGCTTCGGCTCTTCTCCAACAATGTGCTGAGTAACGGGAATTACTCAGACCTGAGCCTCTAGGCGAGCATAGAATACATTGAAGGTGGCTAGTGGTAAGAGGCTTCTATCGCGACTCTTCCAAAACAAGTGCCGATATCAACGAGATGACAGCTCCAATGGCGGCTACAAGGGCTCCCAAGAAGACTCCGGGCCCGAAGTCTGTAGATCCGACTTGAGCAATCGTCTGGCCGATGATTGAAATCGAGAGACCAAAGACAGCTATGGAAACGCCTGCCATCGTTAGTGCCATTCCTCGGAATGGTTTCACGGAAGATCCCTGTCGAGACTTTCCCGACACTGTTGAAGATTGTTTATATGATTTCCAGAATCGCAATTTGCCTCCATTTTCTCTGCATGAAACAGGCTATTCCAGAATGTTCATGAAACCCGAATAGCGTGAATTGATCTCTCCTATCCCTAGTCTGCTAGGTATTGAAGGAAACTTGAACGGTGGTCCCGAAAAATTCCCGTAGTGGTCCCGCTTCCTCTTCAATCGCCAGCTTCTGAGCTGAGCTTAGGGCTCTGAACGGTTTAACCATGATCTCAATCCCAGCTTTTTTCTTCGACTTCTCCCACGTTCCCGCGGCGATTCCATCAACTAGCAGCACTGGAGCGTTTCCCTGGATTTGTCTGAAGATTCTGGTCCTGTATTTTTGTGGCACGAAGAATTCTCTGGGATGGTAGAACATAACGTAGGTGTCCCAGCTGGGGACCAAGCGGATAGAATGAGCTTCGTCTACGGATTGTATCTGATCGACATCACTGGTTAGCATCTTGGATGCGTGATGGTCAAATTCAATCGGTTCTAATTCGTCGGCGATGAGCTGTTCTAGAGCCTTGGCTTCGGGTGCCGGGACTCCCCACCAATGGGCAAAGTCCTGGTGGGTTGCCGGGGCGTAGGTGGTGTAGAATCGTCGCAGCAGGGTTTTCATTGCTTGCTGGCTGGAAGGCTGGCTCTGTTTGCCCAACCACTGGTCCGGCCGAGTGAAGGTTACCTTTGGACCGTGGCTGGGACCGAAGATGAGGCTTCCCTCGTGGGCTGCTTGTTGTAGGAGGCTTCCAAAGCCTGAGAGGAGATGGGACTGGAGGGTGGGGCGTAGTCTTGTTCGTTTGACGATTTCACGGGCCAGTTCCTCCCTTGTCAGGATATGTCGGTCGAGGGCGTCGTAGATTGCCTTTGTTACCTGTTCTTGCTCGGCCCAGGTGATCTGGTATTTCTTGTCTGCAGGCCCCGGTCCTATCCTGTACGAGATTTTCTCACGGTGAAGGTCTTGGCGAGTCTTGAGCGCGGCTACGTATGTGGAGAGACTGTTGGAGGAGAGTAAGTGGAGTGTGCCGCGCATTGCCCAAGTCTTGACGAGGATCCAGTGTTTCCAGAGAGCATCTTCAACGTCTTGGATAGTGATGCTGTTGACTCTGGCCCAGAGGGAAAGAGCGGCACCCGATAGTACCTGAGCCTGGACCCCGCAGACATCCGATACCACCTGGGACATATCCCGTCTCGGAACCCGTTGGGCCAGATGGTTCTTTGACAGTCGCCAAGAGTTGACTTGGGCACGGGAGAGTCTGATCATTCCACTGGGAGGGTCTCTGTCTGTCTTTGAATATTCCGGGAACCCATGGTCCTCAACAAACCTACCGTCACAGATACGGCTCTTCTCCAACAAGGTGTTGAGTAACTTGGCAATGTGGACACGCTATTCCTAACCGAAGGTGTGAAGTCTGTGGTCTTCTCGCTAGACAAAGCGGGTCAATTGATTAATTCCCGAGGTATTTCGCTTCTCGGGATCAGTTAGGGCGCCCTTCAACGATGGCGCAGGCCGCGCGGTGATAGGTATCTGATGGTTATGAGGATGTGAATCGTGACTGCTCACGGTGCACATCGCAGTTCAATGCCGTCTGAGTGCTGCGACATGTTCTAGAAGTCGACATTTTCGAGACTCAATATTCTCGGATTCTGATATATCTCGGGATAGCGACAGATGTGTTCACCTGTATACGTGGATCATTTAATTGCATAGAGTGACCTCTAGGCGAAAATTGTCAAACGTCAAAAGTCTTCTCGGACAGCACAAACTCAACAAGACCATTTCAATTGTCGTAACGATTGCTCTCCTCACTCTCCCAGCCATCCTATCGCACAGTGCCGTGTCTGCATCAACGAGTACAGGCGGGAGCGCGACCTCCACGGAGCAGCTCATAACTGACTATACAGCACAGTACATCGGCCAGGTCAACGTTGGCGCCCTACCCGCCCCAAGTGCTAGCGATGCGACGCCGGTTGGCTTGCCGGACCTGTCTCTGACCACTCAAACACAATCAGGAACCCCTGATCCGCCAGCGATCATTACGCCAGGGCCCCAATCATTCATTCACATAGTGAAAAGCTTCGCAGGGACACCTGGAACGAACCCTAACCCGTGCCGTTGCACGCCTCCCGATATGGGCCTCGCAGCAAGCAGCAGGTTCGTGGTCCAGATGGTAAACCTTGCAGGCACAATCTGGAAGAACAACGGGGTACGTGTTACCACCTTCTCGCTCTCCGACTTCTGGTTCCTCCCTGTGAGGGGAGGGCCCCTCGGAATCGGAATGAGCGACCCTCTGGTTCTCTATGATGCGGCTGCGGACAGGTTCTACGCTTCCATCATTGACACTTTCGATGTCAACAGGGTGAACTTCGCAGTCACCGCAACAAATGACCCGACTGGAGCTTGGTACATTTACCGTGTAATAGCGAACTGCAATCCGGTCACACCATACTCGAACTGCTCGCCGGCCTCATCCAATACGCTCCCCGACCAGCCCTACATCGGCTACAGCAGTGACAAGTTCCTAATCGCTGTCAACGACTTCGACATAACCACGGGTCTCTTTATCGGTGCGCAGTACTGGATTCTGAACAAGGCTGAGATGCTCTCCGGATGCACGGTACCCACTTCATGCCCTGGAGGCCGGAATATTGACGCCGTGACCAATGTTGTTACTACGGCTAATAACCATTGGGCGATACGCCCAGCTCAACATCTCAGTACAACATCTACTGCCTACATGGCCGAGAACTGTCTCACTCTAATAGATGGGCTACTACTCACCAACACCTGCCCGACTGCCCCCGCCGGAAGCGGCGGCATAAACGTCTTCACGATCACCGGCACCCCACCAAGCGCAACGACTGTCGTGGTTACAACGGTGCCTGTCGCCGAGATGTCTTTCCCGGGTAGGGCTGACCAGCCTGGCAACCCGGCCAGTCTGGGCACCAACAACGCGCTTCGAATGCTGAGCGTTGTCTGGAGGAACAACCTACTCTGGACGGCCTCTCACGAAGGATGCACACCCCCCGGAGACAGTACAGATCGAACCTGCGCTCGCCTCGACCAGATAGACACAACGACGAGCATCCCCACTCTCGTGCCCGGTCAAGACTTCGATCTAGGCTTCTTGGGAGCCTACGTCTTCTACCCTGCTCTCAGCACGGACTCGAACAACAACCTTGTTCTTCTCTACGGGCACTCCTCCCTCAGCCTCTTCCCGACCCTCGAAGTAACAGGACGACTCGCCAATATGCCTCCAGCCACCCTCGGAGCGTCAGTACTACTAGTTGCAGGTACGGCCGCCGACTACACTGGCCGCTGGGGAGACTACTTCTGGGCAGCCACGGACCCGGCAACTCCTAACACCTTCTGGGTCTCCGGCGAGTACCGCAGCGTGAGCCTCTTTCAGGGCTGGTCAACACAAGTCGGAGAAATATCGTTCAACACCAAGTAAACCCCCTCCCTTTTTTTTCTCAAGATCCATGACTAACGGCGAAAGCCACCGGTCCCGCCACCGAAGAGACCTCTGCTAGAAAGGGACGTTGTGGCTCAGCTATGTTTCGAGTCGCTTTCGCACCACGAAATACCAGTCGGCGTCGCGGTGTGTGCTGAAGCCATTCTTGAAGTACATTGACAGTGGGCCTGGAAAGTCCCAGGCAGCCGACGGTGGTTTCTTGACCGGATAAGCCTCAGCGAACCCTAATCCTTCTCGGGAAAATTTCTTGCATGCAGCGTCGAGTAGGCGGGACGCGACTCCCTGGTTGCGATGAGAAGAGGCTACTACGAAGCAGACGATCGAGCCGACCCGTTCTGCCTTATCGGGACCGGGACTCATCAGCCAGTGGAGCGCAGGGTAGCTGGTGCGAGGAGCCGCGTTACACCAGCCGACGGGTTTTCCGCCATCGTAGGCGAGGAATCCGTGCATCCTATCCTCCTCGATGAGGCTTGAGGCCTGGCGACGACTCTCAGCCTTTCCCTTGTTAGCGAAATGATAGAGCGAACAGTAACAGTCAGACCAGTCAAGATTGTCCGCGAATGCAACCTTGTCGAAGAAGAGTAGGAAGTCGTCTCTTAGAGACGGCGATAGCTCCTTGACGACTAGGCTGCTCATGGGAGAGCGTGATACTGTGCCCTTCGATATCTTGCTTTCTGTGAGACGTAGGCAAAAGTGAAAGTTTTGGAGGGTGGATGTGAACTTGTGATTGACGTTTCTAGCCTGCGATTACTGACACAGTGTTCGAGCCGAAATCTGTTACGTAAACGTCGTTGTTCGCATTGTCGTATGCGAGATTCCAAGGCCCGTTGCCTGCTGACACGGTAGAGACGACGCTGTTGGTCGAGGGGTCTATGACGGACACAGTGCGGCTAGAATAGTTAGCCACGTAGATTTGCTGGTTGGCAGGGTCGTAGAGCACTCCGAAGGGGTTGTTTCCCACTACGAGCCTACTGATGATTCTGTTGGTTGAGTCGCTTATTACAGAAACAGTTCCTGTTCCAAAGTTTGCCACATAGACATTTCCTGTAGCGGGGTAGAAAGCAAGGCCCTCAGGGTCGCAGTAAGAGCAGGCTTGTATCGAAGTGACGACTCTGTTCTTCGAGGCGTCTATCACAGTCACTGTCTGCGCGTAATCACTTGACGCATAGACATAGTTTCTAGAGCTGTCGTAGACAAGATTACTGGGAGAGTTGACGGCGATGCTGGCAATGACAGTATTCTTTGAGGGGTCGATTACCGAGACTACATTCGAGTATACGCTCGCAACGTAAATGTCATTGTTGACCGAGTCGTACGCTAGTGCTACGGCGCCGAAGGGCACATTGATTGTCTTGGTTATCTTATTCGCGTTGTTGATAACAGAAACAGACGCTGAGCTCGTCACATAGACTTGCTGGTTGGCAGGGTCGTAGAGGACGGCTTCAGGATTACTGTCAACCTGCAAGTTGGCGACGACTTTGTTGCTCCTACCATCGATTACTGCGACTTTTCCAGGGGAATTGTAGGCCGAGCCGAGAACGGTGACGTAGACCATCTGGTTGGAAGGATTGTAAGCAATTCCATCCGGTCGGTCTCCAACGAGAATCGTGGCTAACACGCCACCAGCCCCCGAGCTAGGGGGTCTGGCTGAGGCCACGTCGCCTATAAAGAAAGTTAGCGTGGAACCCATTGCCAGGGTCAGAAGGATAATCCGGATTAGATTGAAGGGTTTGGTAAGGATTTTCATGAGCCTTGAAGCTACTATTTTCGTGGTTAAGGCTTACGGCTAGAATACAAGGGCGATGGCTTTGGCCATGACGGACGAGCAATTAGGCTTGTGCACCGATCCCAAAACTCCGATGGTCACCGCGGGCCCCAGAAGCGTATGAAAAACATGTCAGGGTCGGACTATTGGACGTAATCCTGACCTAATCCTGACCTATCTTCTAAAGGAAGCTCGTTCTCCCTTCTAGTCTGGCCAAGTCTTAATGCGGGTAGTGGTTGGATGAAGTTCAGGACGGCAGGCCCGTGGGGATGTCCAGGTCCAGTTCGGAAATATCCTGGAAACGTCTGTTCTGGTATGTTCTCGCCGGGTCCCGAGGAGGTCCCAACCGTGGAAGAATCATCAACCTCCTACGGAGAGAACCCTACAACATCAACAAGCTTGCAGAAGCGCTTCACGTTCACTACAGGGTTGCCGAGCATCATATTCGGGCTCTCGAGAAGAATCATCTCGTTTCATCTGGTGGAGAGAAGTATGGGAAGCTCTACTTTCTCTCGCCCGAGATGGAAGCACATCTACCTCTCTTCGACGAAATATGGGCCCGGATCAGACCTGCGGTTGAGCGGGAGGTGAAGGGATAGTGTCTCTCCTCATGGACCTTAGCATGTACGCGGCCGCGATAAGTGCGGTTCTACTATTGGTTTTGGTCGCGGTCTACCTTCGCGTCTACAGGGACACTCGCGCCCAGTTTAGCCTGGGCTTGAGTGTTTTCGCATCGATCCTCTTCGCCCAGAACGTTCTCGCAGTCTACTCATTCCTCACTATGGCTTCGTACATCCAAGAGCCATTCCTTCCCTACCTATTGAGCATCAACGTTGCGGAGGCCCTGGCCATCATCGCTCTCCTGCGAACAACAACGCGGTGAAAACTACACCTAATCTACACTCAATCTCGCTAAACCCGTAAAGTATCCGGTCCAAGAAAGCAACCTACAACAGTCCGGGAGGTGAATTGTAAGAATGAAAACTCTCACCATGGCAATCTTCTCCGCCCTTGCTATCGCACTAGTTCTTCCAGTAACATCGGCCTTTGCGGCCACGCCTGGCTTCAGTAACCTGTACTACAACGGGACCATAGTCCGAACCGTCGTTCCTCCCGCGGCTTTTCCCAACGAAGGCAAGGACAACTTCTACAAGGTGACAAACGGCGCCACAGGACAGCTCGGGATCGCGGCCGTTGCTCCCGGAAGTTCAGACTATCACGGTGGTCACTGGAAGGTATTCACTGTAACCTTCGACTCGGGAGTCACACCCGTACTACTGACCTCGGAACAGGCAGTTCTCTCGGCCCAGAACGCTGGGATGGTCACTGTGACCCGAAATGCTGCTGCCGACTTTCTCTGCCCGGTTCAACTATAGCATCGAGTCGAAGAGCTTGAACCCCGGCCCGGAAAAACGCCGGGGCATCCCTATCTTTTCCATCGGGACGAGTAAGACGACTCCTCTCGATGCTCTGTGGCCAGTCCTATTTGGCGGTCCTGCGTCCAGGAACAATAGACCCTTGCCGATCTTAGGATCTATGAGAGCTCTTCCTCCGCTAACACTTTTGTGTTTTGGTTCTTGGAACTGTCGATTTCCTAGTTTTCCGTGAGGCGTATTGGAGGATCTCTCTCCGCGAAGTCTTCAATCAATTCTACTAGCTCTTCGAGCTTCTCTCTGTTGGTGGTTACAAGTATGACCGGTTCGCCTCTTTTCGAACTGACTGAAAGTATGGCTCCGGACGAGTATATCCCGTGGCCGATTTCGGTGACTTTCGTCCGACGAACGTTGATCTCAGAAATATCGTCTCTTCGGAGGATAAAGTTTTTCCGGAGAGTTTCGAGATCCCTGACTGACTTCACTTGGATATGGTCGATCTGATCGGATGCGCGTTTGGGGCTGAGGTACAGTAGGAACACGAGGGACATTATCATCGCGCCGAAACAGGCTACGGGAAAGATCAGGATCCACCACGTGGGGAGCTCTTGGGTATGGGTCACGGCGAACATGACGAAAGTTGCCGCTATGATTGCGATCCAGGCGCCCGACAGGATCCAGCCCGGGTAGTAGGCTCGCGACAAATATCTCGTGTAAGATACACCGATCATACTCCGATCCGTGAAGTATACCCCGTATCCCCACGGATTGTGCCAGCCCGACACAATGTTCACTTCGCCCCGACCCTTGAACCGGTAGATTCGTAATCCCGCGACACCTCCAAGAAACGAATCTCCGAGACTACCGCTGAAGGGAACAACATCGGTCAACGGCTGCGGCTGCTGTTGAAACGTCAACGCTTGCGTGTTAAGTGGTCTCCCGCACCGGGTGCAGACCCATGCGCCGCCTCTAGGCGTGAAAACCCGTTTGCGACCTGTGATTGCACAAGAAGAGGTAGTGCAGTAGAATCTTCGGCTGCGGACGAATACTCGAGCCGTCCATGCGAGAAGCGCTATCCACAGCGGGATTCCTCCCACGATGAGGATGAAATCTACTCCAGCAAGGGTTCCCCCGAGAATGAGCGAAACGTCGAGAAGGATCAGCCCTAGGAAGAAGGCTACGAAAACGAGCACAAGCCAGTTCAGACTCCCCGTATTTCCTGGGTTCACTTTTTCGCTCAGCCTGTGGAGCCTACGATTACCGTAAAATCACCCATAAAGAATCTTGATTGTTGCACCTTGGATACAATCTTCGCAACATGGCGATAATTTCGGCCAAAGCAGCCCTCCCGTATCCCATCCCCTGAAAGCTCTTGTCAACCTGAAACCCGTTAATTCAGAAACGGTGGGGGTGGATCATGTCATGTGTAATGGCGAAGAAACCAATCATAGTGTCTCCCGGGTAGATGCCGTAAGGGATGACGATCCCATCCTCCGGTTTGATGTACGCCTTTGCGAGACACACTGCCACTGTGGGAACGAAGGGAGGTTGCCCATCGTAGAATGGAAACACACTCACCATCCCAGTTATGGGAGCGTCGCGCCTGTGACCGGAACTCTTAAAACGGAAACGACCGCGCGTCAACCTCTTTCTTGGGAAAAAATTCTTGAAAGACAAGCCAAGAACAATCCTTGTGCTGACCCTACTACTCGTAACAATCACTATCATCAGCACAGCTATGCCTGCGTACGCCACGAATTCGAGACCGAGTGTCAAGCCCGTCAAGGACATAGACGAAATGTTCGATGATGTCGCAACAATCTCACCTGCCTTCGGCGGCATGTATCTCGACGGCAACGCTCTCAAGGTCTACCTCACGGATCCTTCCCAGAGAGGCGTCGCCGAGCAGGCCATCCGAGCCGTATTCGGTAGAGAACGAGTCCCCGCTGGCGGCGTGCAAGCCGTCCAAGGAACCTACGGATTCCACCAACTCCATGCCTGGTACAGACAGATGGGCTCAGTGTTCAACGTACAAGGAGTGGTCTACACGGACATGGACGAGAGAGCCAACAGGTTGACGGTAGCCGTCCAAGACCAGGCACTCGTCGCGCCCGTCAGAGACGAATTGTCCAGTGCAGGCGTCCCACAAGACGCTGTCAACATCGTCCTATCCGATCCGATCTACTCCCTAGCGACGCTGCAGAGCATGGTGCGGCCGATCCAAGGCGGACTACAGATCCAGTTTTCCAACTTTCTCTGCTCTATCAGCTACAACGCCGTGAGAGGCGGAGTCACCGGCTTCGTCACCGCGTCCCACTGCACCGACATCCAGGGAGGAGTCGAAAACACTCTCTACTATCAACCCCTGACAGCCGGCAATACTTTCATAGGTACTGAGACCGCCGACCCGCTCTATACAAGAGCCACATGCAATGCCGCGGGCATCAGAGGCAACCATATCTGCAGGTACAGCGACACCTCCTTCGAACAGCTCGCGTCAGGCGTCACACAAACCCTCGGCGCAATAGAGCGGACGGACAGCGTCAACACAGGCTCGCTCACCATAGCCGGCAGCTTCCGCGTAACCAGCGAAGGAGCGTCCCTAGTCGGACAGACAGTGAACAAAGTCGGAAGAACAACGGGCTGGTCACAGGGCCAGGTAACCAATACATGCGTCAACACGGGCGTATCCGGATCTAAAATCGTCCAGCTATGCCAAGACTGGGTGAGCGCAAGCGTAGGACCTGGCGATAGCGGCTCTGGAGTCTTCGCGATAACCTCCGGCACGGACGTCCAATTGAGAGGGACGCTCTGGGGAGGAAACGGCGCCGGAACAGTCTTCGTCTACAGCCCCATAGCTAACATACAATACACAGCAGAACTAGGGCCAATAAGCACCTGCGCCTCCGGGTTCTCCTGCTAGAATCTTTCAGAAGACTCAAACCCCATCCCTTTTTTCTTCTCGTCCCCTAGGCCCAGTCTCGGATTCCATTGGTCCCGCCAGACTAACCCCGGCCTTTGTACCACCTCAACGCCCTGGTGGACCTGCTCTTTGAACGTCCATTTCAGCTTCTTCAGCTGGTAATCTTCTTGGTCGATGATGGTTGTATGGTTCTTGAGGAAGGAGGGCTATCACCGGGTTATAGGAAGACTAATTTGAGGAGTACGCCTTGCGAAGTCTCAATGAGCAAGGGAATTCTCGGCTACACGCTTGGGGTCTATGGCATAATCGGGTTCTTGGTGGCCTTCTTTGGTTCGAGAGCGTTTGCGGTCTTGAACCCGTCGATCGTCGTGGTTCAGGGAGAAGTCCACTTTCACCATTTTTGGTACGGACTTGGAATGGTTACATTATCCGGATGGCTTGGGATTTCCTTCAACAGGGCTAGGCTTCTGCGAACATATGCGCTCATCTTCGGTCTCGGTGCGGGGCTAATCGGCGACGAGATCGGTTTGTTTCTCACCTTTGGAAACTACCAGTCTGAGCTTACGACAGACTTCTTTGTCGGAGTCATAGGCTTCATCGTTCTGGTCCCTATGTTCCTCCAGTACAAGACGATCTTCAGGAAGGACACTACCCATGAAGGTTGGAACGAGCGACTGGTTCACCTAGGAGTAGCTCTCTTCGGGATATCGACCATCTTCTTCGCAATCAAGGCATGGACACCCGCCGTTCTGCTTGCTGCTCTAGGAGTGGTGGTGGTAATCGCCTCGTTCGAAGCGGCAAAGGCCGGCGTACTGGCAGGGCTAGCGGCAGGGTCGATCCTTGCAGCGGGAAATTTCCTGTTGCTCTATTACACGGATCCCCTGACAAGCCTGCTTGGAGGAGAGTCTCTTCCGCCAGACCTTGGTCTTACCCTAGACCAATTGGCTCTTCTCTTGGCACTTGTGGCTGCGATAATTTCGCTCCTCATCGGAATCGCCGGAGGAGCACTACTCGGACTGGTGTTCTCGGCTGTCCGTAATCGATACATGAGGAACTATAGTCTTCAAACCAGAGGCATCACGTTCGGCATAGTGCTCTGGGCTGTTTATGCCGCTTTCTCGGCTAGCCTCAGCGACTATGGAAGTCTCCTTGTCTCATTGTCGGTCATATTGGCACTTGCCGCCAGCCTCGCCTACGGCTACCTGCTAGGAAGCCTCTTCCTAAGATTCAGAAGAAAAACAAGCGCGATGACTCCAGACACCAACCGAACCGCCACAAACCAAACCTTTCCACAGTCGTAAATTATCCGGACAAGCGCGCCACTATTTTCGATTCTTCAGTCTATCACCAAGGTAGGCTCAGTGCCACTGCTAGGAACCTGTTGAGCGGGTCCAGTTTCTTTCCTGCTTGGACGAAATCCTCCATGAACCTCGGACCCGTCACCTGTGCATTGCTGAATCGGACCCCTGCGGTGATGTCTTTCAGTTTCAAATCCTCGATGAAAGGATGGTTAGCGTCAAACCCTGCCGGCGGTCTCTTCAGAGACTCACCCTCCACCTTCAACCCGCTCTCCTTGACCTGTCCCCAGGCCTCGGGCCGGGACACGATGGCCTTCCGGACCCTGTTGAGCGTCGGGGGGTCAGGATGCCAAATGCCTGCGCCTGCAAAACTCTGCCTAGGCGCCAGGTGAAGGTATAGCCCCGTGTAGGATTTCTTTCCTCCTCGCCGGTGCCAGAACTCCATGGCCACATTGGTCTTGTAGGGACTCTTGTCCTTGGAGAAGCGCATGTCTCGGTATATCCGGAAGAGTGAGCCGCCAAACGGCCGAGGGTCTGCCACAAGGTATGGGCTAACCGCTCTCAGCTCGCTCCCCGCGTCTCTGATGAACCGGAGGCTGGGCGTGAGCACAAACCTCTCGTACCGGGGCTTGTTCTTCTGAAACCATTCTCGGTTATTGTTTCTCGCCAGACTCCTCAGAAACTTGAAGAATTCAGGGGAGAAGTAAGACCCGCTGGACTTCGAGCCCAAATCCACCAGTACTCGCTGGTAGTTTTCGTATTGTTAAGCTCTGCCCACTCAGGTCCAAGATGGCTAGGAATGAATAGTTGAATCAAGAAACCCTTGTTAGCGACCTCCACACTCGTGGGGAGTTATGAACATGCTTCTAGAAATGACTGACGAAAAAGCAAGACGGATGCTCGCACTTTCCCGCGAACTACACTGGGCGTTCCCTACCTCCCAAGGAACTCCGATCATCAAAGGCCAGGCTACGAGCCAGCTTATTGAGCAAGCTGTCCAGGAGCGGGAATCCTGTGCAACCGCGGCACGGGTCCTATTGGGGAAGGGTGAGGAGGAAGGCGCGGTTGAGATCGCTTCCAACGCGTGGCGTCTCTGGATATTGGCCCGAGACCTCAGCGGTGGACGAGCGTTCCTCGCCAGCGTTCTTGACAATGGCGAGAAGAAACCGTCACGGGCCAGATCACTCGCACTATACGGTGACGCTCTCCTAGCTTTCCGTCAAGGAAAAATCGAGGAATCACGGCAGAGGAGCCAGGCTGCGCTGGACGCGGCACTCGTGGTGAATGATCAGGAAGCGTTGACACTCGCGTATCTGGGGCTCAGTCGGGTAGCGTTTGCCGACGGCGACTATGACCATTCCCTCGCCCTCGCTGTCAAAGCTAGAGATTCCGCCCGCGATCTGGATCGGGCGATGGGACAAGCGCCCTTATTCCTTCATGCCTCGGCGACCCGGCTCACCGGCGACTACGAGCAGGCAGCGGCTCTGTTCGAGCAGAGCCTCGACCTAAATCGGAAGATCGGAGACCAAGGAATGGTAGGGGCGGAGCTGCAAAATCTAGCCTCTGTCGAGATCCACCGAGGAAACGTCGACGCGGCGGAGCGCTACGTTACAGAATGCGAGAAACTTGGACCTGCGAATGATCCATACAATGCAGCGATGACCAACCTCACCAGGGCCATGATCGCATTTGCTCGGGGCGACAAGAACATGTCCCGGACTCTATTGCAGCGTGCTTAGTCTATGCTCAAAGAGGCAAAGGTCGACGCGGGTCCCGACGACCAGTTCGAGTTCAACTGGCTTCAGGGCATTCTGGAAAGGAACGTCAGAGATTAGCGGCCAATCTGATTCGACGGTTGAAATGTCCGACGGGATTGAATGGTTCTATTCTACTCCGAATGAGAGTTTCAGGTTGACCCTATACTCGACGACTTTGCCGTCTTTGACGAGCGCTTTCTGCCCCACCACGTCTACTCCGCGAATGTTCTTGACGGTCTTTGACGACCTCCTAACAGCCTCATTGATGGCATCTTCGAATCCCCTACTAGAGGTTCCTACGAGCTCGATTATCTTTCCAACAGGCATTCTTGTCGCCTGTGTTCTCGTTGGGGAGTGACTATTTCACGCTTTCAGATGAGACCACTGAATCTCGGCCTTCAAGAAAAATGTCCCCGTGATCCTGTGGGTGCAGCAATTCAGGTATCGCCGCCTACTCTGTGCTCAACGTTGAGAAACGCTTT
>Ga0209156_10002268_pt1 | contig 15126 bp, 13 predicted proteins | sample GraSoiAngelo_124_FD_185881 | JGI IMG/M metagenome (GOLD analysis project Ga0209156, IMG submission 185881) | Grasslands soil microbial communities from the Angelo Coastal Reserve, California, USA - 14_0927_05_20cm (SPAdes) (version 2) | ecosystem: Environmental > Terrestrial > Soil > Grasslands...
AAGGCACCGCTGAAGCAGCGGCTCAAGACGCCGTCGCACAAAGTGCACCGCTCGGCGAAGCAGTATCGCAGGCGTGAGAAGCATCCGCACCGATCGACGGACGCCGACTGATGCCCGACTACACGTACGTGATCGTGGGCGGCGGCATGACCGCCGCCGCCGCCGCTCAGGGCCTTCGGGAAGCCGATCCCGCGGGATCGATCGGCATGATCGGCGCCGAGCCGCACCCGCCCTACGACCGGCCGCCGCTCTCGAAGGCCCTCTGGAAAGGCGAGCCCGAGGAGAAGATCTGGCGCAAGACGGACTCCACGGGCGCGCAGCTGCATCTCGGTCGTCGCATCGGCGCGATCGACTTGCGCGCGCATCGGGCGACGGACGACCAGGGCACGACATACCGTTTCACCAAGCTGCTCCTCGCCACCGGCGGGGCCCCGCGGCAGCTGCCGCTCAAGACGGACCAGATCATCTATTTCCGCACGCTCGATGACTACCGGCGACTGCGCGGGCTCGCGAGCCAGAGCGTGCGTTGCGGCGTGATCGGCGGGGGCTTCATCGGCAGCGAGGTCGCCGCGGCGCTCAGGATGCAAGGGCGCGACGTCACCATGCTCGTACCGGAGGCGGGGCTCGGCGCGCGGGTGTTTCCCGCCGATCTGTCGCGCTTTCTGGTGGACTATTATCGCCAGAAGGGCGTCACGATGCGGACGGGGGAAGGGATGACGGGGCTCGACCGCCGGGCCGGCGCCTCCTTCGTGCGCACCACCACGGGAGGCGAGCTCGCGGCCGACGTGCTGGTCGCGGGTCTCGGCATCGTGCCGGCCGTGGAGCTGGCGGAGCAGGCGGGCCTGCGCGTGGAAAACGGGATCGTCGTAGACGAGTTCTGCCGCACCAGCCATCCGGACGTGTATGCGGCGGGCGACGTCGCTAACTTCGCGAATCCCGCGCTGGGCACGCGCCTGCGCGTGGAGCACGAAGACAACGCCAACACGATGGGGCGCACCGCCGGCCTCAACATGGCGGGCCGGGCGACGGCCTACGATCATCTGCCGTTCTTCTATTCGGACCTGTTCGATCTGGGTTATGAAGCGGTGGGCGACCTGGACGCCCGACTCGAGACGGTGGCGGACTGGAAGGAGCCGTTCCGAGAAGGTGTGGTCTACTATCTGAAGGGCGGCCGGGTGCGCGGTGTGCTCTTGTGGAACACGTGGGGGCAGGTGGACCACGCGCGGGCCCTCATCGCGGAGCGGGGTCCGTTCAAGGCGCAGGACTTGAAGGGCCGGCTGCCCGCGTAATGGCGCTGGGGGAAGCGCGCGTCACGAAGGTCTTCGTGGCCGCGACCTTGTCGCTCGCGGCGCTGCTCGGCGTGACGCTCGCCCTCGCCACGGTGCAGGCGAATCGCAGGGCGGACGAGTCGATCCGGCGCGCCCTCGCGGACGTGCGCCGCGGCGTCCTGGCGCTGTTGGCGGGGCGCACGGCCACGCTCGCCGGCATGAGCGGCGTGAGCGCCCAGGTGCCGCAGTTCCGCGAGCGGCTGCTCAAGAGTGACGAGCGCTCCGACGTGCTGGACCAGGCGGCGGAGTACCGGCGGCTGCTCGGGGCCGCCTGGGTGCTGGTGACCAACGAGCACGGTATCCTGGTGGCGCGCACCGACCGTCCGGAGGAGTTCGACGTCGACCTGTCCCGCGGCGCGCTGGTCGCAGGCGCGCTGTCCGGAGAATCATCGAGCGGGGCCTGGCTGGAAGAGCGGTCGCACCAGCTGTTCGTGGCCGTTGGGGTGCCGCTGCGCGCATCCGCAGCGGCGACCCCGCAGGGCGCGCTCCTGGCCGCGTACGCCGTCGACGACACGCTCGCTCAACAGATCGAGCAGGCGACGAGCGCCGACGTGGTGCTCTTCGCCATCGATACGCTGGACCATCCCTACGTCGTCGGAAGCACGCTGCCCCGCGAGCAGGTCGGCCCGGCGCTCGCCGCCGACACGGCGGCGCTGCGCCGCTTGACCGCCGACTCGGGCGCCGTGGAGGTGTCGGCGGTGGTCGGTGGCGAGCAGCTGATCGGCCTCGCGAGTCCGATCCGCTCGGGCGGCGGCGACGCGTTCGGGGGGGTCATCGTATTCCGCTCGCGCGAGCGGGAGCTCGCGACCTTCGCCGGGTTGCGGCGCACACTGGCGATCGCGCTCGCTCTGGGGCTCGGGCTGGCGGTCGTCTGTGTGTTCAGATCCCTCCGAACCACGGATACCCCTGGTCTTCCCAGTAGCCGCCCGGCCGCTGATCGGTGAACGTCATCGAGACCAGGTACTTGGTGAGCTTGTAGCCCAGCTTGGTCGGCGAGTACAGCCGCAGGGGCGCGCCGTGCGCCGGTGGGAGCGGATTGTCGTTCATGCCGTACGCCAGAATGGTTTGCGGATGCATGGCGCTCGCCAGGTCCCACCCGTTCGAGTAGCCGGCGTCGAACGACTCGAAACTGATGTAGCGCGCGACGCCGAGCGGGCGGCAGCGGGCGACGATCGCGGACACCGGGACACCGTGCCAGGTCGCGATCGCCGACCAGCCTTCGACGCAAGTGTGCTTCACCGTGTACGACGTGCGCGGCAGGCGCATCAGGTCGTCGAGCGACAATTCGAGCGGTTGTTCGACCAGGCCCCGCACGCGCAGGCGCCAGCGCTCCGGATCGCGCAGCATGGGCGTCATGTCGGAAATGAAGTAGCTCGGCAGCATCGCGCTGCGCTCGGCGGGTGAGTAGGTCCGCGCCAGGTGCGTGGGGGAGAACAGGACCTTCTCGCCCACCCAGTCGTTGACCCGGCTCCAGTCGAGGAGCAGCGGGCGAATTGCGCCGCCCCCGTCCCAACCGCACGCCGCCGCCAGCGCGGCGCCGGCCCCGGCCAGACCCACCTTTACGAATGCGCGCCTGTCGACCTCGTGCAACTTGGCGTCGTGGCGTCTTGGCGTCTGTCTCCTAGTCATGACTGGGGAACCTCCCCCGGTACCACCCCGTGATCATGGCCCGCAGCGACGCGGGGTCCACGACGAACACCAGCACCACGTGAGTGATGGTGAACGCCACGAAGATCCACACGGTCCAGAAGTGCCAGTATCGGGCGGCCTGGAACCCCCCGAACAAGGCGGTGAGCCAGCCGAGCTGCGTCGGCTTGTAGATCGCCAAGCCGGTGAGCACCGCGAGGGCGCCGAGCGCGTAGATGCTCGAGTAGGCGAGCTTCTGAAGCGGGTTGTGTTTTCCCTGGGGCGGGTGCTCCCTGCGCAGCCGCAGGTAGTAGGCGGCCATGGCGAGCGCGCCCGGGACGTCGCGCGGTCGAAACAGCAGGGCACGCCACTCTCCGCTCTTCACCAGGTAGCCGAGATATACGAGGCCGGCGGTGACGAGGGGCCACATGAGGGCGAAGTGCCAGTTCAGCGCCCCGGCGAGCCAGCCGCCCAGCCGGCTCCAGTGGGGGAACTGCGCGCCGTCCAGCGGATTCGGCAGCAACGGTCCGCCGCGGTTCCCGAAGCGCGCGTAGGCCTCGTAGATCTGCAGGCCGCTCGTGATCATCCCGGCGAGCACCAGCACGGTCACCCAGTGCGTGATGCGGACGATCCAATGGTGGCGGCGTACGAGGGGCCGCGGGGGTTGCTGGTCGGTCATGAAGCGCTCCGGTCGCCATGCACGCTACGGGCGAATCTGCTCTCGCGTAAGGGGCGATGAGCGGATTCTCACGAACGTCCAACGGCTTCCCACGCCCGCCCGCTCGCACTTAGCTTGCAGCGCAATGACCCACCCCGAACCGAGCGGCCCGGCCGTGCCCGAGCGAATCAACGGACTCGCAAGCGTAGCCGCCAACCTGTCGTGGAGCTGGAACCGCAACGCGCGCGCGCTGTTCCGCATGCTCGATGTGGCGCTGTGGCGCCGCACCCAGCACAATCCCATCGAGCTGTTGCGCCGGGTCGATCCCGCGCGACTCGCCGCCTGCGCGGCCGACCCCGCGTTCCTGGGCCTGTACGACGCCGTCGTCGCCGCCGCAGCGCAAAACGCCACGTCCGCCGGCACCTGGTTCGCCACGTCCTATCCCGAGTCGGTCACACGCTCGATCGCCTACTTCTGCGCGGAGTTTGGGCTGCACGCCTCGGTTCCCATTTATTCGGGCGGCTTGGGTGTCCTGGCCGGGGATCAGTGCAAGGCGGCGTCGGACCAGGGCATCCCGCTCGTCGGTGTGGGCCTGTTCTATACCAGAGGATACTCCGACCAGCGGCTGCGACTGGACGGCTGGCAGGAGGACGCCGAGGAGCGTTTCGCCGTGGCCGCGACGCCGCTCGAGCGGGTGCGCGGGCCGAAGGGCGATCCCTGCCTCGCCACGGTGCGGCTGTCCGGACGCCCCGTGAGCGTGGGCGCATGGCGCGTCATGGTGGGCCGCGTGCCGATCCTGCTCCTGGACACGGACCTCGAGCAGAACGACCCGGCCGACCGCGGGCTGTCGCATCGGCTCTACGCCGGTGGCCCCGACCTGCGGCTGCGCCAGGAATGGATCCTGGGCGTGGGCGGCGTGCGAGTGCTGCGGACTTTGGGATACGACCCGGCCGCCTGGCACGCGAACGAAGGGCACGCTGCCTTCATGCTGGTCGAGCGGATTCGCGAGCTCGTGACCCGCGGCACCCCATTCGCGGACGCCGTGCGCCGGGTACGTGCGACGAGTGTCTTCACGACCCACACGCCGGTGCCCGCCGGGCACGACACGTTTTCGCTGGAGCAGGTGGAGCAGTGCATCGGCCCCGTATGGCAGGAGATGGGGGTGGCCCGCGAAGTGTTCACGCGGCTCGGGGCTCATCCGGTGGTGGACCACGACCGCTTTCACATGCCGGTCGCCGCCATCCGGTTGTCGGCGCGGGTCAACGCGGTATCGCGCCGCCATGGCGAAGAAGCACGCCGCATCTGGGCGCCGCTCTGGCCGGACCGCGAGGTCGCGCGTGTGCCGATCGGCCATGTCACGAACGGCGTCCATATCGCCACGTGGATGGCGAACCGCGTCCTGACCTTGTTCGACTCGCATTTCGGCCCGGATTGGCTCGCCCGCGTGGACGACGCCGGGTTCTGGGACAAGGTGCTCGAGTTGGACGGCGCGGCCGTGTGGGCGGTGCACAACCAGCTCAAGTCCCACCTAATGCGGAGCATCAGGGAGCAGGCGCGGCGGCGCTGGGCGGACCAGTGGAAGGAGGCCCTGCACCTCGTGGGCGCGGGCACCCTGCTCGATCCGGAAGCCCTGACGATCGGCTTCGGCCGCCGGTTCGCGACCTACAAGCGGGCCGACCTGATCTTCCGCGATCCCGACCGGCTGCAGCGCCTGCTGGTGAACCCCTGGCGCCCGGTCCAGATCGTGTTTTCCGGCAAGGCCCACCCGGGCGACGAGCCCGGCAAGCAGGTGCTGCAGCGCGTGTACGCCCAGACGCGGGAAGCCCGGTTCGAGGGCCGGCTTGCGTTCATCGAAGACTACGACATGCATCTCGCCCATAGTCTGGTGCAGGGCGTGGACCTCTGGCTCAACGTGCCGCGCCCGCCGCTCGAGGCGTGCGGCACGAGCGGCATGAAGGCGGCGTTGAACGGCGTACCGCAACTCAGCACGCTGGACGGGTGGTGGGCCGAGGGTTACGATGGGCCGAACGGGTGGGCCCTTCCGGCCGTGCCCGCGGGGCAGGACGTCGATGCGGCCGATGCCGAGCAGCTGTACCGGCTGCTCGAAACCGAGGTGGTGCCGCTGTTCTACGACCGCGATGCCGCCAATGTGCCGCGGCGCTGGGTCGAAACGATGAAACACGCGCTGCGCGCGGCGGGCGCGCGATTCACCGCCCAGCGCATGGTGAGGGAGTACCTCACCGAGTACTATCTCCCGGCGATGCGGGGCGAGCCGCCGGCGGACGATCCGCCGACCGCCTGACAGGAGGCGACCATGGGCGCGACGACACCAACGCCGAAACCGGGCCGGCAGCGCACCACCCGTCCGCGACGGATCGCGGGCACGACCCCGCGGCCGCAGACGCCCGAGGGCGAGCGGATCGGCGTCGCCCACCTGACGGCGGAGTATTGGCCCTTCGCCCGCACGGGCGGGCTGGGCGAGGCGGTGAGCGGCCTGGCGACGTTCCAGGCCGCCGCGGGGTTCCCCACGACGGTCATCATGCCGCTGTACCAGCTGGTGCGTGAGACCACACCGACCCTCGAGCGAACGGGGCATACGTTCACTGTGACCCTGGGAGGGCACACCGAGCGAGCCTGGTTGTACGAAACCCGACCCCCGAGCCCCGGTCCCCGCGTTTTTTTCATCGAGCATCCCGACTTCTTCGATCGGGCGGGCATCTACGGCGACAACGGCGCCGACTATCCGGACAACGCCCGGCGGTTCGCGTTCTTCTGCCTCGCGGCGCTCACGGCGCTTCCGGAGATCGCCCCCGCCACGCAGGTGCTGCACGCGCACGACTGGCACACCGCCCTGGCGCCCGTCTACCTGCGCACCGCGTTCGCGGGCCAGCCCTTCTACAGCGCCCTCTCGGTCGTGATGTCGGTCCACAACGCGGGGTTTCAGGGACACTTCCCGCCGGACACGCTCGCCGGGTTGGGTCTCGCCGCCGAGCTGTACAACCCGGGTGTGTTCGAATGGTACGGCCGGATGAACATGCTCAAGGCGGGGCTCGCGTTCTCCGATCTCGCGGTGACGGTCAGCCCCACGCACGCACGCGAACTCTGCACGCAGGAGGGGGGGTTCGGGCTGCACGACACGTTCATCGGCATGGGCGACCGGCTCAACGGCATCCTGAACGGGATCGATCCGACCCTCTGGAATCCCGAGACCGACTCCGAGATCACGGATCACTTCTCCCGCGAGGACCTGTCGGGAAAGCGGCGCTGCAAGGCGGCGCTGCAGCGCGCGTACGGGCTCCCCGTAGAGCCGCATACGCCGCTCTTCGGCATGAGCGCGCGCATGGTGGCGCAGAAGGGGCTGGACCTGGTGCTCGGCGCCGATCTCCTGGGGACGTCGGACGCCCAGTTCATCTTTCTCGGCGCGGGGGAGCATCGCTACCACGAGGCCCTGGGGAACCTCGCCGCCGCGGCCCCCGATCGCATGGCGGTCGAGTTCATGTTCACCGATCATCTCGAGCATCGTCTCCTGGCCGGGGCCGACGCCCTGCTGATGCCGTCCTTGTACGAGCCGTGCGGCCTCACGCAGATGCGCGCCCAACGCTACGGCGCGGTCCCCGTCGCGCGGCGGGTGGGCGGCCTGTCGGACAGCATCGCGGACGGGGTGACCGGGTTTCTGTTCGACGAATACACGCCGGCGGCGCTGGGGCTGGCGGTGCGCCGGGCGGTGGACAGCTATGCCGACCGACCGGCGTGGCGGAAGCTCGTGCGGGCCGCGATGACGCAAACGTTCGGCTGGGACCGCTCCGCCGAACGGTACCTGGCGCTGTACGGCCGCGCGCTCGTGGTGCGGTCGGCCGCGCTTTCGAGCTGACCGAGAACGCGATGGAGTTCGTCCTCGCGCTCCACAGTCACCTCCCGTACGTCCTGAATCACGGCCGCTGGCCGCACGGCAGCGACTGGCTGTGCGAGGCCGCGTTGGACACGTATCTCCCGCTGCTGGAGCGGCTCGAGGAACTGTCCGCCGAAGGAACGGCTGCGCCGCTGACGATCGGCTTCACGCCGGTGTTGGCGAATCAACTGGCCAGCCCCGCCTTCGCGCGAGAGATGGAGGAGTTCTTCAGCCAACGGCTGGTTGCCTGCGACGAAGCCCCGGCGTCCTTCGGGCCGCTGGTGGGATTCTGGAGGGAGCGATTCAGTCGCCTGCAGGCGCTGTTCCGGAAAATCGACGCAAATCTCGTCGCCGCCTTTCGCCGGCTCCAGGAGCAGGGTCGTCTCGAGATCATCGGATCCGCGGCCACGCACGGCTACCTGCCGCTCCTGGCCCGTGACGAGAGCATCCGGCTGCAGCTGGCGGTGGGCCAGCAGGAGCACCGTCGTCTGTTCGGCGTCGCCCCGAAGGGGTGTTGGCTGCCGGAGTGCGCCTATCGCCCCCGCAAGGGAGGACGCCGCGGCATCGAGGAGCATCTCGCCGACGCCGGGTTCCGCTACTTTTTCACCGACGCGCATCTCGCCCGCGCCGGCACCCCGCTGGGCGCCTACGGCGACATCCCGCTCGGGGCGGAGCGATTCGACGCGGAGCGGCACGACGACCCCGCGAAACCCGGCCGCCGCACGAAGGCGGCGCGGTCGCCGTACCACGGCTATCGGGTCTCCCGCGCGGCGCGCGGCGGCGTCGCCGCGCTGGTACGCGATCCCCGCTCCTCGATGCAGATCTGGAGCCGTCACCAGGGCTACCCGGGCGACGAGTGGTACCTCGAGTTCCACAAGATCCGCTGGCCGGGCGGCTTGAAGCTGTGGCGCGTGAGCGGTGGCAACGTCGACCTGGGCGCGAAGCGTCCGTACGAGCCGCACGCGGCGCTCGACCGTGTGAACGGTCACGCGTCGCACTTCGCCCACCTGCTCGAGAGCATCGCGCAGGAGCAGCAGGAGGACGGCGCGGGAGTCATCGTCGCGCCGTTCGACACCGAGCTGTTCGGACACTGGTGGTTCGAGGGAGCGGACTTCCTCGCCGCGACCTATCGCGCGTTGCGCGGCAAGAGCGTGCGCGCCGTGATGGCGTCGCAGCATCTCGAGGCGCATCCCCCTCGCACCGCGGTTCAGCTGGCCGAAGGGTCGTGGGGCGCCAACGGCGACCACTCCATGTGGCTGAACGATCGGACGGCGTGGACCTGGAAGCGGCTCGCGCCGTTGGAGCAGGCCTTCTGGGACGCAGCGCCCGCCGCTCTCACATCGGCCGCCGCGCAACCCGTGCTGGCGCAGGCCGCGCGCGAGCTGCTGCTGGCGCAGGCCTCCGACTGGCAATTCATCATCTCGACCGGGGCGGTGGTCGACTACGCCGAGCGCCGCTTCACGCTGCATTGCGACGACGCCGAGCGGCTGATCAAGACGCTCGTCGGGGGCGAGCTCGAGGCCGGGCGGCGGCTGGCCGAGGAGCTGGCCCGCCGCGACGATCTGTTCCCCGACGTGCTCGCCCAGGTGGCGGAGGCGCTCAACGGTTGATGCGGTCGATCGTGATCCACGGGCACTTCTACCAGCCGCCGCGCGACGACCCGTGGACCGGGACCATTCCCGTCGAGGCGAACGCCGCTCCGTTCCACGACTGGAACGAGCGCATCGAGCGGGAGTGCTACGCCCCCGTGGCCCCGTCGCTCGCGTCGATGAGCTTCGATTTCGGGCCCACGCTGCTCGAGTGGATGGAGCGGCACGCAGCCGGGACATACGCGCGCGTGATCTCGGCCGCCCGCTCGGGTGGCGCGGTCGCCATGCCGTACCATCACCCGATCCTGCCCTTGAGCCCGCGCCGGGACAAAGTGACCGAGGTGCGCTGGGGCATCGCCGATTTCCGGCGACGGTTCGGGTGTGAGCCCGAGGGCATGTGGCTGCCCGAGACCGCCGTGGACGACGAGACGCTCGACGTGCTGGCCGCCGAGGGCATCCGCTTCACGATTCTCGCGCCGCACCAGGTGGAGCGCGCCCCGGCGGGCGGGCTCCCCGGCTGGTATCGCACCAACGCCGGGCGTCGCATCGCGGTCTTCACGTATGATGGCGCGATCTCGCACGACGTCGCGTTCGGGCCGTTGGTGCGTGATGCGAACGCATGGATCGAGCGGCTCACGGCCGGATCGAATCAGCTGGTGGCGGTGGCGACGGACGGCGAGACCTACGGTCACCATCACAAGGGCGGCGACGTCGTGCTCGCCCGCGTGCTGGATACCCTGAAGCGGCGCGGCGATGTACGCGTCGAGAGCTTCGCCAGCTTTCTCGCCCGGCAAGAGCCCCAGGAGGAACTCCGGATCGTCGCGCCCAGCTCGTGGAGCTGCCCGCACGGGGTGGAGCGCTGGCGCGCCGAGTGCGGCTGCCGCGCCGCGCCGGAGCGCGGGCTGCATCAGCGCTGGCGCGCGCCGCTGCGTACGGCCCTCGAATGGCTCGCCACGGAGCTGCGCGCCCCGTTCGAGCGGGAGGGCCGCCCGCTGCCACACGAGCTCGAGCGCCATGCGCTGCGCATGTTCACGTCGTGCGGCTGGTTCTTCGACGACATCGCCGGGATCGAGTCGGTGATCGTGCTGCGCTCGGCCGCGCGGGCGATCGAGCTGTCGGGTCCGGAGGGACCGCGGCTCGAGGCCGGCCTGCTCGAGCGCCTGGCGCTGGCGCCAAGCAACGATCCCGCGGTGGAGACGGGGCGGGAGCTCTACCTCAAGCGGGTGAAGCGGTGAACCCGGTCGGCTTCGTGTTCGGCGTGCACCTGCATCAGCCGGTGGGGAACTTCGACCATGTGTTCGCCGATCACCTGCGGGACGTCTACCGGCCGCTGGTCGAGCGGCTGGCGGAGCGACGCTTCTTCCCGTTCACGCTGCACATCTCGGGTCCGCTGCTCGAGTGGCTCGAAGCCCATGACGCGGCCTACCTCGACATGATCGCTCGGCTGGCCGCGGACGGTCAGGTGGAGCTCCTGCTGGCGGGATTCTACGAGCCGGTGCTCGCGTCGCTCCTCCCGGCCGATCGGATCGAGCAGGTGGCGTGGATGCGCGAGGCGATCCACCGGCGCTTCGGCGTCGCGGCGACGGGGCTGTGGCTCACGGAGCGGGTTTGGGAGCCCGATCTGGCGGCGCACCTGGCCGACGCCGGCGTGCGCTACGTGGTGCTCGACGACCGCCATTTTCTCGTGAGCGGCTTCGAGCGGGACCAGCTGCACGCTCCTTTCTGGACCGAGAGCGGCGGCAAGCGCGTCGCGCTGTTCCCCATCGACGAGCGGCTCCGGTATCTCATTCCCTTCCGGCCGCCGGCGGAGATCGGCGCCTACCTGCGGGAGCTTCGGACTGCGGGCCGCCCGCTCGCCGTGTTCGTGGACGACGGGGAGAAGTTCGGCGGCTGGCCCGGCACCAAGGATTGGGTGTACACGCGCGGCTGGCTGGCGCAGTTCCTAGACACCGTCGGGGCGCTCGTCACCGCGGGGGAAGTCCGCCTCACCACGCCCGGCGCGGCGCTCGACACCGTGCGGAGCGGGGGCCTCGCCTATCTCCCAACGGCCTCCTACCGGGAGATGGAGGCGTGGGCGCTGCCGCCGGCGGCCGCGCGCCGCCTGGCCGTGCTCGAGCACGAGCTGGGCGAGGCCCGCCTGGCGGGGCCGGACGGGGCGCTGGTGCGGGGAGCGCACTGGCGCAACTTCCTCGTGAAATACGCCGAGGCGAATCGCATGCACAAGAAAATGCTCGCGCTGTCGGCGCTGTGCCGCGCGCGCGGCGATCCGCCGGCCGCGCGCCGCGCCATCGGCCGGGCGCAGTGCAACGATGCCTACTGGCACGGGGTGTTCGGGGGATTGTACTTGCCGCACCTGCGGGCCGCGATCTGGCGACAGCTGGCGCTCGCCGAGGGCGAGCTGCGCCGCGGCGAGGGGCTCGTCCTCGAGCGACTCGATCTCGACGGCGACGGCGCGGAGGAGCTGTGGATTCATTCGGGCGTGTTTTCGGCGCTCGTGAGCCCTACGCGTGGCGGCGTGATCGAGGAGTACACCGTGTTCGCCCAGGGCATCAACTATGCGGACGTGCTCACCCGGCGGCGCGAATCGTACCACGAGCCGGCGCCCGGGCACACTGCCGGGGACGCGAGCCCGGCCGTGGACGGCACGCCGAGCATCCACGAGCTCGAGCAGATGGTGCGGCTGCAACGGGTGCCGCCGGTCGATGGTACGGACCGCGCGCTGTTCGTGGATCGCGTGCTCGCGAGTGACGTGACGCTCGAGGGCTATGTGGGTGGCGCGTTCGCGTCGCTCGCCTGCTGGTCGTGCAGCGTGTTCGACGCGACCGTGGAGCAGTCGCCCCACGCCGTTGAAGTCGCCCTCCAGCCGACGCCGGGCGCTTCGCCGGCCGGCCTCGTGGAGAAGCGAATTAGGCTCGACCAGTCCGGAGGGCTGAGCGCGCGCTACCGCTGGGATCCAACGGTGTTCCCGCCGGACGCGTGGTTCTGTCCCGAGCTGTCGTTGTCGCGGGAGGTGGAGCTCGATGTCGCGCCGGCAAGCGACGTGTGGAAGTTCCCCGTCGCGACCATGTCTCGCTCCGAGCGTGGCTTCGAGGAAACGGTGCAGGGTTACTCGTACACGCCGCGTTGGCCTGTAGGCTCCGGCGAGGGGCGCCTGACCGTGCGAGTGCGCCCGCAAGCGTAGGATTCCTACGGGATTGATGCGACGCTGCAATTTTCCGGTACGGTTGGGGTGAATTGGGTGATGTCCCCAGGGCTCGCCCGGGTATCCTTGGGCCGTGTCAGCCTACGAAGACCTGGATGCCTTCAAGGCGTGCCACCAGCTCACGCTGGCGGTACATCGCCTGGTCGAGACGCTGGAAGAGCGCGACGCGGCGCTCGCCGCGCAACTCTGGACCGCGGCTTTGTGCGCCTCCAGCCGCATCGCGCGTGGCTCGGGTTTCCGCAATCGCCGCATGTTCGCAGCGTGCGTGGATCGGACCCTCGCCGCCCTCGCCGAGATCTCGTTCTACCTCGATGTGGGATGCGCGATGGACCTCATCTCCAAGGACGACCGACAGGAGCTGGAGAGTCTCGGCGGCCGGGCGTTGTTCTATTCCATGAAGCTGGTCACGTCGCTCGCGGGCGGGAGTCCCAGCGAAACGGGGCCCACGCCCTAGAAGCCGGTGAAGCGTCGTCTACTGAACGCGCCGCCACAGGGGCGCACGCATGACGTTCCGATGCAACACGTGCCAGGGCCGGCTGGTCATTCAGCTGCGGGACAGCTCACCGGTGAAGTACAGGTAGATACGCCTCCCAGGGCCCCACCGCTTCCCGGTACTGCTTCGCCATCACGCGGCAGATCTGCGCCACGTGTCCGAGATCGTGCACGACCCAGGTTGCCAGCAGCTGCCGGAGGGTTACCGGCCCAAGGTCGGGATGCTCACCCGTCAGCTCGAGCTGCTCCGGGCCGAGCTGCATGCCCCGGAGTTCGACGAGATTGTTCTTGCGCAGCACCTCGAAGCGAGCCAGCAGTTGTGCGGTGGTGCGACCCTGATTCAACTGGAGGTGTCGCGCTCGGTCGAACGGCTCGAAACGCCGACTGTTCCCCTGCGCCAGGATGATCCGGGCACGCACGATCCAATCGGTTTCTTCGGCGTCGATGAGGTGACCTACTACGTCGAATGGGCTCCAGGTATCGGGCCCCTCATTGGCCGAGGTCCACTCCGCAGGCAGCCCCGCAAGCAAGGAGTGAAGCACGCGCGGCGTGCGCGCCAGGACCAGGATGGTCTTCTCGAGATCGAAGTCCACTAGTGCCACACGCTCACGATGATCGGTATCACCAACATCTTCACCAGCCAGTCCCCGGCATGGATCGCAGCCACCTTCCACGGGATGTTCTCCCAGAGGACCGACCCCGTGAGCAGGATCACCGGGAACCCGATCCACAAGGAAAGGCCGAAGTGCACCGCGCCCATCCAACCGCTAATGCCGAGGAGCGCCACGAAGCGCGCGATCACGCAGGCGAGGACGAGGCACCGCACCACCTCGATGACCAGCTTCCCGGCGGGCATCTTTGCACCAGCCATCGCCGCGACCGGGTCCATGCCGCGCAGCCGCATCCACGGCTTGTAGAACAGCAGGGGACTGTACCAGAGCCAGCCCAGCACGAACGCCGCGACCGCCGCCGCGAGGACCGCAAGGTAGTTCACGTGCACCATGGCTGAGCTCTCCCTTCAACGTGGTCAGCGGGGCTCGAGACCCGGAGCTTTGGCATTAGCGCGGCATCAGCTCGGTGGTCGTCGCACGGGACTTCGCTCGTCCCAGGTCTCGGGCGTACTTGATGGATCCCGGAGTCTGGTACTTCTCCAGGTAGGCTCGATCTACAGCGCCCTTCAGGCGCACACCTCTGGTGACCACGGCGCGGACGGGGATCTCTCGCCCAGCCACCTGAATCGCACCGCGCGGCTCCTGGAGGAATGTGCGATACCAACCACCTGCCTTGACGCTCCAGGACCGGACGAACACGCGACGGTCTACCACCACGGCCCAGATACCGATGAAGCGGTGCGCTCCGGTGCCGGCCCGGATACGCAGGATCTTGCCGTTGCGGATGGCAGCCAGCGTCTCGCTCGCGAAACGACGCCGAGCGCGCGTAGCGGCGGGTCTCTCACGCGGCGGCACCGCGCTTCCCCTTTGGGCGCTTCGTGGTCCCACGTTCGTGGAGCAACATCCAGGAGGTGCCGAACCTGTCCCGCAGCATCGCAAAGCGAGATGCGAAAAAGGTCTCTGCCATCTTCATGAAGATCTGGCCGCCGTCGGAGAGCAGCGCATAGAGCCGTTCCGCCTCCTGGTTGCTGTCGACGGTGAGCGTCAGGTAGGCGCTGCGCATGGGCTCGGCTCCCGGAATGTCCGCACCCATCAGCACGGTCTTTCCGATCTCGATGCGGGCATGAAGGATGGCATCCTTCCGATTGGCCGGCACGCTGGCCGGATTCGGCTGCTGGCCGTGCGTCATCATCATCGTAATCTTGCCGCCGAGGTGTCGCTCGTAGAAGCGGAACGCCTGCTCGCAGTTCCCGTTGTAGTTGAGATAGATGTCGAGTTTCATCGGATTGCGTTCGTGGGGAGCGTCGCCGGATCCCAATGTTCGTCCGCCTTGCCGTGCTTGAAACGCCACATGTCGAACCACGTCGTGGTGTAGCTCTTTGAGGAATCGTGGGCGTCCTTCAGCTCGTGCACGTACGCAACCACCACGAGATCGCCCTCCGCCACCACCGACACGACCTTCGTCTTCATCTTCTCCGGTATTGGTACGGGCTTCACCTTCCGGACCTCGGTGAAGTACTTCACCACGCCAGCGCGTCCGGACGCGGCGTTGGGATTGTGCTGGACGTAGCGCTCCGTCAAGTATTTGTCTGCCAGCTCCCAGTGCCCCGCCTCGAGCAGGTCTCGTACGATGTGATAGGCGGCCTGCTTGTTCGTATCGAGCGTCGGGTCGCTGCTGTGGAACAGGGCCTCCGGGTCGGTCGCGCCGGCAACGGGTTCTTGTGCGTGCAG
>Ga0209156_10002269_pt1 | contig 15125 bp, 12 predicted proteins | sample GraSoiAngelo_124_FD_185881 | JGI IMG/M metagenome (GOLD analysis project Ga0209156, IMG submission 185881) | Grasslands soil microbial communities from the Angelo Coastal Reserve, California, USA - 14_0927_05_20cm (SPAdes) (version 2) | ecosystem: Environmental > Terrestrial > Soil > Grasslands...
ACCGCCTGCTACAACCTGCCCGTCCTGCAGGCGATGCTCCGCGACCCTGAGGCGCGGGCGCTCTATCTTTTTCCGACGAAGGCCCTGGCGCAAGATCAGCTGGCCGAGCTTCACGGTCTGGTCGGCGAGCTGAAGGTCGACCTCAAGACCTACACCTACGACGGCGACACACCAGTAAGCGCACGGCAGGCCATCCGCCAGGCCGGCCACATCGTCGTCACCAATCCCGACATGCTCCACACCGGCGTCCTGCCACATCACACACGCTGGGTAAAGCTGTTCGCCAACCTCCGCTACGTCGTCATCGATGAGCTGCACGCCTACCGGGGCGTCTTCGGTAGTCACCTGGCGAACGTGCTCCGCCGCCTGTGGCGGGTGTGCGCCTTCTATGACAGTCACCCAGTCGTGATCTGCTGCTCGGCCACCATCGCCAATCCGAAGGAGCTCGCCGAGCGGCTGACCGGCCGCCCGATCACGCTGGTCGACGACAACGGCGCACCGAGCGGGCCCAAGCGCCTGCTCTTCTACAACCCGCCGGTGGTGAATCGGGAGCTCGGTATCCGGCGCTCGTCGACGCTGGAGAGCCAGCGGATCGCCGAGGCGTTCCTGCGCGGTGGGGTGCAGACCATCATCTTCGGGCGAACTCGTCTGCAAGTCGAAATCCTTCTCAGCTACCTGCAGCAGTCGCTCGCGAATCGGCTCGGCCAGAGCGGCACGATCCGTGGCTACCGCGGTGGCTACCTTCCACTGCAGCGGCGCGAGATCGAGCACGGACTCCGCGACGGTTCGGTGCGGGGCGTGGTCAGCACGAACGCCCTGGAGCTGGGCATCGACATCGGCCACCTCGATGCTGCCGTGCTCTGCGGCTATCCCGGCACGATCGCAAGCACCTGGCAACAGATTGGGCGGGCGGGCCGCCGGCGAGGGGCGGCGGCGGCGGTCTATGTGGCGTCGAGCAGCCCGCTGGACCAGTACCTCGTCAACCATCCCGAATACTTCTTGGGCCGCGATCCGGAGCAGGGACTGATCGACCCCGACAACCTTCTGATTCTCAGTGCCCACTTGCAGGCCGCGACGTTCGAGCTGCCGCTACCGACCGGCGAGCCCTTTGGCAAGGCGCCCACCGCCGAACTGCTTCGGATCCTGGAAGAAGACGGTTCAGTGCACCAGGCGGGCGATACCTGGCATTGGAGTGCCGACGCCTTTCCCGCCGAAGGCGTCAGCCTGCGCAGCGCAAACGCGGACAACGTCGTGATCGTCGACGTCACGCGAGGCGCGAGCGTGGTGGGAGAGATGGATCAGTTCTCCGCGCAGGTGTTTCTACACGAGGAAGCGATTTACCTGCATGAAGGCGCCCAGTACCACGTCGACCGGCTGGATTGGGAGGAGAAGAAGGCGTACGTCCGGCCGGTCAAGGTCGACTACTACACCGATGCCAACCTGGCCGTCAGCATCAAAGTCCTGGAGTCGTTCGCCAGCCGCCCAACGGCCGATCTAGCCGTCCATCACGGTGAAGTTCAGATCCGGGCGCTCGCCACCATCTTCAAGAAAATCCGGTTCCACAGCCACGAAAATATTGGCTCCGGCCCAATCAGCCTCCCGGAGCAGCAGCTACACACGACCGCTTTCTGGTTGGAGATTCCGGCGGAGGTCGCCCGCCAGTTTCCGCGCCCCGCGATGCAAGGCGGGCTGCAGGGGGTAGCCAATGTGCTCAGCCAGGTCGCCTGCCTCTTTCTGATGTGTGACGCCCGTGATCTGGGTGCCCATCCCGAGATTCGCGCGCCACATACCGGCGCGCCGACGGTCTACGTCTACGAGCGCTACCCCGGCGGCGTTGGGATGAGTGCGCGGCTCTTCGAGATTGCGGGGACGGTACTTGGTGCCGCCCACGATCTGGTGTCGCAATGCGGATGCGAGAGTGGCTGTCCATCCTGTGTAGGGCCGGCACTCGAGGTGGGGGAGCAGGGAAAGGCCGTGGCCACCCGCCTCCTCGAGCTGGCCGCGCTGGCTCCGGTACGGTGACGGCCGACCTCATCGCCCTGCGCGCCCGGATCGCCGCGATTGCAGCGAGATCACCCTCCCCCGCTGGCGGGGGAGGGCAGGGTGGGGGCACCGCGGGCCGGCTGCCGGCGAACTGCGCCGAGGAGCTGACACCGTTCGGTCCGGTGCTGGTGCGTCGGGAATGGCTTGCTGACCAGGGCGAGGGGGACGTTGGTGCGCTGGCGACCTGCCTGGGACTGGCACCGGATGAGCTGCGTCGACCGCTCTTCCTCGATACCGAAACCACCGGGCTGTCGGGTGGCACCGGCACGGTCGCCTTCATGGTCGGCCTCGCCTGGCGCGACGGGGACGGTCTGAGGCTGGTGCAATATTTCCTCGGCGACTTCAACCAGGAGAGTGCGCTGCTGTGGGCGGTCGGGCAGTGCATCAGGGATGCGGGCGTGCTGGTGAGTTACAACGGCCGCAGTTTCGACTGGCCGCTCCTGCAAACCCGGCTGGTGATGCAGCGGGCCGATCCGGCCTGGCCCTCGCCGCCGCATCTCGATCTCCTGACCCTTGCCCGCCGAATCTTCAAGCCCCGCCTGCCGGACTGTGCCCTCCAGACCATTGAACAGGCGGTGCTCGACTTGCATCGCGCCGACGATCTGCCTGGCACCATGATCCCGGGTCGCTATTTCGCCTGGCTGCGCAACGGTGACCCGAGCGTGCTCGATTCGGTGTTCGTCCACAACCGCCAGGACGTGCTCTCGATGGTGGTACTGCTGGCCCGATTCGAAACGGTGCTCCGGAGTTCCGACGACCTGGACCCACTCGATCGTTTTGGGCGCGCGCGTTTTCTGGAAGCCCGCGGCTTTGAGCGCGAAGCGATCCGTGAGTATCGCTGGCTGTGGTCAGAAGCTCGGCACGGGGGGCGCCTGATGGCACGTGGCGCCGTGGGCTTGAGGCTGGCGCGCTTGCTCCGGCGCGACGGGCGCTGGGGGGAGGCGCGAACGGTTCTGGAGGAATGCTGGCAGACACAGTCGTATCCTTATCCGGCCGCGATCGAGTTGGCGAAGCTACTCGAGCACCAGGCGCGAGACTTGAATGCGGCGCGCCGAATCGTAAGCGACGCCCTCGGGTTGCTCGTGTTTGCCGCAGTTCCGAACCCGCAATGGCGTGCGGACCTCGAGCGTCGTCTGGGTCGCCTTGACCGACGACTTGGATTGGGCGGCGGTCGCGCCTTTGCTCTTACTGGCTGAAGTTGTTGGGCCCGTTCGGCGGCAGGTACGGCAGCGGATTGGTCGGCTGCCCACCGTAGCGGTATTCGAAGTGGACGTGCGGGCCGGTCGAGTTGCCCGTCGATCCTTCATATCCGATCAGCTGCCCCTGGTGCACGCTATCGCCGGCCTTCACCTGGAAACCGAGCAGGTGCCCGTAGAGGGAGAAAAAGTTGTTGCGGTGCGCCACGATGATGTAGTTGCCGTAACCAACCAACTGCCCGGCGACGACGCTGGTGTCGGCGGCGACCACGACCCCGTCATCCGCGGCCAGGATCGGACTGCCTTGCTTGTAGGCGACGTCGACGCCGGTGTGGAAGTGCTTGTAACCGAAGGCCGGTGGCTCGAATACCTGACTGCAGGGCCCGAAGAGCAACGTGATGGTGCCTTGCTGCAAAGGCCAGATCAACGGGTACTTCGTGGAGTGGGTGGCATTGGCACCGGGCAGCGTGAAGAGGTTGTGCTGCATCCAGAACTGCGCCTGCTGCCAGGCTGCTTGTTCTGCCTCGGCGATGAGCTGGTCCTGGCGGGCGATCTCCATGTCGGCGATCCGCTGCGCGAGGGCCGCCGATTGCCCGTTGATGGCAACCAGCTCGTACTTCACCTGGCTGATGCTCTGGCGCAGCCGCCGTTCCAGGTCCTGCTGATGAGTCTGCTGCTGCAGCAGCGCCGCCTTCTGACCCAGAAGGTCGGCACGGTCCTTATCAGCCTCCTGCTTCTTGCTGCGCACCAACTCCTGCTGGGCATGAAGCTGGGCATCGACTTCACGGATGTGCTGGATGAGCTTGCCGGTCAGGTAGCTGAGATGCTCGATGGCCACCGCCCGGTTTAAGAAGCCCTGGAAGTCGGGGGCCGCAAGGAGCTGCGACAGCACGTCCCCGTCACTCTTGTAGGCGGCTCGGACGAAACCGCTGTACTCCTCCTTGGTCTTCTGCAACTCCATCTGTTCCTCGGCGATCTTCGCCTGGAGGGCCGCGATTTGCCGCTCGAGTTCGGCGATCCGGCGCTCGGTGGCCGTGATCTTGTCGATCGTCTGGTTGATGGTGTCGCGGGTTTCCTGCAGCTGCTGCAGCAGCGCGATCTCCTGCGCTTGGGCGCGTTGCAGGTTGTCCTGGAGATCGCCTTTGAGCTTATTGATGACTTTGAGCCGGGCCTGGGCATCGGTAATGTCATCGGCCGCGGTTGGCGCGGCGGTGGTCAGCAGCAAGCTGAAGCCAACTCCGCCAGCCACGAGCAAGCGGATGGTCGTCCCCCTCAGACCCATGCTGCCAGTGATAGCGCCGGAGTGTTGCGGCCTTCCCTGCGCCGTGGTGACGGAGCCGCGACGTGCTGGTAACGCCCAATTTGCTCGCGGTCCGAATCAGGATGATCTAAAGGTCAACGCTGGCTATAATGCGTGTCGCAACGCGGGAGTAGCTCAGTTGGTAGAGCGCAACGTTGCCAACGTTGAGGTCGCGAGTTCGAGACTCGTCTCCCGCTGATTCCCCACCCGCTGATCCTGCCCGGCTACGAGTCACGCCCGGAGTAGGCCCCTTCAGGAAACGCGCGACCAGGTATTGGAGCTCGAGTCAAATAACCAGGTGTCGTTCTGAAAGTGGTTTCGATCCGCCCCACCGCCGAACAGCACAATTTTGCCGATGGCCGCATCAAAAGCCATAGCGTGCCACCCCCTTGCACTTGGGCTGGTTGGAGGTGACAGCTGCGTCCATCTATTCTTCGCCAGCTCGTAGGCCCACGTATCGCATCGGGGCTTCTCCAGCTTTTGCCCACCCGGCACGCCGCCAAAGAGGACTGTTCGACGCGAGGTGGGATCGTATGCCATTGATGAATAGTGCCGGGCGGGAGGGCTCTTGGCCGGTGACATATTCTCCCAAGTGTCAGTATTGACATCGTACGTCCAGGTATCACCAAGATCCCCAGCCGCATCGCCGCCGAACAGGACGACCCGATCGAGGCCCTGGTCGTACGCCATCGCAGACCAGGCGCGGGCGGTCGGGTGTGATTTCGGTGTTTTCTTGGTCCACGCGTTCCTATCGAAGTCATAGGCCCAGGTTTCGCCGACCTCCGTAAAGAGAATGGCGCGATCAGACTCGACGTCATAGACCATCGTGAGGTCTCGCATGCCCAGAGTTGGCCGACCGCCGGCATCTTTACTTGCCAATCGATTAGTGGACGGGTCGTAGACCCAGTTCTGGGCTTCCAACTGAAAGTTCTGGTCGGACACGCCGAGGATAATCAACCGATTCGAGCCGACGTCATATACAGCGGGCCCGTCGCTCGTGCGTGCTGTTTCCGAAGCCAGTTGCACCCAGCCGCTCGCCGATCGGTATCGCCAGAGGTCCAGCAAACCCCGGCCACCGGCCGCTGGAGGTGCGGTTTCGCCCCCCAGGGCGACAACCCCGCCATTCGAGCCAAGGCTGAACATTTGGTGATATCCGCGGGCAGGTGGTGCAGGGGTCGCGCCCACCGTTGGCGAGGCTATCGCCGGGCACGGTCTTTGAGTGGCTTGCGGAGCCGATCGAGTGGCTTCCGAGCTGCCACAAGTTGCGGTAAACCAGGCGATGGTGATTGCGGCCGCCGCTCGCACGTTGAATCGCCTCATTTTTAGCCCTCCGCTTCGACTCTGTCCCGAAAGGAGCCGGACGGGCCTGAAAGGTTACATCCGCAGTCCCGGCACAGTCCACGGGCAGGGAGCTACTGGCTCCTCCACTGTTGCGTCCACGTCCGACCGCCGTCGGAACTCTTCAACAAGGCAATTTTGCCGCCGGGCGCGCCCGCCATCGCCCAGCCGGTGCTCGCATCGACAAACTGAAATTCTGCCGGGTTCTCCCAGCCGGTGAGTCGAGCAGCGACCTTCTGCCAACTGACGCCGGCGTCGTCTGTCAAATAAAGCGCGCCGTCGATAAGAATCCAGCCGCAGTTGCCAATGAACGATGGTGGAATAGATAGCGATCCCATCATTCCCGGCGCATATCGCCCTTGGGGAAGTGGCCTTTCCATCCAGGAGACGCCTCCGTCCGCGCTGGCGTAGAGCTCGTGGTCCACACCGACGCCGTTGGCTGGGCCGACCACGGTGAAGAGCAGGTTGCCGCCACGCGGCCGTGAAACGAATCCTTCAAAGTGCCATTCGGAGCCGGTAAAAGTCGCTACCCGTGGCGGGACGGGGAGCTCTTTCCACGAAACCCCTCCGTCGTGGGTAGCAAAGAAGCGATCCGAACGACTGCAGCCGGCTCCCACCCAGCCGTCACGATCACTGGTGAAACTAATGCCGCCAAGACAATCTGACGGAAGGGCGTCTGCCGTACTGTGACCAGGATAGCTGGCCGGGACCGAGATCTCTGACCAATGCGCCCCGCCGTCAGTCGTGGCGTAGAGGATCATGCCCCCGGGACCGGACAATGGCCATACGGACAGCCATCCATGCTGCCGGTCGACGAACCGCAGCTCTTGAGCCATCTTGGCTGCTGAGAACCAGGGCGCTAGCGTAAGACTCGCGACACGCTGCCAGGTCTTTCCTGCGTCCAGTGTGCGCCAGATGTCGGCTTGACCCGAACTGTCGGTTGTCACCGTCTCCCGACCGCTTGCCCCCGGCGTTACGCTCCGGCTCGGGCGGGATAATAGCCAGGCGCTGGTTACGTCAACGAAGACCGGCTGGACCTCCCGGTGGGCAAGGGCCTCCTTGGGGGGCGTCACATCTGCCCAGTGTTTCCCCGCGTCGGCCGTCCAGAGGACTTGGCCGGGTTGTCCGGATACGGCAGCCCATCCGGTTGTCAGACTGACCATGTTGATCGCGGGAAAGATGCCGCCTTCCGACGTGCCAGGCGCCTGGGCCGTCGGGGTCGGCGTTGGCGCGTGCCTGACCGGTGCCGTGCTGCGAGCCTGGTGAAGGATCACCGCGAGCCCCAGCCCAAGAATCAGAATCGCAGCCGCCGCAAGAAGATGCGCGGGCGGCACCCGGAAACGCCGGCCGCCGATCGCGTCCGGGTCTAAACCGAGCGCGCCGGGGACGCTTGCTAAATGCCGGGCGCGGAGCTCGATCACTCGCTCGAGATTCGGGGCCGGGACCTGATCTAGCGCCTGGAAGCGTTCCTTCAGATCAACCATGGCTGGCCTCCAGAATCTGGCGAAGTCGCTTGCGGCCGCGGCTCAGATTGACCCGAACGGCGATCACGCTCGAATCCATGATGGCGGCGACTTCCCGCACCGGGTGGTCGGCGTAATAGAAAAGGATCACGGCTGCCCGCTGGTGTCGCGGTAGCTGCTGGAGCGCCCAGCCCAACTCCCGGGTCGGATCGGTCATCTCATAGGATCCGGAGCGATCCAGGCTCACGGTTCGGCTCCGCTGCTGCAACATGCCGCCCGCGATCCTGAAGGCAGTTCGCCATATCCAGGCGGCGGGCGAGCGGATCGCGCTGCCTCGAGCGAGCGCTTGCGCAAAGGCTTCAGCCACGGCGTCGCTGGCCAGATCGGCATCCTGGCTGAAGGCCCAAACGGCGCGATAGATTCTGTCGCCTTGCGCTCTGTAAAGCGCTTCAACCGCGGCCTGACTCTCGACGATCGTGGCTTGCACCAACTACAAGGGGCCTTTCTCTGGCAAAACGTTACCGGCCGCGGGCCGAGCCCTCCTCGGCCCGACTATGGCCGCGGCCTAGCCGTGTGTCAAGCGGTCGGTAGCACCGAAAGAATCCTGAGCAGACCTGGAGGGGGATCGCCCCCTGCGCGGGCCCTGACGCAGACCGGCCCCTCTTATGCCGCACCTGGTAGCCGATAGCTGAACCCAATTGGCGGAGGCTCGGCGGAAAATCCGCGGGAAATCCTCGTCTCCCGCCTAGTATCCCGCCCACGATCGTTCCAGAGTCTCAACGGGAGATCTCGACGGGACCGGCCGCGAACATCCCAGTGGGCCCGCCCTTCCACGGGATGCAAGCCATACCGTAGGTTCCGGCCTCACCTGGTATCGCGAGCGACTGGCCGGTGCCAGCGAACACGGTTGTACTCGTGCTCAGGTTGGCGAAGGTAGGATGACCAAGCTCGGGCTCGCCAGCGAGCCGCCGTCTCTGTGCCTCCTGGATATGAGCTCGAAACTCTGCATAACTGCGGCCCGGGTCAAGTCGCCAGAAATCGAAATGGGCTTCCGTGGAGATCTTGTTGGATAGGGTGATCGATCCACGCCCTGCCGCGATTTTGTCGTTTCCCTCGTAGCTACAGCCGGAGGCCGATAGCGTGTAGACACCCAAGGGCGGGGCCGGCGAGCTCGGTGCTCTCGCTCCCTCGCTCTGCCCGCACGAGGCCAGGCCGCCAAGCATCAGTATCGCTGCGGTCCATCTCAATCCCCGTCTCATCCCTACCCCTCCTGGGTTTCGACTCTGTCCAAGCGAAAGGAGCCGACCGGGCCTGAAAGGTTACATCTCCCAGGCGAGGGTCTTACGGGCTGCCGGTGGCTCGGGCTCTGAAGTAAAAAGGGTTGACGACGCTCTTTCGGACGCTCTCGGCATCAATTACGTACGTGCTTTCCTCAACGCCGCTGCCGTCTTGCGCCGTGAGGAGAACCATCAGACGGAATGTGCCGGAGGGCCATTCCGGGCCGGAGAGGGATGTGATCTCGAATCGCTGGTAGCGGCTACCACCGCTCGTCGCGTACAGATTCAGATGGACCGTTGTATCGCTCCCGACGGCGCCGACGTACTTTTCCGCCCCATTCCCCGCGACCCGGGCCGTGAGATACGCATCCATCAGTCGCCGGACATCGGCTTCAGGCGGCGGCGCCGTGTTGTAGGTAGGGCTGGTCATCCTGGAAACCGGTGACGACCCAGATGCCGCGCAGCATGAGTACGTCCTGAATTTCCTGTGGGACAACTCCCCGAGCTACGCAGTCAGAACAAGTCGGATGCCAGACCACTCGTGGTCTTGCGTGAGCCCAACACTCGTCTCCCGCTCCAAGAATGCAACTCCTCGAACTGGCTGGCCCGAAAGGCCCCCGGCTCCCGCTGAGCCGGGGGTCGCTTCATGTACCGGTCAGTGCTTAGAGCGGCGCTCCCGCTGCGTAGGAGCTTTTGGAAACAACGGCGCAGACGAACGTGATTCCGGTGTCGAGTCCCATCCCCGATTGGAAGGCGGCGATCCCGCCTGAGGCCCACGCGGCCTGCAGTTGGGCCAGTGTCGTGATGTGTGTCACGGCCTCCTTCGAGGTGAAGAACTCGAGGTAGACGCGCCAGGGCACGTTGAATTCGCCGCCGGTGCGGGCGACGCCGACGAGGTGGTCGTGCCCGGGTACCGCTGCGGGATCGCTGCCGTAAACGCCCGGGAACAGACTCGTGGCCAGTCCGGCGACGGTACCAGCGTGGTCAGGGCAGTTACCCGGCGCCGCGCCCATGCAGTTAAAGGTACCGGGCGTTCCTGGCGGATAGAGGATCAGGTACAGCGGGGCCACCGCGTGCGGGTTGACGTTGTTGATCGGGTTGTTCGGGCTCAGCGGCGCGAGCCTCTGCGGGGTCAACAGGTAGATCACCTGGCCGGTCGAGTCGTCGTACGCCGGCTCGATCACGGCACTGCCGTGTGCCCGCTCGCCGGTCGGGATGGAATCGGCGGCTACGTTGATCGGGAGCAAGCACAGAGCGATAGCGAATACGATCCGGCCCAGTCTGAACAGCCTCATCACCTCACCCCACCTCACCTGTAAAAGTACGGGTCGAGAACGCTGACCTGAGTGATCCGGTCGACGGGTAGGGAATTCTTGCCCGCCGTCTTGCGGATCGCTTCCGGGTTCGGGCCGTCGTATACGCAGAAGGTCTTCTTCTTGTCGTCGGTGACGTAGGAATGGATCCAGGTCACCCCTTCATCGGCGTTGCGATCGACCACCCGCAAGCAGGCTGTCGCCCCGTCCGCGCTGATCGGGATCTGCAAGCCGTCCGCGAACGTCCTCTCGACCAAATACCTGGGCATGTTTGCGCCTCCGTTGATTGATTTCGGCGAACTCGAGATGGGCTAACGCTAGAGACCGAGGGCCCAGCCATCATCGGGAGAAATCCCCAAGTTGGGCGGTAAAACCGCCCATCTTTCCGGGCTTGACCGGCTGCCCGATTGGGCGCAGGATTGCGGCGCAGATGAGGGGATCCCCGGTTGTCGTCGCTGCTGTACCCGAGCTCATGGAGCGATCGGCCGAGTTGGCCGCGCTCGAAAGCCACCTCCAGGACGTCAGGATCTCGGGGACGGGCCGCTTCTGCATGCTGGCCGGCGAGGCTGGCGTCGGCAAAACCGCGCTCCTCCGTCGCTTCTCCGAGCAGCATGCAAGCGCTCAGATCCTCTGGGGTGCTTGCGACCCCCTGTTCACCCCACGGCCACTCGGTCCCTTGGTTGACATTGCCGCGGGCGTGGGTGGCGAGCTCGCACGCCTGGGCGGTAGCCAGGCGCGACCTTACGAGATCGTTTCTGCACTCGTCAACCAGCTTCGGCAGCGGTCGCCCGCGATCGTCGTCCTCGAGGACGTGCACTGGGCTGACGAGGCGACGCTCGACGTCCTGCGACTCCTCAGTCGCCGTATCAAGTCAGCGCCCGCCCTTCTGATTGCAAGTTATCGCGACGATGAGCTCGACCGCAGTCACCCGCTGCGACTTCTCCTCGGCGAGCTGCCCCGCGATGAGTCCATCGTTCGGATCAGGCTGCATCCACTGTCAGCCGCGGCGGTCGCGGCGATGGCCGGCCCGGCCGGCGTCGACTCCGAAGACCTCTTCCGCAAAACGGCGGGCAACCCGTTCTTCGTAACCGAAATCCTTGCGTCGGCAGGCGATGAGCAGATCCCCTCAACGGTGCGCGATGCCGTGCTCGCCCGTGCGGCGCGGCTGTCGCCGGACGCTCGCTCACTCCTCGACATGGTCGCGGTGGCCCCTCCGCAGGCGGAGCTCTGGCTATTGGAGGCGGTAAGCGGCCAGACGTTCTCGGCCCTCGGCCAATGCCTCAGCGCGGGGATGCTTGCTCAGCAAAACGGCGCCGTCACCTTCCGCCACGAGCTCGCGCGACTCGCGATCGAGGAGTCGATCGCCCCCGACGGTGCGCTACAGCTTCACCGGCAGACCCTGGCTGCGCTGGCGAGACCGCCGTACGGTTCGCCCGACCTGGCCCGCCTGGCTCATCACGCTGAGGCAGCGAACGACGCGCAGTCGCTGCTGCGCTTTGGTCGTGCGGCTGGCGAGCGGGCGTCGGCCGTCGGCGCTCACCGCGAGGCTGCGGCCCAATTCTCACGAGCTCTTCGAGTCGCCGAATCGTTACCGCCGCACGAGCACGCCGACATGCTGCAGCAGCTCGCCCAGGCATACCTCCACGCGAACAACGCCGAGCTAGCCATCCCGGTGCAAGAGCGCGCCATCGAGCTGTACCGGCAGGTGGGCGACACCTTGAATCAGGCCGACGCCTTGCGCCGGCAGTCCAGGCTCTTTTTGTGCGGAGGGCGAGGCGCCGAGGCAGAAGCGCCGATCGGCAAGGCGGTCGCGTTGCTTGAAAAGTTGCCCGAAGGCAAAGAGCTCGCGCTCGCCTATTCGGGACTGGTGATGTTCCACATGAACCATGACGACGCTGAGGGGACGGTCCGCTCGGCACGACGGGCACTCGAGCTGTCGGAACGTGTCGGAGACACCGAAACGCTCCTCCATACGTTGAATTCGCTCGGTTCGATGGAGCTGCTAATGGGCGACCCCGGCGGCAAAGCGAAGCTCCTCAGAAGCCTGGAGCTGGCTGAGGAGATGGGTAACGACGAGAACGTGGGGCGAGCCTACATCAACCTTGCGGGGACGATGGTGCGCACGCGCACCTACGAAGATCTGAAGGAGCTATTGAGCGCGGGCATCGATTTTTGCCTCGAGCACGGCCTCGATCTCTGGCGGATGTGGTTGATTTCCTCCCAGGCCCAGGCCCTGCTCGACCAGGGCGACTGGTCGCGTGCAGCTGAGCTGGCCACGACGGTGCTCCAGGGCGACGGGACGCAGCTGCCTCGGGTCAGCGCCCTCCCGGTCGTGGCTCTGGTTCGGGCGCGCCGTGGCGATCCAGACGTGTGGCCGTTGCTCGACGAAGCCAGGTCCATGGCCGACCGTGAGGGGGAATTGCAGTTCGCGGTGCCGGTCTGTGTGGCGCGAGCCGAGGTGGCGTGGCTGGAGGGTCGCCCGGATGCCATCCGCGAAGAGACGGAACGTGTCTTGCGCAAAGCCCTGGCGAAAGGTGCCTGGTGGGTAATCGGCGAACTCCTTTGCTGGCGCCGCCGTGCGGGACTTGTCGACGAGATCGATGGCAGGGTTCCGGAGAGATACAGAGCCGAGATCCAGGGTGACTGGTCGAAAGCAGCGGAACTCTGGAGCGCGATCGGCTGCGAGTACGACGCCGCTCTGGCGTTGGCCGGCGCGGATGACGATGATCTGCTCAGACAATCACTCGTGAAGCTCCAGAGACTCGGAGCCGAAGCCGCGGCCGCGGTGGTCGCGCGCAGCTTGCGGGCTCGCGGCGCACGAGGGATCTCTCGCGGGCCTCGCTCGACAACAAAACGGAATCTGGCGCGTCTAACGGTGCGTGAGCTGGAAGTTCTCGAGCTGGTGAACAGTGGCATGCGAAACGCTGAGATCGCCAGCCGGCTCTTCCTGACTCCAAAAACCGTCGATCACCACGTCTCAGCCATCCTGCGCAAGCTCGCGGTCGATTCGCGGGGGCAGGCGGCACGAGAAGCCACCCGGCTTGGGCTACTCGCCTGATGATCGCGTGATCGAAGCCCGCGCCATTCGCTGGTCACCGTGAGGACGACGTTTCGCCCATAGCTGTAGTAGACGACGGCTCTCATCCGGCTGTCAGCCTAGGCCAGATCTGCCGGTGGATCGTTCCCCGGGCACCGATGAGATTTCGCCACGCGAGCGGTCTATCGGGGTATATTCCGGGCCTCTAGGGCCCTGGAGGAAAAAGCATGGGTTCAGTCACCTGTCAGATGTCGATCTCGCTCGACGGTTTCGTCGCCGGGCCCAACCAGAGCATCGAGAATCCGATCGGCGAGGGGGGCATGCGCCTGCATCAGTGGATGTTCGATACGGCGAGCTGGAAGAGGCAACACGGGGAAACGGGCGGGGCGCGCGGCGCGGATTCGGATGTGGTTGACGGGCTCCTGCAGGCTAATGGCGCCTACATCATGGGCCGCAAAATGTTCGGCGGCGGGGATGGCCAATGGGACGAGAGCTGGACTGGGTGGTGGGGCGACGAGCCACCCTACCATGCGCCGGTCTTTGTCCTGACCCACCATCCGCGCAAGCCGCTACCGATGCGCGGCGGGACGACCTTCACCTTCGTCACGGAAGGGATCGCGTCGGCGTTACCCCAGGCCCGGGCGGCGGCCGGCGACAAGGACATCGCGATCGCGGGCGGCGCCAGCGCGGTACGGCAATACCTCGCGGCCGGATTGCTCGATGAGCTCTACCTGCACATCGTTCCGGTCATCCTCGGGTCGGGTGAGCGGCTGCTCCAGGGCGTCGGCGATCCCGCTCTCGAACCTGTCAAGGTGATCGCCTCGCCCGCGGTGACGCACGTCAAGTACCGGGTGGTTCACGAACAGAGGAGGTAGCGATGTCGACGAAGGAGTCTTCCGTGTCGGAATTGCAAGTGCTCATGACTGGCATCGCGTTCGGCGAGTCGCCCCGCTGGCACGATGATCGTCTGTGGTTCTGCGACTGGGGCGCCCAAGAGTTGATTGCCGTCGATCTCGAGGGCAGGAGCGAGGTCATCGCGCGCGTGCCGTCGTTTCCATTTTGCATCGACTGGCTTCGAGACGGGCGCTTGCTCGTCGTCTCGGCGGCCGAGCGACGGCTGCTCCGGAGGGAGCCCGACGGCTCGATGGTCATGCATACCGACCTGAGTCGGCTCTCGCGCCACCCCTGGAACGACATCGTCGTGGACGGTCGGGGCAACGCCTACGTCGGCGATATCGGCTTTGACTTCCCCGGTGGCGAGTTCGCCCCAGGACTCCTGGCGCTCGTCACGCCCGACGGCTCCGCCCGACAGGTGGCGGATGGCGTCGCCTTTCCCAATGGCCTGGTCGTGACGCCCGACAACTCCACGCTGATCCTCGCCGAGTCCTACGCCAACCGACTCACAGCCTTCGACATCGACGCCGACGGCAGTCTGTCGAATCGGCGGCTGTGGGCGGGCCTCGACCGCGGCGTCCCCGATGGCATTTGCATCGATGCGGAGAACGCTATCTGGTACGGGGATGTGCCGAACATGCGGTGCGTGCGGGTTCGCGAGGGGGGTGAGGTGCTGCAGACGATCGAGCTCGACCGCGGCTGTTTTGCTTGCATGCTTGGCGGTGCGGACCGGAAAACGCTCTTCATGGTGGCAAGGGAGTGGCGAGGTCCGGCGAGCATGGCTGAGCAGGAAAGAACGGGCCAGGTGCTGACCGCTAAGGTGTCGACAGCCGGCGCGGGTTGGCCGTAAGAACGAATGGGGCGGTTGTGCCTACCGTTCGATAACCGACAGGATGTTGCCGGCAGGGTCCTTAAACCACGCGATGTCCGGTCCGAGGTTCTGGCTCTTGCCGCGTAGGATGCCTTTCCCGTCAGCCCTTGGCCCATCTTCGTAGTGCTCGAACCGCACGCCTCGACCCGTCAGCTCATCCACCGCGGCGTCGATGTCATCCACCTCGAAGTTCAAAATTGTGAAGGTGGCTGGCTGATGATCCTTCTTGGGGTAGGCAAACACCGTGCCACCGCCCGGCAAATGTAGCCCCAAACCCTCGCCTTCGCTATCCACGTTCAGTCCCAGGGCTTCACGGTAGAAGGCCTTTGCCTTGGTCAGGTCATCAACCGAAAAACCGCTGAATGCTGCCTTTGCTTTGAACATCGCTCCAGT
>Ga0209156_10002280_pt1 | contig 15076 bp, 13 predicted proteins | sample GraSoiAngelo_124_FD_185881 | JGI IMG/M metagenome (GOLD analysis project Ga0209156, IMG submission 185881) | Grasslands soil microbial communities from the Angelo Coastal Reserve, California, USA - 14_0927_05_20cm (SPAdes) (version 2) | ecosystem: Environmental > Terrestrial > Soil > Grasslands...
TTGATGAGCGGCGTGTCCTGCGTGGGCGTGCCTTCGTCGTCGAACGGCAGGGTGCCGCGCAGACCGGGGGCGGCGCCGTTGTCGCCCACGTTCAAGGCCGGCTTGCCGAAGCGCCGGCCCAGCGTCATCATCTCCCGCGCCTGCGGGTTCTCGTAGACGAAGTCGGCCTCGGAGAGATGTCCGAACGCTTCGTGGATGAACACGCCCGCGAGCTCGGGATCGAGGATGACGGGGTACGCGCCGCCGGTCACCATGGGCGCGTCGAGCAGCTGCACGGCGCGCTCGGCGGCCTCCCGGAACCCGGCGGCCTTGTCCTGGACCGAGCGCCAGCCGCGACGCAAGCCGATGGACTCGAGCCCCTTCTCGATCGTCCCGTCGCGTCGCGCTACGGCCGTTCCCGAGAGCGTCACTTCGGGCCGAAGCTCGTGCAGGGCGGTGCCGTCGGAGTTGACGTACCAGTACTCGCTCACCTCGTCGCGGTAGCTCGCGACGGTGTCCACGACGCGGTCGCTCACGCCCAGCAGCTCGCCGTTGTACGCTTCCAGCAGACGCTTCTTCTCGGCGAGGGGAACGCCGCGCACGTCGCCGTCGAGATCGAGGATCGCGTCCGCCTGGTGGGACGCGACGTCGGCCAGGCGGATCGGCGGCGTCACCCGCACGGCCCGCGACAGCTCCACGGCGCGGGCCACCATGGCCTCGAGCCGATCCAGCGACGTGAACGAGGCGACGCCCCAGCCGCCGCCGGCGGAGAGGGCGCGCACGAAGCCGCCCTGGTCCTCGCTCGCGGTGGCCGACTCGAGCCGCCGCCCGCGGAACGTCACGGCGGTGCTCCAGCTACGCTCGACGCGGATTTCGGTGTAGGCGGCGCGGGAGCGCCCCAGCGCCGTGGTGAGCCGGTCGATCAACCCCCGAGTTCCTTGAGCTTCGCGGCGTAGTCGGGCCGCATCACGATCTCCCCGTCGACGATGACCTCGCGGTCCCAGGGGAGGATGATGAAGGTGTCCGTCTGCAGGGCGTAGAAGTCCGGCTGGTACTCGCCGGTGCGGAAGGAGACGGCGGTCTTGACGGCGGCCGGCTTGAGCTCGCGCACGGCGTTGAGGCCGAGCTTCATGGTGGCGCCGGTGTCGCAGGTCTCGTCCACGATCAGCACGCGGCGACCGAGCACGATGCGCGGCGGGCCGGCGATTACCACGGGCCGGCCGCCGGTCTCCTCGCGCGTGATGGCCATCGACGCGAAATCGCGCTGCAGGATGGTCGCCACCACCGCCCCCGGGATGACACCCGCGCGGGCGATCCCGATCACCACGTCGGGATCGTACTCCCGGAAGATCTTGAGGGCGAGCGCCCGGCACATTTCACCGAAGAACGGCCAATCCACCTCGAGCACGCCGTGCGGCGCCTTGCGCACGGTGCCGCTTGAGTTGCGAGGTCGTGGCGTGCGCGGCGGGGGCGGGGGCGGGGGCGGGGGCGGCATGGGGGGAGAAGCTACATTGCACAGTCACGCGGCCGCAAGCTATTTTCGGCCCATGGGTTTCTGGCGCCGCCTGCTCGGCGGCTCGGGTGCCGACGACATCGCACCGCAGCGCCTCGACTATCTCAACGAGGCGCTCGCCCTCGAACGCCAGGGCGACTTCGAGGCGGCCCTCACGTCCTACCGCCTGGCCCTGCGCGATCACCCCAACGATGCACGCATTCTCCAGAACATGGCCATCGCGTTCACCAAGACGCGTCGCATCGACGAGGCCATCCGGCACTACCGCCGCGCGCTCGAGCTGGACCGCGACCTGGCGGGGGCGCACTACGGGCTCGCGTTCCTGCTGCTCAAGCGCGGCGATCCCGACGGCGCCACGCAGCACCTGCGGGCGTTCCTCGCGCACCCCCCGAAGGGACCGGACGCCCAACGCTGGATCGAGCACGCCACCCAGGCGCTGCGCGACCTGGGAGGGGGAGGGGGAGGGGACGCCTCGGGACCGACCCAGGCCGCCGCGGCGGAGGCGCCCTGAGGGCTGGCGTTCTCGTCCTCGTGCTCGCGGCGGCCGCGACGTGCAAAGTGAGCACCGATCTCTCGCGCAACATCGCCATCGAGGTCACCGCCGCCGACAGCCTCGAGGAGTACGACACCCTCAAGCCCACGGCACGCGTCCTGACGGGCCACGGTGACTCGTCCGCGACCCCCGTCTTCTGGTTCTCGCCCGACACCGCGATCGCCGTGCTGGACAGCACGACCGGCCGGACCGTGGTGATCCATACCGGGCAGACCGGACGCCTGGTGGCGAGCGGCGGCGGCCTCGTCTCGAACCCCCTCGCGATTCACACGCTCGCCGCCGCGGATACGGTGTTCCCGGCGGGGCCGACGCTCGATACCGTCGACATCGCCGGCCCCACGGCGCTGGATTCGCTGTCCGCCTCGCTCAAGATCGAGATCGCGGACACGGTAGCCGCCGCTGCCGGAGGGAGTCCGATCGTGCCGCTGGCGGGCCGGCCGGCGGTCTATACCATCGTCCATCCCACAGTCGCGGGCCTGGTCACGCTGGTGCGGAGCGACAGCGACACGGCGCGCGCTGCGATCACCGATACGGCAGCGTCGAATAGCTCCGGCATCGCGTTCGTGAAGGTGCGTCTGCTCGCCCCGGACACCATCCCGGACAGCGTGGTGGTGGTCGCGAGCGCGCAGCGCGCGAACCGCATGGTGGTGCCCGGCTCGCCCGATACGTTCGTCGTGCGGTTCCGCGGCGTCGCGGTGGCGGATACGCTGCGTGCGGCCGGTCCGATCGTCGACACGGTGCACGTCTCCGCGGTCCCGCCGGACTCGCTCTCCGACTCTTTGAGCGTCGAGGTGGGCGACACGGTGGCCGCCACCGGCTCCATCACGCCGCTCCCGGGCCGCGCCGTGGTGTTCACCATCACGTCGCCCGGCACACCCGGACCGGTGACGTTGGTGACCAGCGATACGGCGCGGGCCCTGGTTACGAGTGACACGGTCACGACCGACGCGCGCGGCGTCGCCGCGGTGCGGCTGCGTCTCATCGCCGGTCCCGCGCCCGCGAGCGTCGAGGTGACCGCCAGCGCCAAGCGGGGCGTGAGCGCCCGGCTGCCGGGCTCTCCGGTCCGGTTCACCGTGCGGTTCGTGCCGTGAGCGCGCGCACCCTGACCGAGCTGTTCTTCGGCGGTGTGGAACGCTACGCCGATCATCCCGCCGCGTTCCGGTACAAGGCCGACGGGGCGTGGCGCGCGGTCACGCACCGGGAGGTCGTGGAGCGCGTGCAAGCGCTGGGCGCCGGGCTGCTCGAGCTCGGCATCCGACCGGGCGATCGCGTGGCCATCCTCGCGGAGACGCGCCTGGAATGGGCGCTGGCCGACTACGCCTGCCTGTGCGTGCGCGCCGCCGACGTGCCCATTTATCCCACGCTCCCCGCCAACCAGGCGGAGTACATTCTGCGCGACTCCGGCGCGGTGGCCGTGGTGTGCTCGACGGCCGCGCAGGTGGCCAAGGTGCGCGCGGTGCGCGGCGCATTGCCCGCCCTGCGGCATGTGATCGCGTTCGAGCCCGCCGCCGCCGGCGAGGGTGTGATGTCGCTCGCCCAGGTCGAAGCGAGCGGGCGCGCGGCTGCGAGTCGGCACGGCCGCTTCCAGGAGGACGCGCTCGCGGTCGCGCCCACGGACCTGGCGACTCTGATCTACACCTCGGGCACGACGGGCCAGCCGAAGGGCGTCATGCTCACCCACGGCAACATCTGCTCCAACGTGCGCGCCTGCATCGAGGTGTTGCGCGTGACCGAGGACGCCAGTTGCCTCGCGTGGCTGCCGCTGTCGCACATCCTCGAGCGGATGGTGGAGTACTACTTCTTCGACGTGGGGGTGACGATCAACTACGCGGAGTCCGTCGACACGGTGGCGCAGAACCTCCAGGAGGTGCGTCCCAGCGTCGTCGTGGCGGTGCCCCGACTGTACGAGAAGGTCTACGCGCGCGTGCTCGAGAGCGCGGTCACCGGGAGCGCGCTGAAGCGCCGGATCTTCCAGTGGGCGAAGCGCACCGGCGAGGCGTGGACGGCGCATCGCCTGGCCGGCATCCCCGTGCCGCTCACGTTGCGGCTGCGGCAGGCGATCGCCGATCGCCTGGTATTCTCCAAGCTGCGGGCGCGCACCGGGGGGCGGGTGAAGCTGTTCGTGTCCGGCTCGGCGCCGCTGGCACCAGAAATCGCGCGTTTTTTCTACAGCGCCGGGCTGCCGGTGATCGAAGGCTACGGCCTCACCGAGACGTCGCCGGTGCTCACGCTCACGCCGCCGGGGCGGCCCAAGCTCGGAGCGGTCGGGAAGCCGATCCCCGGCGTCGAAATCCGGATCGCCCCCGACGGCGAGATTCTCGCCAAGGGACCGAACATCATGCGCGGCTACTACAACCTCCCCGACGCCACGCGCGAGGCGGTGGACGCGGACGGCTGGTTCCATACCGGCGACATCGGCGAGCTCGACTCCGACGGCTACCTGAAGATCACCGACCGGAAAAAGGACCTGCTGAAGACGGCGGGCGGGAAGTACATCGCGCCCCAGCCGATCGAGAACACCGTGCGTCTCAACAAGTTCGTCGCCAACGCCGTCGTGCTGGGCGATCAGCGCAAGTTCCCGATCATCCTGGTCGTGCCCAACTTCGACGTGCTCGAGCAGTGGGCGCGGGAGCGCAACCTCTCCTCTGCGTCGCGGGCCGAGCTCATCGGGCTCCCGGACGTGAAGGCGAAAATGGAGCGCGAGGTGATCGACGGTCTGCGCGACCTCGCGAAGTTCGAGATGCCCAAGAAGGTCGTGCTGCTCGAGCGGGACTTCACGATCGAATCGGGCGAGCTGACGCCGTCGCTCAAGGTGAAGCGCCGCCAGGTGGAGAAGAATTACCGCGAGACGATCGATCGCGTCTACGCGGCAGCGGATCCCGCGGCCGCCGCGCTCGAAGGCTGATTCAGCGCCGCTCGCCCACGAACAGGCCTTCGCCCGTCGCCAGGCGCGTGAGCCCGGCGGGTACGGGCACGTCCTCGCCCTCGATCACCACGCGGCGGCCCGGCAGCACGACCCGGCGCGCTTCCGCCAGCCACTCGGACCCCAGCCGGTCCGCCCCCACGACCACGCCCCGCGCGACCGACTGCCGCAGCGGAATCGAGCCCGGGCACACGAGCAGGCTCAGGACGGGCAGCTCCTCCACGTCGCCTGGGGCGTTGATCCCGATGAAGTGAATGCCGCCCATCAGTCCCGCGAGCCCGACGGCGTGCCGCGCCGCCGCGCCGACGAGCACGACGTAGCCGCCGGGGCCGGACAGATCCAATAGGGCTTGGAGAGTCTCCGAATCGACGGGATGCGGGATGCGAGATGCGGGATGCGCGGCGTCAGCGGAGGGCTCGCATCCCGTATCCCGCATCCCGCTTCCCGCGAAGTTCACGATGCCCTTCACGATCGGAAACTCCCGCCGGCAGATCGGGCACCCGAGTATCCCGGATCGGACCATGCGGCCGAGCATCTCGCCCGTCGACATCACCAGGAAGGCCTCGTCGTGCGCCTCCGGGCACCGCAGCATCTCCGTGAGCTCGATGTGCACCGCGGCTCAGCCTCGGGCGGTGTACACGGTGGGCATGAGGCGGATCTCGGTGACGTCCACGCGCGTGGGCTGCTGCACGGCGTAGCGCACCGCCGCGGCGACGTCTTCGGCCCGCATCATGTCGCGCCGCTTGGTGAAGCCCGGCTTGGCATCCGGCTCCACGGCATCCCAGATGGGCGTATCCACGGGGCCCGGTGCGACCAGGGTGGTCCGCACGCCGGTGCGCGCCAGCTCGGCGCGCAGTACTTCGTGCACGCCCCGGAGGCCGTACTTGCTCGCCGCGTAGGCGGTGGAGCCCGTGTAGGCCACGTGGTCCGAGACGGAGCCGATGGTGACGAGATGTCCGGAGCCGCGACGCACCAAGTGCGGCACGAAGGTGCGGGCGATCAGAAACGGGCCGGTCAGGTTCACGGAGATCGTCCGGGCGAAGTCGTCCGGCGTGGTGTCGGCGACCGGCTTGATGAAGAAGATGCCGGCGTTGTTGACGATGATGTCCGGGACCCCGCGCTCGGCCAGGATGCGGGCGGCGGTGCGCGCCACGGCGGCGGGGTCCGAGATGTCACAGGGGAGATCGGTGCGCCGATCGGCCGAGGCCTCGACGAGGCTGCGCGCCAGCCGCACCACGTGCGCGCCGGCTGCCTGGAGCTCCTCCGCCACCGCGAGCCCGATGCCGCGCGAGGCGCCGGTGACGAGGGCCAGCTTGCCGACGAGCGGGGGGGACGCGTCGCTCACTCCCGGCCCCGGCCGCCGTGCACCAGCCGCAGGAATTCGTCGCGCGTCTTCGCGTCCTGGAGCAGCGCTCCCCGCAGCGCGCTGGTGACGGTTTTCGAGTTTTGCTTCTCGACGCCGCGCATCATCATGCAGAGGTGGTAGGCCTCGATCACCACGCCCACTCCGCGGGGCTCGAGCACCTCCATCAGCGCGTCCGCCACCTGGTCGGTCAGGCGCTCCTGGACCTGGAGCCGGCGCGCGAACACCTCGATGACGCGGGGAATCTTCGAGAGGCCGACCAGGCGGCCGTTGGGCAGGTACGCGACGTGCGCCCGCCCGAAGAACGGCAGCAGGTGGTGCTCGCACAGCGAGTAGATCTCGATGTCGCGGACGCAGACCAGGTTCTCGTGCCGCTCGCTGTACAGCGCGTCCCCGATGACGTCCGCCACCGCCATGTGGTACCCGCGCGTGAGCCACTTGAGGGATGCCTCGACCCGGGCCGGGGTCTGGCGCAGCCCCTCGCGGGTGGGATCATCCCCCAGCTGGGCGAGCATCTCCCGCACCAGGGTCTCGAACGGCGTGCGCGTTCCCGGCGCGGGCGTGGGCGGCAGCGGCTCCACGTGCTCGTCGTGAAAGCTGTGCAGGCTCGCGGACTTGATCTTGTCTCGTCCCATGCTTGTTGGGCCTCCGGCGCAGGACTATCTTCGGCGCTCGTGAAACTAAAGGTACTCGCTTTCCTGTGGACGGCGGGAGGCTCGGCGGCGTCCGCGCTGTGGACGTTTCCCAGCATTCTCGGGTCCGCGTTCCTGGTCGCCTGGGGCGCGGAGGCCGCGCAGTTCCTGATCTCTCAGGGCCTGGCGCTCGCGATTCTGGCGTGGCTGCAGACGCTGCCCGAGTTCGCCGTCGAGGCCGTGATCGCGTGGGAGGCGGGACGGGACCCCGAGCGGGCCCACCTCGCCATCGCGAACCTCACGGGGGCGATCCGGCTGCTGCTCGGCCTCGGCTGGCCGATGATCTACTTCGTGCGCCGCGCGACGGTTCCCGACCATCCGCCTGCACCGCGAGCATGCCGCCGAGATCGTCGGGCTCATGCCCCCACTCCTTTACTTCGCGGTGATTCTCCTCAAACGGCAGTTGGGCTGGGTCGATGCGGTGGTCCTGCTGGCGTTGTACGTCGCCTACCTGTGGGTACTGTTCCGCAACCCGCCCCACACCGTCGAGAGTCTCGCCGATACGCCGGCCGTGTCGCGCTGGGCGTACCGCCAGCGGGGCTGGCGCCGGCCCGCCGCCATCATCGGATTGTTCGGGGCCGGGGGTGCCCTGCTCTACGTGACGGCCCATCCATTTCTCGAGTCGATGCTCGCGGTGGCGGGGGTGTTCGGGGTGAGCCAGTTCGTCCTGGTGCAGTGGGTGGCGCCGTTTCTCTCCGAGTTTCCGGAGAAGGTGTCGGCATTCTACTGGGCCCGGCGGGTCACGCATGCCCCGATGGCCCTCATGAACATGGTGTCGAGCAACATCAACCAGTGGACCGTGCTCGCCGCCATGATCCCCCTCGTCTATGGCTATTCTCATCTGCGCCATCACGGCGTGTGGGTCGACTTTCACTTCGACCAGGCGCAGCGCCTCGAGGTCCTGATCACGTTGTTCCAGACGGCGCTGGGGATGCTGCTCCTGGCCAAGATGGAATTCGCGGCGCTCGACGCCGCCATCATGTTCGTGCTCTGGCTGGCCCAGTTCCTCCGTCCCAGCCTGCGGGACGAAGTCACGATCGTGTACGGCGCGTGGATGGCGATCCTTGTCATCGGATTCGCGATCGGGCGCACGCCGCTCCTGGCACCGAGATATTTCTGGGAGACGATCCGGAGATAAACGCGGAACGCGGAAGTCGGAACGCGGAACAGCACGACCGGCGTCGGCCCTTCTGTTCCGCCTTCCGCGTTCCCACTTCCGCGTTAAAACACGATCGGCCGGCACCGCACTAACGCGGCCCGGCCGACCGGTACGTCAGGAACGGAGAGGATTATTGAAGCCCGAAAGTAATGACTGGTCCCTCACCATGGCGTCTGCCTTCCCCCCGAGGGGGCATGACATCGGTCACAGTATCTGGGTCCACAATCGAGCCTGTTGGCTCAATAATTCTTCTCCCCGGCCCTAAACTACAATACTACGTGGACCGAAGACGTCAAGCAGGGGCGTAGCACAAAACCGTCCAGGTGGACCGAAGACGTCAAGCAGGCACGTAACACAGAAACGTCACGCGAAACCGTGAGGTGAGATGAACTTGACCCTATTGGCCGCCATCGTGCTGCTGGGAACGTGGGCCGCACTCGTGTTCGGCGCGCACATCGGCAGTGGCCCGCTGCACCTGTTGTACGCGGCAGCCGTGATCCTGTTCGCGCGGCGGATCGTGGTGGGGGCGCCGAAGTTCGTGTCGTAATTCCAACTACAGCGTCGACTTGGGACGATCCGGGCGCGTACGCTTCGGCGCATGGACGCCAGTCGGACAACGACGCCTTGGCGTCGATTTTGGTGAACGCCGCGACCCCGCCCGTTCACGGGCAGGGCCGAGCCGCGAGTTCACTCGCGGACCTCGCGGCGCGTTCTCACTTAGCTTGTCGCCACCAGCGCCACGATCCCCCATGCGAGCGTCAGCAGCGCCACGGGCAGGCCGACGCGCGCGTATTCGCCGAACCCGATGCGCACGCCGCGCGCTTCGGCCTTTTCCGCGACGATCAGATTCGCCATCGAACCGATGAGCAGCAGGTTGCCCGCGAACGTCGAGCTCATGGCGACGAGTCGCCACACCAGATCCGGCCGTGGGAGAGTGGGAATGACGCTCCGCAACAGCATGACCGCCGGGACGTTGGACACGAGGTTGGAGAGGAGTACCATGACGGCGCTCAATGTCGCGCCGAGGCTCCACGCGGAGCCCAACGCCACGCCGAGACCGTGCGCGTGGATCCACGGGTCGGCGACCGCCCGCTCGAATCCCCGCATCACCACGAACAGCGAGCCGAAGAAGAGCAACAGCGACCATTCGACCCGGTTGATCGCGTAGGCCGGGTCGCGTTGCGCGACAGCGACCATCGCCGCGCCCGCGGTGATGGCGACGAGCGGCAGGGAGCCGCCCGCGAGCCAGCCGATCACGGCGGCGCCGAACAGCGCGAGACCCTTCAGCACGAGCGGCCGGTCGAGGGTGACGGGTACGGTCTCGAGCCGTTCGCGAAACGGCTCCCGCAGCTCGTGCCGATAGGCCCAGCGCAGGCACCCGTACGTGATGGCGAGGCCGCCGGCGCCCACCGGGAGCATGCGCACCAGAAAAGCGCCGAACGACGTGCCGCTCCAGATGCCCACGAGCATGTTCTGCGGGTTGCCCGTGATCGAGAGCACCGACCCGACGTTCGCTCCCATCGCGCGATAGGCCCAGCGCAGGCACCCGTACGTGATGGCGAGGCCGCCGGCGCCCACCGGCAGCATGCGCACCAGAAAAGCGCCGAACGACGTGCCGCTCCAGATGCCCACGAGCATGTTTTGCGGGTTGCCCGTGATCGAGAGCACCGACCCGACGTTCGCTCCCATCGCGAGGCCGAGCAGGTAGGGCGTGGGACGCACGCGAAGCGGCCCGAGCGCGGCGAGCAGCACGGGAGTGACGACGAGGCAGACGGTGTCGTTCACGAACAGGGCGGACAGGAGCCCGCCGCCCACGACGACGCCCAGCAGCAGGCGCCGGGGGGAGCGCGCGCGGCGCAGGACCCACTCGGCGGCCCATTCGAAGAACCTTCCGACCTCGAGATAGCCGACGATGAGCATGAGGCCCAGCAGGAACACCAGGACGTCGAGATCGATCGCGGCGTACGCGTCGGGGAGCGACAGGACGCCGCACACCACCATCGCGACGGCGCCGAGCAGGCTCGCCGCCGGGCGATTGAGGTGGACGAAGGGGAGCCGCTGGACGGCGATGAGGAGATACGTCAGCGCGAAGATGAGGAGGCCGGTCGTCATATAATTGCGGATTGTGGATTGCGGATTGCGGATTGGAGAAACCGGCCCTGGTCCGTCAAATCCGCAATCCGAAATCCGCAATCCGCAATCGTCATATCTCCCAATTCGAGAACAGCACCCCGTGCCGCGGGTGCGGCTCGCCGTACCCTTCGTACGTCATCCGGAGATCGGTCCAGCGAACGCGATAGCCGCGGGCGACGAGGCGGCGGAACGTGTCGTCGAAGCGCGTCTGACAGCGCACGGCGACGCGGCGGATGCCCGCGCGCGCGGCCGCGGCTTCGGTCGCCGCGATGCCCGCCTCGAAGGCGCGGTCGTCGCGCGCCGCCAGTTTGAGCACCCGGACCTCGTCTTTGGGCCGGCCTTCGGCGAGCGGGGTGGAATGCCACAACACGACGGCCCTCGGCGAGCGGGGTGGAATGCCACAACACGAACGCGGCCAGCCCGTCGTCGCCGTCCACGAGCGACGTGTCGCCGAGCCCCAGCTCCGCGGTGAGCGCGATCTCGCGGGTGAAGTCGTAGCCGCGCGCGAGCGTGCCGACGAGGCGACGGGCCGCCGCGAGCGTCGCGCCGCCCGCGTCTCCCTTCCGCTGCGACAACAGGGCGGGCGCGGCATGGCCCCGGGTCGCGATGTCGTTGGTCAGCGTCACCGTCAGGTGACCCGGCGCGAAGCCGAGCCGCGCGTAGAACCCGATGTTCTCGACCGTGCGGGGCATGGTCTCGAGGCCCAGCGTCGCGACGCCCTGCTCGATGAGCCAGTCCACGGCCGCCTGCACGATCGCCTTGCCGAGGCCCGCCCCCTGGCGGTCGGGGCGCACCGCGAGCGGACCCATCCATCCTTCCGTGCCCGAGCGATGGGCGACATTGAAGGCCACCACGTGCCCCGCCTCGTCGCGCCACAGCATCGCGCCCGCGCCGGCATCGAGCAGCGCGTAGCGCCACACCTGCGGATTCAGGTGCGGCACCCGCACGCCCACGAGGCCGTCGCGGCGGTAGCGGTCGGTGAACGCGTCCGCGAACACCCGGTTCAGCGCGTCGGTGTCGCGCTCACCCGCGGGCTCCGGCCCGGAGACCTGGCGCTCAGGCAGCCACGCCCGCATCGGCGGCTCCCAACGTTGCGGTGTCGTCCCGCACCACACTCGTGCCCCGGGCGGGGTCGAAGTCCACGCGAATCACGCGATCGAGGCCCTCTCGTACCTGCTCGATGTGTGTGATCAAGATGACCTGCGGAAAGCGATCCGCCAACCGGCGCAGCAGCCCCACCACGTGCAGCCGCCGGGCCTCGTCGAGCGACCCGAAGATCTCGTCCAGCACGAGCAGCGACAGCGGCTGCCCCGCCCGCTCGGCGATCATCTGGGAGATCGCGAGGCGCAGCACGAGATTGGCGACATCTTCCTCTCCGCCCGAGATGACCGGCTTGGGCACGCCCGCCTCGAGGATGGTGACGGTGTAGTCCTCGGTCAGCTCGAGCTCGTCGTAGCGCCCGTCGGTCAAGTCGGCCAGGAAGCCGGATGCGAGCTCCGCGATCTCGGGCCGCATCTGCGCGTTCAACTCGGCCCGGAGGTCCGAGAATGCGCGGTCCAGCTCGTTGTGGAGGCGCTGGCGCCCCTTCAACTCGGCGACGTGGCGCTCGCGCTCGGCGCGCTCCGCCTCGCGCCGCTTCGCTTCCCGGATGTCGTCTTCCGCCCGCGTCAACGCCCCGCGGGCTTCGACCACGGCGAGCTCGGCCTCGCGTAGCGCGCCGACCGCGCGGTCGTAGCGATCCTTCGCTTGCCGGTATCCGTGGTCGGAAAACCCTTCGGCGCGCACCGCCTCGGTCAGCTCGCGCACGCGGCGCTCGCCGATGGACAACTGCTGCTCCGCCCGCTCCGCCTCCTGCACCAGGTTCTCGGCGCGGCGCGCCCGCTCTTCGAGCGCCGCCGCCTCCAGCGCGATCGGCTCGAGCTTGGCCAGCTCGGCCCGCACGGCGTCGTGCCGGGCGGCGTCGTAGCCCGCCGGCCGGGCCGCCAGCTGCCGCTCCAGCAGGGCCGCCCGGCCCCGCGCCACCGTCAGCTGGGCACGCGCCCGCTCTCCCTCCTCGAGCTGCGCCCGCAGCTCGCCCGCCCGCGCGCTGGCGCGACGGCTTTCGTCCAGCACGCGGTCGCGCGCCGCCTCGGCCTCCCCCAGCTTGGCGGGCCGCTGGGCCAGCTGCTCGAGCCGCTGCCGGAAGTACTTGCCGTCGCCCGTGATCACTTCGAGCTGCGCGTCGAGCAGCGCGAGCACCGCGGCGTATTCGGCGCCCAGCGGGCGCTTGCAGGTCGGACACGTGCCCTCGGGTCCGAGCTTGACGATCTGATCACGCTGCTCCTTGACCTCTTCGTACATCTTGAGGAGCTCGGTGCGCTTGGTTTCGGCGTATTGGCGGTCTTGCACCCACGCCGTCCGCTCCGCTTCGGCCGCGCGCTCCGCCGCCTGGAGGCGCTCGGCGAGCTGCCGGGCCGCCGTGTCGGCACGCTCCAGGCCGGCGGCGACGTCCCGCAGTTCGGCGAGACGGCGCTCCAGCACCCCGGCCGCGCGCCCCAGCTCCGCCAGCTGTGCCTCGTCGGCCTGCCGCGCGGCCGCCGCCCGCTGCAGCCGCTCGAGCTCGGCCGTCTCCTGCTTCAGTCGCGCGACGGGGCGGAGCTCGGCATCGAGGCGGCGCAGTTGCTCCCGGGCGCTCAGCGCGTCGGCGAGCTCCCGGTCGAGCCGCTGGAACTCCTGCCGCGCCGTGAGCACCCCCTGCTCCGCCATGCGGCGCTCGCCGTCGAGCGAGAGAGTACGCTCGCGCCGCAACACCCACTCGTTCCAGCGCGGCTCCTCCCGGGCCAGCGCGTCTTCGGCGGCGCGCCGCGCGGCGTCCGCGGCCTGCGCCGTCGCCTGGGCCCTCGCGAGGCCGGCTTCGGCGGTCTGCCGCTCCTCGGCCAGCACCGCGCCGTCCGGGAGTCCGGCCTCGAGACCGCGCACCTCCGCGACCACGGCGTTGCGCACGGCGCGTACCTGCTCCTGCGCGTCGCGCAAGCGCTCGTACCCGAGCACGCGCGACAGAAAGGCCGCCCGCTCGGTCTTGCCGAGCGCCGCCATCACCGCGAGCTCTTTCTGGCCGGTGAAGTACGTATTGAAGAACTCCTGGTGCGTCATGCCGAGCGTGCGCTCCAGCTTGTCGGTGACGCTCTTGAGGGAGTTCGCCACCACTTGCCCGTCCTGCAGCAGCGCCGCCGTGGAGAGACCACGCGTCACGCGGTATTCGTGAGCGCCCAGCCGGAAGTCGAGCTCCACCTGCACGCCCGCGCGGCCCTTTGCGCCGAGCCGGCGGATCGAGTCCTTGTCGCCGCGGACCGCTTGCGCGCCGTAGATCGCCCAGGCGATCGCCTCGAGCAACGTCGTCTTCCCGGAGCCGTTGGGCCCGAAGATTCCCGTGATCCCGGGCCCGAATTCGAGCTCGGTGTCGGCATGCTGCCGGAAGTTCACGAGGCGGAGCCGGCGCAATTCCATCAGGGCTCGCCCTCCCGGCCGACACGCGTCACGTAGTCGACCCCCAGGCGCACGAACTCCGCCCGATCGAGATCCGCATCCAACGGCCGATGCTCGAGAAAGGTCTGCACCGTCTCCGGCAGCGTCTGCCGGTGGGAGAGCGGTCCCACGGCCTCGGCACGTTGCGCCTCGGGCCGGCGCAGGTCGAGCTGATAATGCAGCGCGCGGGCCTTATAGCCGCGGATCGCCGCGTGGTCCAGATCCCGCGCGGTGGCGCGCGACACGTCGAAGACGAGCTGCCGCACGATCTGCCCGTCGATCACCGGTTTCGCGGCCGCGACGTTGGCGGCGATGCGCTCGTCGAGCTGTTTCGGGGTGAGCCCCTTCCCATCGATGGTGGGGAGGTCGATGTGGCGGCGTGCCAGGGTCACGTGGCGGAACTCGACGCGCGCCGCGGGCAGGTGCGCGAGCAGATAGCCCTTGCCGTGCACGCCGTACTCTTCCTCGTCCTGCATCTGACCCCACGGATTGGGGGTGACGTACTCGATGCTGCCCGCATACCAGGCGTTCGCTTCGACCTGATGCGCGACGTGGTAGTCCCCCATCGCCACGTAGTCCCACTGCGCGGGAGCGAGGTCTTCCAGCTGGAGCGGCGCGCCGCCGTACTCCATGGTGCCGCGACGCTCACCCACGCCGGGGAGCGCACCGTGCACCAGCAGCACGTTGAGGGTCGTGCCGCGCTGCGGGCGCATGGCGGGTCGCTCGGCCTGCATCAGCGCCTGGTGAGGAACGGCGAGCACGGAGCAGTCGAGCCGGGAGAATGTGATGCGCCGAGCCTGATCGACGACGACCTCCACGCCCAGCGCCTCGTACAGTCGCAGGATCGTGCCGGTCTCGACCGACCGGGGCGTGTCGTGGGTCCCGGCGATCATCACGACCGGCGTGTCGGGCAGACCGGTCCGCAGCCGGTGCAGCTGCTGAAACAGGAACAGGATGGCCGGGTTGGTCGGCCGCACGGAGTGGAACACGTCGCCGGCGACGAGAATCAGGTCGGGGTGCTGCTCGAGCAGGTCGTCCACCGCGCGACGGAACGCGTCGGCGACGTCCGCCTCGCGCTGATTCCCGCCGCGGGGCGTCTGCCGGTCGTACTGGCGGAACCCGAGGTGCAGGTCGGCGAGGTGGGCGAGTTTCACCGTCGGGTCAGTACGGCTGGTCGGAAATCGGATCCAGGGGCGCAACGCTCTCGCGGGCGGCGCCCGGCACGGCCGCCACCCGGCCGCCGAGCTGCTTCTTGAA
>Ga0209156_10002282_pt1 | contig 15073 bp, 11 predicted proteins | sample GraSoiAngelo_124_FD_185881 | JGI IMG/M metagenome (GOLD analysis project Ga0209156, IMG submission 185881) | Grasslands soil microbial communities from the Angelo Coastal Reserve, California, USA - 14_0927_05_20cm (SPAdes) (version 2) | ecosystem: Environmental > Terrestrial > Soil > Grasslands...
CCCGTCCGCGATCAGGACCGGTTGGTCGTGCTCTGGTCACAAGCACCCGACCGAGGCTTCGACTATCCGTTCACGCTCGATGAGGCGCGCGAGTTTGCGCGGCGAACCCGCTCTCTCGCACCGGTCGCATTCTTCGCCCGCGAAGGCGCTTGGCCGACGCCGATTCGCGATGGCGAGCGCATCTCTCGCCTCCGCCGAGCGCTCGTGTCGGGCGAGTTCTTCGACGCGCTGGGGGCGCAACCTGTGTTGGGCCGGGCGCTGCACGCTGCGGACGACGTCATCGGTGCCGCACCGGTGCTCGTGCTCAGCTATGGCGCTTGGCAGCGGCAGTTCGGGGGCGACCCCGAGGTGCTGGGCCGGCAGATCGTGATGCATGGAAACGGCGTCGCGTACACGATTGTCGGCGTGATGCCCCAGGGACTCGACTACCCGAGAGGCGCCGACATGTGGGCGCCGCTGGTCCCCGCCAGGACACGATCGGGGACGGATTCGACGGTCGCCGATGTCGAGGTGATCGGACGCCTGCGGCCGGGCGCCATTGCCGCCCATGCGCGTGACGAGTTGACGGCCTTCTTGAGACGCGCCGAGGCCTCGCCGTGGCAGCGTGACTGGCACGGCGTGGCCCAGACGCTGCCGCGGCTCGTCCTGGGCGAGACCCACCCCGCGCTCATCGCTTTCGCCGCGGCGGCTGGCCTCCTCCTCCTGATCACGTGCATCAACGTCGCGAACCTGCTCCTCGTGCGCGGCCTCGCGCGCGTGCGGGAGATCGCGGTGCGGTCGGCGCTGGGCGCGGGCCAACTCCAGGTTGTCAGCCAACTGCTCGCCGAGAATGCGCTCCTCGCCATTGCCGGCGGCGCCTTCGGCGTCGTGGTGGCAGCGGCCGCGGTCCGGAGCTTCGTCGCCGTCGCGCCGCCCGGGCTCCCCCGTCTGGACGAGATTCAGTTGAACGCGACTGCCCTCGCCGGCGCGGTCGGCATCACGGGCCTCGCCATGCTCATCTTTGGCCTCGCGCCTGCGGTCATCACCTCGCGCGTCGAGATTGAGCGGGTGCTCCGGTCGGGGACGCGGCAGAGCGCCAGCAGGCGCTCCCGCCTCGGGACGGAAGGCTTAGTGGTGGGACAGATCGCGCTCGCGCTACTTGTCCTGTCTGCCGCGGGGCTGGTTGCCAGAAGCCTCATCAAGCTCGAACGGGCGGACCTCTCGTTCCAGCCGTCACACCTGCTGATCGGCGACTTGGCGCTTCGCTACGATCAGTTCGATTCGCCGGCAAAGCAGCAAGCCCTGCTCGAGCGGTTGCTGCCGCAGGTGCGGGCGATTCCCGGCGTGCAGGCAGTCTCGCCCGTCGTCGCTGCACCCTTTTCAGGCCCGGGCGGGTGGGACGGCAAGTTCGCGGCCGAAGGACAGTCCCCCGAACGGGCTGCCGCCAACCCGATGCTCAACATGGAGGTCGTAACCCCGGATTACTTCGCGACGCTAGGCATTCCTGTGCGCCGCGGGCGCGTTTTCACGGACGCCGACCGCGAGGGCGCGCAGCCGGTGGTGGTGATCAGCGAGTCCGTGGCGCGACTCTACTGGGGGACCGACGATCCCATCGGCAAGCGCTTGAGGATAGGGGAGCACTTGGAGCGGACGGTCACCGTCGTCGGGGTGGTGCCGGACACGCGCTACCGCGAGCTGCGGGAAGCGCGGCCGAGCGTCTACTTCCCGCTGCGTCAACCGTTCTTCCCATTCGAGCCGGTGACGCTGGCGATACGGACGGCGGGTCCACCGGCCGAGCTGGTGCCGACGATCCGGCGAGTGATCGCCGAGATGGAGCCGGGTGTCGCGCTGGCGAGCGCGGCGCCGTTCGGGACGTATCTCGAGGAACCACTGGCCCAGCCGCGACTCAACGCGCTGCTGCTCGCCGTGTTCGCGGGCAGCGCGGTCGCGCTCGCTGCCGTGGGGCTGTTCGGCGCCATGGCGACCATGGTGCGCCAACGCACGCGCGAGCTGGGCGTGCGGATGGCGCTTGGAGCCACCGCTCGAGATCTGCGGCGCATGGTGATGGGGCACGGCCTCGCGGTCGCGAGCGTGGGATCGGTGCTGGGGCTACTCGGCGCGCTACTGGCGAACCGTCTCCTGGTGTCGCTGCTCTACGACGTGTCCCCCACGGACCTGGCGACGCTCACGATGGTCACCGGGTTCCTTATCGTTATCGCGGCGCTCGCAAGCCTCATTCCGGCCCGGTCCGCCACGCGCATCGACGCGGTAATTGCGCTGCGTGCGGAATAGGGCCCGGTCCTCACCCCCTGTCCCCCTCTCCGTTCCGGAGAGGGGGGACGTTGTGAGTTCCCCCTCTCCCGATGGGAGAGGGGGTCAGGGGGTGAGGACCGATGACAACGAGAGCGGGTTCAGGAGGGTGAGGACTCGCGACCACGGAGATGGAACCAGGGACGGGAGGACACCCGGGCATTCTCAGAGCTTTTCCCTCCGAGTCCCTCCTGATGCGCTCAGCGAGAGTGGCTGCGCTTGTCGCGACGGTTGGAAGCGCGAAGCATGAATCCGGCTACGGCCAGGATGGCCACAGCGACAAACGTAGGAATCCAGCGTATCAGGTAGCTCATCAGGTGGCTCTACTCGTCTGATTCAAGTGATTCAAGGATGATCCCAAGCGTCACGGAAAGCAAGCCGAACACGACCATGAGCGCGATGAGAGGTTCGCCCGGTCCTTCCTTCTGGAAGATTGCGTCGAGCGAATACGACAACGAGAATGCCGACATCGCGGATGGTCTCGCCGACCAGACGTTGTGCCTTGCCCTTGTCGATCATGGCTGACCCGTCGAGTCGAGGGAACCTAGCAGGCTTTTCAACCACTGCAGCATCCTTTTCGTGCGGGTTGGACCGTCCGGACGCACGCCCCTGGACCCGGACCCCGGACCCCGGACACCTTTGAGCGATGCCCGCTTCATCCACGGCTCCCAGGATCCTCGTTGCTGACGACCAGTCAGACGTCCTCGAAGCGCTGAAATTGCTTCTCAAGGGAGAAGGCTACGAGGTTGAAACCGTCGCTTCGCCCCGTGGCGTCCTCTCCGCTCTCGACAAGCGCGACTTCGACGCCCTGCTGATCGACATGAACTACACCCGCGACACGACCTCCGGGGCGGAAGGGTTGGACCTGCTCGCGCGGCTCCAGGGGCTCGACGCGCCACCTCCGGTCGTCGTGATGACCGCGTGGGCCAGCATCGACGGCGCCGTCGAGGCGATGCGCCGCGGTGCGCGCGACTTCATCGAGAAGCCCTGGGACAACCGCCGGCTGCTCACCACGCTCCGCACCCAGGTCGAGCTGGGCAGGGCGTTGCGGCGCAGCCAGCAGCTCGAGCGCGAGAATCGTGCGTTGCGCCGCGAGGGTCTCCCCGAGCTGATCGCCGAGTCGCCCGCGATGCAGCCGGTGCTCAAGCTGATGGAGCGCATCGGGCCCTCCGACGCGAACGTGCTCATCCTGGGCGAGCACGGCACCGGCAAAGAGGTCGTCGCGCGCTGGCTGCACGCCGCCTCGGGCCGGGCCGAGCGGCCGCTCGTCGCCGTGAACCTGGGCGGCATTCCCGACGGCCTGTTCGAGAGCGAGCTGTTCGGGCACGTGAAGGGCGCCTTCACTGACGCGAAGGTCGATCGCGTCGGGCGGTTCGAGCTCGCCGAGGGCGGGACGCTGTTTCTCGACGAGATCGCAAACCTGCCCTTGCCGCAGCAGGCGAAGCTGCTGCGCGTGCTCGAAACGGGAGAGTTCGAGCGCGTCGGCTCCTCCAAGACGCAGCGCGTGAACGTGCGCGTGATCTCGGCCACGAACGCGGACATCCCAGCGGAAACGACGGCCGGGAGGTTTCGCCAAGACCTGCTGTTTCGCCTCAATACCGTCGAACTCCGCCTGCCACCGCTGCGCGAGCGGCGCGAGGACATCCCGCTGCTGGCCGGCCATTTCGGACGCCGCCACGCCGCGCGCTATCGCAAGCAGATCACTGGCTTCGCGGCGGACGCGATGCAGGCCCTGCGGGCGCATCCCTGGCCCGGTAACGTGCGCGAGCTCGACCACACGATCGAGCGATCGGTGTTAATGGCCGAAGAGAGCCTGATACGAACCCGCGACCTGGGACTCGGGCCCGGGGCGGGGGCGGATGGCGCCACGCCGCTCGATCAGATGAGCCTCGAGGACGTGGAACGCGTGCTGATTCAAAAGGCGCTGGCGCGCGCCGGCGGCAACGTGAGCGACGCGGCGAAAGCGCTGGGCCTCTCCCGCAGCGCGCTGTACCGCCGGATCAAGCACCATGCGCTCTGAGCGACGCCGTAAACGGAAAGCCCGCTACGAGCGCCGCATCTTCGCGCTGGCCCTCCTCACGGGGCTCCCCGCCGTCATCCTCGCCCTGGTGCTGCTGTGGAGCGGCGACTTCGCGGCGCGCACCCAGTGGACGCTGACCGTCCTCACCTTGGTGGTGTGGCTGGCGTTCGTCGGAGTCGTACGCGAGCGCGTTGTGCGGCCGCTGCAGACGATCTCGAACATGCTGGCGGCGCTGCGGGAAGGCGACTTCTCGCTGCGGGCCCGCGGCTCGGACCCGGACGACGCACTCGGCCTGCTCCTGCTCGAGTTGAACACGCTCGGCGAGGACCTGCGTGCCCAGCGCCTCGGCGCCCTGGAGGCGACGGCGCTGCTGCGCCGCGTGATGGAAGAGATCGACGTCGCGGTGTTCGCGTTCGACGAAGCGCGGGCGCTGCGGCTCGTGAACCGCGGCGGGGCGTCGCTGCTGGGCCGGCCGCCCGAGCAGCTGCTCGGTAAAGATGCGGCGGAGCTCGGGCTCGCCGAGAGCCTGGCGGGCGACGCGCCCCGCGTGATCGAGGTGGCGTTCCCCGGACGGCCAGGCGGGGGCCGCTGGGAGCTGCGGCGCGGCACGTTTCGCCAGGGCGGGCTCCCCCATCAGCTCCTCGTGCTCGCCGATGTGAGCCGCGCGCTGAGCGAGGAGGAGCGGCAGGCGTGGCAGCGCCTCATCCGCGTGCTGAGCCACGAGCTCAACAACTCGCTCGCCCCGATCAAGTCGATCGCCCAGAGCCTGGCGGACCTGGTGCGACGCGAGCCGCCGCCCGCCGATTGGCGCGAGGATCTTCGCAAGGGGTTGGGCGTGATCGGAGGACGAGCCGAGTCGCTCAGCCGCTTGATGGCGGCATACGCGCGGCTGGCGCGGCTGCCGCGTCCCAGCCTCGAGCCCGTGCTGGTCGCCGAGTGGGTGCGCCGGGTGGCCGCCCTGGAGACGCGCCGGCCGGTCACGGTTTGTCCCGGGCCGGACGTGACGATTCGCGCCGACGGCGGGCAGCTCGACCAGTTGCTGATCAACCTGGTACGCAATGCGGTCGATGCCGCGCTCGAGGGCGGCGGTCAGGTGGAGCTGGGGTGGGCCGCACACAACGGCCGGCTGGAGGTCTGGGTGCAGGACGACGGCCCCGGTCTGGCCGACACGGTCAATCTGTTCGTGCCGTTTTACACCACGAAGGCTGACGGCTCCGGGATCGGGCTGGCGCTGTCACGCCAGATCGCCGAGGCGCATGGCGGGTCACTGACGCTCGCGAACCGTGCGCACGCCAAGGGCTGCGAGGCCCGCCTGTCGCTGCCGATCGCGGGCCCCGAGTGAGCCGGGCGCTCGCCCTTGCGGTTACCCTCGCGCTGGGCGCCTGCCGGGTGGAGCCGCATCGCGTTCTCCCCCCATCGGTGGACGCGGGCCCCGACCTCCGCACCCGTCCCCGCGCCAAGACAGCGCTCACGTTTCGGGTGACCGGCCGCCCGGATACCGCGGCCGCGTGGCCGTACGCGACCAGCTGGGGCGACGGCTCCACCGATCAGGGGACGCTCATCGAACCGGGGCCGGCGCACGCCACCCACGCATATGCCGCCGTGGGTCGATACACAGTGCGCGTGACCGTCACGCCGCGAGCCGGACCAACCCTCGTGGACACGATCCTCGCCTTCGTCGACGCTCCCGCCACACCGCAGATCTTCGTGGGAGCGGGGGACATTGCGTCCTGCGCCACGGGCTACGCCGCGGCGACCGCGCAGCTGCTCGACACCATTCCCGGCACCGTGTTCGCGCTGGGGGACAACGCGTACCCCAACGGGTCGGACTACGACTATGCCGCGTGCTATCAGCCGACGTGGGGCCGCCACAGGAAACGCACGTACGCCGTTCCCGGAAACCACGACTATGACCAACGCGGAGCAAGCGGCTATTTCGACTACTTCGGGGTCGCGGCCGGCGAGCGGGGCGCGGGCTACTACAGCTACGATCTCGGCGACTGGCACGTCGTGGCGCTCAACTCGAACCTCGACATGAGCCCCGGCTCGCTCCAGGAGCGCTGGCTTCGCGCCGATCTCGCCGCGCACCCCACGCACTGCACGCTCGCATACTGGCATCACGCGCGTTTCAGCTCGGGCACGACCCACGGCAGCCAGCCGCAAACGCAGCCGTTGTGGCAAGCGTTGTACGAAGCCGGGGCCGACGTCGTATTGTCGGGGCACGAGCACAACTACGAGCGCTTCGCGCCCCAGACGCCGGACGGCAAGGCCGATCCGGCGCGGGGCATCCGGGAATTCGTCGTCGGGACCGGGGGCGGGGGTGCCTATCGCCTGGGGCCCCCGATCGCCAACAGCGAGACGGGGAGCGCGGCGTACGGCGTGCTCAAGCTGACGCTTACGACCCAGGCCTATCACTGGCAGTTCATCTCCGTTCCCCCCGCTTCGTTCAGCGACTCAGGGTCCGGGGCCTGTCACTAGGAGGCGGGCTGGCCGACCGAGCCCGCGCGAGGCACTTTTCCCATGCCTGCCACCTCTTCTCAAGCCACTGAAGGCGCATGACCAGCAGCCGTCTGTTTGCCGATCGTCGCGAGGGGAGAGACCGGCGGAGCGTTCCGCGCCGGCTCGCCGTGGCCGCCATCCCCGGGGAGCGTCGCCGCATGGTGGATCGGCGCTACGGCGCCGAACGGCGCAGCACGCGGGATCGCCGCGGGCGACTCACCTGGGCGCCTGCGATGGAGGCGCCGTCCGAGCACATCCGCAACGCGCTGCAACTGTTGCACCAGCTCGCCGCGATGCGCGAGCTGCCCGATGATCCGAAGTCTGGGCCTGAGAGCGCGAACATTCTGGCGGCGGCGATCCACCGCGCGCGCCGTGCCCTCGAGCTGCTCGAGGGCCGCGGACCGGAGCGGCGCTAGAACAGCTCCAGCTGTTGCGCCACGAGCCCGCGCAGTTGCTCGAGCATCCGCACCATCGCCCAGGTATCCCGCTCGCAATAGCGCAGCAGCGCTGCGCGCAGACCCACCCGTTCGCCTGCCTGCAGCTCGTCGTCCGCAAACAGCAGCCGCATCAGCTCGAGCGTCGCCGTCTCCCCTTCGCGAATCTCGAGATCGGCATACGAGAGGCCCGGCACCAGGGCCGGAAGCGTCCGCTTGATGCTGAAGCTGCCGCCGAAGTCGGGGTGATAGACGTAGTTGCGGACGAGCGGCAGCAGATCGACGAGCCGCCGCTCGATCCGCTCGAGCTCCGGCGCGAGGCGCGGCACCGCCTCGGCGAGCTGGCGGATGCACTCCCGCTCGAAGCTCGCGTAGTACGCGACGATGCGCCGCGCTCCCGCGCACGCCGCCACGACCGCTTCGGCGAGCGCGGGGCGGGAATCCCCCGGGCCGTCGGCGAGCCACTCGTGATGCACCAGCCCGCGGCCCCGCTCCTCGGCGTGGCAGCTGAACTGCACCGGCACGTTCTGCCACGGCCGGCAGCCGTTCCAGCGGGGGATCGCGAGGCTCACGGTCTCGAAGTCGAGGAAGGCGAGCGGCGAGGTGAACTCGGCGAGCGCCTTCGCCAATGCCGGCTCGACCACCATGCGTCCCGCGGTCACCGCGCGCACCTGCCGCGCGTGGATCGCGGACAGCTCCAAGTCGGACGGCAAGTCGTACAGCGTCGCGTAGCCGTCGGCCTCGTACTCGCGCACCTGCTTGCGCTCGATGCGGTACAGGCTGCTGACGTGGTGCTGCGGCAGCTTCGGCCAGCACCGCTCGATGAACGGACAGTCGTGCGGGCGCGAGCAGTGGTCGCCGATCGCCACGTCGGGCAGCGGCCCCTCGAGCATGCGGCGCTGTGCCGCGAGCTCGTCCGAGACGCCGAGCAGCACGCCCTCCACCAGCGCCGAGACGTCCTCCCGGACGAACAGGTTGCCCAGATCGGGATAGCGGCAGTCCGGGTTCAGGTGCATGACCTCCGCCCGTTCGACCGGCAGCCCGGCGCGCCGCAGCACGTGCACCTGCACGGCGACGTCCGGGAGGTGCTGCGGCTTCAGGCTGTTCGTCGCCTTGACCTCGACCACCCCGTGGCCGCGTGGTCCCCGCTCCAGGATGTCCACGGCGGCGTACGTCTCGTCCGCGAGAAACGTCGCTTCGTAGATCGCCGGCGGAGCGGGATCGCACTGCAGCACCTCGCGGGTGCGTGCCACCTTGTTATCGAATTCGTGGAACGGCAGATCCACGAGCGTCCCTCCGGGTATGTACTCCCTGGCCTTGCGGCCGACTGCGTTTCCCTGGTCGAGGATGTTGCGATGGGCGGCGTCCGGCACGAGCTCCGGCGCGTCGGGCTCATGCACGCGCCACCACAGCTGTTTGTGACATTGCAGCCCGGCGAGGAAGCGCGACTTGGAGAGGCGGAGCGACGGGCTGGCCATATTCAACAGTAATTAAGACCGAGGAGATCCAATGCGCGTGTTCGTGACAGGCGCCACCGGTTACGTAGGCAACGCCCTGGCGACGGCGCTCCGCCGGGCGGGGCATGACGTGTACGGCCTGACGCGTACCGCGGCCAAGGCGCCGCAGCTCGCGCGCCAGGAGATTCGGCCGATCATCGGAGACATCGCGGACCCGAAGAGCTACGCCGACACGGCCGAGGCGTGCGGTGTCCTGGTACACGCCGCGTTCGAGTCATCCGCCAGCGCCGTGACGAAGGACAAGGCCGCCGTCGACGCCTTGATCGAGGCCGGGCGTCGGGGATCGCAGCCGAAAACGCTGATCTACACCAGTGGCGTGTGGCTGCACGGCGATACCGGCGGCAGGCTGGTGGACGAGACCGATCCCCTCAAGCCGATCAAACTGGTCGCCTGGCGGCCGGCGCACGAGCAGCTGGTGTTGCAGGCGAAAGCGGTGCGCGGACTGGTGATTCGGCCGGGGTGCGTGTACGGCGGCCGCGGTGGGCTCACCGGCGCTTGGTTCGAGGCGGCGGCGGCGGGCAAAGCACCCACCGTGGTGGGGTCGGGCCACAACCGCTGGACGATGGTGCACGTCGACGATCTGGCGGCTGCCTACGTACGAGCGGCGGAGAGCGGGCCGGCGGGCGAGGTGTTCGACGTGACCGACCGGTCGCGCGCCACCGTGCTCGAGCTGGCGACCGCGGCGGCCCGCGCGGCGGGCTTCCAAGGCGAGCTGCGCCCCGTGCCCCTGGGGGAAGCCCGCCGCACGATGGGCGATTTCGCCGACGCGCTGGCGCTGGACCAGCACATCGATGCCCGCAAAGCCGTGCGGCTGCTGGGTTGGCAGCCGCGCCACGGCGGCTTCGTGGACGAGGCGGACCTGTTCTACGCCTCGTGGAAAGCGTGGCGCGAGTAGCCCGGGCGCTACTTCAGCAACATGTCGTGCGGCCGGCCCGGGCCGGTCGGGAATTGATCGAAGTCCACCACGAACTTGTCGTCCGGAGTCATGCCGCCCGTGCCGACGTTCAGCAGCCACACGCGGAACGGCACCTTGCCGTCCAGGTTCGAGAGCAGCGAATTGCTCACGTACAGCCGCCGGCTGTCGGGCGTGAGCTTCATCATGTTCGGCTCCTGTAACTTGACCTCGCTCAGGAACTTGGGGTGCAGCGGATCGGAGACGTCGTACTGCTGCACCGCGTTGCCGGTGAACAGCGACACGTACAGCAGGCGGTTGTCGTACGAGATCCGCACGTCCGCCGGCGTCGAGTTCGCCGGGAGCTGAATCACGCGGGTGAAGGCGAGCTTGCCGTCCTTGTCCTCCCAGTACCAGATGGTGCTCGCCCCGGCGCAATTGATGAACCCGCCCCGCGCCGCCGGCCCGTGCTGCCACCGGACTTCCAGCGGCATCTTGTCGAGGTGCTCGACCTGGAGCACCTTGCCGGTCTTCCAATCCCACACGGCGACTGCGTCGCCCACGTTTTCGGGGGCGATCGGGTTGCCGCGGAAATGATGCGGATGCGTCCAACTCGACGTGACCATGCGGTTCAGCTCGGGCTTCACGCCGACGTCGTACATGTACCCCGGATCGTCGGGGCGATTCGGGGCGGGGAGCGCCGACACGAAGTTCCCCTGCTCATCGAGCCGCACCAGCGCGCCGGGACCGGTGCCGTCCTTGGACCCGAGCATCGCGATCATCACGCCGCCCGGGACGGCGTAATACGTGTGCGGGCCCGAGTACCCGCTCAGGGCGCCCAGGTCGGGAATGGTTTTGATGAGCGCGGGATGCTTGGGGTCGGCCTTGACGTCGTAGATGAACAGCCGGTTCGAGACCAGGCCGCCCGCGAAGATGCGGTCGGCGTTCACTGTATAGCCTAAGTGATGCGCCTCGTTGTCGACGGTCGAGCCTGTGGGAACCGTCGTGAGGATCTTGCCGTAGCCCGGTGACTTGGGATCGGCGTCGACCACCGTGAGGAAGTCCGGCTGTTTCGCGTCGGCGTCACTGGTCCAGACATACAACAGGGACTCGTGCTGGTCCGGCCGCAAGTTCTTCACGAACACCGATTCGTCTTCGGGGCCGGCAGGAGCCGGGCCGAGCCACGCCGGGAGCGTGAAGAGCAGCAGCAGCGTCGCGTATCTCATGGAGCTACCTCGTTGCAGGGACAGTTGAAAAGAAGGTACGCCAGGTCCGGGTGGGGACAAGAGCAGTCAGATCAGGTTCTTGACCACGAACCAGACGTTCGCCGGCCGCTCGGCGAGGCGCCGCATGTACCAGGCGAACCAGGCGGTCCCGTAGCTGATCAACACGCGCACCGTGTACCCGTCGGCCGCGAGCGCGCGTTGCGCCCCCGCCTTGATGCCGTACAGCATGTGCACCTCGTACGCCTGGCGCGGCGTGCCGTGTCGTTCGGCCCGCTGGCGGATGTCCGCGATCAATCCGAGGTCGTGGGTTCCGAACACGGGCCGCGCGCGTCCGCGGGTGGCCTCCTGGAGTAATTGATCGGCGAGCGTCGCGTAGCACCGGTCCACCTCGCGCTTGCTGGAGAACGCGACCTGCGCCGGCTCGTTGTACGCCCCCTTCACGAGGCGGATCGCGGGCCCGAGCGGCAGCAGGCGGGCCAAATCCTGGGGAGTGCGCCGCAGGTACGCTTGGAGACACACGCCGACGTTCGGACGCTCGCCCCGCACGGCGCGGAACACCTCGAGCGTGACGTCCACATAGCGCGACTCCTCCATGTCGATCCACAGGAACGAGCCGCTGTCCGCCGCCCGCGCCGCGAGCGCTTCGACGGCCTGCTCGCAGGCGCCGCGGTCTACTTCCAGTCCGAGATGCGTGAGCTTGACCGACACCTGCGTCGGGAGTTTGCGCTGCCGCACCGCGGCGAGGACGCCGAGGTAATGGTCCCGCACGGCGACGGCCTCGGCCCGGTTGCCGACCTGCTCGCCGAGCTGGGTGAGCACGCTCCCCAGACCGGCACGGGCGAACTCGGCGGCGGAATCGAGCGCGGCGCCCAGGTCTTCCCCCGGCAGGAAGCGGCGGACCGCCCGCCGGAAGAACGCGCGGCGGCGCAACTGATCGGCGAGCCAGGTGCTGCGCGAGGCGCGCAGCAGCAGGCGGCGGGCGAGCGACATGGGTCGGGATTAGATAGCGCCGCGCGCCGTCGGTCGGTAGGGGAAAACCGGGGGGGCCGGGGGGGGCCGGGGGGGGCCGGAAAAGCGGAGCGGGGAGCGGAGCCGCCACCGGGGGTCCAGCGTCGGTCTTGCGACCGGGCCAGGCACAATCCACCGGTGAGCAGTTGCGGCCCACTCCCCGCTTTGTATGTCCTCTGTCCGCCGCGCGAGCGCGGCGGATCACGTCAACCTGCGTCTCTCCAACCGGCCGTGGCTTGCCAGCCGGCCTGCCCCGCGAACTCGGGGCGCTGCATCGGGCTCACGCCGACACGCCGATCCGAAGCGGCCCGGCGCTCGACGCCGTTCCACGGCCCCGCGGGCAGCACGGCCGCCGTGTGCCGTCGATCGATCATCATCCGGCGCTCGGCCGGGGCCGCTCCGTCGGCAGTGGCTTGCGCCAGTACCGCCCCGGCGACGATCTCGGGTGGGAGCGGCCGGAACGATGACCACTCGTCTCGGAACCAGTCCCGCTGCAGGCTGATCGCCGCTTCGGCGCCTTCCTGGGTGTGGAACAACCCGATGGACGTGAGGACGTCGTTTCCCGCATCCATCAGATAACACCCCACGAACCCCGGGATGCGCCGCACCAGCGGGACGAATTGCTTCTCCGCGTAACGCACCGCCTGCGCGACCGTCCCCAGCCTCACCCGGTACCGCCGGATTACTGCGTGCATGAGCCCCCCTGTGTGGCCGAGTAGTCTCCGTGCAAGTCCCGCGCCCAATGGTCTGCGGGAGCGGTCGTGCGTGTTGCTGTCGCCTGGTGCGACACATCGTATGACCGCCGACAACCAGTGCTGCACAACTGCTACAGGCCGGACCCCGTCTGGGCTCGAGACGGTGTCCGGCCTGTAGCTGGAGATGTAGCGACGGCCCCACAGCTGGTCAAGCAGCGACTGTGGGGCCGGCGGGTCACCCTTCGACGATGATCAAGTACTTGGAGTTCGCCCAGAACCGCGCCGAGTCGGCGATCTTGACCCGGCCCGTAATCGTGCCGTCGGCCGACGGCGGGTTCGCCAACGCGCCCGCGTCCTGACGCGACACGATGCGGTATTCCTTGTCGGACGCCGGGAGCGGGATCTCGGACAAGGCGCGGCGATCCACCGGCGTGAAGGCGGTGGGGTCGAGCGTGCGAGCCGGGACCAGCGTCTTGCCGCTCTTCCAGAGGACGAACAGGAAACGAGCACCGCCCTCTTCCTTCACGATGCCGCGCTGCTCCAGCTCATCCTTCGTTCCCACCACGTAGTAGACCGTGTTGGCCTCGGTGGCCATGTTGTCGATGGTGTCCTTCAACGCCACGTTCTCGGCGCTCAGTTTCTCGACCTGGTCGTTAAGCGACGCGATCGTTTCCTTCTGATTGTCGATCACGCTTTGCAGGTTCTGAATCGTCGAGGCGAGCGCGTCCTTCAGGCTGTCGGAGAGGGTGCTGAGCTCGCGCACCCGTTGCTCGCTTTGCTGCAGCTTCGGCTCGAGGTCCCGCACCCGGGTGGTGATGTACCGGATCTTCGCGACCATGGTGTCGCGCGAGGCCCGTAACGGCGACTCCGCCGCCCCGACTTTCAGCCGCTTCGCCGGGACCGCGACGGTCGCGAGTTCCTTGCTGATCTCGCTGACCAGCCGGGTGTTCTCGGCGACCTCCTGCATCAGGCGCTCCTTGTCGGCGGACGCCTGGGACAGGCTATCCATCTTCGCCTGCGCTTCCGGAGAGGGGCCTTGTTTGCAACCTGCGGCCATGAGCAGAGCGAGGGGGAGCCACGCAGCGCCCGCCGCCAGACGGCTGTGCTTGAACATGTGCTGGAACCTCCTACCTAATCTTGGGGTGACCTGCGTCACACGGCTGGCTGTCGGGGCGCGAACAGCCTCGGGATGGACACTGCTACCCCGCAGAGCGCGTCGTGGTTTCGCCGCAACAAACCGTGTTCCCTGAATCAATAGCGACTCACATCTTGAGTGTACAGCGATGGACGTCACACCGCATCAGGCTCAGGGCCAAGTGCCGGCCGCCGCGGAAACCTCCACGGGTGGCCCGACTTACGTCCTGTCTCGCTGGCTGTTCCTCAGGCTGCTGGGTCTCGTCTACCTCATCGCCTTCGTCTCTCTTGCGCTGCAAGTCACGGGCCTGGTCGGTGAGCATGGCATCCTACCCGCTACGGCCTTCCTCGACCGTACCCGGGCGCTGTACGGTGGCGCCGCGTACCGCCTGTTCCCGACGGTGTGTTGGCTGGGGGCGGGGGACGGGGCGCTGCGCGTGCTCTGCTGGGGCGGCGCTGCGCTGTCACTGCTCGTCGTGGCCGGGGTGGCACAGGCGCCGGTGCTCGCGCTCCTCTGGGCGTGCTATCTGTCGGTGAGCGTGGTGGGACAAACGTTCCTCTGGTTTCAGTGGGACGGCCTGCTGCTCGAGACCGGCGTGCTCGCCGTTCTATACGCGCCCCTGCGGTGGCTGCCGAGCCGAGGGCGGGAGCCGCAGCCGTCCGGCGTCATCAGGTGGCTCGTGTGGTTGCTGCTCTTCAAGTTGATGTTCCTGTCGGGGATAACGAAGCTCGCGAGCGGCGATCCGACGTGGCGTCACCTCACCGCGCTCGACTACCACTTCTGGACCCAGCCGCTCCCGCCGTGGACGGCGTGGTACGCCCAACAGCTGCCCGGCTGGGTGCACCAGGGCATGACCCTCGGGATGTTCGCGATCGAGCTGGGCGCGCCGTGGCTGATCTTCGCGCCGCGCCGCTTTCCCGGGCTGCGCGTCGCCGCCTGCGTCCTGCTGGTGCTCGGCCAGCTCGGCATCGCGCTCACGGGGAACTACGGCTTCTTCAACCTGCTCGCGATCGTGCTGTGCCTGGCGCTGTTGGACGACGCCACGCTGCGGCGGGTGCTGCCGCTCCGGCTTGCTGGCGGTGCGGCCGAGCGGCGGTGGTGGCGCCGTGTGACGGGCACGCTGGCGGCGGTGATCGTTCCGTTGAGCGCGCTCACGTTCGCGCGCGAGATCGGCGCGACGCTACCGGGCGGCCGCGGGTCCGTCGACATTCCGGTGCTGCGCGCGGTCGCGCCGCTGCGCTCGGTGAACGGCTACGGCCTGTTCCGCGTGATGACGACCGAGCGGTCGGAGATCGTGCTCGAGGGCAGCCGGGACAGCGTGCACTGGCGGGAGTACGCGTTCCGCTGGAAGCCGGGCG
>Ga0209156_10002288_pt1 | contig 15042 bp, 17 predicted proteins | sample GraSoiAngelo_124_FD_185881 | JGI IMG/M metagenome (GOLD analysis project Ga0209156, IMG submission 185881) | Grasslands soil microbial communities from the Angelo Coastal Reserve, California, USA - 14_0927_05_20cm (SPAdes) (version 2) | ecosystem: Environmental > Terrestrial > Soil > Grasslands...
CTGCGATTGTTGCGGGATTTCGCGGGTCATCCTCCTCCAGGCCCTTCTCAATTTTTCCCACCAGGTCGGCGCCGACATCGGCCGCTTTTGTGTAAATGCCGCCGCCGAGTCGCGCAAACACGCTAATTAAACTGCCGCCGAGGGCCAGACCCACCAGACTTCGCACTGCCAGAGCATGCCCGACCATCTGTTCCGCAACGGTGTAAAAGATCGACACCGCGAGCAATGCGAGTCCAACCACAAGCAAGCCCGTCACCGCTCCGCCATTGAATGCGATGCGTAAAGCCGCGGTGCGCGTGACACTTGCAGCCTGCGTCGTGCGGACATTTGCCAGTACGGCGATGCGCATGCCGATATAACCGGCCGCCAGGGAGCAGAAAGCGCCGATCACAAAACCGATCGCCGTCGGATGATCTTTAAAACGGAAAAGCAAAAGGAAAATGATGACCGCGATCGCACTGATGGTGACGACTTGCCGGTGGAGATATGCTTTCGCGCCTTCCTGCACGGCCGCCGAGATCTCTTGCATTTTTTTGTTGCCGGGCGAGCGACGAATGACCGTGATGATTAGAAAAAACGCAAATACTAGGCCGATGACGGCACATAACATCGACAACGGCACGCCTGAATTCAGAATCGTTAGGGCAAGAAAAATCATTAGGAGTGGTTCGGCCGAAAGCCGGGGACTTTAGTAACTTTTCCCCCACTGGCAATCGGTTATTTGCGACTACGCCAACGCGTTTTGCTAAATATTTGACGAGCCCGTTAAAGCTCAAAAAAAGTCCGCAGACGGTGCAGAAAGGTGGCCGTGTATTCGCGTTCCTTTCTCTGGTTCAGAGCGAGTGACGCCGCTTCTTTCAGGGCGCCCTCATTTTCCAATTTGCGCCTGGCCAGCAACTCGCTCAATCGCTCGAGACAATCGGGCGAATCACGAATCACGTCCGCCATCACCGGCTTGCCGATTTCCAGTACGTAACAATCGCTTTCGGCCTGCACCGTCGCCGTCCGGCTTTCTCCAGTGAGCAAAGACATCTCGCCGAAGCAATCGCCTGCGCTCAATGTCGCGACGGGGATCGAAGTGCCGTTTTTTGAAACCCAAACCCGCGCGGCACCTCGCAACAAGACGAACATAGAGGCGCCCTCAGCGCCTTCCTGGATGACACGCTCGCCGCGCCCGAAGTAATTGAGACGTGCCTCTTTGACCAGATTGTCGATCTGGGCATCCGACAAACACTCAAAGAGCGGTTCCTCCCGCAGAACCGTGCGTGCCTCGTCGTAGTCTTCGTGCGCCACCGGTGCCGCTCGGCGCTCGACCTGCAATGTGCGAATGGGGAAGGGGATTGTGATGCCTTGGCGCTTCAGTTCATACCAAATATTGGTGCGAACGGCGTCGTTGATCTCGTTGATTCTCGAATGATTGCCCATGTAGAACTTGATCTCGTAGATCACAGCGAAATCGGCGAAATCGACCAGAAAGACTCTTACTTTTGGCTCTGCCAGGACACCGTCAGCCGAGGACGCAGCTCGAAAAAGCGCATCCTTTACGCGATTCGGTCGGTTCTTATACTCCACCCCGACGCGAATTCGCATCGCATGGACTTCGGTTGGATAGTGGAGATTGACGATCGTGTGGCCAACCATCTCGTTGTTTGGGATATCGAGATAAATGCCGTCATTCGTGCGCAGCCGAGTTGAACGCCAGTTAATCTCCATCACTTCGGCAAAGCGCTCGCCTACCTGCAACCAGTCACCGACTTTGTAGGGCCGGTTAATTTGGATCGATATGCCGCCGATAATCCCGGCAAACAAATTCTGCCCCGCAAATCCGACGATGATCGCGATGACCCCGGAGCCCGCGAGAAGCCCTTTCAATTGCGCTTCGGCGTGATAACCGGAACTCAGGACAAAAAGAAGCGCGACCAGAAAAATGATCCCGCCGATGACCTCACGAAGAAAATGCGGGATCGGTGTCTGCCGTTTCTTTTCGAAATAGAAATCCCAAACATAGCGATTCACTAGAGCGACCACGAGCGCTGTGCTCAATAAGATCGCTGCTGCGCCCACATGATTTCGCCACGATGCATGGACTCCGTAGACGGCAATGGCGGCGTAGAACGCCACCACTAGACAGAAAAGCCGAAACAGCAAACCAAGCCGCACTCCTGCGCGCCGTTTCAGAAACCGGCCGACAGTGAGCGCGCCAAAAAAAGTCCCGATAAACACGATCACCGTGATCGCGTCCCGCTCTGCTTCAGGCAACGCGCTAAACATCAGATCCTTAGTATATCAGAAGGGTGTTCCTTCAAACAAGTTCTCTCGCGATTAAAGAGGCGCGTGGCGTCTGCTCGCATCGGTTTTTAGTTTGTAGAGGCGCGTCTGCTCACGCGCAGAAAAACCGAGGTGGATCGAGCAGCCTCTTGCTCGATGTTAAATAATGCCGGCGAAGCCGCATTTGTTCAGCATCGCCCGACGGAACAGCCGATCCACCTGTGCAACATAAGCGCCTCTACGATCGCGGCGCGATGATAAGCCAAGCCCAGCCGGCAAGAAAACAAAGGCCGCCGAGGGGTGTGATCGGCCCAAGCCAGCGAAGATTGGTCAACGCCATTAGGTATAGACTTCCGCTGAAAAGAAAAATGCCGGCAAAAAGGAGCCACCACGCGCCGCGATTGGTTGGGCCGAAAAGCGCAAGGACGAACAGTGCAATCGCGTGAATGAAATGATAAAGCACAGCCTTGTTCCAAACATCAAGCATGCCATGAGTTTCGAGCGTTGACCTTAAGCTATGTGCCCCAAACGCGCCCAGCGCGACAGCCAGGAAACAGAGGGCGGCTGCAATACGAAAAAACAAGATCGGCATCGTGATTACTATGTCATTTCGAGCGCATTCGGCGCATCTCCAATTGTTTCTTTAGATCATTCAAGGATGATTGCCGGCTCTGGCGAATCGTGTTCACATAGAAAATCGTTCCAACGATTCCGAGAGCTGCAGCGCCGAGAAAATTTAGCGCCGGTCCCAGTTTCCAAAGATAAGCGCCTAGGATTGCACCGAGGCTGACAATCAGATCGCGAACAAGGTAGTATGCGCCAACCATTTGCCCGCAGCGCTGTGGTTCGCAATATCCGATGATGAGGGCCTTGCGCGAAGTGTCCCCGAATTCTTTAAAGCCGCGAATCATGAACGCGATAACAAGAGCGGAAAAACTTCGTGACACGAGCAAGCTGATCGGGAAAAGCGTGAACATTATGAAGGTCACGATTACGAACGGTTCGCGGCCATGTCGATCGGCAAAATGGGACGCAGGAATGATGCATAACGTGGCTGCGAGCATCTCCACGGTAGTGAGCGCGCCAATTTCCTTCGCGCTCACGCCGATATAATCCATCGCGAAGATCACGACCCACGCGTAAGGGATTCGCTCGCAAAATCGGACGAGGATGTCACTTAAGAGCAACCGGCGCATCGGCGTATTGAATTCGCGCAAGCTTCGCCAAAAATTCCACCGTTCTTCTCCCACAACTTCTTGTTTCGGCTCCTCGCGCAACTGGCGTTGCACGAGAATGGTGAGCGTGGAGAGAAAGATCGAAATCATGAGCGCGATGCGCACGCCAGCGATGATTCCGAAGCGATCGATCAACATTCCGCCGAAAAATGGCGCGATCATAATGGGCAAGCGTTTGATTACCGATTGAATACCCACGCCCATCGAGTGGCGGCTGGCCGCGAGCGTCGCGCCGACGAGTGAAAAGGTCGCGGGTAAAGAAAAGCAAGTCCAGGAAAGGAATAGAAACATTCCTGCAATAACTGCGCCCCAATGGGGAATGAGCAGGACAAGTCCGTAACCAAGGATTGATATCAAATTAAACGCAAGAAATGCGCGCCGATGTCCCCAAACATCGACAAGTACTCCGCCCGGATAGGCGTAAATCGCCCCAAGCAAAGTCCGCAGCGCATCGTAGAGACCGATGACAAAAACAGTCGCGCCGACTGCTTGCAGATACTTCGGCACGAAACGCATCCAAAGTTCTTCGCCTGCGCCGATCACGAAAATCGCCACCAGCAGAACGACGAGATTTCGTTTAAGCCCGAAAAAATCAGCGAGCCGACGCGCAGGGCTTAGGCTTTGTTGACCCGGCGTTTGCATTCTGCGTAAAGCGCGTCGTAAACGACAAATTCGCGTTCGAGAATTTCGTAATCGCTCAGCCCCAGTGCACCGAAGCCGGTGGCAATCCAACGCAAGCCTTCGCCGGCTTGGTGCGGGTTGCTCGGGTGCGAATCGGCTGCGCGCACAATTTCGCCGAGTAGAATTAGCGCAGGATTAGTGAGCCGGTATTTTTTTAGAATGGAGTTGAACGAAACGTCTTCCCCGTGATGCCCGAGCTCGCAGTTCGGCACGTCGAACACAGTTCCGTTGTCGATCTTCGCCCAGTCGGTGTCGTGTGGAAGAAAAATAAACTCCGCCTCAGGGTCGACAAAATTCCGGATCAACCACGGGCACGCGACGCGGTCGACTTTAATTCTCTCGCGAGTGATCCACTTCATGACCTACATTCTTATCGTATGGCAGCTTGGTTCTGGTATGCGGTCGTCGCCGCCGTTCTTTACGGCGCGCATCAAATATTTACCCGGCTTGCCGCTGATCGCATCGGCGAGGGATTAGGCGGATTCGTTGTCGAGGCAACGGCGGCATTGTCGATCTTGCTTTATCTCGCATTTCTTTGGCTAATGAGCCGATGGGACCAAAAGTCGACTGGAGAAGGAATCTTCTATGCGATTCTGACTGGCATCTGCGTTGGCGCAGGAACGATCGCCTTTTTTCTGTTGTTCCAAAAGGGTGGGCCGCTCTCCGCCGTGCCTGCGATTTTGGCTGGTGGCGCTGCGATTATGGCAATTGCCGGGATTTTGTTTTTTCGCGAGTCCGCCTCGTGGCAGCGCCTCTTGGGTATCACACTTGCGATCGCCGGGCTGTTTCTGCTTCGCCGGTGATAGTTCAATTTCGGGCGACGGAAATCGAAGTGATTTCATTGGCGTTTACTTGCGGCCTAACGATGTCGGATCTTGCCAGCCAGCGTGCGGGCGCGGCATTATTTCTGTACCAGCTTCAGGATGCGGCCTTCAACAGGATCGATTAGGTAAGCTGTCCCACCTTTGCCAGCAATAACGCCACGCACTCCTTTCCCGGTCGGGACCGTCGCCTTTAGATGAAATTTTCCACGACCATCCACTTCGGCAATGGTCAGGGTGGCGGCGAGAGAAGCGGCGGCATAAAGAACCTTCTGTTCTGGCGAGTAATCGATGTTGTCCAGACCCGGACCGGTTGTGATCGAATCGATCACTTTTCCGCCATGACCAGCATCGATACTCACAACGTGATCCCCGCACGCGACGAAGAGGAAATTACGCGCGTTGTCCAGCGCTAACCCTTGAAGCTCGCGACTGCCGGGGTCCCATTTCGCGACGGCTTTGTGAGAGCGCACATCAATCGCAATTGTGTTTCCAGCTTCTTCGAGATTGGTGTAAAAGAGGCCGCGCTGATTATCAACAGCATAGCCTTCAGCTGAACCCTCCAATGGAATTTTTGTTTTTGGCTTCAGATGGTGCGGGTCGGAAGCATCGAAGACCTGGAGTGACTTGTCCGCCGACGCGATGCCGAGCGGTGGAGCGCCGGTTGTGATCCATAATTCGCGTATTGCGGCTATATAAACGACGCCGTCCGGTGCCGCGGCAGGACCCGCCGAAGGCGGAGCGACCTGCAAACACTCTCCGCGCTCGAGGCTATGCGCGTCGATAATGCACAAGGTCGAATCGCCGCGATTCCCGATATACACAACGCCATCGCCAACACTGACCGCTGTAGGCCCTAAAGTGACTTTTCGCCCGTGCAGCTCGACCTCACCTGTCTCAAACCCAGTCACCTGCGACACAGCGTCAGAACTCTCGTCGATTACATCTACACTGCCGGTGTTGCTGGCTGGCACCCATACTCTGCCTGTCGAGCGATCGTATGCAAAGTAGTCCAGTCTTACGACGCCGGTTGCGCCCGGTAAAGACAATGGCTTGAGTTCATAATTCGAGGCGGTTGTGTTACCGGCCATCATTATGCCTGCTGACCAAATGGAATGGACCAACGCGATGGCGCAGAGCTTTGCAAGATTCAAGCCCCAAACTGACGAATCATATCTGCGGTTAAATTTTGATTTCATTGTGTGATTAAATTGCGCGCGACGACGCAGCAGAGAATGACATTTCGGAAACTGTTGCTCGCTTCAAAGTAATTTTTGAGTAGCCCCTAAACGTTGATACAAGCCAAATCCAAGTTCGTGGAGCGGTAGAAAGCAGTTATTCGATTTTGTAAGCGCGAATCTCGGCTTGCTGCGAACCGCGATGTGGGACAGCGACGAACAAAGTGTCTCGCACCGACACGAAAAGCCCAGTGCGAGCGCCATTCGCCGTGTCGATTTTAGCCGAAACCTTATAGCTGTTAGCATCGGCTTGCTCAATGATGTCGATCTTGCCCGCGCCACAGATAGCGTACAGGCGATGGCGTTTGCTATCGTAGAAGACATCATCGGGATCGCCGGAGATGTCGATGTTTGCAACCACGTCACCTGATTCCGTGTTCAGCACAACGAGCTTTGATGGCATGCGGCATCCGATAAATAATCGGTGACTGGCTTCATCGAATGCCATTGGAAAATTTCCAAAGGCGCTGTTGGTTTTCCAAGTTGTAATCACCTCGCTTTTCTCGCGATCAACCACCGCCACGTGCCGCGCGTTTGGGACATTCACCAAAATGCGATGCCCCTGTTTTTCTAGCTCGAATGCTTCCGGATGCGCTGCCAGTTTTATTGATCCGACGGTTTTGCCCTCTGCCGCGTTGATGATTCCGATTCCGCCGCTCCCAAAGCCCACGTAAATCCGCTTCGACGAATTGTCGTAACGGACATTGTCGGCATCGTCTTTGAAATTTATTTCTCCAATCGCCTGGTATGATTTTGCATCGTAGATCTTGCAAATGCCGCCTTTGTCATTGGCAACAAAGAGACGGTCGATTTCAGGGAGATAGGCGATTCCTTGAGGCGCGCCGAGGCCGGTGATGGAATGGATTCGTTGTCCTTTCCGCAGGTCGAGGACTTCGACCGTGTTGTTGCCGAGCGCGCACACGAACAATCTTTCATTCGCGGCGTCGAGATCGAGGTGGTCGATCCGTCCCTCGACGCCCGGCAGCGGGATTGTCTGCTTCAGTTGCAGCGTCTTCTCCTCCGCGTGGGCCGCGGTTGGATAAAGGCAGAACGCCACAATTAAGGCGCCGTGCAGAAGAGAGCATCTCATTTGCTGGCGTAGACGAAGTTGTCGAATTCGGTGACACTGTCAGCCTTTGTCCAAACGCCGACCTTGCCGGCAGCCTTAAACGTATCGTCGTCCCATTCAATCGCCTTTCTCCCATCGAACGTGACTGTGAAATGATTGCCCTTGAAATCGACACGCAAAACGTGCCACGCGCCGGACGAGACTTCCATCTTCGTACGCTTTTTCTCTGTGCGCTTGCCTTTGATTGTGTGGTAAATAGTCACGTTGTTCTCGAGGGCATTGGCGCGAGCAATGTAATAGTTGTTCGCGTCTTGTAGTCGCCAGATCACGCCGCCCGCCTGGTCTTCTTTTCCGGCAACCGGCTTGAACTTCATTTCAACAAATCCGTCTTTGATGTTCGTGCCGTTCTTGAAACAGACCGGGAAAGTCGCCTGGCCGGATTGTTTCAACACGTTCGGTTTGCTCGGAGCCGAATCGTCTTTTTCGACCATCCATTTCGCGGTGCCGCTTCCAGTTTGCGCCGCCGTCCAGCCTGGAGGCGGCACACCTGCTTTCATGTCGTCAAAGTTGACTGTCTCAGCGGCGGCCAGTGGCGTTGCCATGGTCGTGACAATCATCGTGAAGAGCGATGCCTTCATAATTTCCTATCTGATTTGAGGATTACTGCAGGGGTGAGCTGACCTTGAGCAACCCAGCAACCAAAAACCCGCCTTTGACGGCTTGCGCTAAATCTTTGGCCGAACCGCGTCCCCAGTAATGGAAAAACATGATGCGCGGCTCTTCCCGTGTCATGTGCTGATGGATGGCAACGATGTTGATCTTGTTCTTGAGCAGCGATTTCAAAACAGGCTGCAATTCGTCCTCCGTAACCGCGAAGTCTCCATCGACAATCGCGTTATCATCGGTTCCTGCGAAGGCCGCCCACGTGTTCACGCCCATGTCCTTGTCGATCGTGACGTCGTGCATTTTTGCAGGACGACCGATCGTGAATTTTACCATTCCGTCCTTCGATTCACCCTGGGTTCCGAAGATCTCGTTAAGAGGGGTAGCATTGATCGAATTTTTTTCCGGCAACGATGGTTGCCCAACTTCCGGAAACGATTCTGCCGGTTTCGCATTCGGACCGCGGATTGCTTTGGTCGTGTCGTAAACCTTTCTCACCGCAGCGGCCAACCTATCAACTGTGCCTTCACCTTCAATGTGCATGAAGAACACTTTAGGCTGATCGAAGAAGAAATGGTTGTGCAATGCTGTCACGCTTAGTCCGTTGTCCAGCGCAGCTGACATCGCGGAGTTCACTTCGTCTTCAAATAGAACCGTGTCGCCCATAACCATCGCGCCAGCTTTCGTTTCGGTGAACGCGGCCCAAGTGCCGAGACCCATGAACGGTGGCATCGTCCATCCATCGACAACTACCTTCACGTCGTTACGCGGGAAGGTGACTTTATAGACGCCTTCCTTCTCGTTGAACTTGCCTTTGAGTCCGGTGATTTGATCGATTTTGGCGGTATCTAATGCTGCCGACGCGATGTCGATGTTTGCGCCGCAGAGCGCGAGCAGCAGCAAAAGCTTTTTCATTTACTTGTTGGTATTTACCTCCGGTTTGCGTTTTTCTGCGTGACAGTACTTCGCACTAATGCGGAAAGTTGGATGTAAGCGCAGGGACGATATGTTATACGTATTTCATTCTAGGCACTAATCGTATGGGCGCAACTTCCTGGCTTCTTCTTCTCTATAGCCTTCCCACCAGGCAGAAGACCGAGCGCGTCGCGGTTTGGCGGCGGTTCAAAAAGATTGGCGCAATCCAGATTAAAACATCGACATATCTCTTGCCCGACCTGCCGCCGCAGTACGAGCACTTCCAATGGCTGGCCCAGCAGATCCGAGATTTCGGCGGCGATGCCACTTTGGTTCGGGTTCAACAGATCGAGGGAATGCCGAATGAGAAACTGAGTGCGCTGTTTAATCGGGAGCGCGACGAAGAATACGGCGCGATCAAAGCGGCGTTGCATGGCTTTTTGGCGCGGGGCAGAAAAACCGATCCCGAGCTAAAAGCCGCAGAACTGGAACGGCTCACCCGTCAGTTTCGTGCAATCCGCGAGATCGATTTTTTTCAGAGCTCTAGAGGGCAGGACGTGCAGATGCTGCTGCGCCGCGCCGAAGGTTCGCCGAAGAAAGTGCTGTCGCGCCTCGACCCGAAAAATTATCGCGGCAAAACCTGGCTGACACGGCCTCGTCCGGAAATCGATCGGGTAGGGTCCGCGTGGTTAATCCGCAGATTCATCGATCCGCGAGCGAAGTTTGTTTTCGCCGCGGTAGTTCCGACGAATCGCGAAGTCCTTCCATTTGACATGGTGGACGTGGAGTTCTCCCATCACGGCGATTACTGCACATTCGAAACACTGATTCGACGCTTCGGCATTGAGGATAAGGCGATCAGAAAAATCGCGGAGATGATTCATGATGCCGATCTGGAAGATGAGAAGTTCCAGCGCTCGGAGTGCATCGGCATTGATCGGGTGCTCAAAGGATGGGCGAAGGAGGGCTTGCCGGACAAAGAGATTTTGCGGCGCGGCTTCGAGTGCTTCGACGCGCTTTACAGCTTTTTACAACGGTAATGAAGGCGACTTCCTCAGAGCAGATAGTTGCAACCGAAGATCGACGTCTTGCACCCTCGTTCGCAGAGGCAAGCCGATTCTGGCTCAAGTTTGGTTTTATTAGCTTTGGGGGACCGACGGCTCAGATTGCGCTGCTGCATGGCGAACTCGTAGAGAAGAAGCGATGGATTAGTGAGACGCGCTTTTTCCATGCACTGAATTTTTGCATGCTACTCCCAGGACCGGAGGCCCACCAGCTCGCGATCTACATTGGTTGGTTGCTGCACAAAATTCGTGGCGGCGTTATTGCGGGAACTTTGTTTGTCCTGCCCGCCGCCTTTTTCCTCTGGGGTCTGACCTGGGTTTACGCCGCCTACGGCAATATTGCGTGGGTTGCGGCGATTTTCTTCGGTATCAAGCCCGCCGTCATGGCGATCGTGGCCGAAGCCGTGATCCGGATTGGATCGAGAGCGCTAAAAAACGCGGTGATGTGGACCCTAGCCGCGCTTGCTTTCGTAGCCATCTTCTTTCTCAAGGTTCCCTTTCCACTCGTCGTTTTGACGGCAGGTATTATCGGGTTGGTCGGCGGCAGGTTATGGAAAGATAAGTTTTTCGTGTTTGGTCAAAACAAATCCGGCAAGAAGGATGCCGAGACCGTACTCGGCGACGATACAGAATCCCCTGCGCATACGAAACCGTCGCTCGTCGGCGCCATCAAAGTCTGCGTGATTTGGCTCACGTTATGGTGGCTGCCCGTTCTGCTCGCTGGCCTTTGGCGTGGGTGGAATGACACGATTTTCCGTGAAGGTTTGTTCTTTAGCAAAGCGGCGGTTGTCACGCTCGGCGGTGCCTACGCTGTACTGCAATACGTCGCCCAGAACGCGGTAGAATATTTTCACTGGTTGAAACCGGGTCAGATGATGGACGGACTTGGTCTCGCCGAAACGAAACCAGGGCCGTTGATTATGGTGCTCCAATTTGTGGGATTCATGGGCGGCTGGAACGTGCCGAACGGTCTGCCGCCGCTTACGGCCGCCACGCTAGGTGCTTTCATCAGCACATGGACAACGTTCGTGCCTTGCTTTCTTTGGGTTTTTCTCGGCGGTCCGCACATCGAACAACTGCGAGGCAATGTACACCTAACGACCGCACTCTCCGCAATCACTGCTGCTGTTGTCGGAGTGGTGATGAACCTCGCCGTATGGTTTGGAATGCATATTCTGCTGCCCCAAAACGAGCCGTTCAACTGGTTCGCCGCTATTGTGGGGATTGTGGCTTTTCTTGGAATGTGGCGATGGAAATGGAATATTGTGTACGTCGTGCTCGGCAGCGGATTGCTGGGGCTGACCTACACGCTGGCCGGTTTCCGTTGAAAACACTGAGGCTCAATGTCCACTGCGTCTACGGTCGATACCGAAATATTATCCCGCCGGTTTCAAGCGATCGCACTCCGCTTCGTAGTCTTCAATCAGCTTTAGAATTTTGGATTGAAAAGCATCCTGGGCGGAGTAGACCGCTCCGATTGCTTCAGCAAACGTCCTTTGCTTAAGCTCCTCCTCGATTGTCAAGCTGAGCTCGGCGAGCTTTTCGATATTGCCGCGTGAGTGAAACTCCAGCTCCTTAAGCTTGGAGAGGACGGCAAGCGACTTCTCCAGTTGCGTCGGATCTGGCTGTTGAGTCGTTTTCGCAGCCTCTTCAGTCTTAGGCACAGAACGCTCTTCAGCGACAGTTTGTTCTTTCTTTGCCAACTGCGCCTTCTTACCCGGCTGCGCGACCGGAGCGCCATCCCTTGCACTGCCCTTGTGCTTATGATGCTTCTCTTGGACGACTTTCTTGGCGTGCGCGACGTTTCGTGGATCTCCCATCAATTTATAGACGATTCTCAAAGGCCTTCCGGCCGTATCTGATGATTAAGGGAAATTTTACCGCGAACGATAGGTCCGTCCGGGTTTACGGTACGACCGTCTCTCCGCCTTCCGGGCCGTAGAAGAAAACCCAGAGTGCAAGGTCGTCGCTGAAATTTTCAAAACGATGTTCCATCCCGGCGGGGACAAACAAGAAATCGTGGGGCCCAAACTTTCGACGTTCGCCCGCGCAAACGAAATCACCGGTGCCGCGGATGACGACATAGATCTCATCGCGCGTGTGCGGAGTTTGCGGATCACTACCGCGCGGCGCGTAAAGTTTCACAGTAAGCGTCCCATGGTGGAAGAGCGCGATGGAACGCTCCCGTTGCGACTCCGGTAAGCGCGCCTCTGCCTCACCGGCCCCGATCGCCCGCGAAGAAAGTGAGTTGCTCATGGGTTAGATGACGATGTTCTAATCGTACTTCTTTCGATTGTCGATTTTTAGGCTTTCCAACGGATGTTGCCGGGATCGCAACGATGTATCTATTTGAGCGCAGCTTCACCGGCTGGCGACATTGCCGGTCATTCAGAATTGACACCAACGATCTCGAGCAGTTTGCCTGTGCTACTCGCTGGGGCCGGACTGACTAAGATCTCTCTCTATCTCATCTCGAGCGGCGCTGAACTCCTTAACTGCCCGGCCCATCCCCCGGGCAAGCTCGGGCAGCTTCTTCGCGCCGAAGAGAAGGAACACGATGAGGAGGATCACCATCATGTCCGGCCCCGCAAAATTCAGGATACTAGCGATCGTCGGAGTCATAAGCATGTTTCGTTAAACGGCAGATTGCTCTTCACTTATTCAACCAATTTGGCGGATTTATATTCCCGGAAAGTGATCTTTCATCGTGTCCTTTGGCGAGTTTTTCCAATGGCAGTGGAATAAAACGGGGCAAAGTGAGTCCTGTTAGACAAATGAGAACGTTTATAACCGAAGTCGGACTCTGGGATGCCGCACCGCCGGACGGAGTGCTCAACGATAGGCCGATTGGGCCGGGTTGTGGCTCTCGAAGCTATCGGTGTGCGTTACACATAGGCGCGATGTTGAGGCGCCCGCGTACGGTGCGGTTTCAGTGGCAAGGAATTCTTCCCGACTTGAGAGGCGTGGAAACTGGCCGGTAGTCAAAAAACGCTATGGCTTTACAATTGAAAGCGGAACATGCTTCCGAGACCGAAGATCTCGAATCGACTGCGAAGATTGTGAAGTTCGTCGTAGTTAAGAAGCGCAAAGGAGAGGATCACGCTCCAAGAGAGGACCTATTGTCTTTTGAAGCGGTGATGCTGCCTCATCTTGATGCTGCGCACAATTTAGCCAGATGGCTGCTTCGCAACGAACAGGATGCGCAGGATGTGGTCCAAGAGGCGTATCTGCGCGCGTTCAAAGCTTTCGCCGGATTCCACGGTTCTAATGGTCGGGCCTGGTTGCTGACGATTGTCCGAAACACCTCCTACACGTTGTTAAAAAAGAACCGTGTCGTCGATCTCACCACAACTTTTGATGAAGAGATACATACGGCCGGCCACGAGTCCGTCAGTCCGGCAACAATCCTCGAGCACAGTGAAAACGCGGAACTAATTAGGGAAGCAATGGATGAATTGCCTGCGGAATTTCGTGAGATCTTGGCGTTGCGACACCAGGAAGGTCTCTCCTACAAGGAGATAGCCGACATTGCGCAAATTCCGCCGGGTACGGTCATGTCGCGGCTCGCCCGCGCGCGCGCCAAGCTCAAGGAATATTTGGCGGCTCGGATCGGTAAGGAGTAATAGATGAACTGCGAAGAAGCTATAAAACTGATGGATGGTTATCTGGATGGCGAACTGGATCCGATTACCAGCCAGACAATCGAACAGCACTTGCGGGACTGCCGTAACTGTGAGCAGGCATACGACACACATCGTGCGTTGGTGCGCGCGATTGGCAGCGCTGTCCCATATTACAAGGCGCCCGCCGAATTACGTGAGCGAATTCAATCCTCGTTGCGAGAAGAGATCGTGGAACGGCCCACGCGGAATGTTGTGCGAGATGTTCGGCAGGTGTTCCGAAGAAACCAGCCAGAGCTGCGGACCAGTCTTTGGGGGACACCATGGAATTGGCTAGGTCTCGCCGGCCTCGGTCTCGCGGCCGCTATCATTTTCGCTGCGATCATCACTCTGAACTTAGTGCCTCGATTGCAGCGACCCGGGGCCGATCAATTCTTGGCCACGCAACTCATCGCCAGTCATGTGCGTTCGCTGATGGCAAATCACCTCACGGACGTCGCTTCTTCCGACCAGCACACCGTCAAACCATGGTTGGACGCAAAGCTCGATTTCGCGCCTCCGGTTGTCGACCTTTCCAGCGAAGGATTTCCTTTAGTGGGTGGCCGTCTCGATTATCTCGATAACCGGCCGGTGGCGGCGTTGATTTATCAAAGGCGCAAACATTTTATTAACCTCTTCGTCTGGCCGGCCACGTCCGATTCCGCTAAAACCACGAAGGCGATAACGCACCAAGGCTATCAGCTTCTGCATTGGGCTGACCCGGACTTTAACTACTGGGCTGTTTCCGACGTTAACGCCAACGATTTGCAGACCTTTAAGCATCTGTTCGAAGAGCAAGTCGCGCCTCATTGAACCGCTAAGCGCGCGGTAGATGCCAGAGGCCAGCCCGGTTTCCCGGGCAGAGACACCGCTTCCGTCTTGGTTCGCCGATCTCGAAAGCATGGATCGGCAAATTTTACTTCCGCAGAGCGACGGGAATATCAGCGCCACAAATCGGTATGGATAGGTAAAGGCAATTTACCAATCGCCCATTAGTGAAACCAAACATAGAAAGACCCACATTATGTCAGCTTCTCCTGATCCCTATCGCAAGCCCGCTATCAGATGCGTGACCGTACTCACTCCGTTTCTGAGACACTTAAATCCAGGAACTCTGGCGTTAGTCATGTTTGTTGCGCTAGCACTTCTAAATAGTACGCGCGGCAAGGACGCCGAAACAAGAGAATTAGGTCCGGTCAAAGTGACGACGAGTGAAGTTATCGTTAAGGGAGGCCAGCTGACCATTCGAGACGTGGATCTCACGGAAAAGGGCACCCTAAAGCGGATAGCACCCAACTAACGGCTGGAGAATCCACACAAAGTTTTACTAAGGACTGCATGAATCCGTTTGACCTAAAGGCCGCCCTGCTGGCCAAACACGCGCAACACCCGGTAATCATTCATTTTCCGATCGCGTTGTTCATTATCA
>Ga0209156_10002292_pt1 | contig 15023 bp, 14 predicted proteins | sample GraSoiAngelo_124_FD_185881 | JGI IMG/M metagenome (GOLD analysis project Ga0209156, IMG submission 185881) | Grasslands soil microbial communities from the Angelo Coastal Reserve, California, USA - 14_0927_05_20cm (SPAdes) (version 2) | ecosystem: Environmental > Terrestrial > Soil > Grasslands...
TGATAGATGCGTCGGGGTCGATGGTGCTCATCTCGATCCAGAGGGATCCATTCTTCATCCCCCGCAGCGCCCCATTGTCTCCCATGACCATACTATCGACCACGTCCTGGTCCGGTAGAGAAGTAATGACAACATCGACAGACTTGCCCAGCTCAATAGGAGAGGGGTGCGCTACCGCTCCCTTCGCAATCAGCCTGCGTAGCCTATCTTTGCTCCTATTATAGACGTGGACCTCGTTTCTCTTTGAGAGAAGATTGGTCGCGAACGCGCTTCCCATCTTGCCAAGACCCAAAACTCCTACCCGCGCCATTTCGGACATTCCTCATCGCGGGAGGATCACGATGTAGAAGATAAGGACAAATTGTCCATCTTGGAGAGCGATTGCATCCATTCCAGCATTAAGCCCTGCTCTTTGGACTTTCAGAAGATCGATTCGTCCCATGGGGCTTTCGGGATCAGGGACATGATGTCAATCGCATTGCCTCTCCGTGCAAGGGAACGTTCGCCAAGACAATCAGGTAACAAACAGGTTTTTGGTTTCCCTTTCTCACTGAACGCGTCAATGAGTCAGATGGAATCAACCGCATCCGCGATTAAGAGAACTGTTCCAGTCTGGTCCCTCCTCCTGGTAGGAGTCCTTGTACTTGGATCGGTGGTCGGAGCGTTCATGGCCGACCCGCAACTCGCCACCGCGCTGAGCTCGAAACCAACGCCCCGTCCGGGAGACTTTACCCTATCCTCTTCCCAGGCAAGCCTGAATATTGGACAAGGCTCCAGCGGAACTGCCACACTCACAGTAACGAGCATCAATAGCTACAACAATATCACGTGGCTTAGCGTCGCGTTGCCCTCGAATGCGACGAATGCTTTGACAGCGTCGTTGAACCCAGGCATCGTCACTCCCCCAGCGAAAGGGGGAGCCAACTCGACATTAACGGTCGCGGCCTCTTCTAACGCTCCAACTGGCATTTACCCAATCACGGTTACAGGGACTAGTGGCTCCAAGACGCACAGTACCCAGTTGAGTGTCACAGTATTGGCAGGTACAGGCTTCACCCTCACTGCAAATCCATCGTTCATGAACATAGCTCGTGGGGGAGCAAACTCCACAACGATAACAGTGACTAGCTTGAATGGCTTCACCGGGAAGGTCACGATGACTGTAGCCGCGCCCTTTGCCTTCATGGGGGCGGCCGGAGGGTTGAGTCCGTTGATGATTGCTAGTGGAACATCTAACAGTACATTGCTCGGAATCTCGGCCGCGAACACTACGAAAGTCGGCACATACTACTTCAACGTCACCGGGGCTAGTAGCAGCATATCGCGCTCCGTGATGGTGACAGCCAATGTTACCACGGTCATTATTAGCAATGTACGTGAGTCTATGGGGTTGGACAGTTACTCGTTCAGCTCTGGGACCAACGTCACGCTGTATCTCCATAACTTTGGAAGTGTCTCCATCCAACTCGTCACCTACTATGTGAAGGATGCCTCCGGCAACCAGTATGCGTATACCGCATGGCCTGGTCCCACAATAGCGCAGGCGAATGTAGTTCCGACGAACTTTCTGATCGGCTCAAGCTGCAGCAGCTGCACTCTAACAGGAACGGCGTTCACATTCACGCCAGGCTACTCCTACACTATCATAGTAGTGACCGCAAGGAACAACCAGTTCACGTTTTCAATCGCTCGCTGATTTGAACAGGGTCATCATTTAGTCGGACTGGCGATCATTTCGGTCCTAGACCCACGGATCCCTTTCCCCAAACCCTATGTCTCGGAATCCTCCAGAAAAAATATGAGATGAGTATCAACTTTCAGGGAAGACTTCGCCATTCCTGACCCATGGCTCTTGGTGATCCGGCACAAATACTCCTCATATCGATTCTGACCGTTCTGATACCCGTGCTAGCGATCTACTGGGTTGTCAGACTCGCAGTGAGGCATGATCTGAAGAAGAGGGCTCGGATAACAACAAGATCTTAGAAAGGCCTCCAGCTGGTAGACTCCTATGCGGAACAGGGTATTTGCAGTATGGGCATCGCAGCGACTTTGGTTGCTGGTATCAGAAAAAAGACTTGAGGGTTCCGTTCGGATTGTCATCCTGCACCTATGTCATTCAGCTAGGGCGAGCATAGGGTCGGACGGCTCCTCTTTCATATCCAGTAGAGGCTTGGCGAAGCTGTAGATGACTGTGCATTCTTTCTCGTCAATCTTGAAATTGACGCTACAGATCTTTGACGCCATCACTCGGAGGAGGTCTGCGACATCTCTCGGAACCTGCAAGTAGGTTGAGTCCCGGATCCTCACGGGTTTCACCGATAGTCCCATCGATTTTCTCCAATAATCACTACAGCATTACCGGACTATCGGCATTTTGGGACTAACAGACCACGAATTTGAGGCTCCTTGAATAACGACGGTGTCAGGCTGTGTGTGTCTGTTCTCTCAAATCTCAGCGCCTTCGTTGCTAGCGAAGAGATTTACAGATGGACGATGAATCTATTGAGAGCGAGTCCGCGGAACGAAAACTTTGGTGGCTCCCGTACAGATGTTCTTGTGAACTCTCTCGTAGAAGACCCTATCGAAGGTTTCCCCGCACTTTTCACAAGTCGCCTTTCTAGACTGATGAGCCGACTTGAACGGCGACTTTTTCATAGGAGCGTTGCCCATCGGCGGTCACCTAGCCGGTGCGCTAGGACTCCTCTAAATCTTACTCTGACTCATCCTAATTAGTAGAGCCAAGAAAATTCAATATTTGCCCAGAGGAAAACGGCAAGGCTCCGCATTCGTAGGAGCGACCGCCCTTTACCTGGTGCGTGTGTGTGTCTATTTTCCGGGATATTCTAGTTGACCGGTTACGACCGTGATGAGGGTAACAATTGGCCTTTGGATTTGTTGCCTCCTAGACTGTGCTGTGGCCTAGAATGAGTGTAGCACGCGGTCAATCTCAGCTGGAGGGTCCAGTGGACCTCGCCCCTGTTCAGCCTGATACTAGCCTAGAGTCCGTGATCTTTGATCTCATTCTCAAATTCCTGCAGACTCCTGGTCAGGTCCTACTCGTTCAGGGACCTCCTGGTTCAGGCAAGACAACCTTTGCGCTTGAGATTCTCAACAGCCTAGAGGAGACCCACAAGATATACGCGTCGAGCAGAGTGGCCCCGGCCAGACTCCGTCAGCATTTTCCCTGGATAGACGAAGTCATCGACACGATGTCCGGCAGAACAGCGAGGGCGAGCTGGATAGATGAACTTCACGATCTCCGCCGGGTCGAACCGGACACTATTTTCAATCAAGTTCTCAGATTGAAGCACTCGAAGCAGAGAGCGGTCTTGGTTGTTGACAGTTGGGAAGGTGCTATCCGAAACACGAACGATGAGGGCCGAAAGATGCTCGAGTCAGCCGTCCTCTCGGAGCTGGATGAGAGCAAAGTTAGCGTTGTGATAGTGGTCGAAGATTCCAAGAAGGCTGGTGACCTCGGCTACCTTGTGGATGGGATCGTAACTCTCGATCAGTCAGAGCTTGACGGAAGGAGGGTTCGAACCATCGCCATAAACAAACTACGCGGCTTCAGCGTTCCCACAAAACGGGGAATATTCTCTCTTGACAAGGCAAGGTTCACTATACTTCCTAATGGACTGCGAACGCCAGGAACTAACTTGCACCCGAAGCCATTGGAGCCTGTTCCTAATCCGAGCGGAGCCTTCTCTCTCGGCAGCAGAGACATGGACCAGATGTTGGGAGGCTCGATCCCGAGAGGCTCTTTTCTGCTCATAGACGTTGACAGCAGCGTCTCCCCAGTTGAGATTCGGACTATTCTTAACATGGTGCGGGCGAATTTCATCAACCAGAAGGGTCCCTGCGTCATCGTCCCAACCGCCGCGTATAGCTCCGATACCGTCGCGGAGTCTCTCAGCAAGTACGTCGGATGGGAGGCTATCGACGAGAGAGTGAGAATACTAGAGTATAACCAGTCCCTCGCTCCGAAGAAATGGAGACTCGTGATGAAGAGCAATCTCTCAGATGATGTTAAGACGTTCGCTCATGCCTGGGATGAACTCGCAAAGATCTCACCCCACAGAATGCTCGACATCAACGTCGACAAAGCGGTACAAGTCTACGGTCGCGATGAACTCTCAGTTCCAGGCCTCACCGAATTAGGCGCGAACATGCGAGACACCGAAGGCTTGAACATCGCCATCGCTTCAACCGATTCCAAATTGCGGGACCAATGGCTGTCGGTCGTCGACTACCACCTCAAGATCAAGAACGCTGACGGTTCGCTCGTCATATACGGCGTCAAACCTTTCACACCACTTTACGGAGTCGACCTAAACTTCGATAAGGGATACCCAGTGCTCAACCTAATGCAGATAGTCTGATTCTCGGGACCCGCGAAAAAGAACTGCCTTTCCTAAGCTTCTAATTGCCGAGGCTACAAGTTCAGGATTCATAACGCCCGTTCTGAAACGGAAAAACTGAGGAGAAGGTCCTTTTTTAGAATAAAACGGCAACTCTAATGCCCCGGGCCTCGCTTGTTCCCGATCGCTTCTAAGACCTGGCTAAGACGCGTTTGACGGCGTCTCTGTCACGAAGAATGTACGAGGTAGCCTGACGGGTTCGGAGACTGATTCTGCTGATTCCTTCGGTTACAAGACGGATCAGTTTGGTCGGATGTGTCTCGACATCGTGCCACTGCCATCCCTGATAGCTTCGAGCCTCTCGGCCTGATTCTTCGTGCGTGAGGGCAAGTCTCAGAGTCTTACGATACTCGGGAAACCTCTCGAGGAAGTATGCGAGCCTGTTCTCGGTTGCTTCAAGGGCTTGTACTGTTGCGCCTGTCAAGGACCAGCCTTGCCTGCCCGTAGAACATACTGTCAGATTTGACCGAAAACATTGTGATGCCATATGGGTGGCAGGGCCGGTAACAATTCCTGAAGGCTGAGCACGATTTTTGAGCGCATACTATGAGTCTGCTCCCTTAGGTTACGGCTAGTTTTTGCTTCCGACCTGAACGCTTCCCTATCACCGACAAGGCATTTCGGGACCTAAGCGAGGGGCCAAGAATAGTCAACATCATCTCAGTTCAATCATTCAAAGGCGGCACGGGAAAGAGCACTATCTCGGCCAACCTCGCCGTTACCCTTGCACAATTGGGGAAGAGAGTGGGAGTAGTTGATCTAGACCTTGAGGGTCCGGGTCTTCACGTTATCTTCGGAGTCTCTGATTCTGATGTTAAGGCGACGATAAACGATGTGCTCCAGCACAAGGTCCCTGTTAGCCAGTCTGTTGTGGATCTGACTAGCAAGATCCAGTTGAAGGCTGGTTGCTTGATTTTCTGCCCGGCCGGGCACAAGCTAGACGATATTCTGTCCATCCTCGACACCGGCTTCAACCTCTACACATTCAAGAGAGTTCTCGAAGACCTTGCAAGAGACTACAATCTTGACTATCTGCTCATCGACAGCCATCCCGGCATCGAGAAGGACACCCTTCTCTCAATGGCGCTCTGCGACTATCTCGTCCTGATCTCAAGAGTAGACCAGCAGGACCTCTTCGGCAGCGGAGTCATGACAGAAGTCGCCAGCCAACTGAGAAAACCAGTAGTCCTCATCCTAAACATGGTGCCCAGCTCAGTCAGCGAGAAAGAGGCAGCCAAGATCGCGGAGAGGCTCGCAGAACTCTTCCACCTTCACGTTCTGACGGCTCTTCCGTTCAACTCGGATGTTCTAGAGAACCTGAGCAAAGGAGTCTTCGTTTTAGAGAAGCCGAAAGACCCGCTCACGAAAAGGTTTACTGAGATAGCGATGAAGATGCTTGAAGCGATCGAAACGGGCCCTGCGGATGACCCTTCCACAACCCAATCGACGTCTCAACCCGTCGCGTAGGAGCGCCCAGTATCTCAGCTCTCCTCTCGAAGAATAAGTCATTCTTAGTATTTCTTGATTGATAACGGATCTGGTAACGATGAATGGGCACAATTGGGACAAGGATATTGCATCGCGCCCTAATTCTTAGATCAGCTAAGGTGTGATTCTGTTTCGGTCTCGAGGGAACATTGTGGCCTCGCGAATGTTCTCTCGTCCGGTAATCTTCATAGTCAGCCTTTCTAGTCCTATAGACCATCCTGCGTGGTAGGGGGCTCCGTAGCGGAACGCATCCACATACGATTTGAAATTGTCCGGATTCAATCCCTTAGCCTTCAGTCGGCTGATCAACAAGCTCGGCACGTGAATGCGCTGGGTCCCAGATGACACTTCCAGCCCGTTGTAAATCATGTCGAAGGCTCTACATGTCTTTCCATCCGGATTTGGCATAGCGTAGAACGCCTTCAACTCCAGAGGCCAGTCGACCATGAAGAAGGCATTCTCCCCGACAAGTCCTGCAAGCTTTCGTTCCTGAGTCTTCGAAAAATCCATCCCTTGCTCTATCTCTTCGCCACTTTTTCGAAGAATGTTCACAGCTTCCGAGTATTGAATTCGCCTTAACGGCAAACTCAGCGGCTCCAGCTCCTGCCCGAGCCGTTTCAACTCCTCGGCGCTACTCTCGCGTACGACCTTGACGCAATGAGCCATGAATTCCTCCAACACCTTCATCACATCCGCATCGGTCGCGAATGATTCTTCAATGTCCATCTGCCGCACCTCGTTCAGATGGGTCGGCTGCTCGAACTTTTCAGCCCTGAATATTGGAAGAACGGTGAAGACCTTCTCAAACGATATCGCACACATCTGCTTGTACAGCTGCGGTGACTGAGCAAGATACGCCTCCTTCTCGAAATACTTCAACGAAAACAACTCGGCACCCCCTTCACTCGCCGAGGCTATGATCACAGGCGGCTGAATCTCCACGTAATGGCGAAGAAGAAAGAACTCTCTGAAGGACTGTAGAATCTTCGACTGGATCTTGAAGATGGCATTCGACTCCTCGCTACGAAAATCCAGGACCCGCCAGTTGAGCCTCGTCTCCAACAAAGTATTCTGAACCCCACGAGGGTCCAGGGGCAGAGGAGTCTCCGCCCGGCTTACAACCTCCAGCTCACTCGGAATAACCTCAATCCCCTTCTTCGCAATCTTGCTCGCAACAACCATCCCACGAACGAACAGGACGTCTTCCTGGTGTAGACTCGCGATCTCCTTCAAGACCTCAGCCGGAGCCTTCGCCTTGGGAGCCGTCACTTGAACGATACCACTCATGTCCCGGAGAAGCAGGAAGGAGATTCCTCCCAAGACGCGGACGTCATGAACCCAGCCTGCCAGCACCACTTCCTTGTTCAGGCTCTCGCCGAGCTTGGACGTGAGATGGGTCCTTTTCAGACGGGCAGAAAGACTCGGCTCGGCCGGGTTTGACATCAGGATTCTTCAGCGCTCTGGGTTAGGCCCCGCTACATATCCTTAAGTGAAGTATGTCAAACGCTACCCATAATGGAACCATTGGATGAGCGGCAGATTAAGGCGTTAAGAAAAGCATCGGGTATCACTACATTGAAGATCTTTCTGGACATGAACGATTTCATGTTGGATCTCGCCACAAAAGGGCGGCCGAAAGGACGAGTTGGAGAAGCTGGCCCGGGTCGTTCATGGCACGAAGCGAAAACTATAGCGACGCTCTTCGCAGACTGGTCAGGGCGCTAAACGAGACCCGCATAAGATACGCTGTGACAGGGGCAGTCGCGGTGGGTTACCATGGCATCCCAAGAACGTCAATGGATATAGACGTCGTTATGTCAGGGAACCTCTCAGCAGCCCAACTTGGAATCCTAGCGTCCGCTTTGTCAAGAAACGGTTTCACTGTCAGCAAGGAAGAAATCCGTAGAGCGGTCACTGGGGGCGAGGTGAAGTTCCAGGCCTTCGATGACAGGACGGGTTTCCTAAGAGTCCACATGTTCCTAGAAAAATCCTTTGGACGCGTGGCGGACCGCATTGACGGACCTCCGGGTCTGGTTCAGGACTTTTGAGGAGCTTGTGGCCAAGAAGATACAATACGGCGACCTTCACGAGGCGAAGATGTTACTCCAGCTAAGAGGAGAAGACTTCCAGAAAGATAAGATCGCTCGCCTCCTAAATAACCAGTAGAGAACGCAGTTCGAACAACTCCTCAAAGAAACAAAACTGAAAACCTAACAACTCGCGTTGGCTCCTTTGATCTTAACGGAAGGATATACGAGTGTAGCTCGAGCCATCCGATGGGCGCTTTCTATTACCTCTTAGAGGGAAGGTATCAAATAGTCACTTTCGAGAAAACCCGCTGTTAGGAGTTCACCGTGAATCGCGTCCCCTTTGTTTCTCCAAGGGACCACACTGTTTCTCTGTTCGTTAGAGCGCCAAGGAGGGGCGCAGTGATAGAAATACCCAACTAGTTGGAGGATGAAAATAAAATTGAGAATTTGGGCTATAGCAATACTACTAGCTTTCCTGATACCTGTTGTAGCGGTTTCCACAGCAGCAGCGACACAAGCTGGCCATGATGACCACTTGAATAGAGGGATGGGTATGATCACGTTCACGCAAGGCGCGATAATCTCAGGTCCCACCGGCCTGAGCGACCACACAACGATTGTCACAGTGCATGAGACTCTCAGCTTCACAGGCAGCCTCGCAGGCACAGCATTAACCATCGAGAGAGACGTGATACATACAGTAACAGACGAAGGCAAGACCGTGCCCTTCACGACATTTCACGGGAACGGCACTTTCACCGGCACACTCGACAATAACCAGGTCACGCTCCATATCAGATATGAGGGCGTAAAGAACAGCACCTTCACCAGAGGCAACTTCGTCATCCACGGCGATACAAGCCAGATGAACGACGTCCAGGGTGAGGGACACTTCAGTGGCACTCTTACGGGCGGCGTCGAGGGCGGCGGCAATTCGACAGTCGGGTACACGATGCACTGGACCGTATCGACCCATACTGAGGAACCTGAAGCCAGCGATACGGATATGGACACAGACTAGGCCCTGAATTAATCAGGGTCCTATCTTCCCTCTTTTTCCCTAGGGCTCAAAGAATTGACGCCGATAATCATGGTTGTCTTGGACGGAGCGAGCGATCGACCGGCGGGTGGGCAGAGGACTCCGCTCGAAGCTGCCTCCACCCCAAACTTGGACACGCTCGTCCGAAGAGGAGCTCTTGGCTCAATGTACACTGTCGGCAAAAGGATTGCTCCTGAGAGCGACGCTGGGGTTTTCTCACTTCTAGGATATGATCCTTTGCAGATCCATCTCTCAAGAGGAGTAGTTGAGTCGATCGGAGCAGGGGTCGACTTTCATGATGGAGACCTCGCACTACGCGCAGGCTTCGCAACAGTAGACGGCGACAAGCTCGTCGACCGAAGAGCTGGAAGGAACCTATCGACCGAAGAAGCACGAGAACTAGCCACCGCGGTCAATCACGAAGTCCGATTGAAGAACGGAACCCGCTTCCACTTCCAGGCGACCGTAGGACACCGAGCAGTAGTCGTCTTCAAAGCCAACTCGGACAAGTTCTCGTCGGACATCTCCAACTTCGACCCTGCGTACGTCCGGACTGGACAGATTAGTATCGCCCAGCCTGGCGCCCCACAGTATGATATTCCAAAATGCGAACCGCTCGACGATTCAGCTGAAGCAGTAAGATCCGCTGCGCTGGTCAACGAGTTCGGTTTCAAAACCAGACACGCACTAGACTCTCACCCAGTCAACCTGCAGAGAAGAAAGCAGGGCAAGAAACCTGCCAACTTTGTTCTGATGCGGGACGCTGGAACGAGTAAGCCCCGAGTCCAAAGCGTTCTTGAAAAATGGGGCTTCAAGGCCGCCATGATAGCTGACCTTCCAGCAGAGCTAGGAATTGGCAGGCTACTAGGAATGGAGGTGAGAGAGATCTCGCCGGGCACATCGCTCGATGATTATCGGAAGAGAGCGGAACTTGTTTTGAGATTGGCTGGTGAATACGACTTTGTTTACGTCCATCTCAAAGGGCCCGACGAACCGGGCCATGATGGATTGTATGATTTGAAAAAGCAGAGGATCGAAGAGATCGACGGCGGATTCTTCGCGCACCTCCGGATGGCTGCTAAGCTTCAGAGAACGGTCCTTTGCGTCACATGTGACCATTCTACGCCCTGGAGGGACAAGGGACACAGCTACGATCCCGTCCCAGTATTGGTCGCGGGAGGATCCCTAAAGCCAAATGGGTCGGGGCGATTTACAGAAACAAGCTCTGACTCGGGTCACTTCGAAAGGTTGGAACGCGGGAGCCTGCTGCTCCCACGTTTGAAGCAAATAGCCGCCTAGCTCCAAGCGGACCCTGCTCGTTCTCTACATCGTCCTCTCAGATAGATTCATAGAGCATATGATTAGCCATTACCTGAGTTGAAAGAACCAATTTCCAAGAAGAACCTCGACGGTTACGGCGCACCCATAATTCCATGGGAGAAGGTGCAGAAGCGCCTGCAGAAAGGAATCTCTCAAGCTCCGAAAACGGGAGGACCAGATCGGCACACTGCTTGGCTGGCAACCGTCAATCGGGACGGCAGACCCCATGTCATGCCAGTGGGAACCCTCTACGTGGACGATGCCTTTTACTTCACAGCCGGCCCAAAGACCCGTAAAGCCGTGAACATTGCCCGCAATCCTAACTGCGTCATAACGATCGCAACACACGACTTCGACCTCGTATTCGAAGGTCCGGCCACGAAGATAGTAGACCCTGCCCGGCTAAGGCAAATCGCTGAAATGTACACGAAGGAGGGATGGAGCCCGACAGTTGTCAAAGACGGCCTCACAGCCAAGTACAGCGCACCAAGCGCGGGGCCGCCTCCGTGGCACGTGTACGAGGTGAAGCCGGAGACAGTATTCGCCTTAGGCACTTCCGAGCCTTACGGGGCGACCCGATGGAACTTCCAAACCAGCACCCCTTGAAAATAATAGTGAAGCGTCTGTAGACATCAACAATTAAGCCCTTGCCCCCCTCGAAAGAAAACAGTACGTCGCCAGGAAATCCAATAGTGTTTCCGACTTTTTTATTTCTAGGCCAGCAGACAACACATCCCTTCACCGAATCCACTTCGGATCGTCATCCGGGGGTCTCTATTCTTTGGCTAGGCTATTACAGTAGATGGTTTCGAGTTCTATGGGTTTCTTTCCGAGTGCTATCGAGGCTTCCTGAAGTGACGGAGTGTCGGAGAATGGTATTCCTTGCACTCTTCTGAGTTACGCAGTCTAGCAGCAGATTCCGGTTCTAAGAACCGTTGAGTAGAATGGTGTAAAATTTTACACAGTATCTATCTTCGGCCTACATTGGTCCTGTGGCATTATCATGAGTCTTGTGACTGTCACATCTGTCGGGGTCGCCGTGAAAGATGTGTTCACGCTGGTAGCCGATGGAATTGTTGTGATCGAGGAAGTATCGGTGAGTGTCGCGTTTGACGGGACTCCCACAGGACACCCGTGAACATTCCCGTCAGAGTCCAATTTCATAGCCCAGACTAAGTGTCCACAGCAGTCTGTTGCCTCGTTGCCCACCGCTATCAAGCCACCGTCCATTGTCTCATGAACCTCCTGGAGACCGCTATTCCCAAGGCCGTACATTTTCTGCCAGACGAGGTTGCCGCTAGAATCCAGTTTCAGGAGCCATGGGCCCCAAATTCCTATGAGAGGATTTAGGCTCGCCGGGTTGGATCTGCCGGCCAGTACGAACCCCCCATCTGATATCTGACTTATAGAAGAAGGGTACGCGAAGCCTTCGGCTCCGAAGGACTTTTGCCAGAGAAGCCTACCTTCTGAGTCCAGACGAAGAATCCAGGCCTCTGATGAAGCAAAGAGTATTTGGCCGACACGATTGTCTATTTGGGCCAGTACGACGTAGCCTCCGTCAAGTGTCTGATGGACCTGGTAAGCGGGGCTGTGCCATGAAACCTCGAAGGCTTTCTGCCATGATATGCTCCCGTAAGCATCGAGCTTCGCCACCCATGCCGCGCCTACTCCATCTGCTAGAACCGTGCCAGACATTATGTAGCCGCCATCAGAGGTCTGCTCTACCCAGTAGCCATCCTGACCAGGGAACGCTTTCTGCCAGACAATGCCGCCCAGAGAATCTAGTTTGAGAATCCAAGCGTTGAAAACATGCCCAGACTCGATAGACTGGGTATTGCCCATGGCCACATAGCCGCCGTCTGATGTCTGATGAACCGTAAACAGAGCATCGTAAGGTGCACCGTATAATCGGCTCCACTCCACACCGCCTCGATGATCGAGTTTGAGGAGCCAAGCGCTGTGCCCCCCCCGGCAACATGCCGGGAGCGCACTTCCTACCAGAATGTATCCACCATCATTCGTCGGTATTATCACACCATCCGCATCGATATAGCCAGAAGGAATAAAGCGTCGCTGCCATTCAGGCATTCCAGCAGCGTTCGTCTTCATAACCCAGGCACCAGAACTCTCGCCTGACATTATGAATCCCCCATCGCTCGTCTGGTGGGAGGAATAAGGACCGGCCAATCCATGCACATAGGTCCGGTCCCAGGTAATACCCAACACTCTCTCGGCCTGGGCTGGCCGGACAAATGGCAATCCGGCGAATAGTACGAGAATGAGCAGAGCCGCAGTGCCAGCCCTCGGGCCCAGAACAGCCATTGTCTCTCAACGTACGACCAAGCCGTTCCTTTCAGATAAGCATACCTGGCACGTTTGACGGGATTGCTTTTATGAAAGTAGTTAGTTGTCTTCCAAACGTTAACCCGAATACAACAACATTCCGAACGGTGGAGTCTTGTGGGGGAAATGGCTAATGTGGTCCGTCTTTGAGTGGATCCAGGTAGCCGTTTGCAATATAGTTTCCCGGTGCTGTAGTGTAAATGTCGTGGTGCTGATCACCATCTGATTGTATGTCACCACCGTCTCGAACCTTGTGATCGTGGTAATAGCGTACTCGTGTAATCCTCACCCAACTCCGGCTAGTCTAATGTACGTTTGATCATGATACAGCCTCGCTGCGAGATCAGACTCATAGTGTTATCAGCGTAGCTTGTCTCGGGCCTCACTTAAGTAGGGGTCGCCAAGCGACGATGAGTTATGAAGATCAAACTAACAAGTGTATTCGTCAACGATCAAAACAGAGCGCTTGACTTCTATACGAAGACCCTGGGTTTTGTTAAGAAGGCCGATATCGGCGCAGGCGATTACAGATGGCTAACAGTCGTATCCTCTGAGGAGCCGAACGGGCCTCAACTGGTTCTCGGGCCAAACGACAACCCGGCCGCCAAATCCTACCAAGAATCGATCTTCAAACAAGGTATTCCAGCGTCCATGTTCTTCGTGGATGATATTCAGAAGGAGTATCAGAAGCTGAAGAAGCTCGGCGTGAAGTTCAAAATGGAGCCGACAAAGACAACCGGCTCAATAATAGCTCAGCTTGACGATACCGTCGGCAACTTGATACAGATAACCCAGCTCACCTAGCGAACATCCGAACAGTTTCACCTGGATCAGCCCACCGTGTGTCTCGAATAGTTTCTTCAAGCTGACTGGTCTATCTTCCTGCCCATGGACAATGATGATGGGTTAGTGTTGGAACTGGATTACGTTCGGCTGGCTCCAGGCTTCGCCAGAGAGGTACTAGAGATCTACGAGAGCTGGGAGGGAAAGGAGTCTGCACCTGTGAAGGTCAGAGAGCTGATGATGGTGATTGAGATAGAAGTCAACAAACTCTACGATCCAGGTGGTTGGGATAGAAAGTACGGAATGCCGAAGCCCCCGAAACTCAAAGATTCCAAGCTGAGCTGAAATCCTCTACTTCTTATCTAGGATTTCCTTCGTTCGAAACAGAACGATCCTCGTAACCAAATCGTAGGGGATTGGTTTGTCGGTCGGGAATTTGAGATTACCCTTAGGACCCAGGTATGAAGTTACTTCCTTCTTGAATTCTCTGGGTGCCGGTGGGTAAAGCCCGATATGTTTTCTAAACGCGGCAAAATGTACTAGAGAGGTGCCCTTTAGTTTGAAGGTGGGTATCTGATAGCTGATCGTTTCTACGGCGTCGGGGGCGCGGCTCTCTTAATTGTCTCTCTCATTTTTTCCAGAATAGTCTGGACATCCTTCGGAAACGTCTTGATGTATTCATCTATCGTCTCAAACTGCTTCTTGGCTGGCATCTACTTCCCTTCCCTAAGAACCCAGGGATCGGATTTTATCCTATCCGTATGCCTAGGAACTGGCCAACTACTGTTCCAATTATGAAGAGGACTAGGCTTGCTGCCATTATTATTCCTGCGATCTCTGCGAACTGCCTAATGAAGTGCCGCCCCGAGATCACTGTATCGTAGAAGGTCATTGCTGCTACCAGTATGACCCCGATCACGAGCGAGGTTCCTAGCGCACCCGCCATGTTCGCCGTCAGGAAGTAAGGAAGGGCGAGCAAGACCGCTGTAATCATATATGAAACGCCGGTGTAGATAGCTGACCATTTGGCTGATCCTTCGAAGCCTTGCTTGGCCTGTGCGTAGGCGGCAGACGCCATAGCGATTGACGCGGCCAGCCCCGCGATTATTCCAGCAAGCCCCGCGAGCTCTGTTTTCCCGTAGATTCCCAGGGACCCTGCATGAATTCCAGATATCTCTACAACTGCATCTGCGAGTCCGAGGACTATGAATGACATGTACTTGACTCGGTTCTCCTTAATCTCTCCAATCAGAAGGTCCTCCTGACTCTCCTCGCTGTCCATCATAGCCTGAAAACGAGCCATGTCGGCGGGAGGAACACTCTCGGCAATCCTCTTGTAACGCGCGTGAAGCTTACCCTCATGCCTCTCCAACAGTTTTAGAGTGAAAGTCAAGCCGAGGATTAGTCGTAACAGGACAATCACGTACATCCGGAGCTTCTTCGCCGAGGCCTTCTCCTCGGGAGCGTAGGTCTTCCAGAACTCGTAGTGAGTCTGCTCTCCATTTCCAATATTCTCGAGAGCCTTCTTGAAGACCGGGTTCTTCTCGCGACGAGCGAGTGCAAGGTAGACGGAACGGTCGGCATACTCGTCCTGTGCAG
>Ga0209156_10002295_pt1 | contig 15014 bp, 13 predicted proteins | sample GraSoiAngelo_124_FD_185881 | JGI IMG/M metagenome (GOLD analysis project Ga0209156, IMG submission 185881) | Grasslands soil microbial communities from the Angelo Coastal Reserve, California, USA - 14_0927_05_20cm (SPAdes) (version 2) | ecosystem: Environmental > Terrestrial > Soil > Grasslands...
GCGGCGAAGTCCAAAATTCGGTCTTGGCCTTTGGACGTCATATCCGAGATGCTATTTGCTGGCTGGCGCGCTGGGAGTGGCCTAACGAGAATAAGCTGAGCGACCGTCGACGAGAGTGCGCGTGGGTGCCACTGAAACAGGTTTAATCATGTGAAATGTGAACATGCGCCGGGCGGCGGTTCGCTCCAGCGCCTGGTTAGGCCCTTGCCTGATCATCAGACTGAACTCTGCGCAAGAATCTGGGAAGCGGAAACCAGAAGTGCAGAGCGGCAAACACGGAAAGCAACCACCCACCAAGCGCCATCGCTGGCTGAAATGTCTGAGCGTCCATGTCTGTCGTGGGGTCGTGAACCGTCACCCGCAGCACCCAGGACATCACCATAAGTACGAAGCCGACTGCGCCGAAAAACAGCGGCAGCCACCAAGCGCTGCGCCACCGCTCGCGCAACGAGCGAATCAATCGAATCGGCAAACCGAGAATGAAGCAAACTGCAACGACGATCGCTGCGAAGATAGCGCCCATAATGGGCTGAAAGATCATCGAGAGCACGCCGTCATAAGTGGTCATCATCATCGCGATCATGTAATAGAACCAGGCAACGACGAAAGCGACGGCGAATTGCGCGATGATCATGGGCCTAACGAGAATTAGACGAAAATTTTCGTCTATTTTGGTTGAGGGGGGACATCGGCGAAACTTTGCCGCGTCAGCGGTCGCGCTCGCCGCGGATGAATTGTTCGACGCAGCGGTAAGCTTCGTCGTCGCTCATCTGGACGGGCGGATGCTTGGAGAAATAGGCCGAGGGCGAATTGAGGACGCCGCCGATCCCGCGATCGAGCGCGAGTTTGCAGCAGCGAATGGCGTCGATGGCGATGCCGGCTGAGTTGGGCGAATCTTCGACCGAAAGTTTTAGGTCGATCTCCATCGGCACGTCGCCAAAGAGACGACCTTCCACGCGAATGAACGCGATTTTGTTGTCGAGCTGCCACGGAACGTAATCGCTCGGGCCGATGTGAATGTTTTCGTCGGCCAAACGTTCGTTCATGACCGATTGGACAGCTTCGGTCTTGGACGTTTTCTTCGAGCTAAGCCGGGTCCGGCTGAGCATGTTCAGAAAATCGGTGTTGCCGCCGGTGTTGAGTTGATAGGTGCGCTCGACTTTCACGCCGCGTTTCCGGAAAAGATCGACAATCGTGCGATGAAGCACAGTCGCGCCCAATTGCGATTTGATGTCGTCGCCGATGATCGGCAAATTTTTGTCAGCAAATCGTTTTGCCCAAACCGGATCGCTGGCGATGAAGACGGGAATGTTGTTTACGAACGCGACTCCGGCCTCGAGCGCGCAGCTGGCGTAAAACCGTGCCGCTTCATCGGAGCCGACCGGCAGATAATTGACCATGATCTCGGTCGCGGAATCTTTCAGTTCGGAAATGATTTGTTCGCGGGTGGATTCTTTTTCCAGGGGCAAAAATGTGCGGAGCGGATCGTGGTCGGCCATGTGCGGGGCGAAGCTGTCCATGACCACGCCCATTTTCACGATGGCGCCGGAAAGGCTGACTTTGTCGCAAAAGACTTTGGTGCAATTGGGCGGCGCGAAAATGGCTTTGCTGACATCGAGCCCGACTTTGCGGCGGTCGATATCGAAGGCGGCCACAACTTCGATGTCTCCGGGCCGATACAAGGCGATTTGCTTGTGCATTAGGCCGACGGCGGTGCCATTGACGGAGGAACTGCGATAAAAATTGATACCTTGGACGAGCGAACTGGCACAGTTGCCCACTCCGACGATGGCGATACGAATCTTTCTCATGGGAAAAAAGAAATCCTACCCGCAGCGGAGCGCTTGGGGCAAGATGCAATGTGGTAGTTTGACTGAGGTAAGTTTGAAGGCATTAAGGTTAAGGCGGGCAGTGATATGTAAGGTCTCGTCCGAGGAGGAAACCCCCCGCCCGATTTGAGCGTGGAAAGTGCAGTATCCCGCGTTAGCATGCAAGCAATTTTGAGGACACTCGTTAGGAAACGCTCCTGCGCCGGCCAGATGCCCATTTTCGCCGTCGCTTTGCTTGCCATCGGACTTCTTGCCCCGGCGCAAGCCGAGCTGCCGAGTTATGAGATCGAACAAGGCGTCGCCCTGGCCGATGCCCAAAACCCGGACATCGTTATTGCCCGCAAAAAGTTGGAAGGGACGCATGGCGGATTGATCGAAGCGCGCTCGGGTTATTTGCCGTCAGTTATTTCGTCCGGATTCGCTGACAAGCGACAAACGCAAACCGATACCCGCCTTCGCCAGGAAGATTACAGCGCTTCGGTGCGAGCGCTCGAAAATGTTTACACGGGTGGGGCGGTTTCCAACCAGGTAGGCATTGCCGAGCTGATGATCGAAAAACAGCGGTGCGAGCTGGAAGAAGTGCGCAACAGAGTGGCCATGGATGTGCGGGTTGGGTTTTACGATGTGCTCTTAAACAGAGCCAAAGTGCGGGTGCGGGAAAATTCGGTGCGCGCTCTGGAGGAAGAATTGAAAACGCAGGAGGAACGATTGCGCGCCGGAATTGTTGGAACGTTGAACGTCGGCCGCGCCCAGGTGGCGCTGGCCAACGAGCAGCCGGAGCTGGCCAATGCCAAAACCCAGCTGACCAATTCGTATCTTCGGCTGGGTGAACTTTTCGGAATCGATTTCCGCTCAAATCCGGACCAGCCGCGTTTCGAAGTCGCGGGACAATTGCAATACGCAGCCCTCCATCCCGACTTGAACGAATGTCTCGGGCGCGCCGATGCCAACCGCGCCGAAATCAAAGCGCGCCAGATCGACGTCGAAATTGAAGATCGACAATATCTGGTCGACCGAAGTGAGCTTCGTCCACATGTTCAGGTTTTTTCTGGGTACGAAGTTTACAACGAGCGCGATCCGCTTGTCGGACAGGAATTCAATCACGGTTATCTGGTCGGGGTAAATGCGACTTGGCATCTTTTCGACGGTTTCGCGACCAAAGGCCGAATGCAGGCCACGCGCGCGCGCCGCGAAGCGGCAGTGGCGGCGCTCGAAGCCGCGCGGCGCGCCGTCGCCTCTGAAGTGCGGAGCGCGTTTCTCGATCTTCAACAAGGCGAGACCGTGCTCGAATCGGCAACGCAAAGTGTGCAGACGGCCGATGAATCTCTTGAGATTACGAAGACAAATCTTGCCGCCGGTCTGGGAACACAGCTCGATATCTTGCAAGCCGCAGCCGACGTTACCCGGACGCGGACGACGCGACTGAGCGCGATCTATCTGCACAATGTTGCGCTGGCGCGGCTCGCCCGCGCGTGTGGCAGTCCTCCCGACACGCTCAACTTCGCCGCCAACCGATTGAAGAAGAGCCACGAAAAACAGGCGATCGATATGGCGGCGCCGCCGGCAAAACTTACCAAGCGATGAAACTCCGATTTGCCGCCGCGATTTTGTCGTTGTTCGCCACGGCGAATCCGTCCTTTGGCGGATCGATCACGCTCGACGAAGTTCTGAACTCGACCCTGGAAAAAAATCCCGCGATTCAGCAGGCCAAAGCGAACCTTGAACGGGCGGCGGGGCGTCGACTCGTTCTTCGCTCAATCGTGTGGCCGAATTTAAAATTGAACCTGCCTGCCGGAGTCCAGGGCGGACACCGCGCAGGTGAAAACTCGACCAAAGTATTTGGCTTCGCCCGCGGCTCGCTTACTCAACCGCTTTTTAACACCGCGATCCCGCCATCGCTGCGACGCGGAGACGTCGAAGTGTTGATCGCAGAGCAGCAACTGAATCTCGCGGTGGAGGAACAATTGCACACGGCGCGGCTCGCATTTTATTCGGCGCTTTACAATCGGGAGCTCCAATCGGTCCGCGAAAAGCAGCGTGGCCATCTGGACGAAAACGTGGCGAGCCAAAGCGATCGCTACCAGGCGGGCCTGGTCGACCGCGGCGCGTTCACCAGCGCGACAGTGGAAGCGCGCGCGCTTGATCCGTTGGTGGAAAATTCACGTCGAGCGTACACCGCGGCGCAATTGCAGCTCGCGCAAGTGATGGCGGTCGATCTCAATTCCAAGGCCTCGCTGCCAAATCCAGACGGCGAATTGTCGTTCGCACCGACGGATTTCGATCTTAACGCCGAAACTACCGCGGCGTTGGAACGCCGAACCGACATCAAACTCGCCCGACTGCTCGTTCGCGCTGCGAACCAAGACGAACGCATCATCGCCGCGGGTTATTATCCGAGCGCTGCCGGCAGCGTGACCGGCGATTACATTCCAGTCACCGGAATTCATCGCGAAGGTTCGACCAGTCGCACGCAGGACTTCCTAGGGTCGGAAATTCGCGAAGGCGCGGCTTATACCTGGCAGGTGATCGACAATGGCAAAGTCGGCGGCGCAGTTCTCAGGGCGCGCAAGGCCCGCGAGATCAACGAAGTTGAATTGCGAAAATTGGAAGCGAGCGTCGGTCGGGAGCTTTCGCGTATTCATAACGAATTGGCCGGGATTGACGCGCGCCATAAATCGTTCGCGGCCGGCAGCGATGTCGCCGGGCAAACAGCAGCGGCTGTTCAACAAAATCTCGGCAGCGGTCTGGCGTCAGAATTGGAGCATCGCCTTGCCGAAGGCAATTATTTGAAAACGCAAACCGGATTGCTGGAGGCGAATTATCTTCACAACGTCGCCCTGGCGGAATGGGACCGCGCCACCGGGCGTTATTTCCAATTCGCCGAAGATGTGCATTAGTTGCACTTCTTGAAGGTGCCGGAGTCCAGGCGGGTTTTATGGGTCGTGGGCGCGCTGCTCATCGTCATTTGCGGCGTGGGGTATTATTTTTTCATGCCGGTGGCGGAAGTGGCCACCGTCCGCCGCGGCACCGCGATCTCTGCGGTTTACGGAACGGTCCGGATCGAGCCCGCATTTGTCGTCCATGTTCGGGCGCAGAATTCAGGTTTCATCCAGCTAGCTGAAGAATTTTCGGCCGGCCGCGGCGCAATTGGCAACGGCGTGACCAAAGGCCAGTTGCTCGCGAGCATTGCCGACGAAACGACCGCGCGGCAGTTGAAACAGGCACAGGCTGATCTGAAAGCAGCGACCGAGCGGGCCAAGCTCCCGTTGCCGTCCGAGGAACTGCTCAAAGCTGCAGAGGATAATCTGCATCGCCTCGAACAAGTGGTCGCATCCGGGAATGTGCCCGCAGTCGAGTACCAAAAAGCAAAAAGCGAGGCGAACCGATTGCGAAGCGCGCTTGAAAACGAGCGGATCGAGCGAGACCGGAATCTGCAGGCCCTGGATGAGGCCCGCAAAAAATTGGAAGCGCAAATGCGCAATTCGGAGATTCGCGCGCCAATGGACGGTTTGCTCAGCGCAGTCTCGACGATCGACGGCGAACTGGTGGCGGAAAGCAACCAGCTCTTCACGATTTCATCCCGCAAGACTTACGTGCGGGGTGAAGTAAATGAGGAGGACGTGGGCGAAGTGAAGCCGGGCATGAAAGCGAAAGTGCAACTCTACGCTTATCGCACCCAGACTTTCGAGGCTCGCGTTTCATCCGTTCAACCGGCCGCCGATCCGGACACGCAGCGTTACACCGTGATTTTGGAAATGGAAAAACCACCGGACAATTTAATGGCCGGAATGACCGGCGAGATGAACATCATCACCGGTACGCACGAAAATGCGTTGCTGGTGCCGACTCGCGCACTGCTTGTCGATCAAGCATTGGTCGTAAAACGCGGCGTCGTGCAGCGGCGTACGATCAAAGTCGGTTTTCGCACGCTCGATTTTGTTGAAGCGCTGAGTGGAGTATCAGCCGGCGATCGCGTTGTGGTTGCAGATCAGGACCGATTGAAGCCCGGTCAACCCGTGCGACAACGGCGCGTCGAAAATTCGAAAAAATCGTGACCGCGCCGTTGTACATCGCGTTGCGTTTCGCGACGCACCGCAAACGTGCGCTTCTGCTGAGTCTCGTCGGCGTTGTTTTCGGGGTTGCCATTTTTATTTGCACGCAAGCCCAAACCCAGGGTTTTGCGCAGTATTTCATCAACTCAACCATCGGGAGCAGCGGCGCCATGGTTTTACGCACCAAGTTTCAGCCACGCTACGAAGGATTGGCCGTCGCGGCAAAGAACACAACCGGTGCTACCAATCGGCGTAATTATTTCGAAGGCGTTAGCAATGTGAGCGAAATCATGCGCGTGAGCCGTCAATTCTCGAACGTCGTTGCTTGTGCTCCGGTGCTCCGAGGTAACGTGAGCGCGCGCGCAGGATTCGAAAACGCCAGTGTCGAAATTTACGGGATCGACCCGGCGTCCCAACTAAAAGCGACCGACTTGGCCACACAGATCATTGCCGGCAAATTTGATGATTTTAGCAACAACACGAGCGCGGTGATCATTGGCTACAAGTTAGCGGATTTCTTGAATGTCGGAGCGGGCGACGCGATCCAGATTTTATCACCCGGCGGTGAATACTGGCGGTTTACGGTCGCGGCGATCGCGCGCAGTGGAGTCGGCACCGTCGATCTGAATCGCGTTTACGCGCACGCGCGCGTGGCCCAGCGGCTCCTGAAGAAGCCGTATCAAGCATCGATGATTATTTATAAACTGCGGAATCCTTCGCGAGCGCCGGAGTTAGCCAATCACTTCGAGGAGTTGTTCCAACATCGAACGGAAAGCTGGCAGGAGCGCGAGGAAGGAAACCTGCAAATCTTTTTCACACTGCAGGTTTCGGCGGCGATCACTGTCTCTTTGATCATTCTCCTGGCCGGCTTCGGCATCTTCAACGTCCTGACCATGTCCGTCCTCTCCAAAGTTCGTGAAATCGCGATTTTGCGTTCGATGGGTTACCGGCGGATTGACATCTCCTCGATCTTCTTGTGGCAGGGCGCACTGATTGCCGGTGTCGGCTCATTGCTCGGTTGCGTTCTTGGCGCGGTCCTGACTTGGGGCATCTCAAAGGTCCCAATTCACATTCGTGGTCTGCTCTATACGAATCACTTTCTGGTTGTTTGGGATTGGCGACACTATTTTTGGGCAACGCTACTGGCCGTGGTCGCGGTCTTCATCGCGAGTTACGTCCCGTCGCAGCGCGCAGCGCACCTTCAGCCGGTCGACACCCTGCGTGGATCGAGTTTATGAACGGCGAAGTTTCTCTCAGTTGCCGCGACCTCGAGCGTTACCTCGGCAAGGAGGAGGAACGCGTGCACGCATTGCGCGGCGTTTCGCTCGATATCGAAGCGGGCAGCCTGCACGCAGTCGTCGGACCGTCGGGCTGCGGCAAGAGCACGCTGCTCTACATTCTTGGGCTGCTTGACCAGCCTGATGCTGGCTCGATCATAATCGCGTCCGAGAATGTGTCCGATTTGCCAGATCAAGAATGGTCACGTCGGCGTAACGAGTTGATCGGTTTCATTTTCCAGTTCCATTTCCTGATGGAGGATTTCACCGCCGAGGAGAACGTGATGATGCCGATGCGGCGGCTCGGCCATCTCAGCGAATCGGAAATGCGCGATCGCGCGGCGGCGCTGCTCCACGATGTCGATCTTGGCGATAAGCTTCGACGCGAAAGCCGGCACCTTTCCGGAGGGGAGCAACAGCGCGTCGCGATTGCTCGCGCACTGGCCAATGATCCTCAAGTGATCCTCGCCGATGAACCGACCGGAAACCTCGACACTCGCAACTCGGAACGCGCATTCGCGCTCCTGGCTGACCTGGTTCGTCAGCGTAGAAAAGCGCTGCTTCTGGTGACTCATAATAGATTCATCGCCGATGCCTGCGATTGGGTTCACGAGATGCAAGATGGACGCATCATTGGTAGCCACCCACGTGGCCAGCGTGGGTCGATTACGACGAACGTATGAGCCGATTAAGCGGAGCCCTTTAGTCGTTCCTCCAGTCGGTCAATGTAATCGGTCCAACTGCGAAAATCTCTCGCGCGCGCGTCCGCCGATAAGCGTTCGTAAGTCGCATTGTCAGCGAGCAGCGTTCGCATCGCACCGGCGAGCGCGTCGGCACTTGTTTGATCGACAATCAGGCAACCGCCGGGACGCGCGAGTTCCCCGAGTGCCCCGTTTCCACCGCAAACGCAAGGTTTGCCGTGCCGAAGGCTCTCCGCGATCGGAAGGCCGAATCCCTCCATCCGTGAAGGGTAGACGGTGAATCTGCAACTACGATAAGCGCGGTGGAGCGCGCGATCATTCACATGCTGCAACCATCGAATTCGGTAGCCGGCTCTCTGTAACTGCTTCATGGGCGAAATGACTTTGTGTCCATAGTATCCTGTGCTTCGACCAATCAGTTGGAGCTCGAAGGAAAATCCATCCTTCCAGAGGATCTCTGCCGCACGCAACAATGTGAGATGGTTTTTGCGCGGTTCGAGCGTGCCAACGGACAAGATGACGGGCACAGACGCACTATCCTCTCTACTCGGTTCCTCACGCTCCGTCGGATCCAGGTCGCCCGGCGGCAATTCTTCCACGCACGTTTCGGTAGGTTTTGTTCCGTGCTCTCGCCACAGTTGATGAAGATGTTCTTGCGAATCTCTTGAGACGCAGATGACGAGATGGAACGTTGCCAGCGAATCGATGTATTTTTCAAAACGCGCAAGAGCCCTGTTCCGCATAAGTCCTAATCGCAGGGCGGCGGCATCGTGAAAAATTACTACAGAGCGCGCCCCTGTTTCTCGAATCAATTGAGGCAAATAACCGATTCGGGCGTCGCGATACATATCCGGGACAAAGAGGACATCGCCGGATTCCATTTTTGTCTTAAGAGGAATCGACTCGCGAAAAAGGAGCCGCAGCAACTCGGCGATAGGGTTTTCGCCGCGCAAATCCGGTCGAGCTGTGCTCCGCGCAAGAACCCGGAAGGGATCCTGTAGAATCTGCAATTCACGCCGGCCCAGTCTTTGATAACACTTCCCAAACAGATTCCAGGACATCGGCAATATCGTTTCGCGCCGGCCGAGCTCGCGAAAAACGCTGCGTGTCGCGCGTTGAATTCCGGTGCTCTTCGCAGACTTGCACGAGCCGGTTACATCGAGATAAATCATTTAGCGTTGATCGGCTTCGTATCGACTACCTTCGATTTCGACCACACGAAAGGAGTATATGACCATCGGCAAAGTTCGTCATGGAAGAGGGGTGGCGCGGATTGTTGTCGATGCCCGTACGTTGCGAGGCGATCCGGGCGGCGTCGCTTCCTATACCGAAGCGCTCATCGAGCATCTGCCGGCAGTTCTTCCAGAAGTACCCATCGTGCTTTTGCGTCATCCTCTTAACCCGCGCGCTCTTTCACGGGCGCCCAACGTGACCGAATGGATTTTGGGCGGAAAACCAAATAGCCCCTGGACTTATTTTCGCATGGGATCGTGGCTCAACGCCCGGCTTAGCCGTGACGATCTCTTTCACGCTCCTTACCGAATTCTTCCTCGCGGGCTCAAAGCAAAAAGCGCGATTACCATTCACGACGTCATGCAAATAGTCTGTCCCGAGCTTGTTTTTCCCAATCCCGTCACCCGCGCGGTTGTGCAGCCGTTCTGGTCGACCGCCATCCGTAACGCCATTCGGCAGGCCGATCGAATACTGGCCGTCAGCCAACATAGCGCGGACGACACTCTTCGCGTCGATCCGTCGTGCGGCCCGCGACTCCGCGTGACACTCAATGGAAAATCACCATCGTTACGCCCGATGGCGAAAGCCGATGCCGAGTACCTAAGCGCATCCATCGTTCCTCTCGGGCGGCGTTTCTTCCTTGTTGTTGGCGGAGGTTATCCGAACAAGAATCACGTCACGGCGGTATCAGCTTTCGCCAAGGCATTTCCGTTTTCTGAAGATATTTGTTTGCTGGTCATTCAGCGCCGCCGGACGCTGCCAAAAGAACTTCGACGGCTTCTGCGTCGCCTGCGATTCGATTCCCGAATACAAGTTCGGCGCGACGTTCGGAATGATGAGCTGGTTGCGCTTTATAATCGCGCCGAGGCCCTTGTTTTCCCTTCGCTCTATGAGGGGTTTGGTCTGCCAGTTCTAGAAGCGATGGCGTGCGGGTGTCCCGTAATTTGCTCGAACGTGACGTCGCTACCTGAAGTGGCCGGAAAGGCCGCGCTCTTTGTCGAACCCAAGGACGAAGAGGCAATCGCGGAAGCAATCCGCCGCATCGTTGAGGATGACAACCTCCGGCAGTCCCTCGCGCAGAAAGGAGTTCAACGAGCTGCCCTTTTTGACTGGCGAAAGACGGTCGTCGAGACCGTCCTCGTCTATCGCGAGATTGCGTCGTGGCTGCCGAACATCAAATTGGCCTTATGAAGCGCATCTTCTTGACTGGCGCGAGCTCCGGGATCGGTCGCGCCATTGCTCGTGAATTGATTGCGCATGGTCACGAAGTGTGGGGGACTTCGCGCGACCTCAGCCGCATTCAGGCGACGGCGCGCCTTCACGCAGTGCAACTTGATTTGCGCAATTCGCAAATGCTTGAAGAGGTTTTTACACGCGCCTGGAGTGAATCGGGCGGGCTGGATGTTGTCATCAACAACGCGGGTAGCGGACATTTTGGGCCAACGGAAAATTTTCCAACAGAGGGGTTGATTGATGAGTTTCAAGTTCTGGTCTTCGCGCAATTACAATTGCTGCAATTAGCAATGCGCAGAATGCGGGCGCGGGGAACCGGATTGATCGTCAATGTGACTTCGCTCGCCTCACGATTGCCGGTTCCATTCATGCCAGGGTATAACTCCGCAAAAGCGGCGCTGGCCACTTTTACCATGTCAATTCAACTCGAGCTGCCAAAAATCGGAGTGCGCATTGTCGATCTTCAACCAGCCGATATTCGGACTGAATTTAATGACTCCGTCGTGAAGACGGACGCCACCCATTACGAAGATAAAGCCGCAAAAACATGGGCAGCAGTGCAGCGAAACATGGCTGCTGCGCCAACGCCCGAATTGGTCGCCCGACGGGTGCTAGGATTAATCGAGCAATCGCATCCACCACCGCGCGTGACCGTCGGCGGAATTTTTCAAGCGAAGGTAGCGCCGTTGATCTTCCGCTTTCTCCCACAACGAGTGCGCATCTGGGGGCTGCGAAAGTATTACGGGATATGAGCGCGATTCGCGAAGCGGTGATTTTAATGGCCGGATCGGGTTCGCGTCTTCGCCGTTCGCCAGAAACTTTGCCCAAACCACTCACGCCCATTCTCGGCCGACCGCTGATTTCCTATACACTCAATGCGCTGGCCGGCGCCGGGATTACAAAGATCAATATTGTGGTCGGCTACGAAAGCGATCGACTAACCGCAGCTGTCGCAGAATTGGCGCCGTCCAACGTTACACTTTCCTTCGTCCTGAATCCAGAGTGGCAAAAGCAAAATGGCATTTCGCTTCTGGCGGCGGCGAAAAACATCACGAGCAATTTCCTTTTGACGATGAGCGACCACCTTTTCGACAATGTGATTGTCGATCTACTGATGGAATCGGCGGTGCCCAACGTTCTCAATCTCACGGTCGACCGAAAGATCAATTCTATCTTCGATCTCGATGATGCGATGAAAGTTCAAACGCAGGGGAGTCGCGTGGTCGCCATCGGAAAAGAACTTCCGAATTACGACGCGATCGATACCGGTCTCTTTGTCTGTCCAATCGAAATTTTTGCATATCTCGAGCGCGCAAAAGAAAACAGGGACTGCAGTCTCGCTGACAGCGTGCGGTTAATGGCCACGGATGGCAAAGTCCGAGCGATCGACATCGGCGATGCGTGGTGGCAAGACATTGATACCCTAGAGATGCTGCAACACGCGGAGAAGCACATGACCGAAGAATCAAAAACGCAGCGTCTGGCCAAGTAAAATGCCGGATGAATGCGTCATTCTGGCCGATGGTCCAGCAGCGTTGGTCGAGTTGTGCGGAATTTCCACACTGGAACGATTGCTGCGCACGCTTCAACGCTGCGGAATTACTCGCGCGATAATTCTCTCCAGCAGTGCGGCAGAGATTGCGCAGCGCCTCGCCCGACCCTCGTGGGCGCGGGCCGATTTAGAATTCACTATTCACGAACGCCCCCCCGGTCCGACAACAGTGCAACAGATTGTCGATCTTTGGCCGGAGGCCGCGGCGCGCCTGCTCCTGATTCAAGGCGACGTAGTCTTCGATATTCGTCTCTTGCGCACTCTCCTGGCGCAAACTTCGTCCGCGATGTTGATTGATTCTTCGGCGCCGGAGACGAACCGGGGCAAATTGTGCGGTGCGGCGTTGCTGCAACGTGAATGGGCTGTCGCCCGAAACGGTTCCGTCGAGAGTGCGCTCCTCGAAGGCCTCGAACAGCACACAGCCGAAGCGTTGGATGTTGCGAACCAACCGTTGTACGACCCGGGACTGCGGCGAAACCTGCGGCCATTTTGTTTTCCCGCCCCCGGCCTCGCGGACAAGCAAGCGGCCGAAAGAGTCCTGTTTGACTCCGTGCAAAAGGGCACGCTCGACTTTCCGGCGTGGATTCACGCGCCTATCGAAAAGTTCCTGCTCAGATACCTGTGCAGAACGTCAATCACCCCTAACCAGTTGACGATCTCCTGGGCTATCGCGGCTTGCCTAACGACAATCTTTTTTGCCACGGGTCATCTGATCTGGGGGATCGTGCTGGCACTAGTCGTTGGCATCCTTGACGGGCTCGACGGCAAACAGGCACGCCTTAAAGTCGAGACGACAGCGGGCGGAAAAATAGAACATCATCTCGATTCGTTCTTCGATGTGGTGTGGCCAATCGCACTAGCCTTTCATTTTTATTCGTCAGGACGATTGCCAACCGCCTTTTATTATTTGGTGGTATTATTGGCTGGCGAAGGCGTGGATGGAATTGCCAAAGCCATCATTTACTCGGGCGCCGGACGACTGATGACCGCCCCGAGCATGTTCGATCGATTCGTGCGACTCATCGGCGGGCGGCGAAATATTTACATTTGGGTGTTGGCCATCGCGCTGATACTTGGAGCGCCGGAAAAGGCTCTAATTGTGATGGCGTGGTGGGAATTGATGACTGTTGTAATCGACATTCCGCAAGCAGCACGGATGTTGATCTTACGCCAAAAAACACGCTAGTCGACCAACTTACGATAAATCCTGTAGGTCTTGTACTTGGTTGCGCCGACCGCTTCGATGAAGCGGTTTATCATAACGTTGTCTTCGAGCGTCATGCTGAGCTCGCCCTTGAAGCCGCGGCTTACGCCCTCTTCCATTACTTGCAGAACAAGCGTCTCGGCAATGCCGGCGCGGCGATACTTTCCCAAAACGCCGAGCGCAACGAAACGCACTGTGCGAATTTTGCGACGATAGTAGAGCAACTTGATTAATCCAATGGGCAGACCAAAACGCGTCAGTCGTCCATTCAAGTGCCGCAACGCGACGTTAATATCGGGCACACAAATCACGAACGCGACCGGCGCGTTGTCGATTTCGGCGATCAATGTCATCCGCGGATCGATTATCGGACGCATTTCCGTGGCCATATGTTTCGCTTCGGCGTCAGTGAACGGCACAAATCCCCAGTTATTCTTCCAAGCTTCATTGAAGACAGCGGCGAGGCGCTGACTGTCGTCAGCGACGCGACGAAGATCGATTGGACGAATTTTCACCGAGGTTTTCCGAGCGCGCGCATTCACGAGGCGGCGCAATCTCGAAACCGGTGCATTGTCGGGATCGAGCCACCAGGCGTACCAGTCCGTCACCTTTTCAAAGCCGCAGGCCGCGATTAATCGGACGTAATAAGGCGGATTGTGCGCCGTGAGCACCGTTGGCGGATGTTCAAAGCCGTCGATCAATAGTCCGCAAACGTAGTTGGTCGAATAATCGATTGGCCCCATGATTTCGCTCCGGCCTCGACGGCGCAACCATTCGACAGCGCGATCTAATAACGCCGCCGCAACATCGACATCGTCGGTCGATTCAAACAAACCAAAGCAGCCGACGTTCGACTGATGGAGCGCGTTGTAGTTTGGATCGTCGCTCGCCATGATGCGGCCGACGATCTCGCCATTTCGCTTAGCGAGGAAGAGCGCGGCGTCACCGTGCTGGTAAAACGGCTGGCGTTTGCGATCGAGAAATGCTTTGCGCTCGATAATCAGCGGCGGGACCCAGGCCGGATCATTTCGATAGATCCGCCACGGAAACTTGATGAATTGATCCCGCTCTTTGCGGTCAGTTACTTGTGAAACTTCGATCTGCGACACGGCCTGAGAACCTAGACTGCTGCACGCCGCGCGGTGACGAGTTGAACCAGCGACCGCAAAGCGTTTCCCTGCTGCCAGAGCAGATAGACGAGGAGAAAATTGAACAAGCTGACCTCTATCCAAAAGTACCAAATCGGCCGACCAATCAACAAAAGGAGAAAGAGCAGCAGCATGCGCGTATTGGTCATGAGCAATCTCCACCAAGCGAGGAATGGCCGGGCAAGTTGGCGATATCCATCCCGCAGCCAAAGCGGAATTTCCTCCGAAAACGCCCGCTCGGTTACCTGATGCAAACGCTGCAGGCCGGGCGCGAAAAGCTCCTGCTGCGATGTAAAATTCAGATAGAACGCGAGCAGAACTTTTTGCCACGGCTGATTGCGCCAACGCAGACGCTGGAATTCGCTTCGCAGCTCAGCGGATAAATCCAAATTGGCGCGCGCGCGTCCTCTGACGAAATAGAGGTAACCGCTTCGGCAATAATCAGCGGCCGCGGCCTGGCAACCATGGCTCAGCCCGGCGGCAAGGGCTAGAATAGCGATCGCGAGAGGCGAACCTTCCGACCCACAGCGCAACGCCAAATGAAAATAGACGCTTAGCCAGACGAGATGGTCGGCCACACCATCGATCAACCTGCCCATTCGGGTTGTCTGGTTGGTCAGTCGCGCAAGCTGGCCATCGGCATTATCGAAAACATTCGCGGCGACGTGCAGAAGCATGCCGAAAATATTCAGGCGTAAATCGCGGTAATAGTAAAAGTGGCCCGCGGTTACTCCGCAGATGCAGCCAATGGCAGACACCGTTGTCGGTGTTAGACCCAATGCCGC
>Ga0209156_10002299_pt1 | contig 15001 bp, 15 predicted proteins | sample GraSoiAngelo_124_FD_185881 | JGI IMG/M metagenome (GOLD analysis project Ga0209156, IMG submission 185881) | Grasslands soil microbial communities from the Angelo Coastal Reserve, California, USA - 14_0927_05_20cm (SPAdes) (version 2) | ecosystem: Environmental > Terrestrial > Soil > Grasslands...
CACGCCCTCGGCGATCTGCTGCGCGACGGCGGCGCGGCCGGGCGACAGCGCGAGGAGGCGCCCGACCTCGCCGAGCGCCCGGGACGCCTCGGCCGCGAGCTTGCTTTCGGTGATGTCGACCATCACGCCATGCAGCCACCGGACCCGCTCGTCCTCGTGGCGGATCAGATGGACGAAGTCGCTAAACCAGACGACGCGGCCGTCCGCCGCGATCATCCGATACTCGACCACGTGGTCCTCGACGGGCGGGGCCGGCCGCATCGCATTGAATCGCTCCCGGTCCTCGGGGTGCAGGTGGTCGCACCAGAAGTCGGGCTCCGTGTACCAGCGCTCGAGCGCGTAGCCGAGGATGCGCTCGGCCGCCTGGCTGACGAACAGGATCTGCCAGGTCGCAGCGTCCGCCTCCCACACGATCGCGGTCAGCCCGTGCACGAGACTGTCGAACCGCCGTCCGGAGTGGAGCGCCGCGGCCAGCGCCTCCGCGCGGCTGCGCTCCGTCTCGGCGAACCGCTGCGCGTTCTCGAGGGCGAGCGCCGCCTGGTCGGCGAAGGCCTGGAGCAGCCGGACGTCTTCCTCGTCGAAGCGCCGGCCCGTGCGGTCCCACACCACGAGCGCTCCGGTGGCGCCGTCGCGGCCGAGCAGCGGCACCGCGAGCGCGGCGCGATGCGCCGATGCTTCCAGAGCGCCCCCGAACGCGGGAAGGACCGTGACGGATGGGTCGTCGAGAAGGTCCGACGTCACGACCGGCCGGCGCTCGTGCACGGCACGGCCCGCGACGCCGATCCCCGCCGGGAGCGTCAGGCCCGGCGCGACGCCGGGCGTGGCCTCGCCGGCGACGGCGACCGCGAGCAGGTCGCCGAAGACCGGCTCGACGCGCAGAATCGCGGCCGCCGCCGCGCCGAGCAGGGCCAGGACGCTGTCGGCGATCCGTTGTCCGACGACGTCGGGGTCGAGCGACTGAGTGACGAGGCGCCCCACGCTGGCCAGCGCCTCGGCCGCCTGCCGGCGGCGCTCGCTCAGCTCGTACACGCGCGCGTTCCGGATCGCGACCGCGGCGGCGTCGGCGAATCCGGAGAGGAGCCCGAGCTCCACCGGCGTGAAGGCGTGCCCCGAGTCCGAGGCGAGCGCCAGAGCGCCGAGCACCTCACCGCGCGAGATGAGGGGCAGGACGACGACTGAACGGTGGTCCTCCGCCGTCATGCGCTCGCGGAGCCGGGCGGGGACGTCGAGGAGCCCGTCGACGCGGACACCGACGTCGTGCAACCAGAGCGGGCGGCGCTCACGGATCGCCTGGTGGGCCATGCTCCCGCCGGGCGGGATCACCTGCCCCAGCCAGCGGTCGTGCGGGCCCTCGCCCGCCTCGGCGACGCAGACGAGAGCGCCGGAGGCGGGGTCGAGCTGGAAGAGGCTGGCGCGGCGCACGCGGGACAGGTCGAGCACCGCGGACACCACGCGCTCGGTCGCTTCGGCCGGATCGAGCGTCCCCGCGAGCTCGTGGCTGACCCGCGCGAGCGCGCGCGCCGCCTCCTCCGCCCGCGTTCGCTCGGTGATCTCGCGCACGATCATGAGGAGCCGGCGGGGTGTCGATGGCCGGTCGCCGAGGGGCAGGAAGCGCGTCTCGTAGCTGTGCGCCCCCAGCTGGAACTCGACGGACGCGACGCCCCCCGACGCCGCGGCGGTGCGCGCCCCCCGCTCGAGCGACAGGGCGGCCTCCGGCGGGAACGCGTCGGCCATCTTCTTGCCGAGCATGAGGTCCGGAGCGACGTGGAGCTCGGAGCCGCGCCCGCCCTGCCAGGCGAGGAAGGTCCCGTCGGCGTCGAGCCAGAAGTAGAAATCCGGGAAGGCGCGAAAGATCGCCTCGAGCTCGGCCTCGAGGCGGACGAGGCGGCTCGTCACCTGGCGCAACCGGGCGAAGTCGATGAGCTGGGCGGGCGGCGGCGCCTTTGGCCCGTTCACCGCCTCGGCGCGCTCTGCCACGCCGCTCGGGCCGGTCCCGAACATGACCCACTCGGCGGGGACCTCGAGATCCCGCGCGAGGCGGACGAGGTTCTCGTAGGTGGGGACCCGGTCGCCAAGCCAGGCATAGAGGTACTGGGAGCGGTAGTCCTTGTCGGCGCAGAACCGGGCGATGTCGGGCCGACCGTCTTTCCAGTAGCCGGTCGCCTTCAGCCTCTGGCGGATGCGGCGGCCCACCCCGGGGAAACGGTTCATCGGTGGCCCCTTCATACCATAGAACGTTTCACGTGTGACATGAAAGGACCAGGGCTTATCCGACAATGACTTAGGTCTGAGCGAGAACCTATAGGAGGGGGCACGCGCGCTGCGCCCGGCCGGCCCGAGCGTCCAGGGCCGGGGTCATCCCAGACTGTCACCGCCTGGCCAGCCCCGCTACAATACCCCCGAAGCCCGAGGAGCACCCGAGGAGGCGCGAATGGACGACGACGCTGCGGTGGCCGCGACGACCGGTGTCGCGCAGGTCTTCGATCTCCACGCCCTCAAGGCGTTCGCGCCCGACAAGCGCAAGCGCAAGATGCTCTTCAAGACGGACCAGCTCTGGTCCGAGATCGCGTGCTACGAGCCCGGTCAGTCCACTGTCATGCACACGCATCCGAAGGAGGAGGAGGCGATCTTCGTCCTGGAGGGCACGGCGAACATGAGCATCGACGGCCGGGAGGTCGTCGTCCCAGCGGGCTCCATCGTGAAGTTTCCGAGGAACGTCCTGCACGACGTTCGCAACCTCGGGCCGGAGCGCTGCGTGATCATGTTCGTCAAGGTGAATCCGAAGATCCTCAGAGGGTCCGCCGATGGGTAACGTCGAGCGCTGCGACAAGACGCTCCCGGCCAACGAGATGCTGTTCTACGTCCGGCGCGACCCGGCGCTCAGGGCGCGCTGGCTCACGGACCTCGAGGGCCTCGCACGGGAGTTCGGGCTGAGCCGCGCCGAGTACGAGGCGATCCGCGACCAGGACCCGAAGCGCCTCATGGACCTGGGCGTCCACCAGTACTACGTCCCGCAGATCCTGCGCCTCTTCTTCGGCGCCGCGCAGAACACCAACGCCAGCGCGGCGCTCGAGTGCTACAAGCGGGCGTTCCCCGCGGAGACGGCGCAGGCGCTCGCGCGGCAGGCCGCGCTCGAGGGGCGGTAGCCGTGGCGCGGATCGTGGCGGCCATGGCGATGACCCACTCCCCGGGTCTCACCGGCTGGTTCACGCGCGCCCCGGAGGCCTACCAGCGGCTCGCCCTCGAGGCGACGGCCGAGATGCGACGCCGGCTCGAGGCGGCGCGGCCCGACGTGCTCGTGATGTTCACCAACGACCACCTCCTGAACTGGCCGATCAACAACCTGCCCGAGTACACCGTCGGCATCGGCGAGGCGCACGTGGGTCCCGCCGACTGGTTCGACGAGTGGCTCGGGATGGAGAAGTACCGAGTGCCGGGCCATCCGGCGCTGGCGCGCTTCATCGTCAACGAGGGCGCGCGGCGCCGGCTCCAGCTCGCGTACCTGCGCGAGATGCAGTTCGACGACGGCATCTCGGTGCCCACGCACTATCTGAACCCCGACGCGCGGTTCCGCCTGGTGCCGGTCGGGATGAACTGCACCGTCCCGCCGATCCCGACGCCCGAGCGCGCGTACGAGGTCGGCGGCCTCCTCCGCGACGTGCTGGGGGCGTTTCCCGGCGACGAGCGCATCGCGGTGATCGCCACGGGCGGGCTCTCGCACGAGCCCGGCGGCCCCCGCTACTTCTGGGTGGACGAGGAGTTCGACCGGTGGTTTCTCGGGCTCCTGGCCAAGGGCGACCACGCGACGCTCCTCGCCGAGTGCACGCTGGAGCGCATGGAGGCGGCGGGCTCGGGCGGGACCGCCGAGCTGCTCTCATGGTTCCTCGTGCTCGCCATGACGCACGGCCCCGCGGACGTGCTCGCCTACATGCCCGCGGTCGCCTGGCGCTCGGGCACGGGCATGGTCGCCTGGAACGAGCTCGCGGACGCTGCGGCCGCCCGACGCTCCTGAGCGATGGCGCGTACGCACGCCCTGGACGCCGGGACCGTCCACTACGAGTGGAACAACGCGCTCGCGCCGCGCCTCGTCATCGACCCAGGCGACACCGTCGTCTTCGACACGCGGGACTCCGCCGACGGCCACTACTCGCCGTCCTCCACCCACGGAGACGTCCTCGCGCGCGGACCGTTCCGCGGGCACCCGCTCACCGGTCCGGTGGGCGTCAGGGGCGCCCGGCCGGGCGACGTGCTGGTCGTCGAAATCCTCGACGTGGCGCCGCGCGCGCCGTTCGGCTGGACGGCGATCCGGCCCGGGCGTGGGCTCCTGCCCGAGCACGACTTCCCCAAGCCGTTCCTCCAGATCTGGGACGTCTCGGACGGCGTCTCGGCCCGGACCGGCCGCGACATCGCCGTGCCGCTCGAGCCCTTCCCGGGCGTGATGGGCACCGCGCTGGACGAGCCGGGCGCCCACAGCACGATGCCGCCGCGCAAGAACGGCGGCAACATGGACGTCAAGCAACTCGTCAAGGGTACGACGCTCTACCTGCCCGTCTGGGTGGACGGCGCCCTGTTCAGCGTCGGCGACGGGCACGGCGCCCAGGGCGACGGCGAGGTGTGCGTGACGGCCGTCGAGATGATGGCGCGGGTGACGCTCCGCTTCGGCGTCGAGCGGGAGCGACGGCTCGCCGAGCCGCAGTTCCGCACCGGGGGGCCGCTCGCGCCCCGGGCGGATCGGGGTCCCTGGTTCGTGACCACCGCCCACGGCCCCGATCTCTTCGCCGCCGCCCAGCAGGCCGTCCGCTATATGATCGAGCACCTCGTGCGCGAGCGCGGCGTCTCTCGCGAGGAGGCGTACATCCTCGCGAGCGTGGCCGTCGATCTCAAGATCAGCGAGATCGTGGACGCTCCGAACTGGATCGTCTCCGCGTTCCTGCCCGAAACCATCTTCGGCTGAGGCGGGGCGCGCCATGACGCTCGACCGGCTCGACCACCTCGTGCTCACGGTCCGGGACGCCGACGCGACCTGCGAGTTCTACCGTCGGGCGCTCGGCATGGAGGTCGTGACGTTCGGCCAGGGCCGGCTCGCGCTGCGCTTCGGCGCCCAGAAGCTCAACCTCCACCCGGCGGGTCGCGAGCCAGAGCTGAAGGCGGCGCGGCCGACGCCGGGCTCGGGCGACCTCTGCTTCTTGACCGGCGAGCCCCTCGACGCCTGGGTCCGCCGGCTCGGCGAGCTGCGCGTCCCCGTGCTCGAGGGGCCGGTGGCGCGCGTAGGCGCGCTCGGGCCGATCGAGTCCATCTACCTGCGTGATCCCGACGGCAACCTGCTCGAGATCGCCCGCCAGCTCGCCACGAGCGCGGACCCGCTCGCGCCGATCCGCGCCTGGCTCTCCCGCTGGGAGGCGTGCGTGCGCGCCGCGGACTTCGAGGGCGGCCGCCGGCTCTGCGCGCCGGACCTCGTCGCCTTCGGCACCGTGGCGTACGTCGTCGAGGGCATCGAGCGCGTCATGGAGGAGCAGTGGCGCCACGTCTGGCCCCGGATCCGCGACTTCACGATCCGCGTGGACGAGGCGCGGGGCGCGGTCGTCGACGGGGCCGCCTGGGTCGCGGCGCCCTGGGACTCCACGGGCGTGCGGGGAGACGGCACGACCTTCGTGCGGCCCGGCCGGCTCACGATCGCGCTCGCGCGCCGCGACGGCCGGTGGCTCGCGACCCACACCCACTTCTCGTTGTCCCCGAAACGCTGACGGCCGCGGCCCGGGCCGCGGCCCAGGAGGAGCACATGCACTACGGCGTCTGCATCTTCCCGACGGATTACTCGATCCGGATCGACGAGCTGGCGCGCGCCGCCGAGGAGCGCGGCTTCGAATCGCTGTTCGTCACCGAGCACACCCACATCCCGGCGAGCCGGCGCACGCCCTTTCCCGGCGGGACCGAGCTCCCGCGCGAGTACTCTCACACGCTCGACCCCTTCGTCGCGCTCACCGCCGCGGCCGCGGTGACCCGCACGCTCAAGGTCGGCACGGGCATCTGCCTGGTCATCGAGCACGATCCGATCACCCTGGCCAAGCAGGTCGCGAGCCTCGACTTCCTCTCGGGCGGGCGCTTCCTCTTCGGCATCGGCGGCGGCTGGAACGCCGAGGAGATGGAAAACCACGGCACGGCCTTCAAGACGCGCTTCCGCTTGCTGCGCGAGCGGGTGCTCGCGATGCGGGAGATCTGGACCAAGGACGCCGCTGCGTTCCACGGCGAGTTCGTGAGGTTCGATCCGATCTGGTCGTGGCCGAAGCCCGCCCAGACGCCCCACCCGCCGATCCTGCTCGGCGGCGAGCGCGGCTACACGCTGCAGCGGGTCGTGGACTTCTGCGACGGCTGGTTCCCGCGCGGGCGCGCGGCGGACGCGATCCTCCCGGGGCTCGCCGACCTCGAGGCCCGCGCGGCGCGCGCCGGGCGCGACATGAAGACTATCTCCGTCTCGATCTTCGGCGCGAAGGCCGAGGCGGCGGCGCTCCAGCGCTACGCGGACGCCGGGATCACGCGCGCCATCCTGCGTCTGCCCTCGGAGCCGCGCGACACCGTCCTCCCGCTCCTGGACCGGTACGCGAAGCTCGGCCGGTGAGCCCCGACCTCCCACCCTGGGCGGTCGAGCTCCTCCACCAGAGCCGCGTGGCGCGGCTCGGCACGGCGGACCGGACGGGCCGGCCGCTGGTGGTGCCCGTCTGCTACGCGTTCGACGGGCGCGCGTGCGTCACGGCGATCGACGCCAAGCCCAAGCGCGTCCCCGGGCGGCGCCTGCGGCGCGTGCGTAACATCGAGGAGAACCCGCGCGCGGCGCTGGTCGTGGACCGCTACGACGAGGACTGGTCGGGGCTCCGCTGGGTGCTCGTCGAGGGGGGCGCCGCCGTCCTCACGGGCGGGGCCGAGCGCGCGGCGGCCGTGGACCTGCTCCGCGAGAAGTACCCGCAGTATCGCGTGATGGGGCTCGACCGGGAGGGGGCGACGGTCATCCGGGTGTCCGCCGAGCGGACGCTCTGCTGGAGCGGGAGCTAGCGCTTCACGATCTCGACGCCGCTCGCGCTCACGCGTACGCCGGCCTGGCCCGCCTGGCGCATCGCCTGGGCGAGCTTGTGCCTCTCGAGCCAGGCACGGATCTCCGCGTTGCGCAGGGCCTCGAAGAACTCGAGGAAGACCGTCGCGAGCTGCGAGACCTTGCCCTGGTTGTCCTGGAGCTGGAAGACGTGCGCGCCGCGCTCGAACTCGAAGAAATCGTAGACCGTGCACAGCGGGAACTCCCGGTGCAGGTACTCCTTCACGGCCTCGATCTTCCCTTCGTCGATCGACTGCTTGTCGAGGAACTTGCGCCATTGAGGAACGAGCTCGCCGTTCGGCGGGAGCCGCACGCCGTCGAGGAGCGCGTGCCGGTCGCCGTTCGAGCCGCCGTGACGGCCGGACCGCGTGACCGGCGCCAGCGCGGGCGACACGGGCTCGCGCTCGGGTGCCGGCGCGGGCGGCGCGTCCGGTACCGGCGGCGCCGCCAGCACGTCGAACCCGCTCGTGAGCTTCTCGAGGAACTTCCGCCACGTCGGTCCGAGCTCACGGCTCGCCGGAAGCTCGACGCTCCGGAGCACGTCGCCCGGCCTCGGGCCGGACTCCGCGGAGGCCTCCACGGGCTCGGGCGCGGGGCGGGGCAGCCCGACCGGCGCGGCGGCCGCCTCGGGCGCCGGTGTCGCGGCCGAGGGCTCGAGGAGCGACGCCAGGCGCTCGAGCCAGCCCGGCGCCTCGCTTTCGCCCGTGGCGTCCTGACCGGGCGCCGGGACGGTGACCGGCTCACCGCGCTCGGATCTCTCGGCCACCGGCGGCCAGTCCGGCGCCGCGATAACCGAGCTCGTCTCGCGCGCCGGCGTCACGTCCGGCGCCCCCGGCACGGCGGTCTCGCGAGGCGCCGAGCCGCCACGACTCCAGTCGACCACGTCGAGGTAGAAGCCGGTGGCGCCGTTCACGTCGACGTAACGGAACTCGAAGCAATGCACCGCGGGAAACTTGAGCAGCCGGAGCTTTCGGAGAAACGTCTCGGCGACGCGCTCGGCGACGAACACGATGCGCGGCGGCCAACCGCTGCGCTCGTCGCCGGCGAACCGGCGCACGGATTCTGGATACTCGAGGCACCAGGCGTACGCCTCGAGCATGCTGAACAGCATCTCGTCGTCGGCGGTGAAGCCGAGCGCCACGAGCATCGGCGTCTGGCGGGCGTCGACCCCTGCGAGGTCCACCGTGGAGCGTCCGAGGTTGACGCCGGCGGCGACGATCCGGCAGCCGGGTTCGATCGCCTCGGCATTCTCGGTGACGAGAACCTCGAGCTGCTTCAGGCTCTTGACTTCGTGCCTGCGGAATGCCAGTTTCATCCCAGATTTAACGGAGCAACTCGAATGCCAAGAGTCGGCGCCCATTCGCGCTTGTTAAATCAACTGCTTGTGCCGGCGTCTCGACCTCCAGCCGGCCAAAGGTCTGTCAGAATGACACTCATCAGGCATTCCCCTGCCGCCTCGGACCCTATGAAATAAATTGCTTTGTATATATCTTCCGCGTGGTTGGAATATGGCTAAACACCCCTCTGACCTTAGTCTCGAACATATTGTATCTTCTTGATTTTGCAGAGATCTACTTGTCTGACACACACCGAAAACCGTGGCATCCCGATTGCTCTTCCATTGGGGCCCATATGCAAAGTCTGGCCACAAGAGGAGAGGCATCGGAGATGGTCGTAGCCACGGGTATGTCGTTCTCCGTCAACCTCACCGAGGCGTTCAGGGAGCTCGTCCAGATCGGGATCGCGCTCAGCAACGAGCGGGACCTCTCGACGCTCCTCGAGCGCATTCTCACCGAGGCCCGCCGCCTCACGCGTGCAGAGGCCGGCACCCTGTTCCTGCGCGAGAACAACCAGCTCCGCTTCGCGGTCGTCCAGAACGACCGGCTCGCGCGGCAGCTCGGCGAGGACGAGATGAAGCGCCGGCTGCAGGCCGAGCCGCTCAACATCACCGACCTGAGCCTCGCCGGGTACGTCTCGATCATGGGCGAGGTCGTGAACATCTCCGACACCTACACGATTCCCCAGGACCGCCCCTACAGCTTCAATCCGGTGTTCGACACCCGCAGCGACTACCGGACGCGGTCGGTGCTCGTCGTGCCGCTCCAGGACCCGAGCGGCAACGTCTTCGGGGTCCTCCAGCTCCTCAACGCCCTCGACCCCGACGACGGGATCGTGCCCTTCGACGCGCAGTACGAGATGCTCGTGCGCGCCCTGGCCTCCCAGGCGGCCGTGGCGATCCGCAACGCGCGTCTCGAGGACCTGTCGTTCAAGGACGCGCTCACCGACGTCTACAATCGCCGATACTTCATGGTGCGCATCGAGGAGGAGTGGAAGCGTCACTCGCGCTTCGCCGAGCCCGTCTCGCTCGTCCTCCTCGACCTCGACAACTTCAAGCACGTCAACGATCGCTTCGGCCACCGCGCGGGCGACGAAGCGCTGCGGGAGGTCGCGCGGCTCCTGATCAAGCACTCGCGGAACTTCACGATCGTCACGCGCTTCGGCGGCGACGAGTTCGCGGTACTCCTGGTGAACACGCCGAAGCTGGGTGGCGTCTGCTACGCGCGGCGGATCCGCGAGGTGATCGAGCGGCACGCGTTCACGCACGGCCCCGTGACCGTGAGCCTCGGTGTCGCCGGCCTCCCGGAGGACGCCTCCAACAGCGACGACCTCGTCGTGGCGGCGGACAGGGCGATGTACGAGGCGAAGCGGCTCGGCCGGAACCGCGTCGCGGTGGTCTAGGGACGGCGGAGGACACGCTGAGACGCCAGGAATCGTCGCCGCTCAATCTGACCCACGCCTTCAAAGAGCTGGTGCAGATCGGCATCACGCTCGCGAGCGAGCGCGACCTCCGCGTCCTGCTCGAGCGCATCCTCAGCGAGGGGCGACGGTTCACGCATGCGGAGGCGGGCACGCTCTTCCTCCGCGAGGGCGACTTCCTCCACTTCGCCGTCGTGCAGAACGACCGCCTGGCGCGCGAGCTCGGCGAGGAGGAAATGAAACTCCTGCTGCAGGAGGAGCCGCTCCACCTGCGCGAGCTCTCCCTGGCGGGGCACGTCGCGCAGACGGGTGACATCCTGAACCTCCACGACACCTACATGATCCCGCCCGACCGCCCCTATGGCTTCGACGCGCGCGTGGACGCACGGACGAACTACCGCACGCAGTCGATCCTGGTCGTCCCGCTCCAGGACGCCGGCGGCAACGTCCTCGGTGTCCTCGAGCTGATCAACGCGCTCGACCGCGGGCGGGTCGTCCCGTTCGACTCGCAGTACGAGAGCCTCGTTCGGGCGCTGGCCTCCCAGGCGGCCGTCGCGATCCGGAACGCGCGCCTGGAGGACCTCTCGTTCAAGGACGCGCTCACCGACGTCTACAACCGGCGTTACTTCATGATCCGCATGGAGGAGGAGCACAAGCGCCACGCCCGCTTCAACGAGCCGCTCTCGCTCGCGCTCCTCGACCTCGACCATTTCAAGGAGATCAACGACCGGCTCGGCCACCGCGCGGGCGACGCGGCGCTCCGCGACGTCGCCCAGCTCCTCCTGAAGCACTCGCGCAGCTTCAGCGTGGTCACCCGCTACGGCGGCGACGAGTTCGCGATCATCCTCGTCAACACGACGAAGGCCGGCGCCATCACGTACGGCGAGCGCATCCGGGCGGTGCTCGAGCAGCACACGTTCGGGCACGGCACGACCACCGTGAGCCTCGGCATCGCCAGCCTCCCGGACGACGGCGTGTCGGCCGACGACCTCATTGTGGCCGCGGACCGGGCGCTGTACGATGCTAAGCGGCTCGGCCGGAACCGGGTTTCGGCGTGAGCCCGCGACCATGCCCGACCGCACGCAACGCCTCGAGCGTCTCATCGACATCGGCCTCGCGCTCACGGGCGAGCGCGACCTCCACGCCCTCCTCGAGCGCATCCTCGAGGAGGCCCGGCGGTTCACGCGCGCCGAGGCCGGCACCCTCTTCCTCCGGGACGGGGATCACCTCCGCTTCGCCGTAGTCCAGAACGAGGTCCTCGAGGCGCGGCTGGCCACGGGAGCGATGCCGCCGCGCCCCCAGGCGGCGCCCCTGCCCCTCTCGGAGCCGAGCGCCGCCGGCCACGTCGCGCAGACCGGTGAGATCGTCAACGTGAGCGACGCGGACGCCGCGCGCCGCTCGGTCCTCGTCGTCCCGCTCCAGGACCCGAAGGGCCACATCGTGGGCGTCCTCGAGCTCCTCAACGCGCGCGACGAGGGCGGCGCGAGCGTGCCCTTCGACCCCGCCGACGAGAGGTTGATCCGGGCCCTCGCCGCCCAGGCCGCCGTCGCGATCCGCAACGCCCAGCTCGAGGACCTGTCGTTCAAGGACGCGCTGACCGACCTCTTCAACGAGCGCTATTTCGCGCTGCGTCTGGACGAGGAGGTCCGGCGGAGCGCCCGCTTCGGCCACCCGCTCGCGCTGGTCTGCATCGACGTCGACGACTTCGAGCGGATCAATGAGGACAAGGGGCGCGCGGCCGGTGACGAGGTGCTCAAGGAGACGGCGCGGCTTCTGGCGAAGCACTCGCGGAGCTTCACGATCCTGGCGCGGCGCGCGGGTGACGACTTCGTCGCGATCCTGGCGAACACGCCCAAGGCCGGGGCGGCGACCTACGCCGAGCGCATCCGTGGCGTCCTCGAGCACCACGCCTTCGCGCAGGGCCCGGTGACCGCGTGCTTCGGGGTCGCCGCGCTCCCGGCCGACGCGGCGTCGGCCGAGGACCTCATGCGGAAGGCCGACCGCGCGGTGAGCGACGCGAAGCGGCTCGGCCGGAACCGCGTGGCCACCGCCTGAGCCTCGGCTCCCTCGGGAAGCGGGCGGCTCACGGGGCAGCCTCTTCCTGCCAGAGCCCGAGCGCCCGAAGCACGGGCTCGTCGTTGAACTGAAAGAGGCAGGCGGGCGCGGACGGCGACAGGTTGCGGTGCTCCACGCGGTGCCACGGCGGGATCACGAGCGTGTCGCCCTCCTCCCACGCGAGCACCGCGTCGCCGACGCGCGTCTCGCCGCGCCCCTCGATCACGTGGCAGACTGCGCTCGAGGTGCGGCGCGTGGCCTGCGTGCACTCGCCGGGGCGGAGCCACTGGGCCTCGGCGCCCAGCGTCGCCAGCGGCGGCGCGCCCGTCTTCGGATTCACGTAGCGGAGCGCCACGGGCCGGTCGGCCGGCGCGGCGGCCGCCATGGCGGCGAGGGCGCGGCGCACGCTCGTCCACGGCCAGCGCACCTGGGGGTACCCCGTGTCGGCGTAGCGCGAGCCGCGCGGCACGAGCCCCGCCGCCGTGAACTCGTCCTGTGACGAGTCGATGTCGGCGGCCGGCTTGGCGGCCGGGCGCATCGCGGAGGCCCAGCTCGCGTCGAGGGCCCGCACCAGCGGGAGGTCGAGCCCGTCGAGCCACACGACGGGCGCGTGCCCCTCGTGCCCGTGGTCGTGCCAGCGCATCGGCGGCGTCACGATGAGATCGCCGGGCTCCATCGCGCACTTCACGCCGTCCACCGTCGTGTAGGCGCCGTGCCCCTCGACGACCAGCCGGAGCGCCGCGGGCGTGTGGTGGTGGCTCGGCGCCGCCTCGCCGGGCAGGATGATCTGCAGCCCCGCGTAGAGCGTCGCCGTGATCGCGTACGTGCCCTTGAGGCCGGGGTTCTCCAGGACGAGCACGCGGCGCTCCGCCAGGGCGATGGGCACGAGGCGCGCCGCCTCGAGGAGGAGCGGCCGCGTCTCGCGCCAGCGCCAGCGGTACGGGACCGCGCGGGTCGCCCGCTCCGCGGGCAGGAGGACGTGCAGCGCAGCCCAGAGGGGCGGGAGCGCCTGCGCTTCCAGTGCCTCTGCGTAGGCCGCCGGCAGGCGCGGGTCGCGCCTCGGTAGCGTCGTGGTCCTGCCGCCCGGGAGGTTCTCCATCGTCGATTCTCCCCGTGAGAGTGGCACGATGATACCCGCGAGGTGCCTGGGATCAAGCGCGACCGCCCCACGGGGCCCCTTGACATGTATACAACGCGTATGTAATGACGGAGGCCGGATGATGAGGACACCCCGGTGACCCGGCCCCCCCGCCCCCGCGCGTACCTGGCCGACACGGTCTACGGAGCGCTCCGCCAGGCCATCCTCGAGCGTGAGTTCGACCCGGGCGAGCCGCTCACCGAGGGCGAGCTCTGCCGGCGCTTTCGCGTGAGCCGCACCCCGGTGCGCGAGGCGCTCGCCAAGCTCGAGCGCGACCACCTCGTGCGCGTGGTGCCGAAGAAAGGCGCCTTCGTCCGCACCCTCTCCCACGACGAGATCCGCGACCTCTACGAGGTCCGCGAGGCGCTCGAGGCCCTCGCGGTTCGCCTCGCGGCGCCGCGGGTCGCGCGGGAGGAGCTCGAGGACTTCGAGGCACGCTTCCGTGAGCTCAGGGCGCGCGGGCCCCGGCTGAGCTACACCGAGGTCCGGCCGCTCGGCGAGGAGTTCCACCGCTTCCTCCTCAAGCGCGCGGAGAACGCGGCGCTCGCCCAGGTCCTCGAGCAGATGCGCGAGCAGGTGCGCGCGGTCTGGACCATGTCCATCGTCGCCCCCCGGCGCGTGAAGGCGCTGGTGGGCGAGCACCTGGCGATCATCGACGCGCTCAAGCGCGGCGACACGCGGCGTGCCGAGCGGCTGATGACGCTCCACATCCGGCGCGTCCGCGACGCGATCTTCCGGCTGGTCGACTGAGCCGCAGAAGGAGGAGACCATGACCCTGATGAGCCCGTTCCGCCGAGAGCTCGAGAACGCCGTCAACGCGCGGCACAGCCGCCTGAATCCGTTCACGGAGCAATGGGTCAAGGGCGAGCTGACGCGCGCTCAGCTCGGCGCGTGGGCCGCGCAGCACTACCAGTACGTGTCGCAGTTCCCGCGCTGGTGCGCGACGGTGTACGGCGAATGCCCCGATTCCGACGCGCGCGATTTCCTGCTCGAGAACATCGTCGAGGAAGAATCCGGGACGAAGCACGTGGACCTCCTGATTCGCTTCGCCGAGGCCTGCGGCGTGAGCCGCCGGGAGGTCGAGACCGCGCGCCAGCTCCCGACGACGCGCGGGCTCACCGCCTGGTGCTTCGAGATGTCGCGCCAGCCATTCCACGTCGCGGCCGCCGGGCTGCTGGTCGGACTCGAGTCGCAGGTGCCCGGTATCTACAAGCGCAACCTGCCGCCGCTCACGACGCACTACGGCTTCAAGGCGCACGAGGTGGAGTTCTTCGCGGTCCACATCGAGGCCGACGAAGTGCACGGCGAGCGCGGGTACCAGATCGTCGAGCGCCACTGCACGACGCCCGACAAGCGGGCGGAGGCGATCGAGGCGGTCCGCCAGGCGACCGAGATGCGCTGGCAGTACATGACCGGCCTCCACCGCGCGTACGTGCTGAAGGACGAGCTGTAGCATGCCGGCGCTCCGGGTGGCCCGCCTGGACGACGTTCCGGCGGGCCGGCCGACGCTCGTCGAGGCGAACGGGCTCCGCCTCGTCCTGGCGCGCGTGAAGGACGACGTCTTCGCCTGCCAGGACGCCTGCGCGCACAAGGGCGGTCCGCTCTCCGAGGGCAGGCTCTCGGGCGTGAGGCTCGCGTGTCCGTGGCACGGCTGGATGTACGACGTCCGGACGGGCGAGTGCGTCCTGCCCGGGCGCGGCCACCGCGTCGCCAGCTATGCGGCCCGCGTCGAAGCCGGCGAGGTCTGGGTGGAAGTCCCCTGAGGAGACGGCCATGACGCTCACGCTGACACGGGCCCGGGCGTGCATCGAGCGCGGCTTCACCAAGGCCCAGGCGCTCGGCTTCAAGGTCGCGATCGCCGTGGTGGACGAGGCGGGGCACCTCGTCGCCTGCGCCCGGATGGACGGCGCGCTCTGGGTGACGCCCGAGATCGCGCGCGCGAAGGCCAACGCCGCGGCGGCGTTCCG
>Ga0209156_10002300_pt1 | contig 15000 bp, 13 predicted proteins | sample GraSoiAngelo_124_FD_185881 | JGI IMG/M metagenome (GOLD analysis project Ga0209156, IMG submission 185881) | Grasslands soil microbial communities from the Angelo Coastal Reserve, California, USA - 14_0927_05_20cm (SPAdes) (version 2) | ecosystem: Environmental > Terrestrial > Soil > Grasslands...
CACGCCCGGTTCGTTATCGACCAGCACCGACAGCGTGTGGGTCTCGATCTGCTCGGTGATGGTCGCGGCGGGATAATGGGTGGTGTTCACGCAACTTACTCGTGCTGCAATCTCACACCATCACCTTGCCTTCCTCGGTGACGGCCTCCTCGACGCTCACGGTCGCGTCGCCGAGCAGCATCTCGTTGTGGGCGCGGCCGGAGGGGATCATCGGGAAACAATTCTCGTTGGGGTCGACCACGCAATCGACAATCACCGGCTTGTTCACGGCGATCATCTCGCGGATGGCGCCATCGACGTCACCCGGACGCTCGCAGCGAATGCCGACCGCGTGATAGGCCTCGGCAAGCTTCACGAAGTCCGGCAACGCCTCGGTATAGGAATGCGCGTAGCGGCCGCCGTGCAGCAGCTCCTGCCATTGGCGCACCATCCCCATGTACTGATTGTTGATGATGAAAATTTTGATCGGCAGCTCGTACTGCACCGCCGTCGACATTTCCTGCATGGTCATCAGCACGGAGGCCTCACCGGCAATATCGATGACCAAGGAATTCGGATGCGCGAGCTGGACGCCGACCGCCGCGGGGAGCCCATAACCCATGGTACCGAGGCCGCCGGACGTCATCCAGCGGTTTGGCTGCTCGAAGCGGTAGAACTGCGCCGCCCACATCTGGTGCTGCCCGACTTCGGTCGTGATGTAGGTGTCGCGGTCCTTCGTCAGCTCGTAAAGGCGCCCGATAGCGTATTGCGGCTTGATCACCTCATTAGAATTCTTGAAGGCGAGGGATTTGCGCGTGCGCCATTTGTCGATCTGCTTCCACCAGGCCTCGAGCGCCGCCTTATCGACCTGCATCGCAGTGGAGCGCCACAGCCGCACCATATCTTCGAGCACGTGCGCGCAATCGCCGATGATGGGAATGTCGACCTTGACGTTCTTGTTGATGGATGAGGGATCGATGTCGACGTGGATCTTCTTCGAGCCTGGCGAGAAGGCATCGAGCCGGCCGGTGATGCGGTCGTCGAAGCGCGCGCCGATGCAGATCATGAGGTCGCAGTCGTGCATCGACATGTTCGCCTCGTAAGTGCCGTGCATGCCCAGCATGCCCAGCCATTGCCGATCGGAGGCGGCGTAGGCGCCGAGCCCCATCAGCGTCGACGTAATGGGAAAACCGGTGAGCTTGACCAGTTCGCGCAGCAGCTGCGTCGCTTCGGGGCCGGAATTGACCACACCGCCGCCGGTATAGAAGAGCGGACGCTTGGCGTGCCGCATCAGCTCGATGGCAACCTTAATGCGTTCGAGGTCGCCCTTGACCTTCGGCCGGTACCCCTTGTGCTGGAAGTCCTTGGGCCGTGAATAGGGGCCGCGGGCGAACTGAATGTCCTTGGGAATGTCGACCACCACGGGTCCGGGCCTGCCGCTCTTGGCGATGTGGAACGCCTCGTGCAGCACGCGCGGAAGATCGGCGACATTCTTCACGAGGTAATTGTGCTTGGTGCAAGGCCGGGTAATGCCAACGGTATCGCACTCCTGGAACGCATCATTGCCGATGAGGTGGGTCGGCACCTGCCCGGTGAGACACACGAGCGGGGTCGAATCCATCAGCGCATCGGTGAGCCCGGTGACGGCGTTGGTAGCGCCGGGACCCGAGGTCACCAGGACGCAGCCGACCTTGCCGGTGGAACGCGCATAGCCCTCGGCGGCGTGCACCGCGCCCTGCTCGTGCCGCACCAAAATATGTTGGACCTTCTTTTGCTGGAACAGCGCGTCGTAGATCGGCAGCACCGCTCCGCCCGGGTAACCGAACAGGTGCTCGACGCCTTGATCGGCCAAAGCCTCGATCACCATCTCCGCCCCGGTCATTTCTTTGTTCATGGTCGACTCCACTCACGAAAATCAAAAGGGCCGCGAGGGCCCTTTGCGCACCGCCATACTCGCGGATGGAGCTACCCATCCGCGGCGGTGCGCCTCGCCACGATTACGAGCACTTGAGCAATAAAGTTGCGCATTGCGGCGCGGCCTCGCCATTTCGTTGCGCGCCTTATATGGGGTGGCGCGAAATCAGTCAAGTAAGGCAAAACCTGCCGGCTGAGAAGCGGAAACGGATGGTTAAGGGGCGATCCATTGGCCGGTGCCCCCTTGGATAAGGGCGCAGCGCTGGCGCGCGCACAAACGATCCGATGCCTCTTCAAATCGTGATGGCGGGTGAAGACGGCGCGCCCCATTTGCTCGGTCGTTATTCTCCATACCTCTATAGTCTTGCGCCGATGCTGGAACCGGCCTGATGCCATTCCTTCGCGAACGATCCGGCCGCTGGTCGCCAGTGAAGATCGTCGCCTTCGTGGCGGCGATCCTGCCGGCGCTGTGGCTTGCCTATCAGGCCGCCGCCGATGAGCTCGGCGCCCGGCCGGTCACCGAGGCCATCCACCAAGCCGGCGATTGGACGCTGCGGTTCCTGCTGATCACGCTCGCGGTCACGCCGGCGCAGCGCATCTTCAACTATCCACGCCTCATTCTCGCCAGGCGCACGCTCGGCGTTGCTTCGGCGGGCTACGCCGTCCTGCATTTTTCGCTCTACCTCCTCGACCAGCATTTCGACGTTCTCAAAGTGGCCAGCGAGATCGCGTTGCGCATTTATCTCACGATCGGCGCACTCGCATTGGCCGGCCTGATCGCGCTTGCCTCAACCTCGACGGACGCAGCAATCAGCCGATTGGGCTCCGGTCGTTGGCACGCGCTTCACCGTTTCGTCTTCGCCATCGCGCTGCTTGCTAGCGTGCATTTTTTCATGCAGTCCAAGCTCAATACCTACGAGCCGGTGCTCATGGCAGGTTTTCTGCTCTGGCTGCTCGCGTACCGCGCGCTCTACCGCCGCAACGGCGAGGTGAATCCCGTTCATCTCGTGCTTCTTGCCGCTGGCACAGCGTTGGTGACGGCGGTCGGCGAAGCAATGCTCTACCTGCTCACAAGCGGCGTCGACGCGCGGCGCCTCCTGCTCGCTCACTTCGATCTCGACATGGAGGTGCGCCCGGCGTGGTGGGTGCTCGCCGCCGGGCTCGCCGTTGCGGGTATCGGCTTGTGGCGACAAAAGCGTCCGCGTCAGCGGCCGAGCGCGCGCCGTGTCTCGCCGAGCGCCGTCTCGGGCGCGATCCAGGTCCAATCCGGCAGTTGATGCCGAAACCAGGTCGCCTGCCGCTTCGTGTAACGGCGAGTGTCGCGCTTTGCCGCATCCACTGCCGCCGGCAAATCGATTTCGCCGTTGAGGTGCCGGATCAGCCAAGGCACCCCATGCGCTTTCATGGCCGGGAGCGCGCTGTCCAGGCCGCGCTTCGCTAGCGCGCGCACCTCCTCGAGGGCGCCGGAGGCCACCATCGCGTCGAAACGGCGATCGATCCGCTGGTAGAGTTCCGCGCGACTCACGTCCAGAAAAATCTTGACCGCGAATTGCGGATCGAGGGCGGGCTTCATGCCCTGCGTGTGCCAGTCCGTAAGCGAACGGCCGGTCGCTAGAACAACCTCGAGCGCGCGGGTGACCCGGGCACGGTCTGCGGGCATCAGGCGGCGCGCCGTCGCGTCGTCGCGGGCGCTGAGTTCGGCATAAAGCGCGGCGATGCCCTCGCGCTTGAGCCGCTCCCTGACTGCCGCGCGGACCTGAGACGGAACCGGCGGCACCGCGGCAAGCCCGCGGGTCAGCGCCTTGAAATAAAGACCAGTGCCTCCGACAAAGATCGGCAAGCGCCCTGCCCGCTCAACCGCCGTAAGCGCGGCGCTCGCGTCGACACACCAGCGCCCGACCGAGTAGTTCTCGGCGGCATCCACGTGACCGTACAGGAGATGGGGTACGCGCGCCTCCTCTGCCGGCGTCGGACGGGCGGTGACGATGCGCAGGTCGCGATAGACCTGCATCGCATCGGCATTGATGATCGCGCCGCCGAGCGCCTCGGCCAGCACCAGCGCCAGCGCCGACTTGCCGCTCGCGGTCGCTCCTGCGATAAGCACGGCCCGCTTGGGTGGGCGATCTGTCATTGCATGGCCTGTGTTGCGACGCTGATCTCGAATCCCGCCGCGCCGTCGCTCGATGCCGATGCCGTCGAGCGTGCCCAGCGCGCGCTGCCGTCGGCGCAGACGCCGGTCTGGCTCGATCCCGGCATTGCTGCCGATATTCCCTTTACCGGCAGCACGGAGAATACCCAAACAGACGCCAAGCGCGCATTGAGCGAATATGTGCGCACCGCGCTCGGCGGCGCGCCGATCGACGTGCTGCTGCAAGACGCGAGTGGCCGGCGCAAGCGGCTTTTTCTGGCCGACATGGATTCGACGATGATTGGGCAGGAATGCATCGATGAGCTTGCGGATTACATTGGAGTCAAGCGCGAGGTCGCGGCCATTACCGAGCGCGCGATGCGCGGCGAGATCGAATTTGCGCCCGCGTTGCGCGAGCGGGTGGCATTGCTCAAGGGCTTGCCCGCCTCCCTCGCCGACAAGGTCATCGCCGAGCGGATCCGCCTCACGCCGGGCGCACGCACGCTCGTCGCCACGGTGCGCAAGAATGGCGTCTTCACCTGCCTCGTCACCGGCGGCTTTACACTGTTCACGCAGCGCGTCGCCGCCATGATCGGCTTTCACGAGAACCGCGCCAACACGTTGGTGGTCGATGCCGGCGGGCGTCTGACCGGAGAGGTGACGGAGCCGATCTTCGGGCGCGAGGCCAAGCTCGCCACGCTGATCGAATTGCGGCGGCGGCTCGGCATCGCGCCGGAGGCGACGCTCGTCGCCGGCGATGGGGCAAATGACATCGCCATGATCGAGGCGGCAGGGCTTGGCGTCGCCTATCATGCCAAGCCGAACGTGGCGAAGGCCGCAGCTGCGCGCGTGGACCACGGCGACCTCACCGCGCTGCTCTATGCGCAGGGCTATCGGCGGGAGGAGTTCGTGACGGAGGGTGCGCCGCAGGCCGGCGCCTAAGTCGTCGCTCGCTTCACTGCAGGGTTAGCGCCACGAAACGCAGCTCTCCGTCGGGGCCAGTGACAAGCAGCAGCGCCGACTTGCGGCCGTCCTTCTTGAGCTTGTCGATCTTGGCCTGCAGGTCGCCGGTGCTAGCCACCGCCTCCTGTGCGATCTCGACGATGACGTCGCCGGGGGAGAGCCGTTTGTCGGCTGCGGCCGAGCTCGCGTCGACTCCGGTGATGACGACACCCTTAACGGTGTCCTTGATCTTATAACGGCGGCGCAGATCATCGGACATGTTGGCAAGCTCGAGCCCTAGCGTCTTCTTCACCACGGGCTTCTCGGCTGAGCCGTTGTCTTTCGGATCCGCCGCAGCGACCTTCTCCCCGTCCTCGAGCCGGCCGAGCGTGACCGCCTTGGTGTCTTCTTTGCCCTTGCGGATGACAACCACCGGCACCTGTTTGCCGACCGGCGTGTCGGCGACGACGCGCGGCAAGTCGCGCATTTCCTTGATCTCCTTGCCGTCGAACTTGACGATGACATCGCCCGGTTCGATCCCGGCAGGCTTGGCCGGCCCCTTATCGTCGACGCCAGCGACCAGCGCACCCCGCGGTGGACTGATCTTCAGGCTATCGGCGATCTCGTCGGTCACCTGCTGGATGCGCACGCCGAGCCAGCCGCGTCGCGTTTCGCCGAACTGCTTGAGCTGATCGATCACCGGCATGGCCGTTTTCGAGGGCACCGCAAAGCCGATGCCGATCGAACCGCCGGAGGGAGAAATGATCGCGGTGTTGATGCCGACCACCTCGCCGTCGAGGTTGAACAACGGCCCGCCCGAGTTGCCGCGATTGATCGCGGCGTCGGTCTGAATGTAATTGTCGTAGGGGCCGGAATTGATGTCGCGGTTGCGCGCGGAAACGATGCCGGCGGTCACCGAGCCGCCGAGGCTGAACGGGTTGCCGATGGCGATGACCCATTCGCCCAGCCGGAGTTTCTCCGAATCCCCGAATTTCACCGCCTTGAGTGGCTTGTCCGGCTTGACCCTGAGCAGCGCCAAATCGGTCTTCTGATCCTTGCCGATGAGCTCGGCTTTCAGTCGCGCGCCGTCATTGAGGATGACGGTGATCTCGTCGGCCTCGGAGATGACGTGATTGTTGGTGACGACGATGCCGGACGGATCGATGATGAAGCCGGATCCCAGCGAATTCACGCGGCGCGGACCGCGCTCGCGATTCTGCGGGTCGCCCTGGCCCCGCCGATTGAAAAAGTCCCTGAACAGCTCGTCGAGCTGCGGATCATTGGGCAGCTGCGGCAGCGGCGAGTTGCGCGTCTCGACCTTCTGCGAGGTGGAGATATTGACGACTGCGTCGATCACCTTCTCGGAGACGTCGGCGATGGTATCGGGCCCACGCGCGGCGGACGAACTCGAGAGCGCCGGCAGGGCCACCGCTGTTGCAGCGAGCACGGCCAAAGCCGGCCGGCGGATCTGCGGGACGAATTGAAAAAGCGTGCCGAGCATGGACGTCTGAGCTCCTGGAGTCGTGAGGGCCGGACAGTGCTCCCGTCCATATCTGGACGCAAGGGCGATCTCGCTGCGGCGAATTAGGCTTGCGATTAGGGCGGAATCGGGACCGGCATACGCTTGCACTGCGGCGCAAGCAGCGCGCGCCGAGTCGTGCCAGCGGCGATCAGATCATCACCCGCGCACCAACCAAATGAGTACGATACCGAGCACAGCAGATGTGATCCCCGCGACCCGCAACGAGTTTTCCGGACTCTCCAGCGCGCTTGCCGCCAGGCGCTTTGCCGCGCGCGGGAACGCGGCGAACAACAGCCCTTCGATGACGAGCACGAGACCGATCGCGGCGATGAACTGGGCCATCTTGCCTAACCGGAGACGGCGAAGCTTTCACCTTATCGCGCAGGTGGCGTGGCGCCCGACGTAGAATTGCCCTCGCGCGGCTTGCCCGACGGATCGACGAAGAACCGGAAGAATTCGGAATCAGGCTTGAGCAGCATGCGCGTGTCGTTCGCCCGCAACCCGGTCTCGTAGGCCTGCATCGAGCGATAGAACGAGAAGAAATCCGGATCGCGGCCGTAAGCCTCGGCGAAAATACGGTTGCGCTCGCCGTCGCCCTCGCCGCGCGTGCGCTCGCCCTTCGACTGCGCCTCAGCGAGCAGCACCGTCACATCGCGATCCGCCTTCGCGCGGATCTCCTGCGCTTTCTGCGCGCCTTCCGCACGATACTGCGCGGCCTCCTGCTGTCGCTCCGTCTGCATGCGCTGGTAAACGGCCTGGCTGTTCTGCTCCGGCAGGTCGGCGCGGCGAATACGCACGTCAACCACGGCGATGCCATAGCCTTGCGCCTCGTTGTCGAGCTGCTCGCGCACGCGCGCCATCAGGTGCTCGCGCTGATCGCGCACGACCTGTGTCAGCGTGGCCTCGCCCAGCACGCGGCGCAGAGAGGAGTTGAGCAAGATCGAGAGCTGGGAGTTCGCGGCTTCGATGGTTCCGATCGTCTGATAGAACTTCAAGGCATTGTTGATGCGATAGCGCGCAAATGCATCGACTACTAACCGCTTCTGGTCCGAGGCGATCACCTCCTGCGCCGGGTTCTCGAGGTCGAGAATGCGCTTGTCGATGTTAATGACGCTGTCGATGAGCGGGAGCTTGTAGTGCAGACCCGGCTCGGTGATCGGCCCTCCGACTGGGCTGCCCAGCCGCACCACTAGCGCTTGGCGAGTCTGATAGACGGTGAACAGCGTGCCATAGGCTGCGATCAGCGCCACAATGATCAAGGCGGCGACGAGACCGCCGACAAGATTGAGTCTCATCGGCTGCCTCCCGTCTGCGGCGGCGTCTGCGGCCGTCGGGTGAGCTGGTCGAGCGGCAGGTAGGGAACGACGCCGCCTCCCTGGTCCATGATGATTTTGTCAGTCCCGCCGAACAACCGCTCCATGGTCTCCAGGTACATGCGTTGTCGGGTGACGTCCGGCGCCTTCTTGTATTCGTCATAGACCTGAAGAAAGCGCGACGTGGCGCCCTTGGCTTCGGCCACCGTCTGGTCGCGATAGGCTTCGGCGCTCTGGGTGATCTGCGCCGCGCGCCCGCGCGCCTCCGGCACCACCTTGTTGGCGTAGCTCTGCGCTTCGTTCTGCGCCCGCTCGCTGTCGGCGCGCGCGGCCTGCACGTCGCGGAACGCATCGATCACCTGCGAGGGCGGATCCACCTTCTGCAGCTGGACCTGCGTGATCTGGACGCCGGCTCCGTAATTGTCCAACACCTTTTGCATCAGCTCATGCACGGCGCTTTCGATGTTCTGCCGCGCCCCGGTCAAGATCGGCTGCAGGGTCGAGTGGCCGATGATCTCACGCATCGCGCTTTCGGCCACCGCCTTTACCGTGCCTTCCGGCTGCTGAATGTTGAACAAATACTGTTCAATGCCTTTCGGATCGGGCTTGATCTTCCACAGCACCGAAAAGTCCACGTCGACAATGTTTTCGTCGCCGGTGAGCATCAGGCTCTCTTCCGGCACGTCGCGCATCGTGGTGCCGCGGCGCAGGTCCTCCACCACCCGCATGCCGATATCGATCTTGTTGACGCGCAAGGCCTTCGGCGTCAGCACCGTCTCGATCGGATAGGGCAAATGATAATTGAGCCCGGGATCCACTTCGCGTACGGCCGCACCGAAGCGCAACACGACGCCGCGCTCGTCAGGCTCGACGCGGAAGAACCCGGAGAACAACCATATCGCAATAGCGGCCAGAACGATCAGGCCAAGTCCCTTGCCGCCGAGGCTGCCGCCCGGCAGTACCGTGCGCAGCTTGTCCTGGCTGCGGCGCAGAAACTCCTCGAGATCGGGCGGCGTCGGCCCCGAGGGTGGTTGCCCCGAGCCCCAGGGACCCTTACCTCCGCCGCCTGATCCCCACGGCCCGCCGCCCTGATTGCTCCACGGCATCGGTTGCCTCCTCGCCGCATCGGCCATCGGCCCAAGGGCCGGCGCGCCTCGTTTCGATGTGATGGGGTTATAGGGGAGGCGCCACCGCGTTACAACGCGGGTGAGCCGCATGCGGCCCCTCGGCGCACCGGCTTGAATTCCGCTCAGTGGCTCCCCGGCGCCGATACAATGCTTCCCGTGCGCCGCTCATAGACGAGCGTGGTGAAGCTTGCCTCGTCATCGGGTCCGGGACGATGCTCGCTGCGTTCGCTCTCGCGCCAAATGTCGGAATCGATCGCAGGAAACTTTGCATCGCCCTGCGGCTGCAGGTGCACGCGGGTAATGAGCAACCGATCGGCAATAGCGATCGTTTGCGCGTAGACGTCTGCCCCGCCCACCACCATGATCGCACCGGCCGCACGACGCAATGCATCGCCGCGCGCCGCCTGCAGCGCGGCCTCGAGGGACGGCGCCATCACGGCGCCCGCCGCGCCAAAGCTGTGGTTGCGGCTGAGCACGATATTGGTGCGCCCGGGAAGTGGCTTGATGGTGAAGGAGAGAAATGTCGCCCGGCCGACCACGACCGGCTTGCCCCAAGTGATGGCGCGAAAATGCCGCATATCGGACTTGAGCCGCCACGGCAGTGTGCCGCCGCGACCGATCACGCCGTTGTCGGCAACCGCGGCGAGGAGGACCAACTCGATGCCCGATCGCGCGCGCGGCTCACTCACACCGCCACCTTGGCCTTGATGTGCGGGTACGCGTCATAGCCTTCGAGCGCGAAGTCTTCGTAGCGGAAGGCGAAGAGATCGCGCACCGCCGGATTGAGGCGCATCTTCGGCAGCGGCCGCGGGGCGCGCGAGAGCTGCAGCCGCGCCTGCTCAAGATGGTTGAGATAAAGGTGCGCGTCGCCGAACGTGTGCACGAACTCGCCGGCTTCAAGCCCGGTCACCTGCGCAACCATCAGCGTCAGCAACGCGTAGGAGGCGATGTTGAACGGCACGCCGAGGAAGACGTCAGCCGAGCGTTGATAGAGCTGGCAAGAGAGCCGATCCTTGGCGACGTAGAACTGGAACAGACAGTGACACGGCGGCAGTGCCATCTTCTCGACATCGGCCGGGTTCCAGGCCGTGACAATGAGGCGGCGCGAGTCGGGATTGCGGCGAATGGCGGAGATGACGCCTGCGATCTGGTCGATGACGCCGCCATCAGCTGTCGGCCACGAGCGCCATTGGCGGCCATAGACGGGGCCGAGCTCACCCGACTCGTCCGCCCACTCGTCCCAAATCGTGACGCCATGCTCATTGAGATATTTGACATTGGTATCGCCAGCAAGAAACCAGAGCAGCTCGTGGATGATCGATTTGAGGTGCAGCTTTTTGGTAGTGGTGAGGGGAAAGCCACGCGCAAGATCGAAGCGCATCTGATGACCGAACACGGATAGCGTACCGGTGCCGGTGCGATCACGCTTTTCCGCCCCGTCGGCGAGAATCCGCTCCATCAAGTCGTGATATTGGCGCATAGCTCCAATCCTCGGGCAGCGAGGAGCCGAGTCGGAGCGAGTCTACCGCCCTCCCGCCCGCGGAGGAAACGCGCAGAACGACTTGTGAAGAGAAGCGTCAGTTCGTTGGGCCGGCCGCCTTGATGATGGGCGTCCAGCGCGCGATCTCGCTCTTGACCAAGCTCGCGAGCGCCTGCTGACCGCGCTCGGCCTTGCCCGGCAGCACGCTGCCGAGTTCCAACAGCCGTTTGCGCGTCTGCTCGTCGTCGAGCGCCTTGTCGAGCGCGTCCGTGAGCTTGTGGAGAATCGGCTGCGGCGTGCCTTTGGGCGCGAATAGGGCGTTCCAGGCCTGCGCCTGAAATGCTGGCAGCCCTGCTTCCTTGCTGGTCGGCACGTTGGGCAGCGCCGGATTGCGCTCAGGCGTGCCAACGGCATAGCCCTTGATTTGTCCGGCCTGCACCTGCTGGACCACGTTGACGATCTGATCGCACATATAATCGACCTGGCCGGAGATCAGCGCGGTGAGCGCCGGGCCGGTTCCGTTGAACGGGATCGATGTCGGCTTCACGGCGAGGATCGAGTTGAGCAATAAGCAGGTCGTGAAAGAGACCGACCCGACCCCGGCGTGGGCCATGTTCAGCTTGTCCGCGTTGGCCTTCACATAGGTCACGAACTCCTTGAGGTCCTTGGGGGGAAAGTCCTTTCTCGCGAGAATCAAGACAGGCGTACCCGCCACCAGCCCGATGGGGGCGAAATCCACATCGGGCTTGTAAGCGAGGTTGGGATAGAGCGCGACGGAGGCGGCGTGGGTCCCCATGTGACCCATCTCGATGCTGTAGCCGTCGGGGCTAGCACGCGCCGCGCGCGTCGAGGCCGTGGTGCCTCCGGCGCCCACGATGTTTTCGATGATGATCGGCTGCCCGAGCGTGCGCGACATGTGATCGCTGGCGATGCGGGAAATCACGTCGGTCGGCCCGCCGGCGGCAAAGGGCACGATCAAGGTGATCGGGCGGCGCGGATAATCGTCTTGCGCCGCCACGGGGGGAGCAGCAAAGCCGAGCGCGACGAGCACGGCAATGGCGCGAGGCAGGACATGGCGCATCGTCGTTTCCTCTCTTGATCGACTCTTCTTCAACTGGCCGATCGAGGCGCAATGTTACCACCCCGCGGCAGACGTTTGACGTCCGCGCGCTACGGTAACTTGTCGCAGCCGGAGCGCTGGGCCTATTCGACGAAGACCTCGTCGCGCCGGCGGCGGATTTTGGGCAGCGCGGCGATGATCAGCAGGATGATGGCCGTGCTCAGCAGCACCCCCGAGATCGGACGCGTGAAGAATACGGTCGCGTCGCCGCGGGCGATCAACATGGCGCGGCGCAGGTTTTCCTCCATCAGCGGTCCCAGCACGAAGCCGAGCAGCATGGGGGCCGGCTCGAAATCGTGCTTGACGAACCAATACCCGACCACCCCGAAGATGGCCGCGATCACCACGTCGGTGGGCGAGTTGTTGATCGAATAAATGCCAATACAACAGAACACGATGATGGACGGATAGAGCAGCCGATACGGCACGCGCAGCAGGCTGACCCACACGCCCACCAGCGGCAGGTTGATGACGACCAGCATCAGATTGCCGATCCACATCGATGCGATCATGCCCCAGAACAGCTCGGGCTGCTTGGTCATGACCTGCGGCCCCGGGACGATGCCATGGATGGTCATCGCGCCGACCATCAGCGCCATGACCGCGTTAGGCGGGATACCGAGCGTGAGCAGCGGAATAAACGAGGTCTGCGCGGCCGCATTGTTGGCGCTTTCGGGCGCCGCCACGCCTTGAATGGCGCCGCGGCCGAAGCGCGAGGGATCCTTGGCGATCTTCTTTTCGAAGGTGTAGGCGGCAAACGACGCGATCACGGCGCCGCCGCCCGGCAGGATGCCGACAAGCGACCCGAGCACGGTGCCGCGCGCGATCGCGCCTGCCGAATCGATCAGATCCTGGCGCGTCGGCAGGAGGCCGGTGATCTTGGCCTTGACGATATCGCGGCTCTCCGCCGGCAGCTCGAGATTGCGCACAATCTCCGCAAAGCCGAACACGCCCATGGCCACGTTGGCGAAGCCGATGCCGTCTGCCAGCTCGGCAATATCGAACGTCATGCGCCCGGCGCCGGTCTCCAGGTCCGAGCCGACCATCGACAAGAGCAGGCCGGTGACGACCATGGCGACCGCCTTGAGCACCGAGCCTTTCGCGAGCACCACCGCGAAGATGAGGCCAAGCACCATCAACGAGAAATATTCGGCCGGCCCGAACAGCAGCGCGAGGCCGGTCAGGGGCGCGCCCAGCGCCGCAACTAGCACTGTCGCCACGCAACCCGCGAAGAACGAGCCGATGGCGGCGATCGAGAGCGCCGGCCCGGCGCGGCCCTGCCGCGCCATCTGATGGCCGTCGAGGCAGGTGATGACGGAGGTGGCCTCACCCGGGATATTCACCAGCACCGAGGTGGTCGAGCCCCCGTACTGCGCGCCGTAATAGATGCCCGCGAGCATGATCAGCGCGCCGACCGGCGGCAGGCCGAACGTGATCGGCAGCAGCATCGCGATGGTCGCAACGGTGCCGATCCCCGGCAGAACGCCGACGAGGGTTCCGACCAGGGCGCCGAGCAGGCAGAACAGGACATTGTACGGGTTGGCCGCGACGTGGAATCCCATCAACAGGTTCGACAGAAGGTCCGTCATGGCGTGCCCACCCGGTCAGAAACGCGGCCAAAGCTGGAACGGTAGATTGAGCAGGTACACGAACAACAACACGCAGAACAACGTCATCGCCGCCGCCGCGATCAAGCTTTCGATCCACCGCATCTCGGTCGATCCGAGGATCGAGATCATGAAAGCTAGAAATGTCGCAGGGACGAGGCCAAGCGGACGGATCATGGCGGCGAAGGCGAGAATGGCGATGATCACGAGCGAGGGGCCGCGGATCTTGTATTTTTCGATCGGCGGCCCTTCGGCAAAGACGCCACCGACTGCAACAGCGGCACCGAGCGCCGCGAGCAGGAACGAGAATAGCCTGGGCGCTGTGCCGGGTCCGAAAGCGAAACCGCGCTGCCCCGGCAAGTCGGCGGAAGCAATCAAAGCAAACGTCGCCAGCATGACCAGTGCGAGGCCGCCATAGAGATCACGCGGAGCATGGACGGGCAGAAAGCCGATCGCTATCGCGATCCCGACCACGATGAGGGCAGCCGACAAAAATCGCGGGATTACCGCGTTGGGCTCATAAAATGCGAAGCCGAGGAACAGAACAGCGAGCACCGCAACGATCAACCCGCCAATCAAATTGTGAATGTTGAGCGCAAAGCCCGGACGCGTCCCCCCTGGGGACGGTGAAAGGCGCTCTGACATGTTCCCTCCTGGGCCGCCCCGCACTGTGTGCCCCCGACCTCCCATTCGGTTGGCACCACGTGACGGGTAGCCTATTCCGCTGGGTGACGGGAAGCAACCGGCGGCAAACTTAGCTCAAAGGAGGCCGGCGCCCGCGCAGCGCGGCTCAGGCAAAAGCCACACAGGTTCAACAGACGCGCATATCGCGGCCCGGCGGGCCAACGTGAGGCAGCCGCCGTAAGGGTCGCGCCCGGGGTGCGTGCCAGCCGCCATTCCATGCTCTTTTTTCAGCAACCTTTTGCCCCTATATTGAGAGGTGCCGGCGCGAGCCGGCTATGGCAATAAATGGCCGTCGCAATAAACCTATCGGACCCGGGGGCAGTACCCGGCGCCTCCACCATCAGGGGGCAGTAATCAGAGGCCAGTGTCCGCGCAAGCGACCCCTGATTACTGGTTCCTGAGACGGGGGCGAAATAGGATCGACGAGGGCGTAAAGGGCGCGCTTTTGCTCGGCATGGTTCCACCGTTATCGGGCCGCATTCATAGTTGCCAACGACAACTATGCTCCGGTTGCCCAGGCCGCGTAATGCGGTTTGGAATACCGAACTGAAGTCCTGAGGTCTTAGCAGCTTCAGGCGGGGTTCGGAGGCACCTGGCAACAGAAGCCTCCACTTCCATATGTTCAGTTCTAATGGAACGCTGGCGCGCGCATGCGCGTGCGCCTAGGATCTAAGCGGTGAGTCCACCGTGTGTTGAGATGGCGCGGATCGCGCCGCCTCCAAAACCGTCGGTTTCGCCAATGGCCGTCGACCACATCCGCTACGATATCTTGGCGCAAGATGCCTTGCGCGGCGTCGTGCGCCGGGTGCTCATGGACGCCGCCAAGAACGGTCTTCCGGGGGAACATCACTTCTATATTTCCTTCGACACCCGCGCCGAGGGCGTGCGCTTGTCGCCCCGCATGCGCGCGCAATATCCCGAGGAGATGACCGTCGTCCTGCAGCACCAGTTCTGGGATCTCGAAGTGACCGAGATCGACTTCGAGGTCGGGGTGGCCTTCGGCGGAATACCCGAGCGCTTGGCCGTGCCGTTTGCAGCGATCAAAGGCTTCTTCGATCCGTCGGTCCAGTTCGGCTTGCAATTTCAACAGGACGCCGGCGCCGAGGAGTCTTCGCAACCGCAGGAGGATACGGCTGCAGGCAGTGAGTCGACGCGAGCGGCGCCCGAGCAGAAGGCCGTCGCGC
>Ga0209156_10002321_pt1 | contig 14934 bp, 13 predicted proteins | sample GraSoiAngelo_124_FD_185881 | JGI IMG/M metagenome (GOLD analysis project Ga0209156, IMG submission 185881) | Grasslands soil microbial communities from the Angelo Coastal Reserve, California, USA - 14_0927_05_20cm (SPAdes) (version 2) | ecosystem: Environmental > Terrestrial > Soil > Grasslands...
CTCTTCAAATGACTCCGGCGGCCGCACCAGCTTGAGCACTCTGCTGGATCGCCCATTTGCCCGCTCCCACATTCGGATTGCTTCGGGGCCAAGTCGCGCCCCAAGCTGCTCCTTATCAAGCGCCGCCATCTGCCCCAGCCTATGAATCCCCCATTTGTGCAGGATCACCAGGATCTCCTGGACCTCCATCTGCCGTTCCATGCGGTCAATTTACAGCAGATAGTTGGACATGTTCAACTGAACATTTTTGCTAGCTTATATTGTTAATGCGACAGCTCTTCTTTGTAATTGAGTCGCCACCGCCATAGCCGGCATTTAGGCATTGCCAGACCTCTTCGTAAATCAGCGGCTCATCAGGCTTCTGATACTTCACTTAACATCAGACGATCTCGACTGGGCATTTCGGCAGCGCTTGCATGAAAGCGCGGCCGTAGGGTTTAGTGACGACGCGGTTGTCGAGGATGACGATGATGCCGCGGTCACCCTTTGTTCGGATCAGCCGGCCGACGCCTTGGCGAAGTTTCAGGATCGCCTCCGGCAAGGAATATTCAGTAAACGCGTCGCCGCCGCGCTCCTCGATCAGTTCCAGTTTGGCTTCGATAATTGGATGATCGGGCACGGCAAACGGCAGGCGCGTAATGATCACATTTGACAGCGCCTCGCCTGGAACATCGACGCCCATCCAAAAACTGTCGGTCCCAAAGAGCACGCTGCGCGGGGTTGTCTTGAATTGTTCCAGCAAAAGGCCGCGCGGCGTGCCTTCGCCTTGCACAAGAAGATGCAATTTCTTGCGCAAAAAAAATTGACGCATCCGTGCCGCCACTTGTTGCATTCCACGATAGCTCGTGAAAAGGACAAATGCGCGGCCGTCGGTTTTTTCGACAAAATGCGCGATCCAGTATTCGAGCGCTTCCTCATAACCCGCGTCGCGCGGATCGGGCATTTTCTGCACGATGAACAGCTTCATTTGTTTGCGAAAATCGAATGGACTGCCAAGCAACATTGGCTCGGCCTCATCCGCGCCGATGCGCCGCCGGAAATAAGCGAGATCGGAGCGACCCACTGCCAGCGTGGCGCTGGTCATGATGCAGGAGCAATTGTCGCGAAAAATCATTCGGCGCACCACGGGCGCGATATCGATCGGCGCGGCGTTGAGCGTTAGGAATTGCGCCGTCTTCCCAGTACGCTCGACCCAATAGACATGTTCACGCGCGCTTTGGTCCAGGAAAACAGCGATACCGGTGCGGGCATCACGAATCCGCCGGGCGTATTCCTGTAATTCGGCTTTCAGAAATTCGTCGTCCGCCCGCTTGGCAACCTCGGCGATCCGCGCCTGCAACGCGGCGAGCTGGCCTGTGATCGTATCCGGAACAAGGTCGACATCGCGCACGCGAAACTCGCGGCCTTTCTTAAAATCGCATTTCGATTCGACTGCGGCGAAAAACTTCTCGGCATCATCGACAAGGCCAGCCGCGAACCTCACACCCTCCGCATCTCGCATCACTGTGAAAAGCCCCTTGCGCGTCCGCGCGTTGTACAGCCGCTGAATTGTCGATCGCAGACCGTACTGGGAAATGCCGATGCCGATCTGCCGCGAGGCGACCTGCTCCACCGTATGCGCTTCGTCCAAAATGAGGAAATCATTCGGGAAAAGGAAACCGCTTTCTCGTTCTTCCTGCGTCTCAGGGCTTCCCAAAAGCATGAACAGCAGCGTGTGATTGATCACCAGCACATCGGCCGCGAGCAGACGTTTGCGCGCTTGCTGATAAAAACAGCGCGGGTCCTGCCCGCACGTTTTTTGTGTGCAGATGTGCGCTTCGCTGCAGACTTGCGTCCATACTTTTGGATCGGGCTCGATTGCGAGATCGCTGAGCGAACCATCGCGCGTCGTACGCGCCCATTTAGCAAGGCGGTTCAACTCATTTTGCTCGGGTCCTGTGAAAAACTCGTTTGCCTGTTCCAGCGCCCGATCGAGCCGGCGCGGGCAAAGATAATTTTGCCGGCCTTTGATGAGCGCCGCTTCGAACTCGACCGGGAGAATCTTTTTCAAGATGGGGATGTCTTTGTAGAGAAGCTGCTCCTGAAGATTGATGGTGTGCGTGGAGACGATCGCTTTCTTGTGCTGCGCGCGTGCGAATAAAATTGCGGGCGCCAAATAAGCGAGCGATTTGCCCACCCCCGTGCCCGCCTCGACCACGAGGTGGCGCTCTTCCTCGAGCGCGTGCGCTACGCCGGCCGCCATTTCCTGCTGCTGCGGACGGAACTCGAAATTCTTCGCCTTGGACAAGAGGCCCTTGTCAGAAAAAATCGCGCGGATTTGCTCGACAAATTCGCTGCCCAAGGCGTTTTTTAACGCGATCATTTGGATTGAATATACCCAGCGTCTTGACGCCGGGTCATCATAGCGGAAATGCTATTGTAATTGGCCAATCGCAAATCGAAATTCGAAATTCCGTGAGACTGCTTGATCGCTACGTTATCCGCAATTTTTTGCAGGTGTATTTTTACTGCATCGCGGGCTTCATCTCGATCTGGCTCATCTTCGATATCAGCGACAACATTTCCACATTTATCGACGAACGCGTCGGTCTGCTTCTCGCAGTGCGCTATTATGGGACGCAGGTCCCAGAAGTTTTCATTATTCTCCTGCCGGTCTCCCTCTTGTTGGCGCTTCTCTTTGCTCTGGGGCGAATGTCGCGTGCCAACGAAATCGTATCGATGCTAACCGCTGGCGTAAGTCTGCCTCGCGTTCTGTTGCCGTTGATTGGGATGGGACTGATCACGGTAGCCGCAAGCATGGCGCTAAATTATTCACTTGCTCCACACGCTGAGCTGGCGCGCAAAGCTTTTCTTTCTGAAGCGCACGCCCGCCCTGAACGCAGGATTGAAGGACAAATCTTTCGCAATCGAACAGACGCCCGTACCTGGTTCGTTCAGAATTTTCGCCTTGGCAGCAACACATTTAACAATGTCCAGGTGCTACAGCAGGACGCAAATGACAATATCGTGACCAACTATGTGGCGGGACGCGCTTTCTATCGGCCAGAAACGAGAACATGGGATTTGGAAAACGTAAAAGTCGTCCACTACGATCCGGCCGGAAACATCACCACCGAGCAAATTTATCCTTCGCTGACAATTCAGCATTGGAGCGAAACACCGTTCCGGCTCGGTAGTGCAAATGTGCGGGCGGAATTTCTGAGTTTGCCGGAGCTGCAGGAATATCTCCGCTTCAATGCCGATTTTCCGGCCACGCTGCTCGCACCATTCCGTACGCATTTCCAGTATCGACTGGCTTTACCGTGGACGTGCCTGGTGGTCGTCTGTATCGCCGCGCCGCTTGGAATCGGCTACTCGCGGCGAGGCGTGCTATCCAGTGTCGCAGCTGCGGTCCTTCTGGTTTTTTCCATGAACTTTCTCGTGCATCTTTTTCTCGCTCTTGGCGAAGGCGACCGCGTTTCTCCATGGATTGCGGCTTGGGCGCCGAATCTGCTGTTCGCCGCGATCGGGCTGTATCTTTTTTATCTTCGTGCTTCCAATCGCGAAGCGCCCGGCTTTCATCTTTTTACTGCGCGACGTATAGTTGCGCGATGAACCCGCTCCCAAATGAATGGGCGATCAGGCATCGCGCCGATGCATGTGCGGTGACACAGCGGCGTTTTGTGCCGGGCGAATATTTCTATACTCTGCTTTTTCACGATGCCGACGGGTATCGCCGAGAAGATTTGAGCGAAGAAGCCTGGTCGAACCGGAACGAAAATGTTCAGCCATTCTCGTTCTGGAAATCGCGCTATGAGCCTCTGCGACCCCCGGAGCCTCTCGCCAGCGAAAATGCGGAACAACTCTTTCGCCATTTGATCGCCTCGAACAACCCGCCAGCAAATGCATGTTATGTTCTGGCTGTGATGCTCGAACGGAAACGGATCTTGAAACAGGTAACAACTGAATCCCGCAGTGATGGGAGGCGTGTTTTGATCTACGAACACAGCGCCACTGGGGACGTCTTCATCGTGCCCGACCCGCAATTGCGCCTGGACGAATTGGAAACCGTGCAAAACGAAGTTGCACAACTGCTGGGCGCCGTGGCGCCGCATTGAGAATATTCTTTAAATGACCACCATGACCACCGAATCTCCGCCGCTCAATTACAAGATCGGCAACGAACGCCTGATCAAAGTCACCGAGAAGGCAGCGAATAAACTAGCCTCGCTGCTCCAAGAAAAAGGCAAACCCAATGGCGCCTTGCGCCTCGCCGTCGTAGGTGGCGGCTGTTCCGGATTGCAATACATGATGGATTTGGTGGACGGTCCTAAAGAGCGCGACATTCTCGTGCCAATGTCAAACGTCCGTTTGGTTGTTGATCCAAAAAGCGCGCTGTTCGTAAGCGGCTCGGTGCTCGATTATAGCGAGGACCTGCAAAAAGGCGGTTTTAAAGTCACCAATCCAAACGCGGTCGCGCACTGTTCCTGCGGCGAAAGCTTCGCTGTCTGATTCGAAACGAAACGCTGTAATCGCGTCCCGCTGCGATGCGACACCGCTTGTGAGCCAAACACTTTACGCGCTAGTGCTGCCCCAGAGGTCAGCGTCTTCTACAGAAATGTCCGCCTGAAGCTGCGCTGATCTGTTCATTTGAACTTGCGCTGCCCTCGCTTCCAGCGACAATAAGGAATGCTAACCGAGCGCGAGAGAAACATTCTCGATTTCATTCAACGCGAGCAGCGCGAGAAAGGTATCACCCCTAGCACGCGCGAAATCCAACGTCATTTCGGTTTTGCAAGCCAGACATCGGTGATGCAATACATTGCGGCGCTCGAACGCAAAGGTTTTCTGGATCGCCACGCGCGTAAGGCACGCGCATTGATTACTCCGGCGATGAAAATCAGGATTACTGATGTTCCGATTTATGGCCAGATCCCGGCAGGGATGTCGGCGTTGACCGAACAGACAATCGAAGGCCATGTTTCACTCGATGCGCGCTCGGCCAACGTTTCAAAAAATCGCGGCACCTTTGCGCTGCGGGTGCGAGGTGACTCGATGGTCGGCGCGCACATTATCGATGGCGACATCGTGATTTTGGAAGACCACAAGGAGCTGCACAATGGCGATATTGTCGCCGCGTTGATCGACGGCGAAACAACGTTGAAACGGTATGTTGTCGAATATGGCCGACCCTATCTCAAGGCGGAAAACCCGCGTTATCCGAACCTAATTCCAGCACGCGAGCTGAAAATCCAAGGCGTGATGGTCTCGCTGGTGCGCAAACAAGAACGGCGGAAAAGACAGTAACTTGCAGGGCGCGCGCGCTGTCATGTCCAGGAGCAAAATCACTGTTCGTTTGAACATATAACCGACACGTGCCATCTTGTTCTTGGATGGCTCCAAACGGCAAGATTATCGATCTTCGGAAACTGTTAGCGGAGCGTTTCCCACAGGTACCTGCTGTTGCGACGACGTGTTTAATCACCGGTTTACCTTTCCTTGACCAAGTGATCGGCGGGGGATTGCCAAAAGGTGGGATCACGGAATTAATCAGCCCACGAGCAAGTGCGGGAAGCGCATCGCTCATTCACGCGCTGCTGCTATCGGCGCTGCGAAATCATTATTTTGTCGCGTTGATTGATGGTCGCGATTCCTTCGATCCATGCGCGCTGAATCAGTCTTCGTTGCCTCATTTGCTTTGGGTGCGTTGCACGAAAGCTTTCGAAGCAATCAAAGCGGCTGATCTGCTGTTACGCGACAGGAATTTCCCGCTTGTGATTATCGATCTTATCCTCAATCCGGCGGAGGAATTGCATAAAATTCCTCAGACGAGCTGGTATCGCCTGCAACGGCTGGTCAAATCGGCACCTACGGGGTGTCTCATCCTCACGCGGCATGGAATGGTCAGCAGCGCACAACTCAAAATTATTCTCGAAAATTCGTGGACTCTCAAAATTTTTGACGATCAGGATGCACTGTCATTGCCGCGGATTCGCGTGCAACGATCTCATCTCGGATCAGAGGTCAGCTATTGATGTTCGCAACGATTTATCTGCCCAATTTTTATTTGCAGGCGGCAATGCGGCATCAGCCGCAACTGTGTTCAAAGCCCGTGGCGTTGATCGAAGAACAGGAACGCAAACCTCTCATCATTCAACTGAACGAGGCTGCGGAAAAAGCCGGAATTTGCAAAGGAATGACACCAAGCCAGGCCTTGGCGCGCTGTTTGCAGGTCGTCATCAAAGTGCGCGCACGATCGCAGGAAAAATCGATCCAAGAAATTTTGCTTCATCACGCGTTTACGCTTAGCCCGTTTGTGGAAAATACCGCTCCCGGCATTTGCACCGTGCAATTTACAAAGTGGCATCGGCATCCTGCCGATAATCGATTGGCTGCAAGTCAATGCCATGACAATGTCTTGCGCGTCATCCAACAGCTAAGCAAATGTGACATCACCGCTAAGGCCGGCATTGCTTCATCGCCAGATGCAAGTTTTCTTGTCGCGCATTTAGCGAGCCCCGTGTTGCAAATTGAGAATGCGAAGGAATTTCTTGCGCCATTACCAATTGAAACATTAGCGCTCGCAGCTAGGAGCGATTGAACCTCAATCGCCCGTGGTGTATTCGCGCGCAGGGCGTACTGGTTGCCGACCCACCTTTCCTCAGACCCCCGGTCTGCGTTCGATCAAGAGGCGATAAACAAGACCGCCCAGTGCTCCGCCGATCAGCGGTCCGATCCAATAAACATAATGGTCGTGCCAGAAATTTGCCGCGACCGCCGGTCCGAACACGCGCGCGGGGTTCATCGCTGCGCCTGTAAGCGGTCCCCCAAACAAGATGTCGAGCGTAATTGTTGATCCAATCACAAGACCAGCGACGTACCGCGGCCCGCGTTCATCGACAGCAGTCCCATGAACCACAAAGACCAGAAAAAAAGTGAGGATACCTTCAACGAGGATCCCCTGCGCTGCCGTGAGATTAATTGCCAGTTGCGGAGTGCCAGTTACGACCACATCCCGTCCGAACAAACCGAGGCAGATTAACGCAGCCGAGATTCCACCGAGACATTGTGCGATCCAATAACGAAGAGCGTTCGTCCATTTCATATGACCGCCGCAAACCAACCCGAAAGTCACCGCCGGATTTAATTGCCCGCCAGAAATATGCAGGGTCGCAGAAACGAAAGCTCCAATGGTAAGACCGTGAGCGAGCGCGACGGCCAGAACGTCGTGCCCGGCGGTTTTGATCACGCCTATGCCGACAAAGATCAGTGCGAACGTTCCAATAAATTCTGCAAGCAACGGGCGAAACTTTGTCATGCCTGGGATGCAATCAGATTGTGCCGCCATTGACAATCACGTTTGTCATTGCCCGCCAACATGGATTGCAAACAACGCATGTGTTTCATCCGCCGCCGGGCGTTTAATCGGCCTTCGTCCGGCTTTGCCGGACTACGGCGCGGCAGGCATGGGTGCGGCTACAGCGACGTAATTCGGATAACGCTGATGCAATTCCCGACTGAGCTGATCGGCCTCAGCGGTTTTACCAGCGCGCTGATAAGCGGATGCGGCCTTGTCCAAAGCTCTCGGCGTGACGGCAGGATCATCATACAGCAAGGCGACTCCTTGGAATGCCTTGCCCGCGTCATCGAAATTTCCGCGCTCCAGTTGGACATCGCCCATTAGAAGACGCGCTTCTGCATTCACACGGCCCTCAGGTTGCAGCGCCATGATTTCCTCCGCAATCTTCTGTGCGTCATCCGGTTTGTGCAGACTGATCTTGATCACACCGAGCGCCAGCAACACTTTGGCTTTACCCGCAGGATCCTTCGCGATCTGCAAGTACTTGCCAAACGCGTCTTCGGCTCCGGGAAGATTTTTCCGCTTCGTCGCCGCGTCTCCCAGATAGAATAAGAAATCTGGCTTGACGCTCCCTCGATTATCGATCTTTGCGAGTGCGCTGAGATACTTTTCCGCCGCGTCGTAATTTTTTTCGTTATAATACTCGATGCCGAGCCACTCCAGAACCTCCGGTGGCACATTCACGTTGGGGCTGGCTGCCATGAAATTGTTCACTTCTTTGGTAAGTGCAGGCTGGTCTTTCAGATAAAACTGACACAAAATGAGCCGAAGGGAGGCGAGGTTGTAGTATTGATCTTTGTTCAACTGCCGGGCGGCGTTGAGCGCGGTCATCGCCGTTTTGTAATCTTTCGCCTCGAATGCAGCCTTGCCGATGTAATATTGCGCCTGCGCTGCGACAGAACTCTTGGGGAATTCTTTCAGTAGTTGGCGAAACGTCTCCACCATTCCTCTGTTATTTTCCTGTTGGCCGAGAATCAAAGCCTTCATTTGCAGCGCTGCCTCGCGCTCATGGGCGTTCGGATATTTCGAGAGAATAAGGTCTAAATCCGAAAGCGCGGCGTTATAGTTCTTGTCCTGTTCGTAAGCCAGCGCGCGCTGCGACAGGGCCGCTGTCACTTGCGGGCCATCAGAAAATGTTTGCACATAATAAGTGAAGGCTTCGATCACGTCCGGCGTGCTTTTCAACTGAACCTGACATAGGCCGAGCTTGTAGGCCGATTCGGCCCGCAACTTCGGCGAAAGCTGAGAAGCGCGCAGCTCGCCATAGGTCGCCGCAGCTTCACGGTAATTCTGTTGTTTGTAGAGTGCTTCCGCTTTTAACAGCCTAGCCTGATCGGCGCGTTCATCTGTCGGATGTGTAGCCAAGAATTCGTCCACTTGCGTAAGCAGCATCGAGGGTTCCGAGTTATAGACATTGATCAGTCGTTGATAAGCCGCGTCCTTCGCTTCCTCACGGTCTGGATATTTCACCACAATCTGGCGATAAAGTTCTTCAGCTTTATCGGCGCGACCTAGTTGCCGCTCGCTGTTTGCAGCCAGCAACAATACCTCGGCCTGCGCCGCCTCAGGAAGTTTATCCTGGTCTTTTTTGTAATCGGCCAGCAGCAGCTCGTATTGGCCAGTTTGATATTGCAACCGGCGCAAACCGACCTGCGCAATCGCGCGGAATTTTCCCGCTTCGGGCAAAGTCCGCCCTTTCTGGAGTAACGCTGTAGCCCGATCGACTAGCGTCTTGTCGATCTTGCCCCTCTCTGCCTGGATAAGGTCCAAGGCTATCATGCCGCCGCGCACCGCTGATTCCGCTCTTAGCGCTGGCTTTTGCGTTTCATTTGAGAGCGCTTCGTATTGTTTCAGCGCATCGATTTTTCTGCCTCGGCCGACGAGAATAGATGCGGCCGTCCAGCGCGCATCTTCCCGGTACGGATTTGGATTCCCGGCCTCGGCAGCTTCCACATAAATATCGGAAGCTTCCTCTTTGCGACCGAGCGCTTCTAGGCAGCGCGCTTCGAAATAGTGCGCGGAAAGTGCTACGGCCGGTTCCTTTGATTTTGCGGCAGAACGGTGAAAGAGCGGAAGCGCCGCGGCATAATCCTTTTGCGTGAAAGCCATTTCCGCCAGCGCATAGGCGGCAGGACCGGCAAACTCGCTGTTATCGTATTCATTTAGGACCTTCTGAAAATTTGTGCGCGCGCTCGATGGTTTATTCAGATTGCGGTAGCATTCGCCCAGTGAAAAATAAGCGTTCGCCCGGCCAGAAGAGCCGGGATAATCGTCCAGATATTTCTGATATTCCGGCGCTGCAAGGTCGTAAAGTTTGCGGGTGAACAGCCCGTTTGCGTAGTCGAGCTGGCGACGATCGGATGCTTCGCTCTCGCGTGTGCGCGATTCCGGAATGTCTTCCGCAGAATGGCGCGGCGTTGGCGTGTCCAATTCATCCAAAGGGAGTGCGCGCGCGACTGGCGGCTCATCGGCGGGCCGCGCCCGGCGTACTTCCGGCGGCCACTGTGCGAACACAGTAGCCGTTGTCCAAGCCAGCGTCGCCAGTCCCAAGAGCCGGGACACGCCTCGCGTCGTTTTCATTTCGCCGTCGCGAAAGCTACGTTAGTGATCCCCGCTTCGCTGCAAATATTCAGCACGCCGATGATGTTTTTATAGGCACCAGCCTCGTCGCCGCGGATCACGACGGCTTGCTCGGCATTGAGTTGAACCAGGCTCTTCAGCAACTCGCTCAATTCGGCACCACTCAGAGTCCGGCGGTTCACGACAACGTTGCCGTCAGCTTTCACATTCACCACAACATCTCCAATGGGCGCGGTTTTTTCTCTGGCAGCCGACGCCTTGGGCACTTTCACGTCGAGTTCATTCTCAGTGCGCGCTGCATTCCAGGTCAGGAGGAAAAAAATCAACAACAACAACAGCACATCCACGAGCGGAGCGAGTTGAATGCCGGGATGATGCAGCGGCGCGCGACCGCGGAGATTCATATGAGCAAAGAAACGATGTCGATTTTGCGAACCATTGCCAAGCTGGCCAGGCTATAGTTCGTCCTCTATCAATACCGGAGTTCGCTCCACCCGTTTACCGTAATGCAAGGACAGCAGAGCCAAAACATGGGTACAAGCGGCTTCCAATTCTGAGATCAACTTCTGCGCTTTGCCGCGGAAGAAAGCGTAGAAGATCATCGCTGGAATGCCAATGGCCAGCCCTGCCGCAGTGTTTACCAGCGCTTCGCTGATCCCGCGTGAGAGAGCCACATAACGAGCCGATCCCACATCGGCTCCGAGCGCACCGAAAGAATGGATAATTCCAAAAACGGTGCCTAGCAGACCGAGCAGCGGCGCTATCATCCCGATATCGGCCAGATAAATTACGCGGTTGTTCAAACTCGCCGCGACCCGGCTTCCTTCCGTCTCGGCGATCTCGCGGACTTGTTGAAAGTCTGCGTTCGGATTCTTCGTCGTAAAATCGAGCATTTTTTGCACGACTCGCGCGATGGCTTCGCCGTGCCGATTAGAAACAGCCAGCAAACCCAGATAATCGCGTTTGCGTAAAAGCGCGTCCGCCGTTGCCATGTAACCGCTGGAGACGACGGCGCCCCGCCGGATAGTCATCAGATAAACGATCACGAGCATGACGAAAAAAACCGACAAGAGAAAAAGCGGGATCATGACCGGCCCAGCTTTGATGAGCGTGTCCATAATCGTCTGGGAGCGGACAACCTCCGGCACCAAAGGGGGCGTGGCGGACTGTGCCAGCAGAGAAGGAGCGCACGCCAGCGTAATGAACAACAGGAACCAACTCTTCATGCGAAAAACCGGGTAACGATATGCGGAGCGGTCAATCGATGCAAATGCACAACCGCAAGATGAAACGCACCAGCCCGCTCGGTTGCTAAAACAAACTGGCTCCCACGATCTCAGCGGCGCACGCGGAAAATGTGCGCCGGCTGAATTTGTGGATCGAGTTCGACGTAATTTCTGCGGCCGCGCCACGTGTAGGTCAGGCCGCTCAACAAATCCTGCACTTGATACACATCTCTCTCCATTTGCCCGAACTGATCGATTGGTACATCAACAAATGAATGCTGTTTGCGATGCGGATCCAGATTCACTACTACTAGAATGATGTTATCCCGAGCTGGCGTCATCTTCACGTAAAACAAAATCGCGTCATTCTCCGCCCAGTAGAATCGCAGATTCGTGTAAGACTGAAGCGCGCGATTTTCCCTTCGGATCTTATTTAAGCGCGCGATCCAATCCTTGATGTTGCCCGGCGCATTCCAGTCACGCTTCTTGAACTGGTATTTTTCGGAATCGAGATACTCTTCGCGACCTGGTAGAGCCTCGTTTTCGCAAAGTTCGTATCCGCTATAGATGCCATAGAGCGTTGAGAGTGTCGCAGCCAGGAGCACTCGAATCATGAACGCCGGCCGGCCGCCCTCCTGTAGCACGAACGGCAAGATATCTGGTGTATTCGGCCAAAGATTCGACCGAAAATATTCGCGCATCTCGGTCTGCGTCAGTTCCGTGAAATATTCGACAAGCTCTCGCTTCGAGTTTCGCCAGGTGAAATATGTGTAGCTCTGGTTAAAACCGGCTTTGGCCAGCGCTTTCATCATCTTCGGCCTGGTAAAGGCTTCCGAGAGAAAAATCACATCGGGATATTTGTCGCGGACGCCCTCGATCAAATATTCCCAGAACGCGACCGGTTTGGTGTGCGGATTGTCCACGCGAAAGATGCGTACGCCGCGTTTTGCCCAAAAAAGCACGATGCTCTTTATCTCGGCCCACAAGGCGCGCCAGTTTGCGCATCGAAAGTTGAGCGGATAAATGTCTTCGTATTTTTTCGGCGGATTCTCGGCGTATTTGATTGTGCCATCCGGTCGCTTGTAAAACCATTCGGGATGCTCCTTGACGTATGGATGATCGGGCGAACAATTCAACGCGAAGTCGAGCGCGATTTCCATTCCGCGTCTTCGTACTTGTTTCTGGAGCCAATCGAAATCGGCTAGTGTTCCGAGCGAAGGTTCGACGGCCTTGTGGCCGCCGGCTTCACTGCCAATCGCCCACGGCACTCCCGGATCCCTCGGCTCGCACACGGTTGAGTTATTGCGGCCCTTGCGATTCGTGTGACCGATCGGATGAATCGGCGGAAAATAGATGACGTCGAAACCCATCGTCTTCGCATCATCGATCCGCGGCAAACAATTGCGAAACGTCGAGCTGCGATCGCCACGACCCTCCGCCGAACGCGGGAAAAATTCATACCACGCGCCGAACAAGGCCGCGCGACGATCCACCATCACAAGCGCGACCGGAATGAATTCCGTGCCGTTCGATCGATCCGGATAAGTCGCCATCAATACCTCGAGCTCGCCAGATTTCGCGATAGCGTTAATCTGCGAATTCGCGCGGCTGGCGATTTGTTCGGAAAATTCCAGTAATCGCGTCGCGTCCGAGCGATCACGCGCGCGCCCAGCTGCAGCTTTGACCAACGCCGCTCCTTCCAACGCTTCGCTCCGCAGCGAAGTAATGCCGCCTTCAAATTTCGCCGTGAACTCGCGTTGCCAGCTACGAAACATATCCGTCCACGCCTCCACCGTATATTCGTGAGTGCCTTGATCGTACAGAGCGCAGACGCCGCGCCAGCGATCGTTATCGACGAATACCATCGCCGTTTCCCGCCAGCTGCGCTTTCCAACGGCGCGCCATTTCAGAACAGCTGCAACCACGTCGTGCCCGTCCTTAAAGATGTCCGCCTCGACCACGAGATCTTCGCCTGCGATACGCTTTACCGGATAGCGTCCGCCATCAATCAACGGTTGCAGGTTCTCGATGACCGCGGAAGGAAAGGCCCGAGACATGGGCCATGAATCAACCGAAATTCACTGGCTGCGAAAGCAAAAAGCGCAGATGGTCTAAAGAAGGTACAGCGGGGGACCTAGCCCGCGAAATAAAACGCGCACTCGTACAGTCCCGAGTTGCGAATCATTTGGCGGCGCACCGGAGTGCGAAGCACCGTTTCGAACATCTCTTGCTCGAGGCGAGCGATGATCGGGTAACGCTCGATCATGTTCATGATCGGGGAGTGACATTCTAAAATGTGCGGACCGCCCTCGCCGTCAGGCTTGAACTGCGCCATGTACCCCTCAGCATCCCGGATGCGGATGAGCCATTTAGCGCGCTCCGCTACAGTAGCCCCTTTCATCTTAGCTTTCAGAGCGGCGGTCTTTTTCTCAAACACATTGTAGAGAAGTTTCTCTGGCGCGTTGGCCCCGTAGATTTCGCCGGCGGACTTTAACAGATCGAGCGTGAGCTGGTTGCTATCGGACTGGAAAAGATCGTGGCTACGGCGGGTGAGCCGGTAAACCATTTCCGGGCGCCCCATTCTTTGCGGCCTACGCCATGTATCCAAGTAGCCATCTCGTTGAAGGGTGAGACAATGCTGTTTGATGCCCATGTAGCTCATGCCCATTTTGTCAACCAACTCGTTGACGGACATGCCCTTGGTGCGCTTGAGCGAATTGATAATTGCGAGCCGTTGGGTCCGACCAATTTCTGCGATTAAGCGTTGATTCATATAAGCGATGATTAAGTGACGAAGCCTGAACCTGGGGACTTTACACGTCACGGTCTTTAAAACGCAAGAGGAAAATTTACGCAAGCCACGAGGCGGACGGAAATTATAAACTGACTCGGATCTCTTTGTCGAGCTGGTATCGGCGACGCCATTATGGCCATGCTGATCTCATACGAATGGAAGTGGGACAACTTCGGCGGGGAACCGCGCTTCACCTCCCCCTTCAGGCGCGCGTGTCTCGAGCTTCGCGCCGGAATCGTTGAAGCCGCGTTTGACGTAGCCGAGGGCGATTTCCTTTCCAATCCGCTGGCTGCGCGTCGCGCTGGTGATCCAGCCGACTTCTTTGCCGCTGGTGGCAGCCAGTTTCATCCCCGGTCCGAGCGGAACCTCGCGCAACGAAATCAGGCCGCGTAGTCGTTTATTCGTCTGGCCGGACATCTTCAGCCGCGAAATCACTTCCTGGCCAATGTAACAGCCCTTCTCGTAACTGATCGCGCGCTCCTCTAAGTTGGCTTCAATCGGAATAGTCTCCTCGGTGAGTTCACGTCCCCAGCGAGGAATTCCTTGTTCGATTCGCATGATCTCCGCCGCGCTGGAGTCTAGAACTTCGAACCTCGATGATAAGTGCTGCGAGACAGCATCATGAGCCGCTCTGTCCGTCCAAATGTCCCATCCCGCGTCGCTGAAACGGCGTGCGGAAACGAGCCGGCAATTGCTCAAAGTCGGCGCGACTGGCGATAACACATGAAAGATCGATAATTGGTCGGTGAGGTCGTCGATCTGAACGTCATCGGCAATCACGTAGCGCTCGAGCCTGGCCAATAGTCTTTCGCGCAGTTCGGGATCGGTATCGACAAAAAAGCAATCTGGCCCGGTAGAAACGAAAATGTGGCATTCATCTTGCCTTTTGCGTTAAGCACGCACGCCTCCATCGCAGCGCTTTCGCTAGCCTTGCGTAGATCATTAGTGACCTGTCCATTCAGGAAACGAAGGCGATCATTCCCCCTGATGCGAAG
>Ga0209156_10002322_pt1 | contig 14934 bp, 19 predicted proteins | sample GraSoiAngelo_124_FD_185881 | JGI IMG/M metagenome (GOLD analysis project Ga0209156, IMG submission 185881) | Grasslands soil microbial communities from the Angelo Coastal Reserve, California, USA - 14_0927_05_20cm (SPAdes) (version 2) | ecosystem: Environmental > Terrestrial > Soil > Grasslands...
CTTGGTGTCCTTCTCCTGCTTGAAGATGCGGCGCGTCGCCTCGATCCCGTTCAGCTCGGGGAGCGTCAGGTCCATCAACACCACGTCGGGCTGCAGGCGCTCGGCGAGCTCGACCGCGCTGCGGCCGTCGCCGGCCTCACCGACGACCTCGATCTCCTCGTCGGTGGCGAGGATGCAGCGCAGCCCCTGTCGGACGATGGTGTGGTCGTCCACCAGCAACACGCGGATCCGGTCCATCACGCCCTGCATGAAAGCATATCTCGTCGATCTTTGCTTCATGGCACAGCGCCTACGCGCGCGGGAAAGCGCGGAAAAATGGGGGAGCCGACCGCAGAATAATGGGGGAGCGGGCCTTCACCCCGGGCTGCTCGGGGTGACACTGGCCGGGCGAGGGGGCTCAGTCCTCGCCCGAGCCCCGCCGAGGGGCGACGAAGCCGAGCTGCCGGAGCTTCGCCCACAGCGATTCGCGCGTCATGCCCAGGCTGCGCGCCGTGGCGGCGCGGTGATAGCCGTGCTCGCGGAGCCGTGCGCGGATGGTCGCGAGCTCGACCTCGCGCACGATCTCCTTGAGCGGGCGCGCACCGCCCCCCGCTGCCGGGGGCGCGCCCTCGACGATCCACGCGGCGAGGAGGTCGGGCGTGATGCGCTCGCCCGGCTCCGCGCACAGGACGAGCCGGTGGATCTCGTTCTCCAGCTCGCGCACGTTGCCGGGCCACGGGTAGCGCTCGAGGAGCCGGAGCGCGCGCGGGTCGAAGCCGCGGAGCTTCTTCGCCTCCTGGGCGCTGATCCGCTCGAGCAGGTGCAGCGCGAGGAGCCGGATGTCTGCGCGGCGCTCGCGCAGCGCCGGGAGCCGGATCGGGAAGACGCGCAGCCGGTAGTAGAGGTCCGGGCGGAAGCGGCGTTCGCGGGCCGCCTGCCCGAGGTCGCCGTTGCTCGCCGCGATCACGCGCACGTCGACCTTCCGCCCGCCGTTGCCGCCCACCGGCCGCACCTCGCCGTCCTGCAGCACGCGCAGGAGCTTCGCCTGGACGGCGGGGCTCGCCTCGCTCACCTCGTCCAGGAAGAGCGTCCCCCCGTCGGCCTCTTCGAAGAGGCCGCGCCGCGCCCGTTCGGCGCCGGTGAAGGCGCCGCGCAGGTGGCCGAAGAGCTCGCTCTCGAGGAGCCCCTCGGGGAGCGCGGCGCAGTTCTGGGCGAGGAAGGGGCCACGCGCGCGCGGGCCGTGATAGTGGATGGCGCGCGCGAAGAGCTCCTTGCCCGTCCCGGTCTCGCCCTCGAGCAGCACCGTCACCCGCGTCTCTGCCGCGCGCTCGGCCAGGAAGAGGGCGTGCTCGATGGCGGCGCTCTCGCCGATGATGCCGTCGAGGCGGTAGCGCTCGCGCAGCTCGCGGCGGAGCCGGCTCGCCTCGCGCCGCGAGGAGCGCAGCGCGCTCCGGTAGCGCGCCGCCGCCCGCTCGAGCTCGCGGCGGCCGAGCGCCTCGCGCACCACCACCGGCACGGTGACGAGGTACTTGCCGTGCTTGACGAGGTAGTCGCTCGCGCCGAGCTTCATCGCCTCGACCGCCACCTCCTCCGAGCCGGCGCCGGTGATCACGACGACCGGCAGGTCGGGATCGCGTTGCCGGATCTTGCGCAGGCACTCGAGCCCGTCGGCGTCGGGCAGGCGGTAGTCGAGGAGGACGCAGTCGACCTGGTGGGTGGCCAGATGCTCGAGGCCGTCGCGGGCCGAGCCCGCGACCGTCACCTCGAACGGGTCGCTCCCCGCGCCGAGCGCACCCGCGAGGAGACGGGCCGTCTCGGCGCTATCCTCGATCAGCAGGACGCGCGCCGGCATGCGCGTGCTCCTTCCAGAACGCGACGATCGTCTCGCGCAGGGCCTGCACGCGCGAGGGCTTGACGCGGAACTGACGTGCTCCCGCGGCGTGCGCCGCGGCCGCGTCCTCCTCCCAATCGGCCTGGCTCATCACCAGCACCGGGATGGTGGCGAGCTCGGCGTCCGCGCCGAGCTGCCGGAGCACCGCCGGCGCGTCCATGTCGGGGAGATGGAAGTCGAGCACGATGAAGGCGGGGCGCGGCGCGTCGGCAAAGGGCGGCTGGCGCCCGAGGAAGGCGAGCGCGTCGGTGCCGTTCTCCACCGTGTGCACCGCGAACGCCTCCGCGAGCACGGCCCGCGCCGCACGGAGAAAGCCCTGATTGTCGTCGACCACGAGCACCGACACGGCCCCGGCCATCGCTACCCCCCTCCGCCCGCGGGCAGGCGGATCGTGAAGCAGCTCCCCGCGCCGGGCGCGGACTCCAGCGCGACGCTGCCCCGATGCGCCTCGACGATGCGCTTGACGATCGCCAGGCCGACGCCCGTGCCGCCGACCGCGCGGCCGTCGACCTCCTGCTCCTGCCCCGGCACCCGCCCGAAGAGCTCGAAGATGCCGCGGTGGTAGGCGGGCGGGATGCCGATGCCGTTGTCGCGCACCGAGAGGCGGACGCTGCCGTTCTCGGCCCCGCCCGACACCGCGATCTCGCCGTGCTCGGCGGCGACGTACTTGACCGCGTTGCCGAGCAGGTTGCTCACCACGTGCTCGAGCTTGCGCGCCTGACCCCACACGCGCGGCAGGGGGCCGACCGCGACCCGGACCCCCTTGGCGGCGATCTGGGGGTGGAGCGTCTCGAGCGCCCGCGCGACCAGCCCGCCCAGCTCCACCCAGGCCGGGGCCTCGGGCTGCGAGGTGATGCGGAACAGCTCGAGCAGGTCGCGGATCATGTCCTCGGTGCCGCCCGCCAGGCGCACGATGCGCTCCAGGTCCTCGCGGCCCTCGGCCGCGAGCCCCGTCCCTTCGCGCTGCAAGAGCAGGTCGGCGATCAGCAGGATCGCGCTGAGCGGGCTCTTCAGATCGTGCGTGACGGTGTACACGAAGCTCTTGAGCTCGTCCTGCTTCTCCTCGAGGGCGCGCGCCTTGGCGGCGAGCTCGGCGTTCACCGCGCTCAGCTCCGCGGTCCGCTCCGCCACCTTCGCCTGGAGGTGCCACGCCAGGTTGCGCAGCTGGTAGCCGTAGCGGTTGGCGTAGAGCGCCAGGAAGTTGAGCGTCAGGAAGGCGATCGCCACGAAGGCGATCTGCTGCTGCGTCTCGACGCCGACGTCGCGCAGCGCCTCGTGCTCCACCCACGCCATGACGGCGTAGCAGGCGCCGCAGAGGTTCGCGGTCGCGAACACCGAGCTGTCGGAGCGCAGCATCTCACCATGGATCACCGGGAATGCATAGGTGATCAACAGGATGCCCATCATGAGGCCGCCCAGGCGATGGAGGATGATGCTGAGCACGACCACCTGGACGCCCTCGTAGGCGTAGATCGCCCAGCGCCAGGACGCCCAGCGCGACGCGGTCGCCGCCAGGGCCAGGTTCAGGAGGATGAGGCCCGAGAAGAGCCACGCCACCTTGCCGAGGTCGAAGAGGAAGGTGTTCCGGGTGACGGCCACCAGGGCGAAGAAGGTGCCGAGCCCGGCGGCGCCGATGAGCGTCGCGCTGCGCGCACGGCTGGCGAGATAGGCCGGGGTCTCCGGCTGGAGAGGGCTCGTCGTACGAGCCGCCGTGTCGGGCGCCATGGGCTCCACGCGCGCGAGGCGCGCGCTTCCCTCTTACGGACGGCAGGCGCCGGGAGTCAATCGGATGTGAAGAGATCTTAACGTCAACCGGGGCGGCGAGAAAACGCTCGCCTCACGGCGCGCAGGTCGCGTCCGCCGCGGCCGCGCACGGCGTGCAGCGGCTCGCACGTGAGGCGCCCTTCACACCGCGCGCGCGTCGAAGGCGGCGCGAGCGCGCGGGGGCGGCGCTTTCGGCGCGGCACGCCGGTTGCTCCGACACGCCTCCGTGGCCTGCTCCGCGACCGAGCCCGCCGACACCGACCCGGCGCCGCCGCCGCCCCCGCGGCGGCGCCGGGGCCGCCCGCCGATCCATCTCTCCCTCTCGCTCAACCTGGTGATGCCGTCGCAGTTCTTCCCCGAAGGCGGCGACGGGCCGGCGCCCGGCGAGAGGCGCCTGATGCGCGCCGTCTTGAAGGACGCGCTCGTCATCCTCTTCAAGTACGACGCGACCGAGGACCGACGGGGCCGGCGCCTGCTCGCCGAAGCACGGTACTGGGTCGAGAGCGACGACGCGCAGTCGACGTTCTCGTTCGTGAACGTGTGCGGCGCGCTCGGCCTCGACCCGTCGTGCGTGCGCAAGGGCCTCGCCCGCTCCCTCGCGGCGCAGCGCGCCCAGCGCCGCCGGCACTGAGCCGCGGACCTGGCGCGCGCTACGCCACCTCGGCCCACGCCAGCGCGCGCTCGACCGTCTCGAGGATGGCCTCGGGGTCGCCCGGCTTGGTGATCGCGAAGTCGACCTGGGCGCGCGCGAGCTGCGCGCGGCTCACGCCGCTCAGCACCGCGGAGTAGAGGCCCACGCAGAGGGGCCGGCCGCGCGTGCTGGCGATGCCGCGCGCCCGCACGAGCCGGGTCAGGTCCCAGCCGCTCATCTCGGGCATGTAGAGGTCGGTCAGGAGGACATCCGCGCCCTGGCGCTCGAGCTCGGCGAGCGCGGCCGGCCCGCTCGCGACCAGCACGACGTCGTAGCCGGCCCCGCCCAGCACCGCGGCGAGCACCGAGCGCGCGCTGCCGAGATGGTCGACCAGGAGAACCCGTGCGCGTCGGCCCGAGGCCTTCCGCAGCGCGGCGCGCGGCGGCGCCGAGCCGCGGAGCGGGCGCGCCTGGCCGGTCAGCTCTCGATCCATGGGTGCCCTCCCCTCGCCGGCGCCGGGCTCACGCCACGGCCGCGTCGCAGGCGACGTCTCGTGGTGCGCCGAGCAGGGCCGCCAGCGCGCCCCCCTGCGCCCGCTTGCGCTTGAGCTTCTCCAGGAGCGTGGTTCGGTTCACGCGCAGGAGGCGCGCCGCCTCCTTCTTGTTGCCGCCCGAGAGCCGGAGCGCCTGGGCGATGATGCGGTCCTCGATCGCCTCCATCTCGCGGTAGAAGTCGATACCCGCCGCGCCGAACTGCCAGGGCATCGCCGCCGACGCCTCGCCCGACGCCTGCGCGGCAACCACGTGCGGCGGGAGGTCGTGCACCTCGATCACGTGCTCGGGCCGTCCGAGGACGACCATCTGCTCGAGCAGGTTGCGCAGCTCGCGCACGTTGCCCGGCCACGAGTGGCGCGCGAGCACCTCGAGGGCGGCCGGGGCGACGTCGAAGCGCGGGAGGCCTTTTGCCGCGAGCTGGCCGAGCACGCCCCGCACGAGGAGCGGGATGTCTTCGCGTCTGCGCCGGAGCGGTGGCATCTCGATCGGCACCACGCACAGGCGGTAGAAGAGATCCTCGCGGAACTGCTTGGCCGCGACCGCCTCGTCCAGGGTGCGATTGGTCGCCGCGATGATGCGCACGTCGACCTGCTGCGTGCCCACGCTGCCGACCGGCTCGAAGCGCCCGTCCTCGAGCACGCGCAGCAGCTTCACCTGGAGCTTCGGGCTCATCTCGCCGATCTCGTCCAGGAAGATGGTGCCGTGGTCGGCGAGCTTGAAGCGCCCCAGGCGGCTCGCGACCGCGCCCGTGAAGGCGCCGCGCTCGTGCCCGAACATCTCGCTCTCGAGCAGCTCCTCCGGGATGGCGCCGCAGTGGACGGGCACGAAGCGGCCGGCGGCGCGCGTCGAGAGGCGGTGCAGCGCGGCGGCGACCAGCTCCTTGCCGGTGCCGCTGTCGCCCGTGATCAGCACGGTGGCGTCCGTCGGCGCCACCCGGCGGATCACCTCGAAGATCGCCTCCATGGTGGGGTGGCGGCCGATGATGCCCTCGAACCCGAGCGGCTCGTCCTCCACCTGTTCCGGCTCGAACTGGACGTCGTCCATCGTCCCCCCCGCTGCGCGGCCGTGGCCGTGCACCGGGGAGAGGAAGCAAGCGCCACGCCTGATGCGGGGTCGGCACCGATCGGGGTCAGGAATTTGCCCTCAAGCTTGCGGGAAGTCTGACGTTCCGAGGGCGGGAGGCGCGGCGGCACCGCCTCGCCCGGGCGCGCGGAAGAGACCCCGCGCGGACAAAGCTGTACGTCGGCAGCTATTTTTGTAACCTGGGCGCCGCGGGCGTGCGGGCCGCTCCTTCCTCCTCCTGGATCGCGCGGTAGACCTCTTCGCGATAGATGCGCACCTCGGCCGGCGCTTCCACGCCGAGCCGAACCTGGTTGCCACGCACCTCGAGGACGCGCACCGTGACGCTATCCCCGACCCGAATCACCTCGCCCAACTTCCGTGTCAGGACCAGCATCCTCGCCCCCCCCATGGGTTGTCGGCCGGAGGCGCGCCCCGCTTTAGCGGAGGGTTAGTCCAGGCTGAGGGCGGCGAGGCGTGCGTTCTGCCGCTCGAGCCCGCGCGCCACGAGGAGCGCCCGCCGGAGCGCGCCGAGCCCGGCGCCGAGCCCCGCGCGGCGCTCGGGCGAGAGGCGCGGCAGGACCGCGATCACGTACGGCGCCCCGGCACCGCTGCCCGCCGCCGCCTCGCGGACGAGCTCGCGCCGGCGGGCGGCCAGGCGTGTGAGCTCGCGCTCGAGCCCCTGGCACTCGGCCAGCGAGAAGAAGATGGCCGCGGGGCGGAGCGTGATGAGCGCCTCCCGCTCCGCGCCGAGTACCCGGACGAGCGCCTCGCACGCCCGCGTCTCCTCCTCGAGCACGCCGAGGAGTGCGTCGATCTGGTCCACCCGTCGGCCCTCGCCTAGGCGAGCAGCTCCCCGAGCAGCTCGCGCAGGAACTCTCGCGCGACGTCCTGGATGTCGGCGCTGTAGTCGCCCTTCGCCATCGCGGCGCGGAGCCCGGTCACCTTCTCCTCCCGGAGCACGTCGAGGGGGCCCAGCTCGCCCTTGAGGGCGACCAGCAGGCGGCCCATGTCCGAGACGCTGACGCGGTCCGCGGCGCGCCTGGGGGCCACGGACCCGCGGCCGGTCGGTCCGCCAAATCGCGGATGGAGCAGCACTTTCGGCTCATTGACCTTCATCGCTCGAGCCCCGGACGGCCTGCCGGCTCCCCACCGGAATATCGGCACGGCCGTTCGGGATCTTGAGCCCGTCGTTGCCCAGCCTCGGCACCGCGCCCGGGACGCTGCGCTCGAGGTCGCGCAGGAGCCTCGCCTCGGCGGGGTCCGGCCGCTCGTGGCTCGGCGCGGGCGGCGGGCGGCGGGTGGCCTCGAGCCGTCCCGTCTCCGCGACCAGCGCGCTGGCGTCCGAGACCAGCTGAGCGAGGTCCTCGCGCAGGCGCTCGAGCGCCACGCGCTCGGCCCCGAGCGCCGCGTCGCGCTCGCGCGCGCTCCGCCTGAGGAGCCAGCCGATCCCGGCCACCGCCCCGCAGTCGAGGACGGCCGAGGCGACGAACAGCGTGTCCATGGCCCCTCCCTAGGCGATGGTCGGGCTCGGCATCAGCGCTTGTCCTGCTCGCGCGGGTCGCCGAAGTGATCGCTGAGCGGCGCCTTCAGGCGCAGCATCGCCTGCGAGTGGAGCTGCGAGACGCGCGACTCGGTCAACCCGAGCACGGCGCCCACCTCCTTCATGGTGAGCTCCTCGTGGTAGTAGAGGGTGATCACCACCTTCTCGCGCTCCGGGAGACGCGCGATCGCCTCCGCGACCAGATCGACGCGCTCCTGGGTGAGCAGCGCTCCGAGCGGGTCCTCCTCGTCCTCCTCCAGGCGGCGTTCGAGGTGCAGGCGTTCCTCGCCGCGTCCGAAGCCCAGGTCCTCGAGGCTGAAGAGGCTCATCTCGCCGATGCGCGCGAGCAGCTCCTGATAGCTCTCGAGCGAGAGGCCGAGCTCGCGCGCGATCTCCTCCTCGCTCGGCGGCCGCCCGAGCATGCCCTCGAGGGTGCGCGCCGTCTTGTCGATCAGGCTCGCCTTCTGCCGCACGCTGCGCGGCACCCAGTCGAGCGAGCGCAGGTGGTCCAGGATCGCGCCGCGGATGCGGAACTGCGCGTAGGTGGAGAAGGACGCCTCCTTCCTGGGATCGTACTTGCCGATGGCGTCGAGGAGCCCGACGATGCCCCACGACACCAGGTCGTCGAGCTCGATGTGCGGCGGCTTGCGCGCCGCCAGGCGCTGCACCACCCGCCGCACGAGCGGCAGGTGCCGGCGCAGCACCTCGTCCCGGCTGCCGGCGAGCGGCCCGTAGGCCGCCGCCCGCGGCCGCGCGCGCCCGCGCGCGCGGGCGCGCGCGGCGGGGCCGTGTCCCGTCCCGATCATGATCGCCTCCCCTCAGCCAGGAGCCGCCGGAAGAAGAACTGCACGCCGCCGGTCGGCGTCGACGGCGGGCGCGCCGCGAGGCGCTCGGCGAGCTGCACGAGCGCGCGGCTCGCCGGGGCGCCGGGCGCGGCGAGCAGCACGGGGAGCTGCTCGCGCACCGCGCGCGGCACGGCATCGTCATAGGGCACGTAGCCCTGGTACTCGACGCGCACGCGCAGGAAGCGCTCGGCCACGCGCGCCAGGCGCGCGAAGGCGGCCTCGGCGTCGACCGCGCCCGCCGCCATGTTGATGGCGACCAGGAACTCGCGCCGCCCGTAGCGCGTCGCGAGCACCTTCATGAGCGCGTAGGCGTCGGTCAGCGCGGTCGGCTCGGGGGTGATGACGAGGAGCACGTCGGCCGCGGCGGCGGTGAAGTGGAGCACGTTCTGGGAGATGCCCGCCGCGGCGTCCACCAGGAGCACGTCGAGCGCCTCGTCGAGCGCGTCGACCTCGTCGAGGAGGCGCAGGCGCTCGGCGGGCCCGAGGGCGGTCAGCTCCTCGCAGCCGCTCGCCGCCGGGATGACGCGCACGCCCGCCGGGCCGTCGACGATCACTTCGGCCAGGCGGCGCTCGCCGCGCAGCACGTCGAGGAGCGAGAGCCGCGGCACAAGCCCGAAGACCACGTCCAGGTTCGCGAGCCCGAGATCCGCGTCGAGCACGCACACCCGCTCCCCCTGCCGCGCCAGCGCGACGGCCAGGTTGGCCGTCACGTTGGTCTTCCCCACGCCGCCCTTCCCGCTCGCCACCGCGATCACGCGGAGCCGCGCCTCCGCCGCTCGGGCGGCGGCCGGCGCGCGGGTATCCATTGCGGTCTCGGTCATGCCTGGTCTTCCTCCCTCAAGGTGGCCAAGAGGCAGCGCGCGAGCCGGTCCGGCGTCGCCGGCTCGAGGTCGTCCGGGATGCGTCGGCCGGCTGCCACGTGCGACACCGGCACGCCGCGCTGCCAGAGGAGCCCGAGCATCGGACCGCCGGGCCCGAGGTCGAGCTTGGTGAGCACGCAGGCCTCGGGCTCGAGCGGCGCGAATGCCCGCCAGGTCCGCGCCGCGGCCGAGCTCCCGGTGGCGCCGCTCGCGACCAGCGTGCGCGCCGCCGCGGCCGCCGCCTCCACGAGCGCGGCCAGCTCGGCCAGCTGGGGACCCTGCCCCGGGCCCGCGCCCGCCGTGTCGACGAGGACCACGTCGGCCTCGGCGACACGCGCCAGCGCCTGCACGAGCTCGCGCGCGCCGACGGCCGCGTGCACCGGCGCGCCGAGGGCGCGCCCGTAGGTCTCCAGCTCCGCAGTGGCGCCCACGCGGTAGGTGTCGGTGCCGACCAGCGCCACCCGCCGGCCCGCGCGGCGCTCCTGCGCGGCGAGCTTGGCGATCGTGGTCGTCTTGCCGTCGCCGGGCGGGCCCATGAAGAGGCGCACGCGCTTCGCTCCCCCGGGCGAGCGCTCGCCGAGCGCTCCCGCGAGCGCCGCGTCGAGCGGCGCGCCGCCCGCGAGCCGCGCCTGCGTCGCCTGCACGAGCGCGGCCGCGATCGCGCCGTCCACGCCCTGCGCCACCAGCGCGCGCCGGAGCGGCAGGAGCTCGCGTCCGAGCCCCGGCCGCTCGTGCCGCCAGTGCTCCTCGACCAGCTCGCGCACGACGCCGAGCAGCTGCCGCACCTCGCCCACCAGCTCGCCCGACGCCGGGCCGGCCGGCTCCGGCATCTGGTCGACGGCCGCCGTCACCGTCACCTCGCCCGGCGCGCTCGCCGTCTCGAGGATGACGGCCTCCGGCCCGAGCGCGGCTTTCACCCGCGCGAGGGCCTGCTGCATGGTGGCGGCGGTGTAGCGGTTGATTTTCATTCGACTGTCACCACGCCGAGGGAGCGGATGCGGACGTCGGGGTGATCTCGCCGGGCGCGATCACGACGAGCGACGGCAGCGAGCGCTCGCGAGGACGACGGTCATCCGAGCCCCGCGATGCGCTCCGAGGGGCTCGCGACGTCGGTCAGGCGGACGCCGAACTTGTCGTTCACCATCACCGCCTCGCCGCGCGCGATCGGCTTCCCGTTGATGAGTACGTCGAGCGTCTCGCCGGCGAGCTTCTGGAGCTCGACCACCGAGCCGGGCCCGAGCTGGAGCAGCTCGCGGATGGCGAGCCGCGTGCGCCCGATCTCGACCGTCACCTCGAGCGGGATGTCGAGCAGCAGCTCGAAGTTGCGGGGCGTCTCGCCCGCCTCGGTCTCCGTCGACTCCGCCATGGCTTCTCCTCCCCTAGATGCGCGCGGTGACGCGCACCGCGTTGCTGCCGCCCTGCACGCCCGGCGCGGCGAGGAAGCGCGGCCGCCCCTCGACGCGCACCAGGACCGGCCCCTCGCGCCCGGTGCGCAGCGGGAGCACCTCGCCCGCGCGGAGCCCGAGCACGTCACGCAGCCGCATGCGGTGCGTGCCGAGCTCGGCCGCGACCTCGAGCTCGACCGCCGCGAGCACGGCGCGCAGGCGGTCGCCGAAGCCGGCGCCCGGCGCCTCGCCCTCGCCGCTCACGCCCGCCTGGAGGCGATGGCGGAGCGGATCGAGCGCCGCGTTCGGCAGGCAGAGCCAGAGCCCGGGGGCGGCCTGCCCCGCGATCCCGACCGCCAGCTCGAGGAGCACGACCAGATCCTGCGGCCCCGCGATGGCGGCGAAGAGCGGGTTCGTCTCCGCGTCGAGCCCGCCGAACTCGATCGCCGCGAGCGGCCGGAAGGCCTCTTTCAGGTCGTGCAGCACGCGTGCGCCGAGGCGCTCGAGCACGCGCTGCTCGATCGCCGAGAGATCGCGCTCCGCGGCCGGCGTCGTCCGCCCGGGCGCGCCGCCGCAGAACACCTGGACGAGCGTCGAGACGAGCGCCGGCGTCGCCACCAGCAGGCCGTGCCCGCGGAGCGGCGGCATGCGGAAGACCCCGAGGCCGACCGGCTGCGGGAGGCGCGCCGTCACGCGCGCGAACTTGAGGAGCTCGAGGCCGCGCACGTCGAGGGCGGGCACCTGGCCGAGGAGCGCGCCGAGCGAGGTGCGCAGCCCGCGCACGAAGCGGTCCACCACCAGCTCGAGGCCCGGGAGCCGGCCGCGCAGGTTGCGCTCCTGGCTGGTGAGATCGAGCCGCTGCACGCCGCTCGCCGTCGCGCGGCCGCCGCCGGGGATGGCACCTTCGCGGACGCCGCGCAGGAGCGCATCGACCTCCTCCTCGGAGAGAATGCGGCTCACTGGACGATGAACTCCGTGAAGTAGACCGCCTTCACGAGATCCTTGTTGAGGGCGCGGTTCATGCGGTTGATGATCTCGTCGCGCAGGAGGGCCTTGCCCTCGGGCGTGCGGATCTCGGCGAAGAGCTTGCTGGTGAGGAGGGTGAGGAGCAGGTCGCGCATCTGCGGCACGCGCGCATTGAAGTCGTCGGGCACGCGCCGCCCGAAGAACTCGACCTGGAGGGTGGCCTTCAGGTAGCGCCGGCCATCCTCGTCGGCGAGGTTGGCGAGGAAGGGGTCGAGCGGGAGGAGCGCGCCGACAGCCGGCTCCTCCACCCCGGCCTCGGCCGCCGTGCGCTCGGGTAGGAACCCGAGCCACCACGCGGCCGCGGCCACGCTCGCCACCAGGGCGAGACCGCCGAAGGCGGCGAGCGCCCCACGTGACCCGTTGCGCCCCGGCTGCGTGCTCTCCTCGGCCATCCACCGCCCCGCCGGCGTGGGGAGCAACCGATGTGCCACCAGACGAGGCCCGCCCCGCCGTGGGCTACGCGGCGGGGCGGTCAAGACTTTGCCCCACGGCGGGCCGCGGGGCGGGATTCGTGACTGCCGCCCGCGGGCGGCCACCACGCACTATCTCATGATGTTGACCAGGTCGCCGAGCAGCGTGTTGCTCGCGGTGATGACGCGCGTGTTCGCCTGGAAGGTGCGCTTGACGACTCTGTCGTCATTTATCAACTTCACCAACGTCGCGAACGACGCGCAGGTGGCACGCACCACGGTCTACGAGTACTTCGAGACTCTGAAGGACACGCTCATCCTCCACGAGCTGCCCGCGTGGCGGAAGTCGAGGAAGCGGAAACCGCTCGGCGCATCGAAGTACTACTTCTTCGACGTCGGGGTGGTCGCCGCCCTGCAGGGGCGCGAGTTCCGGCCGGGCACCCCCGAGTTCGGGGAGGCCTTCGAGACGACCCTCTTCCACGAGCTGATGAGCTACCGCGACTACGTTTCGGGCGACCCGCTCGGCTACTGGCGGTCGACGTCCGGCTTCGAGGTCGACTTCGTGATCGGCGACCACACCGCGGTCGAGGCGAAGGCCAAGGAGAACGTCTCGCCCCAGGACCTGAGGTCACTCGTGGCCCTGGGGGAGGAAGGGAGGATGCGCTCGCTCGTCTGCGTCAGCCTCGAGCCACGGCGACGCCGGGCCGGCGAGATCACGATCCTTCCGTGGCGCGCCTTCCTGGACGCGCTGTGGGGTGGAGAGTTCGAGGCGTAGGAGTCATCCCCCCGCCAGCGCCCTCGTCACCGCCACCGCCCGCTCGCGGTTCATCTCCCCCAGGATCGCGCCGATCTGCTTCTCCTTCATGCAGCCGAAAATGCGCGCCGCGGTCGCGTCGTCCAGCCGGTCGATGATGGGCGCCGCCTCCTCCGGCCGCATGCTCTGGTAGATCTTCGTGACCGCCACGCCGCAGCCGGCGGTCTCGCCCGACGGCACAGCCCCGCCCCCGCCCTCGACCCGCCCCGCCGTCTCCGCCAGCGCCTGCTCGAGCGCCTTCACCGCCGCCTCGCGCGTCGCCAGCGCCTGCTCGCGGCGATCGAGCTCCTCGCCGCGCTGGCGCACGGCCTCGAGCAGCTCGCGGAAGCCGCGGCTCCTGGCGAAGAGGTCGGGCGCGACGGGGGCCTCGGCGACCGGCCGCTCGGCGCGCGCCACACTCGTCCACCACCAGGCGCCGAGGATGACCGCCTTCACGGCCAGGCCCGCGAGCACCCCCACCCGTACCCATCGCATGGCACCTACCTCCGTTCGCTCAGGCGCGGAACCAGCCGAAGTCCAGGTCGACACCCTGCACCGCTACTCCGTGGCGCGCCCGAGCGCGCGCTCCGAGCGCTCGAGCTGCGTCTCGACGCCGATGTCGACCTCGCCGAAGCGGCTCTCGATGACGCAGCCGCCGGCGGGCAGGCTCGGGTCCTCCACCAGCTCCAGGTCCTTCACGTCCTCGAGCGAGGCGCGCAGCGCGGCGAGCGAGCCGCGCAGGAACGCCATCAGGGGCGGCGGGACGCGGAGCACGATGCGCTCGCGGTCGACGGCGCGCTTGACGGCCGCGCGGATCATGCCGAGCCAGATCTCGGGCCGCTCCGCCAGCTCCTGCTGCACGACCTTGCGTACGATGCCGAGCGCCAGCTCGAGGAGCTCGCGCTCGTAGCGCTCCTTCAAGCGCGTGCGGAAGCCCGCCAGCTCGCGCAGCGAGCCGGCGAACGACGTGCCGACCGTCTCGAGCTCGGCGCGCGCCTCCGCCCGCCCGCGCTCGACCCCGGCCTGGAAGGCCCGCTCGATCTCCTCGGCCGAGGGACCGGGCGGCGATGCGGCGGCGGCCTCGGGGATCGCTGCCGCCGGGGGCGGCGGGCCGAAGGGCCCGAAGACCTTCGGCACGGCCTCGGCGAGCGGCGCGAAGCTAGACGACGACATCGCTCTCGCGCGCGCCGAGCGTGATCCGCTGCTCGGCATCGAGGCGGCGCGCCGCCGCCACGATGCGGGCCTGCGCCTGCTCGACGTCCTTCAGGCGGACCGGCCCCATCAAGCCCATGTCCTCCTGCAGGATCTCCGCCGTGCGCTGCGCGAGGTTGCCGAACAGCTTCTCGCGCATGGCAGGGCTCGCGGTCTTGAGCGCCAGCATGAGGTCGTCGCGCGCGATCTCCTTGAGCAGCACCTGCATGCCGCGGTCGTCGAGGCGGAGCAGGTCCTCGAAGGTGAGCATCAGCCCGCGGATGGCCTCGGCCACCTCGGGCGCGTGCGCCTCCAGGTGCGCGAAGATGCGCGCCTCGACCGTCTCGTCGGCGACGTTCAGGATGTCCGCGATCAGCTTGGCGCCGAGGAAGCCGGTGCGCGGTGCTGCCCGCCCGAGGCCCTGGACCTGCCCGGCGAGCACGTCGCCCACGTCGGCGAGGAGATCCTCGGGGACGCTCTGCAGATCGGCGATACGCTCGGCGATCTCGGGCTGGAGGTCCTCGGGGAGCGCGGCCAGGACCTCGGCGGCCTTGCGCGCGCGGAGGTTCGCGAGCACGAGCGCGATCACCTGCGGGTGCTCGCGGCCGAGCACCTGGGCGAGCGCGGCGGGCGCCACCGGGTCGAGGCTCGCGGCCAGGAACTCGCCCCCGCCCTGGCCCGCCCTCCCCGCCGGACGCTCCTCGCGCGCGCCCGTGAGCGCCGCCGCGATCATCTGGCGCGCGAACCGCTCGCCGTCGATCAGGAGCCCCTCGCGCTCGGTGAGGCGCCGCCACGCCTCCTCGTGCACCACCGCCGCCTGCGCGCGCGGAATCGAGCGCAGGCGCGCGATCGCGGCGGAGACCTGGCGCACCTCCGGCTCGGAGAGGTGGCGGAAGACGGCGGCCGCGGCCTCGGGGCCGAGCGTGGTGAGCAGGATCGCGGCCTTCTCGACCCCGGCCGGCGGGGCGACGGGCCCGGCCACGCCTCAGCCCTCGACCGCCGG
>Ga0209156_10002323_pt1 | contig 14932 bp, 16 predicted proteins | sample GraSoiAngelo_124_FD_185881 | JGI IMG/M metagenome (GOLD analysis project Ga0209156, IMG submission 185881) | Grasslands soil microbial communities from the Angelo Coastal Reserve, California, USA - 14_0927_05_20cm (SPAdes) (version 2) | ecosystem: Environmental > Terrestrial > Soil > Grasslands...
AGCACCTGCCACCAAAAAATGCTTCCCATCAATAGAAGCGACGTCGTTTGAATCGCCAAGACAGTTGCCGACGTCGCCGCCGCGTTACAAAGTGTGGGCGCGTGCCACAGCCACATCGCACCAACTCCGGCAATCCATCCGAACAGTGGATGACTAAGATAGGTGAAGGGAGAACGAAGCGAGAACGATCTTGGTAGGCTTAGCAAGAAAAGCGCCGGAATGATGAGCACGAGCAGGATATGCTGAACCATATGCGCGCTGAAGAGGTAACCATTAGCCAGCGCGCTAAACGGTGAGATGAAAGCCAAAAGGAATAGAACGAGCGCAGCAGCGAAATAGACGGGCCTGCCTCGTTGCCAGAAGGCGAGAACGTAGCCGCCAAAAGCAAGTGCGCTAAGAAGTAGAAGAATAGAATTCCACGTCCAGGCGGTAGTGAAGAATTGGTAGGTAGTCATCGAAGAAGTGGAAGGATGTAAACGGTGAGTAGAACAAAGACCCAGACAACATCGACAAAGTGCCAGTAGTAACCGACTGACTTAAAGGCCGCCTCGCGGCGGCCAGAAGCGAAATCGCCCTCCCACGCCAGCCAGAGAAAAATCAAAAGCGCGATCAAACCAAGAAGCACATGCAAACCGTGAAACCCAGTCAGGGTGAAGAACGTGGTCGAGAAGAGATTGGTGCTGAGATCGACCCCGGTCTGAAACAGTTTCCAATACTCCGTTCCCTGACCAACAAGGAAAATACCGCCGAGCAGGATCGTCAGCGCGAGCCAGCCGAGCATCGTGGCGCGTCGCTGTCGTCGCAGCCCGATCTCAGCCCGCCAAAAAGTGAAACTGCTCGCGAAAAGACAAACGCTGAACACCAGCGTCCGCGGAACATCCAGTTCTTTCGGTCCAGGACCGGCTTGTGGCCGAGCGTAGAAATACAAATAGGCAAGGATAAGCGCCGCGAAGAATCCTGCTTCGGAAAGAATGAAGCTTAGGATCCCCACCTTGTTATGATCGGGAAGGGTTATCGCAGCGCTATTCTCGCCTACGATCGGGTCAGGCCGGTCAGGATTAGCCAGGTCCCACAATGGTCGGCGACTGCGGATCGGGGGCAGCGCGACAAAATTTTCATGCAGTGGCGGTGACGTTGTCGCCCATTCGAGAGTCCATGCGTCCCAGGGGTTATCGCCTGCGACTTTGCCTCGGAAAAATGAAGTAGCTAAATTCCAAACCAGAATAAGCGCAGCTGCGCTCATGAAGAAGACCCCGGTGGTCGAGAGCAGGTTCATCCAACCCCAGTGTGGGAGATCGGAGTAGGTATAAACACGCCGCGGCATACCTAACAACCCCAGGAAGTGCTGAATAACGAAGGTCATGTTGAAACCGATGACCATGAGCCAGAACGTCCATTTGCCGAGCCGCTCTGAAAGCATGCGGCCGCTCATTTTTGGAAACCAATATTGCAAGCCACCGATGACGGCGAAGACGATCGCGCCTACCGCCACAAAGTGAAAATGTGCGACGAGAAAGTAGCTATTCTTAGTCTGCCAATCGAGTGCCACGCTGGCATGACTGATTCCGGTGAGGCCCGCGACAAGGAATTGAATGAGAAACGCAATGCAACATAACATCGGCACACCGAAACGGATCCGACCGCCGAGCATTGTTGCGGTCCAATTGAGCACCTTCACGCCGGTTGGAATTGCAATGAGCATCGAGGAAATGGCGAAAAACACATCGAGTGGCCGACCCATTCCCACCGTGAACATGTGGTGTCCCCAGACACCCAGGCTTAGGACCGCGATGGCAACACTCGAAGCGGCGACAAATTCGTAACCGAAAATTGGTTTGCGCGAGAAAACCGGAATGATTTCGGAGACGATGGCGAAGGCGGGGAGGGCCATGATGTAGACTTCCGGATGGCCAAATGCCCAAAAAATGTGCTGCCACAGAACGGGCGAACCTCCGCCAATGGGTAGAAAGAAATGACCCTGTAGCTGACGATCGATCAGGATCATCGCCAGGTTGGCGTTTAAGACTGGAAGAGCGAAAATAATAATGAACGCGTTAACGAAATTGATCCAGGTAAAGAGCGGAAGGCGACGCATCGTCATTCCTGGACCTCGCAGAGAAATAACTGTCGCGATGGTGTTGATTGCAAAACTAATTGAACCAATGCCCAGGACGAAGAGAGCTACTGCCCAATAATCAACCCCGGGAGATGAGGAATAGGGCGTCTCACTCAAAGGTGCGTAGGAGAACCAGCCGACCGCGGGAGCGCCGCCAGCGAGCACGCTAAAGTGCAAAAGAATTCCACCAAACGGCACACACCAGAATCCAAAGGCGTTGAGACGCGGGAAAGCCATATCGCGCGCGCCGATTTGCAATGGCAGGACGTAATTTGCGAGACCGAACACTACCGGCATGACGACGAGAAAGATCATTGTCGTGCCGTGCATGGTAAAGAGTTGATTGAACGTGTCGGGCTGGAGAAAGTGGTTGTTAGGCACGATGAGTTGGAGGCGGATGAACAGCGCTTCGGTGCCGCCGATTACAAAGAAGACCAAAGCGGTCAGCATGTAGAGAACAGCGATGCGCTTGTGATCAACGGTAGAGAGCCACGCGAGGCGATAGTGTGCGCGCTTGGCCGGATCGAGGACTGCGTCCCGGAATTCCGCGATTGTGGTGGTGCCGTTCATCGTAGCGTGGAGAGATATTCGCTGAGTTGGTTTAGCTGCTCGTCGGTGAAGTTAAAGTCTGGCATGAGCGCGCCTGGTTTGATCGCCTGCGGATTCTTGATCCATCGGTGCATGTTCGCCGGCGTATTCTCCAGAATACCGGCGCCAAGTTGTTTGCGGCTGCCAACGTGTGTCAGATCCGGCGCGACTCGTAAATCCGCTCCAGCTACTCCACGGATAGCATGACAGTTGATGCAGGTGGATGTTTGAAACAGCGCCAATCCTTTTGCGGTGGTATCACTTGCTGCCGCTTGGCCTGGTTGTAATTGAGCGCGTTGCCATTCTTCGAACTTCGTAGGTTCGTCCGCGACAACGACAATTCGCATCCAGGCGTGTTGTGTCCCGCAAAATTCCGAGCACTGGCCGATGTAGGTGCCCGGTTTGTCGGCTTGCAACCAGATGTGGTTAGGTTGGCCTGGCACGTTGCTCATTTTGCGGGTCAACTTCGGCACCCAGAACTCGTGCAACACATCCTTTGACTCAAGGCGCACGGACAACGGTTTGCCGGTCGGAATGTGGATTTCATTGGCTGTGATAACTCCGGAGCCCGGATAATCCACCTGCCACCAGAATTGATGTCCAGTGACTACCAAATCGGGCGAAGGCGCCGGCGGCGGATCGGCACGATTCATCGCGCTAAGTGTCATGAGTAAAAGCAAAATTACGATCAGGAACGGAATGATCGTCCACGCGATTTCCACCTTCCTGTTACCCGGGATTTGCTTCGGGTCGGGCTCACCCGCACGCCCGCGAAAGCGCAGAATCGCATAGATGATTGCGCCGGTTACGATGACGAAAATCAGAGCGAAAATGATCGTCGAAGGGATCGCCAAATCGTAAATCGCGCGCGCCTGGGGCGACTGCGGATCGAGGGCACTGGACGTGTTCATCGCCAAAAAGCTTACATTTTCCTACCTCATCTCGTAAAAACCATGCCGCTTTGCGCGCTCGCGGATTTGACGAATCAAAAGCGATTTGCAAAACAAGCCCGTAAGCAATGCTATGGCCTTTGTTCTTCGTTCAGGTAACCAATTTCACTGTTATCGTTTTCGCCTGCGGTTTGTAAAGGCGCAAAACAAGAAGCGGACCCTCCCAACACCTCATGGCAGCAGCAAAACATCACTGAGAATCTGTTTCCCGCCCTCAGCCTGCATCGCGGCCCTTTGCCATTTCTAGAAGGGAATCGAGATTTTTTACGATTTCGCACTCACGCCCGCGATCAGACTCCGAGCTATCACCACATCTGGAACCCCTAGCTGCTGATGTATCCAAAAACAAAGACGGAGCGGATGCATTCCTCGCCCGTCTTACGGTCGCGTTTTGAGCCGCGATTAGTTTAGAAGGAATCGTCGAAGTTTGAAGGATTCTGAAATTACTACCCTGATCGAGCGTCGTTCTCACGCACGAATCTGCCGATCGCGGCCACGATTCTTCCATCGACGTCTTCCTGCGTTTCGCCAGCGGCTTGCAGCCCACGTTTCGTTAGCCGCAAAGAATGATCTCCATCCTTGACGAGATGAAGGAAGTTAGATGCCTTCATTTGCGATCGGACTTCTTCAAGAAGGTCGAGCGGACAAAGAGAATCGCGAGTTCCCTGGACAAAGAGAATCGGTGTTTCTAGTTCGCGGAGAACCTTATCGCGCAATTTTGTCCGATCACCGCCACCGCATAGCGGATAACCGAGACAAACGAGACCAGCGATTTTTTCTTCGAGCGCTACATGGCAGCCGATGCGGCCGCCCATGCTTTTGCCGATCAGAAATACTGGCCCGGACGATTTCGCGCATGCCTCGGCTAACGCGGATCGATGCGCGGCGATAAGTTGTGGAAGCGGATCGGGCCGCCTTCGCCCCTCCCGCATGTAGTCGTAATCGAAGAGGATGACCTTCCCGATACCTTCCAGACTTTGTTTCCATTTTTGCATCCAGGGATGAGTTGATGGTGCGCCTGCCCCTGGAGCGAAAAGGAAGAAGGGGTTCATAAACGGAAGTCAGGCATCTTGCGTGAATATGTGTCTAGCTCCCCCGCTCCCTGCTTTATGGCTTCAGCCAACCGGTCAAGAAAGGGTATTTGCGCTTCCTTCAATTTGCGCCTCGCCTCTTCCAGGGAGAAGAAGCAGGCCTTATCGACTTCTGGAAACGATTCCATCTTTCCTGAGCGTGGCGGCCACTCCATTTCGAAATTGTTGGAGCAAACCTGGAATTCGTCCGGCAAATTTCCCTCGAAGGCCCAGGCGTAAACCGTTTTGCCGCCTTTTTGCTTGACCCATCCTAGATCGATCCAATCGCCGTTTGCAGGAATTCCTACTTCTTCTTCGAACTCCGTTCGTGCCCGGCCCAGCAAATCTTCGCCTTCTTCTATTTCACCTTTGGGTACCGTCCAAACGTCATCATCCTTGTTCCGAAAAAAAGGCCCGCCCGGATGAACGAGCAGCACCTCCAGCACGTCGCTTACTCGTCGGAACATTAACAGACCGGCGCTTGTTCTGGATCGAGGCATTTTCTAATTTAACCGTGGAGCACGCGGATGACACGGATTGATTCCAAAACGGATTTCATTGGTGGGGCAGGCGCGTCGCCCGCCGTTTATTTGGATCGGCAACCGGCGCGGTTGCCCCTACAACGATCTGCGTTTATTTCTCAGCGGGCAAATAGGTAGATGGCGACAAGAGTAAGCAGGAAATAGGGAACAAGAATCGCCGCTCCGGCATAGTCCTTTGCCATTCGCTGACCGAAAAAGAGGCCCAGGATGGAAAGCGCGGAGATGATTGCTCCACAGAAGGAAACGGTTGGGTCGTGCGTGACAACAATTAGAACGCACCCAATTGCACTGAGGATACCACCTGACACTTCCAGAATTGTGATCAGTGTCACCAGCAGCGGCACCATTCCGGAAAGCGGGCTTTTGGCAAAATGACCCTGCAAAAATTCAAGGTTACCGCGACGATCCACGACTTTATCAATCCCCGATTGCAAAAAGAGAATCGCAAGAAAAGCTGAGACCAGGATCTGAAGCAACCAGGTCGAGTCTTCCACCAGGTGGAGACATAACATGAGGCAATACTTGGATAACATACAGCGAGGAGTCAATCCTCGCCTGGCGAGGGCGACCGTCGCCAAAGTGGGTAGATCAGCGCCCCGGCGGCGAGAATACCAACGCCGATGCCCGCGTTGCGCGGAAACTGAGCGACGGTGCTTATTGAAATGGCCCAGCAGGCCAGCACGAACACGCCAGTTGTTACCGGATGCCACGGAACCCGAAGCCGTTCCTCGTCCGACGTTTCTTTCTCAAGACGTCCTCGAAAGATTAATAAGGACGCACCCGTCAGGCCAAAAAAAAGCACGTCGATCGACACCACGTAATTGAGAATCTGGTCATATTTTCCAGTCAGTGCGATCGCCGCCGCGCAAACGCCTTGAAGGACGATTGCTACCGTTGGCACACGTGTTCTCGGATCAAGGTGGCCGACGACCTTGAAGAAGACGCCATCTCGCGCCATCGCGTAATAGACGCGCGGGGCGGTCAGAATGCTCTGGCTAAGGAATCCGAGAGTTGAGATCGCGATCCCAGCCGCGATCACCTCAGCGCCACGTTCGCCGAAAGCATAACGCATCACTTCAGAAGCGGGAACATTTGTACGCGCGAGATTCGCTACCCCCAATACGCGCACGCACGAATAGCTAACGAGAACATAGCAAAAAATCACCCCAATCACCCCGATCAGTAATCCGCGTGGCAGGTCTCGTCGCGGATCCCGCATTTCGCCACTGACAAAACTTGCTGTCTGCCAGCCGCCATAGGCGAAAAGAACGGGCGTCATGGCTCGCGCCAGTCCTGCGAAACCGCCGGAATCGATTGGCAACTCAACTCCTGCGGGATTACTTTTGATCGGCCCGAAACATCCGACTCCGATCAGCAGCGCGATCGCCATCAGTTTAATTAACATCAACGCGCTTTGCACATTGCTTCCAGCACGGACGCCCAGACAGTTAATCGCCGTCAGAATCGCGAGCGCCAAAGTCGCGACAACTTGTTCGGAAATCGAAAGACCGAATAGTTCGCAGAAGTAGCGACCAAAGATGATGGCTGCACCTGCCATTCCGCCCGTCTGGACGACGAGAAGAAGAGTCCAACCGTATAAGAAAGCAACGATCGGGTGATAGGCATCGCGCAAGTAAGCGTATTGGCCACCTACGCGAGGTCGCAGCGCGGCGAGCTCGGCATAAACAAATGCGCCAATCAACGCTATCATTCCGCCGATCAACCAGGCGCCGAGGACGAGGAGTGGTGTATGAACATTCCGGGCGACGACCGCTGGGTTCACAAAGATTCCAGCGCCGATAATTCCCCCCATTACGATCATGGTGGCGTCGAACGGACCAAGCCGGCGCGCCAGTGGCACTTTGTCGGCGTCGGAATTGTCCATATCGGTGGATTCTGGTCGGTCTGGTTATTCGCTAACGTACGAACTAAATCCCGCGCGGCAGCCGTGATCCTACTTAACTCTGGTCAAGACAAGTTTTGAACCGTTAGGTTCTGTTAAAGTCATTTTGTCGCCGACGAGTTCCACCTTATAAACAGAAGTAGCGATCGACGTCTCAATCTTAATCCGGTTGTTGTCTCCGAAGCTGTAGCGGCCGCGATTCGTGCCCATCAGGACCGACCCATCGCTGGAGAATTCCCAAGCCATTGCATTTGGGTCCGTGGAAGTACGCCAGGTGCCCACAATGTTGCGAGCATTGCCTCCACAAGCGGTGATGAAGCAAAAAGATAATCCCAGAACGGCAAGTTTTCGTGCACTAAAACTGATTCGAAAAAATAATCCCACGCCGTCGATTCTGGGCGGTAGGAGTATGAATCGCAAGTCGCTTAAGCTCTCGTGTTTCATACAAAAAAATGTCGACGCGCTATAGAGGGCGAGCGCGTTGCAAGTCAGAACGGTGCTTCCCTAGAGGATGACTCACGGCGCTCACCTCAATCCTCTCCCATGACCCACTCCTGTGCATTCACTGCCGCTTGCGCCTGCTCTCTCCCAGTGGAAGAGACGGGAAGAGGAGGAGACAGGTTGCGGGTCTTGGGAATCAGGGCGGAAGATCGTACGCGAAGCGCCAGGTGAGGGATAAAGCGGAAGATGCGTGGCACCCCGCTTGAGTGTGCCCATTGCTTCGTCCACCTTCCCGCCATGCTATCGCCGACTTCGGTCAAAGATGCACTGAATCGAACTGCGCCACTCGCACCGATAATGGTGCAAGGCTGGGTGCGAACGCGTCGTGACTCCAAGGATTTTTCTTTTATCGAACTCAACGATGGCTCCAGCTTGCGGAATCTGCAGATCATTGCCAGCAACAGTCTGTCGAACTATGCCGCAGTGCAGCGACTGATAACGGGCGCTTCCGTATCGGTGCGAGGAGAGTTGGTCGCCTCGCAAGGCAGGGGACAAAACTGGGAAGTAGTCGCGGATGAAGTAACCATTGTTGGCGCGTCGGATGATAGCTATCCCTTGCAGAAGAAAGGACATACTCCGGAGTTCCTGCGCGAAATCGCGCATCTGCGTCCGCGTTCAAATCTTTTTAGTTGCGTCTTTCGCGTTCGCAGCCGGCTGGCCTTTGCCATTCATCAATTTTTCCAGGAACGTGGGTTCTACTACATTCATACGCCGATCATCACCGGCAGCGACTGCGAAGGAGCGGGCGAATTGTTTCGCGTCACCGCAATTGATTGCAAGAACCCACCGCGACAGGCTAGCGGTGATATTGATTACGCAAAAGATTTCTTCGGCCGTTCTACTTATCTGACAGTGAGCGGACAACTCGAAGCCGAAGCGTTCGCCTCTGCATTATCGAAAGTTTATACTTTTGGCCCGACCTTCCGTGCCGAAAACTCAAATACCTCACGCCACGCTAACGAGTTTTGGATGATCGAACCGGAGATGGCCTTTACCGATTTGAACGGCAACATGGATTTGGCGGAGGAAATTGTGAAGTACCTCATCCGGGATGTTCGCGAGAAATGTCCGGAGGAGCTGGGACTCTTCGCGAAATTTGTCGACAAGGAACTGCTCGATCGACTGGATTTCGTATTGGAACGGTCTTTCCAGAGAACCACCTACACTGAGGCAATCGAGCTATTAAAGAAGAGCGGCGAAAAGTTCGAATTCCCAGTCGAATGCGGGTTGAACCTGCAGTCGGAGCACGAACGCTGGCTGACGGAGAAGCACTTCAAATGTCCGGTCACAGTCTTCAATTACCCGAAGGAGATAAAGCCGTTCTACATGCGCTTAAACGACGACGACAAAACCGTCACGGCAATGGACCTCTTGGTTCCGGGGATTGGCGAGATCGTTGGGGGGAGTCAGCGTGAAGAACGCCTCGAGGTTTTGGAAGCAAACATGCGTCGGCACAAAATGGATCCGGCCGATTACAAATGGTACCTTGATCTCCGCCGTTATGGCACCGTGCCTCATTCCGGCTTCGGTCTCGGCTTCGAACGAATGCTTATGTTCGTGACTGGCGTCGCAAACATTCGCGACGTCATTCCCTTTGCGCGGACGCCAGGCAGTGCCGAATTCTGATGTCGACCGCTGATGACGCAGATAACACTAATTTGATCGTAGGGCTATTCTGGTTGCTGCTGCTTTCAGACGGTGGAAATCCGCTCGCAACCTGTAGCGAGGCACGTTAACTACACGCCAATGGGAAAAAAAATCGGACTGCTTTTTGCAGGACAAGGCGCGCAAACGGTCGGAATGGGAAAGGATCTGGCGGACGAATTTCCTGTCCCGGCGGAAATGTTTGCTTCGGCCGACGCGATTCTTGGCCGCAAGTTAACCGACGTTACCTGGAACGGGCCAATCGAGGAACTGACCAAGACCTCGAATTGTCAGCCGGCGCTTTTTGTTCACGGACTCGCCTGCCTTGCGCTGTTGCGCGAACTGGCAGGAAATTTTACGATTGAAGCGGCAGCTGGTTTGTCTCTTGGAGAAATGAGCGCGCACGCCGCGGCTGGAACATTTGATTTCGAGAATGGATTGAAACTGGTGCAGCGACGCGGCGAATTGATGGATGAAGCTTGCGCGGCGACCGACGGCGCGATGGCGGCCATGATCGGCGCCGACGAAAATTCAGCGCGTGCTTTGGCTGCAGATGCGGATGTCGATGTCGCGAACATTAATTCGCCTGGGCAAATTGTACTCTCGGGTGAGCGCGCCAAGGTCGAGATGGCAGTTGCTTTGGCCAAAGAACACGGCATCCGCCGGGCGACGATGTTGAACGTGGCGGGCGCATACCATTCGCGTTTGATGGAAAGCGCTTATGAAAAACTGAGCGAAGCGTTGCTTGAAATTGAGATGCAGCCACCCTCATTCGCTGTCTTTAGCAATGTGACCGGGGAAGCAGTGAGCTCATTGCCGGAAATTCGTCGAACTCTGCAAGATCAGGTCACCGGCACGGTGCGCTGGGTCGATTGCATGGAAGGCATGATTGGGCGCGGTTGCGATTTTTTTATTGAACTGGGACCCGGTGGCGTGCTCGCGGGATTGTTGAAGCGCACAAACACGGATGTAGAAGCGGTTTCAGTTAGTGATGTCGAGTCGGCACAGAATTGCGCAGAACAACTGCGCAGTCTTCAATCTTGATTGGGGAGCGCAGGCTGCTAGCCTGCATTCGTCGGCAGCTTGCCGACGAAATCGATTCTGGGTAGCGCACGCGTCTCGCGTGCTGGTTTCGGCGTCTCGCCGAAACAATCTTTTCCTGCAAAAGTCCGCGATCGCACGGACGCAATCGCCAACACGCGAGACGCGTGCGCTACCCGGAAAATTTATGCGCGACACGAAGCAGTTGCGTGACCGCGCCGCGTCGATAGCCTCGCGATATGTCGTTGCAAAAACGAATTGATGAAGATTTGAAGGACGCGATGCGGGCAAAAGATGCCGCGCGCCTGAGTGTTCTTCGGTTGCTCAAAGCCGCCCTCAAAAACGCGACGATCGAGAAAGTCGGCGCCGATGGCGAACTCAACGATGCCGATGCGATCGCGGTAATTCGCAAACAAGTAAAACAGCGACATGATTCGATCGAAAGTTTTGAAAAGGGCGGTCGCGCCGACCTGGCGGAAAAAGAAAAGGCGGAGATGGCGATGCTGAATCAGTACCTCCCGCAGGCGATGAGTGCGGCGGAGTTGCAAAAGATCGTTGCCGACACCATCCGCGAAGTCGGAGCAACATCACGCGCGCAAATGGGCGTAGTGATGAAAGCGTTGCAGCCGAAAATCGCGGGGCGAGCCGATGGAAAGACGCTGAGCGGGGAAGTGCAAAAGCAATTGCAATAAGAAAAACGCCCAACGCCTAACGCCCAATGTCTAATGCAAGCCTCTGAACTAAAGATTCGGCGTTGGACGTTGAGCGTTGGATGTTTTTGCTCTTTTCCATGCTAAGCACCATCATCGTCGCGGCCGGCAGCAGCACGCGCGTTGGTTTCGACAAGCTACAGGCGAAAATCGCTGGACGCCCAGTAATTCAGCATGCGGTGGCGGCATTCGAAAACGCGGAATGCGTAACCGAAATCATCGTCGTTTGTCGTAATACCGATTCAATGCGCAATGCGATCGGCTCAGCGCATTTCACAAAAGTGCGAGCGGTGGTTCGTGGGGGTAGGCGAAGACAGGATTCGGTGCAGGCTGGCTTGAAGGAGTTAACGGAAAATTGCCAGTTCGTGGCGGTGCACGATGCCGCGCGCCCTTTGATAACGGCCCGCGAAATCGAGCGGGTCTTCTTGGCAGCGCGGGAACATGGCGCCGCAGTTTTGGCGGCGCCGATAACGGATACGCTCAAATTTACTGACGCAAATCAGGTCGTGAGCGGCTCAATCGATCGGCAAAATGTTTTCGCAATGCAGACGCCGCAGATTTTCCGGCGAGAGTCACTGCTTGACGCTTATGAGCGTGTCAGTAGGAATTCGCTGACCATCACCGATGAAGTTTCCGCGATTGAACATGCGGACGGAAGTATAGTGATCGTGCCAGCGCAGGATCACAATTTGAAGATCACTTTTGCGAGCGATTTGCCGATTGCGGAGTTTATTTTGAAACAGCGCATTTCGTCATCCCGAGCATAAGTCGAGGGATCCCGACGCGGGACCTTTACGGTAACTTGAACAGGATTCCTCGGCTTTCGCTCGGAATGATGGAGGTTATACCACGGCCGCTTTGCTTCCTTGTCATGTCGAGACATCTCATTCTAAGCAAAGAAGAAGTAGTTAGAGATTCCTCGACTTCGCTCGGAATGACACAGAATCAACGTGAGCGAGTCGTCATTCTGAGGACGGGTGCCTGCCTCACTATAGCTGTATGCAAACGTGGGAGGAATTCCGAAGCGAGACCTTTAAGGTTTCGCAGAGGGATCCTTCGACTTCGCTCGGGATGACGGACGTTAAGTCGGCGGGTGGAGGCTAGGTCATGGATTATTTTGCCAGCGCGCGCAGAGCGAGCTCCGCGATCGGCCCTACATCTTCGCGCAGGAACCTTCTTCCTTTGCGGAGATCGGTCGCGGACTTCAGGTCGGCGGCGCGAAAAAGCTTTCCATTTTTCCAAATTGTCGCGGCGTCATTATAAGGGCCGACACGGCGTGGATCGGTCCAATTGTGAATCGAAACGAGATTCGTGGTGACAGCCGCGGCCACATGCATCGGGCCGCTATCGACGCTGATAACGAATGCGGCCGTACGTAAGAGCCAGATCAACTGCAGCAGCGTAGTTTGGTTCGTCAAATCCACGCAATTCTCCGGTGCCGAAAATCTTCGGCCGGATTTGCCGACGACAACGACGCGGGCGGGCGCCAGGGCACGGCAAAATTCCAGAATCACACTGGCTCCGATCGATTTATTGCGCCCGCGGGCGTAGGGATGGAGGACAACGAATCCGGGAAAAGCATCGAAGCGAGGTGGCTGATCCCCTGTAGGGATCGGAAAACGCAGATCATCACGCAAAGGTGCACCAAATGTCTCCGCCAACTTAAAATAGCGATCGACGGCGTGCTTCCGCCGGTCCACTCGCGCTACCTGCGTATAAAAAAAACGCGAGCCTTCGCGCGCGTCGCTCATTCCCAAAATTGTTTTGGCACCGCTAATCCGGGCGATGAGCCCGCTGCGAAACAGCCCCTGAAAATCCAGCGCAACATCCGGTCGCAACCGCCGCGTTTCCCGAATCCAAGGTATTAAACGGGCGGGCGCACCGAATCCTCGAAATTCGCCGCGTGGGAAGATGTGAACGTGATCGATGTCGCGATTTCCGCGCAACAACGGCGCCCATTCCGGATTGATGACCCAGGTAATTTCGGCGTCGGAATTAGCATCACGAATCGCCGCCACCGAGGGCAAAGTGTGAACGACATCCCCGAGCGAACTCGGTTTGATGATCAGGATTTTCGACGGCACGACTTAGCGACCGAGCGCAAGACGGTCGCCGAGCAAACGCGGCAGCCCGGCGGCGATAATTTTTTTGCGGGCCTTTTCCATCGCATAGCGAACGCGGCGCTGCTCGATCAAATTTTCATCGGCATGGTAAATGCAATAGGCGGCGCGCCAATCACCATCGCGCGGTTGGCCGACACTACCGGCGTTAACGAAATATTTTTTGCCAAATTCAACGTGAATCTGTTCCTGCTGGGTGCGGCGGGCGCGCTCGTCCCGAATAAAAGCGCATTGAATGTGGGTATGACCAAAAAAGCAAACGGCGGTGTGTTGATAAGTGAAACTGGCGGCGGCATCGAGGTCGCGAAAGACATAGCCCCATTGCCCTGGAGTATCGAGAGTGGCGTGAACAATGGTGAAATCGCGCACTTGCCGCTGAAGACGCAAACCGCGCAACCATTCGCGGTCCTCCTCGCTCAGTTGCGCTCGCGTCCAGGTCATGGCGCGCTCCGCCATTTCATTGAAATCGCCGGTTGCTTCCGGTTGTGACGCCTGCTCGTCGTGATTTCCTTTCACCGTTGGGCAATCCAAATCGCGCACTATCTTGACGCACTCACGCGGGTTGGCGTTGTAACCGACGATGTCACCCAGACAAATGAAATGAGTGCAGTGGCGTTCGCGCGCGTCCGATAGCACCGCTTCGAGCGCCTCCAAATTTGCGTGAACGTCGCTAAAAATGGCAAATCGCATCAAGGAATTCTTTCGTTCGCAGGAATTTTCAGGCGCTCTTCCATGGCCCGCAGTTGGTTGATCAAACGCGGGAGGCGTTGCTTTTCCCCGCGCTGGTAGAGAGTATGCAATCGATCGTAAGCCTCCCGTTCACGGCCTTCGCAGTAAGAGAGTTCGTAGGCTGAAAAACGTTCGTCATAAGAGGCATGGTCAGGAAGATGCGACGCTTTTTCAAAATTCTCCGCCGCCCCGGCGTGATCGTGAAATTTGTCGCGATACAATCGTGCCAGCGCTTCGTAAAGTTGCGGCTTCTCCGGATTGTGAGCAATCCCGCGAACGAGAAAATCCTTGCCCAGTTCGAGATAATCGTGCTGCAGCCGGCGACGCGTGGCCGGTGATTTGGAATCATCTTCCAGCGCTGCCGTGCCCGCGTTCCATGCCATGTGCCATCCTGCCATCTCCCAGAAAAGAATGGCCCGCGGTTGCAGTTCGGTGGCCTGCCGCAAACGCAAAAGAAGAGACGTCCAATCGGTTCGTTCCCAGGCGGAGTAGGCATCGATGAAAAGCAGATCGGCGATGACGGAACGAAATCCACCAAGCACAGCGATGAATGCGGATTGGCCAATTTGTTCGCGTAAACCAATGGAGAGCGAGCCCGGCGCGATCCGATCACAAGCCGCCTCCATTTTTAGTTTTAAGGGGACAAACGCGGCCAATATGAAAATGAGGGCGAGCACCGGTTTCATAATTCGCGCTTTGAAAAAATCGCAATTGCAATCACAAGGTATCCGACAATGTAAATGGCGCCGAGTCCAAGAAGTTTCAGCAACATCAAGTTGGAGAGCGAACTTCCAGCAATGATCTGGTCGCTGAGGTTGAATGCTTGCAGGTCAGGAAAAAAGAATGAAATGCCGGCGAGAAAAATGCGGACCGACCAACCGGCGGCGCGTTGATGCAGCCAGTAATCGCGGGCGATCGATTCCAAATGCCCAACCATATAAACCATCGCCATAGCGCTGATGGTGAAGATGTTTGAGGTCGCGAAACTGGAAATGCAGAGCGTGAGCGAGACCAGGAT
>Ga0209156_10002324_pt1 | contig 14930 bp, 14 predicted proteins | sample GraSoiAngelo_124_FD_185881 | JGI IMG/M metagenome (GOLD analysis project Ga0209156, IMG submission 185881) | Grasslands soil microbial communities from the Angelo Coastal Reserve, California, USA - 14_0927_05_20cm (SPAdes) (version 2) | ecosystem: Environmental > Terrestrial > Soil > Grasslands...
CTTGCTCGACGGGTTCCACAGGTCCGTGTGGAACGGCATGCCCGCGATGTCGCCGATGAAGTTCGGCTGCTGAACGTTGTTGGACTGATAGCGATGCGAGAAGTACCACCACAGCTTGTCGCGCCGGATCGGGCCGCCGACGTTCAAATTGAAATCGTTGTAGTCGATCAGCTCGTTGCTGTGCTGCCTGATGCCGTTCGGATTCGCCGCGGTGAGCGCGTACTGTGACGGCAGATTGCCGGTGACGTTGTCGCCCTGCCAGGAATTCCGCTCGTAGTCCTTGTAGATCTCCCCCTGGAATTTGTTGCCGCCCGATTTGCCGAGGAACTGGCTCTGCACGCCCGGCGTCGGCATCTCCGCGCCCTGGCCGATCGTGCCGAGGAACACTTCCTCGAACGATCCGTAGTCGAAGTAGAAGCCGGCGCCGCTGGTACCTTCAGTCGTGTTGATCCCCTCGACGAGCACGCGGTTCTGACCGCTGTAGCCGTACGCCGTGTAACCGGTCTGCGTTCCCGCGCGGTTGCCGCCCACGTCGATGCGCGACATCTGCACGGCCGGCGTGACCGCGAGCAGCGACCACATGTCGCGCGCATTCGGGATTTCCTGCAGCGCTTCGAGCTTGAAGTTCTGCTGTACGCGCGTGTTCGACGTATCGATGACCGGCGAGTCGCCGGTGACGGTGACCGTCTCCTGCAGCGACGCTACCGCGAGCTCCACGTTGATCGTCGCGGTGAAGCCCATCGAGATAAGGAGGTTCTCCCGCTTCAGCGTGTTGAAGCCGGGCAGCTCGAAGGTCACTGTATACGTGCCCGGCGGCAGCGCGGGAAATCGATAGTTGCCGCTGGTGTCGGAAACGGTCGTCTGCACACCCATCAACGACGGGCTGGACGCTGTCACGGTGACGCCCGGCAGCACGGCGCCGCTGCTATCCGCAACTTTGCCGTTGATGGATCCCGTCGTGCTGGCACCGCCGCCTTGCGCAAACGCGGAAGACGACGCGAACAGACACGCCAGGACCACGGCGACGATGTGGATCCAACGCTTCATGGAACGCTCCTCCTGAACCCTGGCAAAAATGGCCTGAAACGGGGAGCTTAGCATCCGAAACCGGAGAACGACGCTATAGAAAGAGGTCGCAAAAGGGACGCTCGTCGGGCGCGAACAAACAATTGGATTGGAGACCGGCGGGATGGGCAGGAGGGGAGGAATCGGCAGGAGGGGCGGAAAAGGCAGGAGGGCGGAAACGAGGCTTTCCTGCCCTTCCCGCCCGTCGTGGCTCTCCTGCCCAGTCTTAGAACGGTTTCACGAAGAACAAGATCAGCGAGATCAGCAGCACGTAAATGACGAGCGACTCGATGAGCACGAGGCCGAGAATCAGGTTGCCGCGAATCTCGCCTGCCGCGCTCGGATTGCGCGCGATGCCTTCAACGGCCGCGCTGAGACCCTTGGCCTGCCCGAGCGCGCCGAACGCCGCCGCGAAGGCGAGCGCGAAGCCCGCGGTGATAATCGACCACTGAGCCACCGTCGACGTGTTCGCGCGGGCGGCCGCTTCCTGCGCGTGCAGCGGCGACACCAGTCCGAGCGCGATCACGAATACAGCCACAATGACAAAACAGCGTTTACTCACAGCGCCTCCGTTACTTACTTTGCGCGCGGAGCCCCCCGCGGCGTCAATCTGAAATCAAAAATCTGCAATCTGAAATTTCAAACTTCCCCCGCGATCATCTCCCCGTGCTCGTGATGCTCGTGCTCGGTGGCCACCGCTCCGCCCAGATAGATCGTCGTCAGCAGCACGAAGATGAACGCCTGCAGCGACGCCGTGACGAGGCCGAGGAACATCATCGGCAGCGGGACGAGGAACGGAATGATGCTGAAGAGGATGAGGATCACGAGATCTTCGCCGAAGATGTTGCCGAACAGCCGGAGCGACAGCGACAGCACGCGCGACAGGTGGCTGATGATTTCGATCGGCAGCATGATCGGCGCGAGGAAGATCGGGGCGCCGGGCGGCGCCGCGAAATGTTTCAGGTACGGACCGATGCCCTGCTCTTTCACGCCCTGCAGGTGATAGTAGACGGAGACCGTCAGCGCACAGCCGAGCGTCACGTTGATGTTCGCCGTCGGCGATTTCAGTCCGGGCACCAGCCCCATCAGGTTTCCCGTCAGGATGAAGACGAACATCGTCGCGACGATTGCGAGGTAGCGCGGCCCTTTGTGGCCGACGTAATCGTGCAGCACGCCGCGCGCCGCCGCGACGCCGTCCTCGATCAGCACCTGCAGCTTGCCGGGGTTGTCCACGCTGAGGCTGCGGCGCACGATGAGACAGATGACGGTCCAGAAGAGCACGATGACCGCCGCCATGACGAGGTAATCGGGAATGACGTTGCCTGGACCGGCGGGACGGCCCAGTGCGCGCAGGAGCGCGCGCGCCATCGGGCCGAACGCAGCATTGGCCGCCTGGACGATCCAGAGATCGTGCTCGAGTTTTTCCATTTCACTTCGTGCGTGGGGCCCGAGCTCCCACGACCTTCCGCTCAGTCAACGTTGTGCGGGGGTTTTTTCCGAAAGGCCTCGATCATGACTGCGACGACCAGCGAGGACGCGCCTCCGAAGACCGCCAACGGGGGCATGCGCAAACGCGCCATTATCACGTACGCAGCGACGGCGAGTATACCGTATCTTGTGAAAAACTTCACCAGCCCGACGGCGACGCGCACGCGGCTCGTCGTCCGGTCGCCCAGCGCATCGACGCCGCTCTTGATGCCGCGGTAGGAAATCCAGACGAGCGCGCCGCCGCCGAGCACGCCAAGCGGCGCGTCGACGCGGCCCCGCGCGATCGCCCAGGCGCCGAGCGCCATGATCGCGCACGACAGCATCGCGCGGCGTTCGATCCGCCGCAGCATCGGATCCGGTTCAATCACGAGCGGGACGAGGATCCGTCCTGACGCAGCGCACGCGACACCGTTCGATACACGTTTAGGACGCCCGCCGCGAAGCCGAACAGCGAGAAGATCCACGTCAGGAGCGGCGCGGTGCCGAGCCAGCCGTCCAGCGTGCGCCCGAACCACCATCCGATCGCAATCGCGACGATGAAGGAAAGCAGTCCGGCGCTCAGCTCCCAGGCGGTACGGAGCATGTTCGCGTCGGACGGGCGGAAGAATGCCATTCCGCCTCAAATGCAACCACGAAAACGCGAAGACACGAAGAAGAAAACCGGCAAAAAGCGGTTTAGCGAAGTGCAGTGGTGATGGGCACCATGCCGAGTGTCCGGGCCGACGCTTCGGCCACCTCGAACAGCAGGCGCGGATAGACGCCGAGGATCAGCGTCGCTGCGACGGCGATCGCCAGCGTGACCGCGAGCGCCGGCGTCGCTTTCGGCTCCGAGCCGATCGTTTCCTTCTTCAAGTACATGAAGACGACGACGCGCACGTAGTAGTAGAGGGAGACGGCGCTGTTGAGGACGCCGATCACCGCGAGCCAGTAGTAGCCGGCGTCGATCGCCGAGCTGAAGAGCCAGAACTTGCCCATGAAGCCGGCCGTCGGCGGGATACCGCCGAGCGACAGCATGAACAGCAGCATCGCGAAGGCGGCGAACGGATTCCGGACATGAAGCCCGCTGAAGTCCTTCAGCTCGTCGCCGACGACGTCCTCGCGGCGCAGCAGGACGATGACGGCAAAGGCGCCGAGCTGCATGAAGGAGTACACGAGCAGGTAGATCAGCGTCGCCGTGACCCCGCGCGCCGTGCCGGCGACGACGCCGATGAGGACGTAACCCGCGTGCGCGATCGACGAGTACGCCAGCATCCGCTTCAGATTCGACTGCGTGACCGCGGCGAGGTTGCCGACGGTCATCGTGACGATTGACAGCACGTAGAACAGCAGCCGCCAGTCGCCGCTCATCGCCGGCAGCCCCTCGACGAAGATGCGCAGCAGCATCGCGAACGACGCCGCCTTGGACCCGACCGAGAGGAACGCGGTAATCGGCGTCGGCGCCCCTTCGTACACATCGGGCGCCCACATGTGGAACGGCACCGCCGCGATCTTGAAGCCGACGCCGGCGACGACGAGGATGACGGCGAGCACGAGCAGCGGATTCTGCTCCTGACCGGCGAACCGCGTCGCCATCACGCGCAGGTTGGTCGTGCCCGAGAGCCCGTACATCAGCGACATGCCGTACAGCAGGATGCCGAGCGAGAAGGCGCCGAGCAGGAAGTACTTCACCGCCGCTTCGTTCGATCGCTGGCTCGGCTTGATGAAGCCCGCCAGGATGTAGAACGACACGGCCATCGTCTCGAGGCCGATGAAGATCGTGACGAGGTCGATGCCGCCCGCCATGATCATCATGCCGAGCGTGGCGCACAGGATGAGGAAGTAGTACTCGCCGGGGGACGCGCCCTCGACCTCGAGATAGCGGACCGACATCAGCACGGTGATCGCGGCGGCCACGAGGAAGAGGATCTTGAAGAAGAGCGCGAACCGATCGACGGCGATCAGACCGTGCGCGATCTCGACGCGCGTCGACGCGAACGGCGCGAGCGATGCGAGCGTTGCGCCGAGCGCGATCAGCGTGACCCACGACAGCGCCGCGCGCCGATCCTTCGGCAGCAGCACGTCGGCGATCAGGACGACGAGCGCGCCGGCGGTCAGCACCAGCTCCGGAAGGATGTAATAGAAATCGCTCGTCGAAATCCCGGCGGGCATCTACTTCTTCTCGGGCAACGGATTGCCATTCGCATCGCACGGCATCGACGCCATGAACTTCGCCGCAGGATTCGCCGCAATCTGCGCGGCCGTCGGCGCGCCGGCGCCGCAGTCGGCGTACGCCTGCGCGTACTGCGAGTCGACGCGCGTCATGATGTGCTGCACGGACGTCTCGAGGCGGCGCAGGAACGGCGCGGGGTACAAACCGATCCACACGGCGAGGACGATGAGCGGCGCGAACGTCGCGAACTCGCGGTTCGACAGATCCGTCAGCCGCTCGTTCTTCGGGTTCTCCACCTTGCCGAACATCGTCCTCTGATAGAGGTACAGCATATACGCCGCGCCGAGCACCACGCCGCTCGCCGCGAAGGCCGCCCACGCTTTGCTGGCGACGAACACGCCTTGCAGGATCAGGAACTCGCCGATGAAGCCATTCAGCGTCGGCAGCCCGATCGACGACATCGTCATGATGAGAAACACCGCGGCGTACACCGGCATCACCTTCGACAAGCCGCCGTATTCCGAGATCTCGCGCGTGTGCCGCCGCTCGTAGACGATGCCGACGATCAGGAAGAGCGCGCCGGTCGAGATGCCGTGATTCAGCTGCTGGACGATGCTGCCGGTGATGCCGACGGGATTGAGCGCGAACATCCCGAGCATCACCATCGCCATGTGGCTGACCGACGAGTACGCCACGAGCCGCTTCCAATCCTTCTGCGCGAGCGCGACGAGCGCCCCGTACACGATGCCGATGACCGACAGGACGACGATCATCGGGACGAAATGCCTCGATGCGTCAGGAAGGATCGGCAGCGAGAAGCGCAGGAATCCGTACGTCCCCATCTTCAGGAGCACAGCCGCCAGGATGACCGACCCGGCCGTTGGCGCGTCGGTATGCGCGTCGGGCAGCCACGTGTGGAACGGGAACATCGGCACCTTGATCGCGAAGCCGAGGAAGAAGGCAAGGAAGACCCACCATTGCAGGTTGAACGGCACTGCAAGCTTGTGGTACTGCGTGACGTCGAACGAGTACACGCCGGTGACCGTGTGATTGTGGAAGTAGAGCGCCAGGATACCGAGCAGCATCACCACGCTGCCGACCAGCGTATACAGGAAGAACTTGATGGCCGAGTACAGACGGCGATCGCTGCCCCAGATGCCGATGAGGAAGTACATCGGGACGAGCATCACTTCCCAGAACAGGAAGAACAGCAGGAAGTCGAGCGACATGAAGGCGCCGAGCATCCCCGTCTGCAGCACGAGCAGGAAGATGTAGAACTCCTTCACACGATCGGTAATCGCGGTCCAGGAGGAGAGCACGGCGATCGATCCCATCATCGTCGTCAGCAGAATCAGCAGGACGCTGAGGCCGTCGACGCCGAGGAAGTATTCCGCCCCGACCGAGGGAATCCACGGCGCGCGCTCGACGAGCTGAAAATCGGCGCTCGACGGGTTGTACCAGAACCAGAGCGGCATCGAGATGACGAACCCGACGAGCGCGGTGACGTTGGCGATCCACCGGATGGCGTCCTCGTTGCGCTTGTTGACGAGCAACAGCACGAGCGCGCCCACCAGCGGCTCGAAGAGAATCAGCGAGAGATAGTGATTCATAGACGTTTTCGGCGATATCTGCGTTCTATCCTCATCGAACGAACAAATAGATACTCACGAACGCGAAAATCCCGAACAGCATCAGCAGCGCGTAGTTCTGCACCAGACCCGTCTGGAACCGCCGGAACAACAGGCTGCCCTCCTGCACGATCCAGCCGATGAAGTTCACGAGGCCGTCGACCACCGTGCGGTCGGTCAGACCCGAGAACCACGAACTGATCACGGTCAACCAGCTCGTGCCGTTGACCGCGCCGTCGACGACGTTCCGATCGAACGTCCAGAGCTTGCGCCCGCCCGCCATCGTGCCCGCGATGATGGTTCCGTTGTACAACTCGTCGACGTAGTACTTGTTCAACAGGAGGCGGTGCGCGCCGGCCCACCGCTCGGCCAGCTGCTCCGAGATCTCCGGGCTCGTCACGTAGACCTTGTAGGCGAGCGAGATCCCGGCGAGCGCGACGAGGACCGAGAACGCCATCAGCCCGATTTCGACTGCGGCTGAAACGTGCGCGGTTTCGTGCTCTTCGGTGGCGTCCGTTCTCGGCCGCACCTCTGCCCCGGCGGTCTCGCTCGCCGCCGCAGCCGTGAAGCTCGGTTCGAGGAACTTTTCGATCGTGTTGCCGCCGCCGAGCGCGGCGGGGATGCCGACGAAGCCGGCGATGATCGCGCCGATGGCGAGCGCCTGCAGCGGATAGGTCATCGCTGCCGGCGACTCGTGGGGCCCGTGCCATGGGCCATGACCGTGTGCGTGGGCGTGATCATCCTTGCCGGTCTCGTCATGCGGCTCCGCCGGACCGTGAGTCACCTCGTGATCCGACCGCTGCGCCCTGCCGTGCGCGTGCGGATCGGCCGGATGCTTCACGCCGTGCGTCGCGGCAAGGGCTGCCGCGCCGTGACCCGTCGTCTCCCACGCCGGTCCGCGATAGTTGCCGAAGAACGTCATCGACATCAGACGGAACATGTAGAACGCGGTCATGAACGCGGTGATGACCGCGATGACCCACACCGCCTTGTTCGCGAGAAACGCGCGAGACAGGATCTCGTCTTTGCTGAAGAACCCTGCCAACGGAACGATGCCGGCGATCGACAGCGTCCCGATCATCATGGTCGCGAACGTCACCGGCTGATATTTCTTCAGGCCCCCCATGTGCCGCATGTCCTGTTCGCCGGCCACCGCGTGGATCACCGACCCGCTGCCGAGGAAGAGGAGCGCCTTGAAAAACGCGTGCGTCATCAGGTGGAATGCGCCGGCTGAAAACGCGCCGACGCCCATCGCGGTGAACATGTACCCGAGCTGCGAGACGGTCGAGTACGCCAGCACGCGCTTGATGTCGTACTGCACGAGGCCGATCGACGCGGCCATCAGCGCCGTCAGCACGCCGACGATCGCCACGATCTCCATCACCATCGGCGCGTGCGAGAAGAGCACGGCGTTGCGTCCCACCATGTACACGCCGGCCGTGACCATCGTCGCAGCGTGAATCAGCGCGGAGACCGGCGTCGGACCTTCCATCGCGTCCGGCAGCCATACGTACAAAGGAATCTGCGCGCTCTTGCCGATCGCGCCGACGAACAGCAGCAGGCAGATCGCCGACAGCACGCCGAAATGCGTCTCGATCGGCATCGCCGCCGCCGCGTTCTGTACCGCGCGGAAGTCGAAGGTGCCGAACGTGTAATAAACGAGGAATACGCCGAGGACGAAGCCCCAGTCGCCGATGCGGTTGGTGATGAACGCCTTCTTGCCTGCGTCGGCCGCGCTCTTCTTTTCGTACCAGTACCCGATCAGAAGGTAGGAGCAGAGGCCCACGCCTTCCCAGCCGACGAACATCACCAGGAAGTTGTTTCCCAGGACGAGCATGAGCATGAAGAAGCAAAACAGATTCAGGTAACAGAAGAAGCGCGCAACGCCGCCGCGCGGCTCGTCGGCCATGTATGCCGTCGAGTACACGTGAATCAGCAACCCGATGCCGGTGACGACGAGCAGCATCATTCCGGACAGCGGATCGAGCCGGAAGCCCCACGGCACCTCGAAGGCGGCGAATCCGTTGCGCGTCGCGAGGGGGATTTTCGGAATCCACTGCGCGATCACCACGTCGTACGCCCGCGCGCCGGTCGGCAGCGCGAGGAGCTGCCAGAACGCCGCCAGCGACAACCCGAGCGCAACCGTCATCGTCGCGCACGCGAGCAGCCCCGAGGCCTTACGCGAAAACGCGCGGATGCCGACGACGCCGTTGACGAGCGCGCCCAGCCCGGGCAGCAGAGGAATCAGCCAGATATACTTCATTTTCTTTCGGCGCCTCGCTCGAGCCGCGGGCGCTCACGATCTCATGAGGTTCATTTCGTCGATGTTGATCGTCTCTTTGTTTCGATAGAACGCCAGGATGATCCCGAGGCCGACGGCCGCCTCCGCGGCCGCGACGGCGATGACGAAAATCGCGAACACCTGTCCGATGCCGTTCTGCAGCTGCGCCGAGAACGCAACGAGGTTGATGTTCACCGCATTCAGAATCAGCTCGATCGACATGAAGATGATGATGATGTTCTTGCGGACCATCACGCCGACGACGCCGATGATGAAGAGCGCCGCGGAGAGCAGCATGTAATGAACCGGAGTAATCATGTCTTCCACATCGGGTAATTGGATAATCGGGTAATCGAGTGATTGATTGGTGGATTGACCGATTGATTGCTGGATTGACTGCAGTCCGGCAATCAACAATCAATGACCCGATTACCCAATTACCCGATTATCCAATTCATAATTCTCTCTTGGCCAACACGATTGCGCCGATCATTGCGACCAGCAGCAGCATCGACGCGATTTCGAACGGAATCAGGTAGCTCGTATACAACAGCCATCCGACCTGTTCGGTGTTGCCGGAGACGGGAATCGCGGGCGTCGCCGGCATCGGCGCGGCGGGATTGACGGAGCCGTAGACGGCAATGGCGCCAAGCTCCAGCAACACGGCGGCGGCAAGGCCGAATCCGAGCTTGGTGCGCCGATGCGGATCCTCGTGCGCCTCCGGCGGCCGCTTCAGATTCACGAGCATGACGACGAACAGATAGAGGACGACGATGCCGCCGGCGTAGACGAGCACCTGAATCGCCGCAAGGAATTGAGCGCCGAGGAGCACGTACAGCGCGGCGACGAACAGGAAATCGAGCACGAGGAACAGAACGCTGTGCACGGTGTCCCTCGTGGTGACCACCAGCACGGCGAACCCGAGGATGCACGCGGCGATGAAGTAAAACGCGATAGCCTGCGCCATAGGTGTCGGGGATTTGGGCTTCCGGATTTGGGATTCGCCGAATCCCTAATCCCGAATCCCGAATCACATGAGCATCACCTTCACGATTCCCGTGACCACCAGATTCAGAATTGCCAGCGGGATGAGCACCTTCCATCCGAGCCGCATCAGCTGGTCGTAGCGGTACCGCGGCAGCGTGGCGCGAATCCAGATGAAGAGATACAGGAACAGAAACGACTTGATCAGGAACCAGGTCCAGCTCGGTACGTAATAGAGCAAGTGCAGCGCGCCGACGTTCGGGAACGGCGGCAGCCACCCTCCAAGGAACAACGTCGTCACGACCGACGAGACGACGATCATGTTCGCGTATTCGGCGAGGAAGAACAGCGCGAAGCGCATGCCGCTGTATTCAGTGTGAAATCCGCCGGTCAGCTCCTGCTCCGCCTCGGGCAGATCGAACGGCGCGCGGTTGGTTTCCGCGAGCCCGCCGATCAGCACGAGGACGAACGCGAACGGTTGCGCGAAGACGAACCAGACGTGCTGGTTGTACTGCGCGTTGACGATTTCGACCATGCTGAGCGAGCCGGCCATCAGGATGACGCTGACGAGCGTCAGCGTGACGGCGACTTCGTACGAGATCAGCTGCGCCGACGCGCGCAGGCTCGCGAGCAGCGGGTACTTGCTGTTCGACGAATAGCCCGCCAGGATGATGCCGTACACGCCGACGGACGCCACCGACACGATATACAGCAGGCCGACGTTGATGTCGGTGATGTAGAGCGAAACCTTGCGTCCGAAGAGACTGACCGTCGGACCGAACGGAATGACCGCGTAGACGATCAGCGCCGGCACCATCGAGATGATCGGCGCGGCGGTGAACACCCACTTGTCGGCCCGCACCGGCGTGATGTCTTCCTTGATCATCAGCTTGATCGCATCGGCGATCGGCTGCAGGACGCCGTACGGACCGACGCGCATCGGTCCGAGCCGCGACTGCGCCCACGCGATGACCTTGCGCTCGAGCAGCACCATATACGTGACCGCGACGAGCGTCGCGTTCAGGACGATGACGATCTTGAGCAAAGGGATCAGTACCTGGTCAATCATTCTTTACTTTGTCGTGAGGCCCCACCCCCACGACGTGTGCCGCGCTCGCTCGTTCGCTCGCGCGGCATTATTTGCAGCAACTTTCCCTTTGACGGCATCTAGCGGTCGACCTCGCCCAGCACGATGTCGATCGAACCGATCAACGCCACGACGTCGGCGACCAGATGACCGCGCACGAGGCGGCGCAGCCCCTGCAGGTTGCAGAACGACGGCGGCCGCACGCGGAAGCGGTACGGGTTGGTCGACTTGCCGTCGCTGACGATGAAGTATCCGAGCTCGCCTTTCGGCGACTCGATCGCGTGGTAGGTCTCGCCGGCCGCCGGTTTGATCAGACGCGGCACTTTGCCGACGATCGGTCCTTCCGGAATCCCTTCCGTCGCCTGACGGATGATCCGCAGCGACTGGCGGAATTCTTCCATCCGAACCAGATATCGATCGTAAGTGTCGCCGTTGGTGCCGATCACCACGTCGAACTGCACCTCGTCGTACGCGGCATACGGCTCGTCCTTCCGCACGTCGCGCGCGACGCCCGATCCGCGCAGCGCGGGTCCGCAGAGGCCGAGTCCGGTCGCCTCCGGGCCCGAGATGATGCCGATGCCTTTGGTCCGCTCCAGCCAGATCCGGTTGTGCGTCAGCAGCTCTTCGTATTCGCCGACCTTCGCCTCCATGATCGTGCAGAACTCGAGCACCTTCTTGGCCCATCCCGGCGGGACGTCCAGCGGCAGACCGCCGATGCGCATCGAGTTGTACGTGAGCCGCGCGCCGCAGAACTCCTCGAACAGATCGAGAATCAACTCGCGCTCGCGGAATGCGTAGAGAAACACCGTCATCGCGCCGATGTCCATCGCGTGCGTGCCGACCCACAGGCAGTGGCTCGCGATCCGCTGCAGCTCGCAGAGAATCGTCCGCACGTATCGCGCGCGCCGCGGCACTTCGAGCTGCAGCAGCTTCTCCACCGTCTCGCAATACCCGACGTTGCTCGTCGCCGCCGCGACGTAGTCCATGCGATCGGTGAGCAGTACGATCTGCGTCCAGTTGCGGTTCTCGCTCAGTTTCTCGATGCCGCGGTGGAGATACCCGATGACCACGTCGCAGTCGACGACCTTCTCGCCGTCGAGTCGCAGCACCACGCGCAGGACGCCGTGCGTGCTCGGATGCTGCGGGCCCATGTTGATCACGAGCTCGTTGGTGTCGAACATCGCGCCGTGGTGGACGGTCTGTGTCTCCATCAAGAACTCAGTCGGTGAATGGCGACGTGATTCGGGATTTGGGATTTGGGATTTGCAAAATCCCGAATCCCAACGAATTCCCAAATCTCAGCGAATCCCGAATCCCGACACGATCACTCGATCTCTGCTTCTTCCCTTGCCTGTCGGAGCTTCAGCCAGTCGAGCGGATTCTCCATCAGCAGCTCGCCGGGACCTTCGAGCGGATAGTCCTTGCGCTCGGGGAATCCCTGCCAGTCCTCGGGCATGAGGATGCGCCGGCGATCGGGATGGCCGGTGAAGTTCACCCCGAACATGTCGTACACCTCGCGCTCGAGCCAGTTGGCCGCAGCCCACACGCCGGTGACCGACGGAATCGGCTGATGCTCCGCGACCTTCACCTTCAACCGCACGCGGTGGCGATGCCGCGTCGAGTACAGCATGTACAGAACGTCGAATCGCCCTTCGGTTCGCGGCGGCCAGTCGGTCGCCGTGAGATCGGACAGGTAGTCGAACGCCGCGTCGGGCGCGTCGCGCAGACGCCGCGCGACGTCGAGCAGCTGCGCGACCGGCACGATGATCGTCCAGTCGCCGACCCAGAAGCTGAGCGCGGCAACTCCGCCGGGAACCGCAGCCTGCAGTGTCGTGATGAAGGCGGGCGGCGTTTTGTCGGCCGGCGGCGGCGGATCGGGCGGTCCCGTCGGGGGCGCCGCTTTGGGCACATGCGCTTCAGCGCCACCGGCCGGTGGTTTCGGAGGAGCCGGCTTCGCAGGAGGAGCCGCCTTCGCGGCCGCGGTCGGTGCGGCCGCTTCGGCGCCCGAGGCTTTTGGCGCCGGCGCCGCGGCACGGACGGCTGGATCGGCCGGCGCCGTCGGCTGCCCGGTCGCAGAGCTCGTCTCGCTGACCGTCGCTGTGACGGCGGCTTCGATGTTGGCGGGCTTCGGCGCCGGTGGCTCGGTGCGCGGCGCACCCGGCGGCGCGGCAGACGCGCCGGCGCCTGGCGCATCCGTGCGCGACACCTCTCCCTTCAACGGTTCCGCGGGCGCTTGACTCGATGGCTTGTCAGCCGCTGCAGTCGGGGGGGTCTCTGGCGGCTTGCGATCGTCTACACCCACTCGAGCGCGCCCTTTTGCCACGCGTAGTAGTAGCCGACGACCAGAATGAAGATGAAGACGATCATTTCGATCAGCCCGAACAGCGCCAGCTTGTTGAAGATTACTGCCCACGGAAACATGAACACGGTCTCGACGTCGAAAATCACGAACAGCATCGCGACCAGGTAGTAGCGGATGCTGTAGCGATCGCGCGCGTCGGTCGCCGGTTCGATGCCGCACTCGTACGGCTCCAGCTTCACCTTGTTGTACTTGTGCGGATGCAGCAGGTTCGAGAACACGATCGTGAAGATCGCAAAACCGGTCGCGACGGCGACGAACATGGCGATGGGAATGTAGGCTGAAAGCATGTGGGTAGCGACCGGCCGGCCGAGCGGTTTATATCACACGCAACCGCGCTCATGCAATTTCCTGCAACTCACACATTTCAAATAGTTTTTGCTCGTTCTCGGCTTGCGCCGTTCAAAGCCGGGACCTATACTCAATCGATGAACGATCGTCGCGTCTCGGCGGCGGCACTCGCGGTGGCGGCGCTCTGTTCGGCGTCGTGGTTCGGCGCCGCGTCTCTCTCCGCGCAGGCGATTCAGAAGCAGGTCTACGTCAGCGTCGTCGATCAGAACGGCGCGGCCGTTCCCGATCTCGGACCATCCGACATCGTCGTGCGCGAGGACAACGTCGCGCGCGAGGTGCTGCGCGTCGCGCCGGCCGACGACCCGATGCAGATCGCGGTGCTCGTCGACACCAGTCAGACCGCGCGAAACGACATCTCCCAGATCAGGCAGGCGCTGCCCCCCTTCGTCGAAGCGCTGACGAGGCCCAACGAGGCCGGCCGGAAGAACGAGGTCGCCATCATCTCATTCGGTGAGCGGCCGACAGTGATGGCCGATTACTCGACCAATCCCGGTGCGCTCAAGAAAGGCATCGATCGCCTGTGGCCGCTCGACGGTTCCGGCGCGTACTTCCTCGACGCGATCGTTGAAACGGTTCAGGGTTTCAGGAAACGCGAGGCGCAGCGTCCGGTGATCGTCGCGATCGTCGTCGAGGGACGGGAACTGAGCTACCGGATGTACGACCAGGTGCTCGAGCCGCTGCGCAACAGCTCGGCGGCGCTGTACGCGTTGATGATCGGGCAGCCTATGAGCGGCCTCAGCGAGGAAACGCGCAGCCGCAACATCGTCGTCGACAGGGGACCGACCGAGAGCGGCGGATCGCGTGAGCAGCTCCTGACGAGCATGGCGCTCGCCGGAAAGTTGAAGCAGCTCGCCGATCAGCTCACCCATCAATACCTGGTGACCTACGCGCGCCCGCAGACGCTCATTCCACCCGAGCGCGTCACGGTCGGCACGACGAAGCCCGGGCTCGTCGCGCGCGGCACGCCCGTCAAAGACCAGAAACCAGAGTCGAGACGGCCGTGAAGCCACTGATCTGCGCGGTCGCCGCGGCCGCCTTCGTATCCGCGCAAACGCCCACAAGGGATCAGCAGCCTCAGCGTCAGCAGCCCTCGTTCCGGGCGGGCGTCGAGCTGGTGTCGCTCAACGTGACGGTGACCGACGCCGGCAAGTACGTCACCGATCTCGCCGCGACCGACTTCGCCGTGTACGAGGATGGCGCGAAGCAGGACATCACGTTCTTCAACAAGTCGAACCTGCCCATCGCGCTGGCGTTTCTCGTCGACACCAGCGCGAGCATGGAGACGAAGCTGCAGACGGCGCAGGAAGCGGCGATTGGATTCGCGCGCAAGCTTCGCAAGCAGGATCTCGCCGAAGTCGTCGACTTCGACAGCCGCGTCGTCGTGCTCGCGAACTTCACCAACAACATCGGCGATCTCGAGGCGGCCATCAGGAAGACATCCGCGGGCGGATCCACATCGCTCTACAACGCCGTCTACATCGCGCTGAAGGATTTGAAGAAGGTCGTCGCGAAGAACGTGGACGAAATCCGCCGTGAGG
>Ga0209156_10002327_pt1 | contig 14924 bp, 14 predicted proteins | sample GraSoiAngelo_124_FD_185881 | JGI IMG/M metagenome (GOLD analysis project Ga0209156, IMG submission 185881) | Grasslands soil microbial communities from the Angelo Coastal Reserve, California, USA - 14_0927_05_20cm (SPAdes) (version 2) | ecosystem: Environmental > Terrestrial > Soil > Grasslands...
ACGAGACCAGCGTCGGATTGTCTTCGGTCACGCGAAACTCCAGGCGGCCATTGTGGTGGTCGTTGAGCAGCTGGAACCAACTGGTGCCGCCGCCGGCCCCGGGGGCAAAGTTCTTGCTGACGTAGGCGCCGTACTCGATGTCGCTGCGTTTGTTGATCCAGATCTCAATCGTGATCGGATTCACCTGCAGGCTGGTCGTACTCGCGACGCTGGCCGCGCTACCTGTTGGGTCAAAGCCGACCGCGGTATCGCCCTCACTGGCGAGTGCGCCCGGCTGGCCGAGGGTGACGGCCCCGGCGTAGGCGCCGTCGTTCCCATTACCGCTGGCGTCCGCCATCACCGCGCCGGTTGCCTCACTCAGCCGCCAGTACGCGACGGGATGGTCGGCCAGGACGCTCGCCCGGTAGCTGGGAGGTGCCGTGGGGGTTGCCGCGGTTGATGGGACGCCACAGCCGGAAAGTGCGGCTCCGATCAGCACAAGGAGAAGCGTCTTCCTCATCTATGTGGGCGAACGGAGGCGGGACGAGAAAACTTGTAGGGTGGGGACACCCTGGTCGGTGGCTAATAACCTGCAACTCGCCCGCCTGCACCGTGACATCCTCGGCTGCACCCGCTGCGTGGTCGCCGGCTATCTGGCTCGGGCGGCACCCGTCCTCAGCGGCCATGCCGACAACCGCATCATGCTGATCGGGCAGGCGCCGGGCGCGGTCGAGGCTGAGCGGCGTCTGCCCTTCCAGGGGCGGTCGGGAAAGGTGTTGATGGAATGGCTGGCGCGCGCGGGATTTGCCTCTGAAGCCGAGGCTCGGCGGCGCATCTACATAACCTCCGTTACCAAATGCTTTCCGGGGAAAGTCGCCGCAGGGGGTGATCGCAGGCCGAGTCGGGCGGAAGTCGAACTTTGTCGCCCGCACCTCGACCGGCAGCTCGCCCTGATCAGGCCGCCGCTCCTGATCCTGGTCGGCGGACTGGCCCACGAGCGTTTCCTGCCCGGACGCCCGCTGGCCGACCTGGTCGGAAGGGTCTTCGACCAGTCGGGCCACGAGGTGGGGTCCGGAACCCGCGCCCGGCCGCTGTTGCTCCCGCTGCCGCACCCATCCGGCGCCAGCCGCTGGCTCAACGATCCGGGGAACCGGATCCTCCTCGACCGAGCCCTGCGCCGATTGCGCCCTCTGGCAGCGGCAATTGCTTGACCAGAAATTAGCGGGCGCCTAAACTTCCGAAACAACATGCCCAGCGACAGGGGGCGCGACGCCGTCGAGCCCGAGGAAGCGCCGCCCGCACCGCTGACGGCCCCCGGAGACCTGCCGGCCGGTGGAAAATCCGCCGAGGACATCCTCGCTTCGATCTTCTCGCCCGTCCCCGAGGCAAGCCCGCTCGAGCAGCTCGAGCAAACTCTGCGCCATCCCAAAAAGCTGATCTACATCGCCATGTCGAATCGCAACTTTTACTGGCGGATGCATGTCTCGAAAGTGGTGCTCGATGAGGGCTACGTGCCGATCAATCCCTTCATGCTGTTCGACTACTACCTGCTCCACACCGTGCCCAAGCAGCTCGTTCGAGAAGCGATCAACAACCTGCTGTCCCGCTGCGATGAGGTCTGGGTCTTCGGCACCATGAGCCTGGGGGTCAAGGTGCAAGTCGGAATCGCGAGGCGCCTGAAGAAACCGCTGCGCTTCTACGACATTGCCGATCTGCCCGAGCAGGTCTATCGAATCTCGGAGAAGCTGGCACAGGAAGAGGGACGGGACTAGCGATTACACGCGCGTGATCAAGTCGCGCTCCAGGCTGGCGCGCGCCGCGACCACCAGTTTTCTCAGCGTCGGGCGATCGACAACCGCCCACTCGATCTGTCGTAGCGCGCTGTAGATCCCCTTCAGCGCCTTTACCGCGTCGCCCAGCTCGACCTCAATCGGGGCCTGGATCTCCGTCAGCGGCCGGCCGCTACACCACTCGTAGGTGAAATTGACATAGTCCGTCGAGAGCGGTCGGAGGTTTTCTTCACCTGCGGCCTTCTCTCGTGCGGAAAAGCGGTAATAGATGATGCGCAGGCGCTTTTGCGCCAGGGCGATGGCGCTGGTTGGGAACCGGCGCCGCTCTCGAGGCCGGTCACGGTTGCGGTCTTCGGCGGTGACCATCACCAGGGCGGCCGCCAGCTCTGGCGGCGTCAGCTCCTCCAGCCAGCCGTCGGCGATCGCTTCGGTGATGATCAGGCTGTTCTCGCCGTAGATCCGGGAGGCGAGCAGCCCTTTCTCGGTCGGCTGAGCCGCCTCCAGGAAACCCAGCTCCTCGAGCACGCCGCGCAGGGCATGCATCCGACGGCGGTACTCACCCTGGCTCCGCTCGGCGTCGTGCTCGGAGGCTCGGATACGGGCCTGCAGCTCGCGGACCTCGGCGTGATGGGCGCGGTGTTCGCCCAGGAACGGACACTTGCGGCAGGGAAGCTGCGCGAGCTTGTGCTGCCAGCCTTGCATCTCGTCCTTCAGGTCGGCCAGGGTCTGACCGCCCGCCTCTTTTGTCGCCCCGCTTCGGCGGCGACGCCCCCGGCCGTGGTAATGGTCGCGGCGGAGTCGGCTCATCCGCACCCGCAGCGAGGCGATTTCCTCCTCGGCATGGGTGAACGAGGTGAAGGTCCGTTCGGTGCAACAGGGCTGACCCTGGGCCTGGAACCGCGTCGCCGTCACGTCCGCCAGACGTTGGTGCAGATTGGCCAACCGGCCGTCGAGCTCCCGCCGCGCCACCAGCTTCTGGTACTGGCCGAAGGAGCGCTCCATCAGCAGATCGACCTGGTCGGGAGGATGGTAGCGAAGCAGATTCAGCGCCATGTTGTAGGTCGGCGCGAACTTGCTCTCTACAGTCATCTCCTCGCCGGTGGCCGCTTCGAAGATGGTGCCGATGTCGACATCCGGCTCTTTGAGGATGACGCCATGTCCGATGGGGTCGATACCCCGCCGTCCGGCGCGACCCATCAGCTGGGTGAGCTCGCCCGAGGTGAGTGGCATGAAGTCGCGGCCATCGAACTTCGTGAACGACGAGACCACACAGGCGCGCGCCGGCATGTGGATGCCGAGCGAGAGGGTTTCAGTGGCGAAGACGACCTTGATCAGCCCGCGCTGAAACAGGTCCTCCACCAGCTCCTTCAGGTAGGGCAGCAGCCCGGCGTGATGCATCGCGAGGCCGCGGCGCAGCGTATCGGGGTCCAGGAGGTCGACGTACAGTTCGGCCTCGTCCCGGTCCTCGATCTGCTGCAGGCGCTCCTTCATCAGCTGATCGATCGTGGCCTTCTCGGCTGGCGTCGTCAGGTCGAACCCGTGGGCGGCACAGCGCGCCAGGGCCTCGCGACAGCCCCGTCGCGAAAAGATGAAATAGATCGCCGGCAGGAATTCCCGCCGCGAGAGGCGGTCGACCACCGGTAGAAGATCGTTCTCGGGCGGCCGGCGCAACTGCGAGAGGCGGAAATCGGTCGCGTCGTCGGCCTGGGCTCGCTGGCGGGTCTCCCGTGGGATGCCGCCCTGAAAATCAAGCAAAGGATAGAAGTCGTTGCGCATCGCCAGCCAGAGGCGGAGCTCGACCGGGCGCCTGGTGACGCTGACGGTGGCGATGTCACCGCGTTGCTGCGTCATCCAATCGGCGACTTCCTGAAAGTTGCTGATGGTGGCCGACAAACCGATGAACTTGATGTGGGCCGGTGCCTGGATGATGATCTCTTCCCAGACGGCGCCGCGCGGAAAGTCGTCGATGTAGTGAACCTCGTCGAGGATGACATAGCGGACCCGCTCAAGGCGCTTCGGGTCCTCGTAAATCAGGTTGCGCAGAATTTCCGTGGTCATGACCACGACCGGCGCCAACGGATTGATCGTGTTTTCACCGGTCACGAGACCCACGTACCCCTCCCCATGCCGGCGGCGGTAGTCCCGGAACTTCTGATTGGAAAGCGCCTTCAAGGGGGTGGTGTAGATGGCCCGCGTGTCCGTCTCGAGGGCGCGCAAGACGGCGTAGTCGGCGATCACCGTTTTGCCTGAGCTAGTCGGTGCGGAGACCAGCACACCCTGATGAGCCTCGAGCTTTTCAATGGCCTCGACCTGAAACGGATCCAGCGGCCACGGCAGGCTCGCCTGAAATGCATCGATCAACGATCGGGGTGACTGAGTAACTGACTGGCTCAGCGCTTCTTCAGGGGACCCACGAGTTCGGCTGTGGCGGCACGCTCACCGTCCTTGCGCCAGCGCAGCCTGGTCTCTTCGACTTCGTCCGTATAGCGCTGCCGGCACCGGCGCATTGCCTTGGCCACGGCGTTTCGGACCAGTGGCTCCGGCCCCTTGGCGAGCCGTTCCAGGATCGATTTGGCTGCCGGCCAGTGGAAGGAGCCGATCGCGCTGGAGAAAGCCATCGCTACATTCCAGCGGACCGTCTGATCGCGGTCGCGCGACCACTCTTTCAGAGCCTTCAGGGTCTCTTTCGGGTCGACCCGTAAGAGGGCGTCGCCGATGGTGTAAGGGCCGAGGTTGCGACGGACGTACGGCTCTGGATCGCGAAGCAATGGTTCGAGCAGCCGCAGCAGGTCAGCGACCCGCTCCGGCTTGTCGCGCCGGGCTGCGTATTTGACCGCCAGCACCACCGCACGACGCAGGTTCTCAGATTTCGCGCTGCGCAAGACTTCCAGCCGCCCGCGGATCCGGTCGAAGTCGCGGTCGAGCAGGGAGCCGAGCAGGCCACCGGCCGCCTCGCGCACCTCCCAGTGCGGATCGTCGGCGAGGAGCTCGGCCGTGCCAAGCACGCCGATCGGATCCTCGGGATAACGGCTGACCAGCAGCAGGCAGGCGACCTGGCGCGCGGTTGGCGACGAGGAGGTGGACAGCGCATCGATCCAGCGCGTCACCCGTCCCGACTGTTCGGCCAGGGCCATGGCCAGCCGTTCGCCGACCTGCTGGCGCAAGGCCGCCGGGCTTCCGGGACGCCCGTGGTGCAGTTGCCCGTCGAGGGCGGCCACGACACCCGAGGGGTCGTCGCGGGCGAGCGCCGCCAGGACGGCAGAGAGGGGTCCCTCCTCGACTGTGCCAATTTCTTCGGTCCGGGTTGTCGCAGTCATGTTCTGAGGATCTCGATGTGATGGTCGTGGAGAACGGCGCCCCCGTTGTGATCCTCGACGTAGTCGACAATCTTGCTCATCACTTCGTTGGCGTACCGGCTGTCATTGCTGGCGCAGGTGACGCCGATCGCCAGCGTCTGCCAGCGATCCTGGTCGGCTACCTCGGCGACCGAAACATTGAAACGGCCGCGGATACGCTGCACCAAGGAGCGGCTCACCTGGCGTTTTCCCTTCAGGCTGTGGTTTTCGGGCAGGTGGAAGATGAGCTCGCATGTGCCCACAACCATGTCTTGTCATAAGGATACGTAACGACTCGCAAAAGGCCTATTCGAAGCCGGGAAGTTCTCTTATAGTGGCGGCATGAACTCGGCAGTTCGCGCGCCCGAGCCGGTCGTCGAGTCGACCGCCCTGCCCGAAACGGTACCCGCGCTCTTCCAGCACACGGCGGGCCAGCGCCCGGATGCGGCCGCGCTGTACTTCAAGGCGGGCGCGCGCTGGGTGCCGATCAACTGGAAGGAGTACGCCCGGGCGGTGAACCGGCTCGGCAATGCCCTGGTCGCCGAAGGCCTCCAGCCGGGGGACCGGGTGGCGCTCTGGTCGGCCAACCGGCCGGAGTGGCAGATCACCGACCTGGCGATCCTGCACGCCGGACTGGTCACGGTGGCCATCTACCAGACACTGGCGCCCGACCAGGTCAAATACCTGCTGAGCCATTCCGAATCGAAGGTGTTGATCGTTGACGAGCGCAAGTTCCTCGACCAGGTGCTCCAGATGCGCCAGGAGCTACCGGCGTTACGGCGGGTCATCTTGATCGAGGGCGACGACCCGGGTGTGGAGGAGTGGGTGATCAGTTGGGAGCAAGCCCTGCGACGTGGCGATGAATTCGGCCGCGCGCGCCCCGGGCTGCTGGCGAGCCGCTGGCAGACCCTGCAGCCGGATGACACCGCCAGCTTGATCTATACCTCGGGCACCACCGGCGTGCCCAAGGCCGCGATCCTGACGCATCGCAACCTGACCTGGACGGCAACCGCGACGCTCCAGTGCTTTCGGGGCGACGCCAACGACCGGGTGGTGTCGTACCTCCCACTCGCGCACATCCTCGAGCGGGTCGTCAGTCATCTGCGCCAGCTCTGCACCGGCTGTCAAGTCTATTTCTGTCCGAGCGTCGACAAGGTGATGGAGGTCGTTCACGACGTCCATCCCACCTATTTCACCTCGGTGCCGCGCCTGTGGGAAAAAATCTACGCCGGGATCCGAGACAAGATGGACCGGGTCAAGGGGCCGCGCCGGGTCGTCCGCGACTGGGCGCTGCTGATGGGAGCCCTGCGGACCGCCGCTTACGAGCGGGGGAAAGCCCCGTCCCCTTTGGTGCGGTGGCAATGGTCGCTCGCCGACCGGCTGGTGTTCCGAAAAATCCGCGAGACGCTCGGCTTCGACAAGATCCAGGTCTGCGTGAGTGGCTCGGCAGCCGTGTCGCCTGACATGCTCCGCTTCTTCTACGGTCTTGGCATCGAGATTCTCGAGGGCTACGGTTTGACCGAGACGACGGCGCCGGCCACCTTCAACCGGCCGGGGGAAGCGCGCTTTGGCACGGTGGGGCTGCCGCTGCCGGGCGTCGAGATCCGGATCGCGCCGGACGGCGAGATCCTGGTCAAGGGCGGCAATGTCTTCGCCGGTTACTTCAAGGATCCGAAAGTCACCCAGGAAACACTGTCAGACGGCTGGCTCAAAACCGGCGACATCGGCGAGCTGGACAAGGACGGCTACCTCAAGATCACCGACCGAAAGAAGGACCTGTTCAAGACGTCAGGCGGTAAGTACGTCGCCCCGGGGGTGATGGAGACGCAACTGCGCAGCCGGCGTGGCATCGGCCAGGCGGTCGTCCTCGGCGATGGGCGGCCGTTTGTCGCCGCGCTGCTTACGCTCGACCGCGATTCGCGGGAGGTTCGGGGTGGGCCGGACGACCCAGCGGTCAAACGGCTGGTTGATGAGGCGGTCGCCGCCGTCAACCGCGGACTCTCGCACCCGGAACAGATCAAGAAATGGAAGATCCTCGATACCGATTTCGTCGTCGGCGATGAGCTCACTCCTAGCATGAAGGTGAAGCGCAAGCGGATCGCCGAAAAGTACGGCTCCGAGATCGAAGCCCTCTACGCAGGTCCGAAGAATGCCTGACTCTCAACGTATCGAACGGAACTACCATGCGTCGGCCAACGAGGTGTGGGATCTGTGGACCACCAGCAAAGGCATCGAGTCGTGGTGGGCACCCGACGGCTTCAAGGTAGAGGTCAGGAAGCTGGACCTCCGGCCTGGTGGGGAGCTGATCTACGCGATGACGGCCACTGGGCCTGAGCAGATCGAGTTCATGAAGGGAGCCGGGATGCCGTTGACCACGGAGTCGCGAAAGACTTTCACGGAATTGGTTCCACCGAAGCGAATTGCTTACCGGTCGCTTGCCGACTTTATTCCCGGCGTTAAGCCCTACGAATTCCTGACGGTCGTCGACCTGCAGTCGAGCGCTGACGGTGTGCGGGCGGTCATGACCGTCGACGCGATGCACGATGATGAGTGGACCCAACGGCTTGTCATGGGCCGCGAGAATGAGCTCGACAATCTCGCGAAGGTCATCGATCGCAAACGATCGTCCTGAGGACCACCTAACGCCCTTTCGGGCGGTCCTTCGCCGAGCCCTGGCAGCTGGGCTTCTGCTCGGATTGACAACCAGCGGCCCAATGGCCGTTCAGGCGAAAGGTCCACAAACAGGCGCATGGTCGAAGACGCCCGATTTGCCGGAGGGACACGTCGCGCATACCGCGACCCTGCTTCTTGACGGCCGGGTCCTGATCGCGGGCGGCTCTGACGTGCGTGGAGTCGCCACGTCGACCTGCGAGCTCTTTGATCCGAAAGCTAATCGGTGGATTCACACCACCAGTCTCAATGAGGCACGGGCCGGTCAGGCGGCAACCTTACTTGCGAACGGCGACGTTCTGATTAGCGGCGGCGAGACGGGGTTGGGCATTTACCCGATTGGGCCCCTGGCGAGCGCCGAGATCTATCACCCAGCCAGCAATCGGTGGACTCCCGCGGCACCGATGCACATGCCCCGCCGGATGCATACCGCAGTCGCACTCCGTGATGGGCGGGTGCTGGTGGTTGGCGGAACCCTGGCGCCGGGGTCTCCGCTTGCGGCGACGCAGCTCGCCGAGGCTGAGGTCTACGACCCTGGTCGTGATGCCTGGTCAATGGTTGGCACGGGTCTGCCACCGGTGATCCAGCAAGCGGCAACACTGATGACGAACGGCACGGTGGTCGCGACGGGCGGTTCCACCGATATGGGGTTCGCGACGGCGAGCGCCGAAGTATTTGACCCAGCCACGAACCGCTGGCAACCGACTACCTGGCCGATGGCTAACGCGCGATATGGTCACACGGCCACCTTGATGCCCGACGGCAAGGTGCTTCTTGTGGGCGGCTACTCAACGGAGCCCCAGACCGTCGGGGGCTTCGTCTACCCAAACCCTCAGCTGCTGAGGACGTCCGAGACCTTTGACCTGAGAGGCAACACCGGGGTGAGGGTCGGTTACTCGATGATCCCCCGTTTGGAACATACCGCGACACTTCTGCGGAATGGTCTGGTGCTGGTTGTCGGCAGTGCGTATGCCAGCGACGCCGACTCCCAGCTCTTTGACCCCGGAACCGCGGATTGGGTCTCCTCGGGTCTGCGGATGGACCGTTATCTTCACTCAGCCACCCTGCTGGCTGATGGTCGCGTGCTGATTGCCGGCGGCTATGGCGTGGGTTCGCCGACGACGGCCTGGATCTATTCGCCTGTCTCAGTCACGACGGCATCCTCGACCAATCCGTTGCTGCCCATCGCCGTCGTGTTGCTCTTGCTTGTCCTGAGCACCGCGGGGCTTGCCGCAGCCTCCGGACGCCTCCGTCGGCGTCGGCCCGGAGCCGTCCGCGAACCCGAGTCCGAGTGGATTGATTCTTAGCGGATCCTGAGATAGGGATTTCCGACGCGCTCGGCGCCGATAGTCGTATTCGGGCCGTGCCCCGGATAGACCACGGTATTGTCGGGCAGGGTCAAAAGTTGCCCGTGCAGGCTGAGGAGCATCTGCTGTGGGCTCGCGCCCGGAAGATCGAGCCGGCCGATCTTGCCGGGCAGCAGGGTGTCGCCGGTGAAGACGTGGTTGCCCACCTTGAAGCAGAGGCCACCCGGGGTGTGCCCCGGTGTTGCAAGCACCTGAAGCTCGAAGCCGCCGAAGGGCAGCGTGTCGCCGGCGGTCAGGTAGCGGTCGGCGGACTTCAGCTGCGCGGTCGCGTCCGCCAGATGCATGGCAGTTGGGGCCTCGGTTGCGGTCTTCACCGTCTCCTTTGCGCCCGTGTGGCCCGGATGCGCGTGGGTGCACGCGATCCAGCGGACGGTCAGCCCCCGCAGCTGGTTGAGGATTTTCGGTGCATCGTCGCCCGGGTCGATGACCACCGCTTCCTTTGTGTCGGAGCAGGCCACCACGTAGCAATTGGTGTCCTTCTCGCCGACGTGGACTTTCTGGATGGACAGCCGGGCCACATTGACAGATTAGCTACCCTTTTAGCGATGGCTGACGCTCGCCAGGTTGTCAAGTACACCTTCGTCAAAATCGATCCCCAGGCGCTGGCCTGGCCGGCTGACGCACGCCAGGCCGCGGCTCGGGAACTTACCGAGCTGCTGGATGCCCGAGCCGACTCGGGAACCCTGCTCACCTACAGCACGGTCGGCCTGCGCGGCGATTGCGACCTGCTGATCTGGCAGGCTGCCGATCGGGTCGACGAGATTCAACGGGCCGAGTCGCAATGGCGCGGCACGCAACTCGGGCCACACCTGACGGTGGCGCACTCGTTCCTCGCCATGATGCGGCCATCGCCGTATCTCGGCCGGCACAAGCATCCCGACCAGGAGGGGCGGCGCACCCGCCTGAAGCCGGTCGGCGGCCGGTATCTCTTCGTCTATCCAATGTGGAAAAAGCGCGTCTGGTACCGCCTCCCCTACGAGCGACGCAAGGCGATGATGGTCGAGCACTTCGCGATCGGTCATCGCTATCCCCAGGTCAAGATCAACACCGCTTACTCTTTCGGCCTCGATGACCAGGAATTCGTTGTGGCGTTTGAATGCGACGAGCCTGCCGCATTCCTCGACCTGGTGATGGAGTTGCGCGAGTCGCAGGCCAGCCGCTACACCGAGCGCGAGACGCCGATTTTCACCTGCGTGCGCATGGCGGCGGACGATGCGCTCAAGCTCGCGCTCGGGCTCGGCACCCCGGCATCGGTCGAGGAACGGGAGCTCGCGCGACCGGTCAGCCTGCTCGCCGGCGGATGAGAGCCGTTCAGCGGGAAGAGCTGGGCCGGCGGGCGGCCGAGCCGGTGCTGCCTTCTCTCGTTCGGGCGGCGAGGCGCCAGGTCGTCGATCGTCGCCCGGTATGGTTCATGCGCCAGGCAGGGAGATCCTTGCCCGAGTACCGGAAGGTCCGTGAGCAATACGACCTCTTCACGATCTGCCAGAAGCCGGAATTGTGCGCGGAGGTCACCATGCAACCGGTGCGGCGGCTTGGTGTCGATGGGGCGGTCCTCTTCGCCGACATCATGCTGCCGGTTGCCTTCGGCCTTGGGGTCGACCTGCAGCTGGTGGACGGGGTCGGTCCGGTCATCCAGCAGCCGATCCGGACCAGGCAGGATATAGATAGGTTGCGGCGACAGACGCCTGCCGAGTCGGTACCCTTCGTACTGGAGACGATCCGGATCCTTCGCCGGGAGCTCGACCCTTCGGTCGCGGTGATCGGCTTTGCGGGAGCGCCCTTCACGCTCGCCGGCTACCTGATCGAGGGCAAGCCGTCGCGCGAGTTCCTCGCGACCAAACGTTTGATGTACTCGGAGCCCACCCTATGGGATGCGCTGATGGCGCGCCTCTGCGCCCTCGTGGTCGACTATCTCGCGGCGCAGGTGGAGGCCGGCGCCCAGGTCGTGCAGGTCTTCGACAGCTGGGTCGGCTGCCTTTCCCCGATGGACTATCGCCGCTATGTCCTGCCGTACATGACCCGGATCTTCGCCGAGCTGCAACGCGCCGCTGCGCCGGCGATCCACTTCGCCACCGGCGCGGCGGGGATCCTTTCGTTGATGCGCGAGGCCGGCGGCGACGTGATCGGCCTCGATTGGCGGGTCGACCTTGGGGATGCCTGGCGGGTGGTCGGTTACGACCGCGCCATCCAGGGAAACCTGGATCCCGCGCTGCTGCTGGGGCCCTGGCCCGTGATCGAGGACGGCGCTCGCCGGGTGATTGAGGGCGCCGGCGGTCGGCCGGGGCACATTTTTAACCTCGGCCACGGCGTCCTGCCGGACACCCCCGTCGAGCACCTGCAGCGTCTTACGGAGTTCGTCCATGGCGCCTAGCCACGTCGCGGTTCTGCTGATGGCGTATGGCAGTCCACACCGCCTCGAGGAGGTCGAAGCCTACTACACCGACATTCGCGGAGGCCGGGTGCCCTCGCCGGAGGCTGTCGAAGAACTCACCGGCCGCTATCGCCAGGTGGGGGTGCCAACACCGCTGCTCGCCGTCTCGACCGACCTGGCACGTCAGCTGGAGCGCTCGCTCAACGCCGATTCGCCCGACGGCAGCATCTACACCGTGCACCTTGGCATGAAGCACTGGACGCCGCGGATTGCGTCGGCGGTCGACGAGGCGGTGGAGGCGGGGGCGGATCGGCTGATCGCCATCGTCCTGGCGCCGCATTACTCGCGGATCGGCAGCGGCGGCTACCGGCGCCAGGTGGAGGCGGCGCTGGCCTTGGTGGCGGCAAGGCCCCATCGGAATGGATCTGCGGCACCCATCCACCTCGACTTCGTCGACAGCTGGCACGACCTGGATGGCTATCTGGCGTCGGTGGCCGACGATGTGCGCACGGTCCGAGCCCGGTTCTCTGAGCCCAAGCGCGTGGTGGTCGTGTTCACGGCGCACAGTCTGCCGGCACGCATCCTCGATGAGGGCGACCCCTACCAGGACCAGCTATTACGGACCTCGGAGCTGGTGGCCGCGCGCGCCGGCGTCGACCGATGGCGCTTCTCGTACCAGAGCCAGAGTCACACCGGCGAGCCATGGCTTGGTCCTGACCTGACAGACACGCTGGAGACGCTGGCCCACGAGGGCCATCGCTCGGTGCTGGTGGCCTCGATCGGGTTCATCGCCGACCACCTCGAGATCTTCTACGACATCGACATCGAGGCGAAAGCGAAGGCCGATATGCTCGGCATCGAGCTGAAGCGCACACCGATGCTCAATGCTGACCCTCGGTTGGCGCAGGCACTCCACGCCTTGGTCGCCGAGCGCATATCCCCCACCCCGACCCTCCCCCACAAGGGGGGAGGGAGACTGACCAGAATGGCGGGCTCATGACGTTTCTTTCCCGCATGCTGGCGATCACGCGCTGCCACCGCGGCCTGCTCTCGATCGCGGTCGCCGGGTCCGTCCTTTACACCGCCCTGAGTGTGCTGCCGGCACTGATCATCCGGCAGATGCTGACCGTGCTGGCGCACCCGTCGCCGGCCGGCACGCTCGTGTGGTTGGGCGTCGCCATGGTGGGCGCCACGGCGCTGATGGCGGTCAGCCGCTACCTCGAGGGTGGGTTCGGTCATATCGCCGCCTTCAAGGTCTTGCACGATCTGCGGATGCGAATCTACGAGCAGCTGCAGCGGCTGTCGATGGGTTTTCACACGAGACAACAGTCGGGCACGATCGCGGCCAAGTTGATCGGCGACGTTGAGACTATCGAGTTCTTCACCGCGCACGCGGGCATCCAGTTGATCAGCGCCGCCACCGTTCCGTTCCTGCTCGGCATCCTCATGCTGGCGGTCAACTGGCGGCTGGGCCTGGTGGCACTCGCCCCACTGGTTCTGATCCTGCTCATCCTGGTGGCGTTTCGGCGATCCGCGTACCAGGCCTTCATGCGTTACCGCGACGAGCTGGGCCGGTTGAACGGCATCATCATCGATCACATCCAGGGCGTCGGCGTGCTCAAGGCGTTCGCGGCGCTCGGCCATGCGCGGCGCGCGATCGACGAGCGTAGCGAGCAGCTGAAGCAGGCCGCGACGCAGGCCAACCTCATCCACACCTGGTACTTCGCTGGGGTCGAGTGGATGGCCGCGATTCCCGTGGCACTGGTATTGCTCGTCGGGGGATTGATGGCGCATGCCCGACAGCTCAGCATCCCCGACCTGGTGCTCTTCGTCTTCTTGACGACGCTGCTCTATCGGCCGGTCACCGAGCTCAACCGGCAGCTCGAGGGATTGCGCAATGCGGAAGCGGCGACGGATCGTATCTTCGAGATTCTGAACGCGCCGATCGAGGTGAAGGAGTCGCTGTCGGCGCGCGTTCCGAATGACCGACGGTACGATATCGCGCTTGATCATGTGACCTTCGCCTACGAGGCCGGGCGGTCCGTGCTCCACGATGTGTCGATCGACCTGAAGGAAGGCTCGGTGCTCGCCCTCGTGGGACCCAGCGGCGCCGGCAAGACCACCGTTGCCAACCTGATCACCCGATTCTGGGACCCGCAGCAGGGCGCGGTCCGGCTCGGTGGTGTCGACCTCCGCGAGCTGCCGCTCGATTACGTTCATCGTTCGATCGGGCTGGTCCTGCAGGACGTCTTTCTCTTCAACGACACCGTCAAGGCCAACATCAAGATCGGTAATCCGGAAGCGACCGACGCGCAGGTTGAGGCGGCAGCCCGCGCGGCGTACGCGCACGAGTTCGTGGATGATCTGCCGAAGGGCTATGACACGATCATCGGCGAGCGCGGCGTCCGTCTGTCTGGCGGACAGAAGCAGCGGCTTTCCATCGCCCGGGCGCTGCTGCGTGACGCGCCCATCCTGATCCTCGATGAGGCGACCTCATCGGTTGATCCCGAGGCTGAGCACCTGATCCAGGCGGCACTCGCCCGACTCGTGGCGGAACGCACCGTGCTGGTCATCGCGCATCGACTGTCGACGATCCGGCAGGCAAGTGAGATCGTGGTGCTCGACAAGGGCCGAGTCGTGCAGCGTGGCCGCCACGATGACCTGGTCGATGCGCCGGGCCTCTACGCCGCCCTCTATCGCGCTCAGCAGGTGGCTCGTCGCTGGGATGTGGCGACCTCGCAGCGCGCCGATGAAGAGCTACCGCAAGCCGTCGAGTAGCAGCCGGCGGAGCGCCTCGAGGCGCTCGAACTCCTCCATGCTCAACTTCGCGGTGCTCTTAAGGGTGTGCGGGTATTTGATCTTTTGCACGGCGTCGATCAGCGCCCGCACCTGGGGTTCCGTGAGCTGGTACTCGTAATAGGCGATGGTTTCGAGCTCGATCTCGCGACGGATCGGCAGGTGATGGATGGGCGCCGCCACCGGCTCCGGATCCGTCTCCGCCAGGATTTCGGGTGCTGTGGAGGTTTCGCGAAAGAGTTCCGCTGAGCCGTTCAGCGAAACCCGCTTAAACACGACCGGCAACGGGCTGCTTGGCCTCCACCGGCGTGGCGGGCGCCCGTTTGATGACCGCTCTGGCCAGGGCTCGATACGCGTTGGCCCCTTCCGAGCTCCCGGCATACTGGAGGATCGACATTCCGGCCAAGGGTGTCTCCGCAAACCGGATGCTGTCCTTGATCACGACATCGAAGACGACGTCGCCGTACCGCTCTCGAACCAACTCCAGCACTTCCTGGGAGTGCAACGTCCGGGACTTGTGGATCGTCGCCAGGATGCCGCTGATGCGCAACTTTGGGTTCAGCTTGGCGCGCACTCGCTCGATCGTGTTGTGCAGCAGCTGCATCCCTTTCATGCC
>Ga0209156_10002330_pt1 | contig 14909 bp, 13 predicted proteins | sample GraSoiAngelo_124_FD_185881 | JGI IMG/M metagenome (GOLD analysis project Ga0209156, IMG submission 185881) | Grasslands soil microbial communities from the Angelo Coastal Reserve, California, USA - 14_0927_05_20cm (SPAdes) (version 2) | ecosystem: Environmental > Terrestrial > Soil > Grasslands...
GTACAGCTGCTCGAACGCGTGAAGCGAGAGCTCATCGCGGGCGGTGGAGAGCGGTATGCCGATGAGACTCGTTTTGCCGCGCTCCTCGCGGAGCTTCGGGCCTTCGAGGAGTAGCCCACCTCGGGCTCAGGTTCTTGGGGTCGGCCACACACCATTCACGATTTCGCTCGGAATCACACACCGCAGTCCGACCCTGTTAGAACTCCCCGCGAGGTGTTCGGGCAGCCGTGAAGCGGAGGCCGAGCAGAGGTGAGACCAGACTTCGTAGGGCAGGCACGGCAGGGGTGTCCGCGTGGCAGTCGAACGGGCTTTTGGCAGCGCCGGTTCCACGGGGTCTGGTCTGACGGCCCTGACGCCGGATCCCACGACCGAGGGGCATCCTACGACATGGTGGCCGAGCCGCAAGAGCGGCGGGGGGTTTCGGCAATGTGCGGTCTCGCGATCCGATGGCTCATTCTGGCGCTTCCCGGCGCAGTCCCGTCCCTTCTGCTAGCCCAGACGTTGGGCGTGCCCCTTTCCTACCGGAGGATGATGAGTGGCTTCGGTGTCGCCGTCGATGCGGGCGGTGACAAAGGAGGGTTCCGGACCCTCGCGCTCACCGGAATCGTCGCGCTCGGTCACGTGACAGTCGACGGTACACCCTGGCCGCTGTTCAACGTGAGCGGCACCGTTGCACGGTTGTCGGGAGAGAGCAGTGCCGTCGGCGGCTCGGCGGTGAGCGCCGAGGTCGCCTTGCTGGGGTCTTTTGCGATCGGGTTCGACCGCTCCCGATGGGCGGGCCTGACGCGGACCTATATTCCGCTCGCCGCGGCGCTCCCCATCTTAGTGTGCGCTGAGTCGAATCGCATTTTCGACCTTTACGCTGTCCCCGTGTGGAACTTCGAGCGACTGGAGCAGCCGGGGGCCGCCGCGTGGCAACCCCCGTGGGGTTCCGTCAACCTCGGCGCGTCGTTCGAACTGCGCTCCGGGCTCGGATTCCAAGTGACGATGGGAGGACTGTTTCAGGACGCGAGCGACACGCCGGACCCGTATCGTCGTGTGGTGATCAGCCTTGGTGTCCGCTTCACACCGCATGGGATCCTGAAAGCAGTCCCAGCAGGCCATCGCATGGGGTGTGGCTTCGCGCTGTGACGCAAGGCTGCCTGTGAAGCGGGGCCCCATCCCCGTGTGCGCGTGCCATTTGCACACAATTCTACGAGAAAACCAGGTCTCGCGTGGTCACTGGCCGAGAATAGTCCAAGCTGAGCTTCTTCGGGTATCGTCAGAGTACCCTGGGTGATGCCTGGACGGAATCGCCTTGGGCGGACTAGCGACTCATTGGCGGACTGGCGACTCCAGGAAAGAAATCCTGATCGACTGAGACGACGCGCTACCGAAAAGCAGAGGGCGCATCTTGGCGATGTGCGCCCCATTCTCCGCACGCTGCCCGCACGCGGTTTAGTACTCGATGTATACCGGCACGCCGTCGTGGAACGAGAGTGCAGCGGCACGGTCGATGGCGTCCTTGATCTGTTCCGCCGTCGGATTAGCCCCCACGTCGATCCGGGGAGCAGGGCATGCTGGTGCATGACCTGCGGCGCACGGCCGCGCGAGACTTTCGACGCGCCGGCGTGTCGGAGGAGGAGATCATGAAGCTCTGCGGGTGGCGGACGCGCTCGATGTTCGATCGCTACAACATCATCGACGAGGCGGACCTCGCCGCAGCCGTGGCGAAGCGCTTTGGCAACGGCAAACAAACGGCAAACATGACGCCTTCCGGGCTCGCTTCGAATTTTGTAACTTCCAACCGCAGCAACTCTTAGGTCCGTAGCTCAATTGGTAGAGCACCGGTCTCCAAAACCGGGGGTTGCAGGTTCGATTCCTGCCGGGCCTGCTCGGGCCGCGACGGAAGGCGTCGCGGCCCTTCGCATGCCCGGCCGGATCGATTGTCGCGTCCTCGCCCTGCTCGGACGCTCGGCAGCGATTCCTGCCGGGCCTGTTAGGACACACACTTTGCTTCGGGCCTTGCTTCGAGCCCTACCAGTGAACGACCCCGTTCGCACCAGAATTCGTCCGGCCCGAATAATCCAACCTGCGATTCCTGCCGGGCCCCGATAGACTGAGCAGCCGCTGAGCCTTTCCCGACCCCTTACCACATGGTCCGCGGTAGAGCACGTTTGGGCTGTCTCGCTGTGTCGCCGAGCTTTGTCGAGGGAGGGACCGGTGCGAGTCGTGACGTTGATTCGGTGCGTGCTTGCCTGCCTTATGGGCGTGGCGGCGGCGAGCTGTGGGGCGGATAAGTCTGGGATCGCGGGTCCTGGCAACTCTCCGTCCCCAAACGACGTGCGACTCGAGAGCGACGTGGGTGACTATATCGGGGGGGGTCAGACCTACGACTACACTCAAGCCAACGCCATCTTTACCGTAACGGCACAGGGGGGTCACCTCTCGATCGGTATCGGCGGAGACGAAGGGTGGTCGGGGGACTTCCAAATGCCGAGCGCCCTCAACCAGATCCAGCCCGGCGATTACACCGGGCTCCAGCGCTACCCATTCCATGACCCGGTGAAGGGGGGCCTCAACTGGGACGGCGAGGGGCGCGGCTGCAACACGCTCTCGGGTTCGTTCAGCATCGATAGCGTCAAGTACGTCGGCAACACGCTCACGGCGGTCGACCTCCGCTTCGAGCAGCATTGTGAGGGCGGCGTGCCCGCGTTGCGCGGGACGATTCATTGGAGGTCGGATGACACCACGGCGCCGCCGGGACCGGTCAGGCCGGTTCCGGTCGGGCTGTGGCGGCCTGCGGCAGGCTCGACGCCGTCCACCGGGAACTATGTCTACCTCCAAAGCGACGCCGGGGACTACATCGGCGGGGGCGCGACCGCCACGTACACGCCGGCAACGGCCAGCATCGGCGTCACCGCCAGCGGGGGTCACCTCTCCGTCAGCGTCGATTCGTGGTCTGGGGACTTCCAAGCCATGAATACGCTCAGTGAGATCGAGGCCGGCTATTATGCCGATCTGCGCCGATACCCGTTCCACAATCCCGTGAAGGGCGGCCTCAGCTGGTACGGCCAGGGACGCGGCTGCAACACGCTCTTGGGATGGTTCGCCGTCGACCGCGTCACCTATAGCGGCAGCGCCCTGGTAGCTCTGGACCTGCGCTTCGAGCAGCATTGTGAGGGCGGCGTCCCAGCCCTGCACGGCGCGATTCACTGGGACGCCTAACCGTCTCACCGCGCCACGATGGTGCCCGTCATCAACTGGCCGTGCACGGCATGACCGCTGTGCGTACACTCATGGCATCCTCTCAGCTCGCCGGCGCGCGGGAGCTCGACTTCTCCCAGTTGAAGAACAGGAACCCGCCCGGGGCATCGAACTTCGGCTCGCCCGGTCCGGGCAGGATCTGCAGCTGCAGCTCTTCGATCTTGTTCTTGGAGCAATTCCAGCAGGCGAGTGCGAAGTCACCGTCGCGCCGCGTGCGCGACAGCAGCATGACGTGCACCATCGCATTGTCGGTGACCAGCACGTCGTTCTTGTAGAGGCGCCCGACGGCCCACAGCGCCACCGCACTGTTGATCGTAGGCACGAGCGGCGTATGCACCTGGGTCACGCCGTGATAGAACAGGCCCATGATCACGCCCCCGAACCGCGGGTGGTGCGGGACGTCCTTCGTTTGCACCCGATCCATCACGAGCTTCCAGCGGGCCCCGTCCTGGGTGGCGAACTCGGCCACGCCATCGACCGAGTCGCGCACGGCGCCCTTGTCCCACGCGGTAAAGGCGAACGTGCCCGAGCTCCGGACGACGTTGTTCGAGTAGGGGCCGTTCTTCACCTGTGATTCGAGCCCCTCGCGCTCGTCGCCGAATGCCTTGAGGATCGGAGCCGCGCTGTCGGGGAAGGGAAACGGCCCCGGCAGGATCTGGATGACGGGCCCGCCACCCGTCACCCGGATCGCCTGCACCCGCTCTGCGATCAGGTGGGACTCACCCGTCTCGGACACGCCGTACCCTGAGGGTGCGGGGGCCGGACTCGTGGCGCTCACAACCTTGAGGTGAGTGTCCATGCCGAGCTTCTTGTGCGAATCTTCTCCCACCGGGCAATACACGTCGTAGCTCCCCGCCTTGAGCGTCAGCGTGAGCGTGTCGCTCGCCCCGGGCTGAATCGTCTCGATCTCCTGCTCAATTCCCTGTCCTTCCACTTCGAGGCCATGCGGGATGCTTCCGGCATTCGTGATCACGAACGTGACCGGCCCCGCCGCGACGCTCGCCTGCGACAGCACGACGTTCCACTCGGACAGCTTCACGTTCATGGTTGACCCCACACCGGGATGGGGTTGCGGCGCCGCGCCCAGCAGCGCGCCCAGCAGCCCAACGACGACAACCATTCCGGCCCCGACACCATTCGACTCGCGGTCCATAGCAGCCTTCCTCTGTAAAGGGGTGTAGTTTGGAATCCAGCCTATCGGACCGGGCGCGCCGCGTGCTTATTCCCCCGGGAATAATTTGACCGCGGGCGGAGTCTCTACCGGCAGGTGGACCACCTACCCCGAGGATCGGTTGGAGTCGAGCGAGCTCGAGCGATTCGAAGCCGTCGTGCTGCCGCATCTGGACGCCGCGTATACGCTGGCGCGCTACCTGACGCGCAACGATCACGACGCTCAGGACGTCGTGCAGGACGCCTCCCTGCGCGCGCTGCGGTATTTCGCGGGCTTCCGCGGCGGCGAGAGCGGCGAGGGGCGGGCGTGGCTGCTCGCGATCGTGCGCAACACGGCCTACAGTTGGCGGCAGCGGCACCGCGCGGACACGCTCACCACGGAGTTCGACGAGGAGCGGCACAGTGAGAGCGTGGCGGATCGGCATCCGGAAGCGGCCGTGGCGGCCGGGAGCGAGCGCGCCGCGCTGCGGCGGGCAATCAACGAGCTGGGCCCCGAGTTCCGGGAGGTGATCGTGCTGCGCGAGCTCGAAGGACTGTCTTACAAGGAAATCAGCGCCGTGGCGGGCGTGCCCGTCGGCACCGTGATGTCGCGGCTGTCGCGTGCCCGCCGGCGCCTCGAGGAGGCGCTGTGCGCCGAGCCGGAGGACGGCTGACGTGACGCATCCCGCTTTCGAAGCCCAGCTCGACGCCTACCTGGACGGCGAGCTCGCCGCGCCGGACGCGGCTGAACTCGAGCAACACCTGCACGCGTGCCCCGACTGCTCCCGCCTGGAGCGGCGGCGGCGCGCGCTGAGTGCCGCGCTGCGCGATGAGCTGCCGCGCTTTCCCGCGCCGGACACGCTGCGGGCCGGTGTGCGCGCCGGGGCGCGTGCCGAGGTGGGGCCGACGGCGCCGCGCCGCGCCCCTGTGTGGAGCGCACTCGCGGTCGCCGCATCGCTCGTGGTAGTGGCCCTCGGCAGCCGGCAGCTGGCGTTGCGCGGGGCCGCAGGCGACGCGATCACCAATCAGGTGCTCGCGAGTCACGTGCGCTCGCTCATGCCGGGGCATCTCACTGATGTGCTATCGTCCGACCAGCACACGGTCAAGCCGTGGTTCAACGGCAAGCTCGACTTCTCGCCGCCGGTGTACGACTTCGCGGGCGGCGGCTTCCCGCTCGTGGGAGGCAGGCTCGAGTACGTGGACGGGCGCCCGGTCGCGGCCCTGGCCTACAGCCGGCGCCAGCACGTGATCAGTGTCTTTCTCTGGCCCACCGGGCAGGGGGGGGCGCGTACCGCAGGGCCTGGCGACGCGACCCGGCAGGGCTACCATCTGCTGCACTGGGTCACGCCCGCCTTTACCTACTGGGTTGCGTCCGACCTGGGGCTCGCGGAGCTGCGCGACTTCGCGGCGCTGCTCCAGCGGGGGGATTCGGCAGCGGCCGCGACGGTCCGATAGGCCGGTCGGTCGGTCGGCACTTTACGGGCTTCGAGCGAGTACCACTGCCTGTCCCCTTCCTCGAGGCTCCCTATGTCACGCTCGTTCCTGCACCGCGCCGGTGCCGCGCTCGTGCTCGCCGGCGTCGCCGCCGCGTGCGGCGGCCGTATTCATTCCGTCACGTCAGCCGAACCAGTCCCCGCAGCCGTGTCCACGCTGGATCGGATGACCGTACGCACCGGAGAACAGGCGGTCGTGGTCGACTCGCCCGCCGCGGCGGGCCGGCGAGTGGAGCGCATGGTGCGGGACGCGGGCGGGTACCTCGAGCGCTCGAGCGGGAGCAGCGACGGCAACGTGCAGATCGAGGCCCGCGTGCCTGCGGCGCAACTCGACGGCATGATGGACAGCGTCGCGCGGCTCGGGAAGGAGCGGCGCCGTCACCTCACCGGCGCCGATGTCACAGACCAGTATAGCGATCTCGAGGCGCGACTGCGCAGCACCATCGCGTTGCGCGACCGGCTGCAGCAGCTGCTCTCCCGCGCCGCCACGCTGGACGAGGTTCTCACCCTCGAGAAGCAAATCGCCCGCCTGCAATCGGACATCGACGCCCTGCAGGCGCGCATCGACCAGCTCAAGTCCCGCACCGAGCTCGCGTCGCTCGCCGTCAGCCTGGAGCGCAAGCACGTGCTCGGCCCGCTCGCGGTCGTGGGGCGTGGGGTCGGGCGGCTCGTGGGGAAGCTGTTCGTGGTCCGCTAGGCGGATCCGGTTTTGCACCACCTCACACGACTGCAAGCGACTCTGATGTGGTCGCTGCTCGACTTCGCCGTGGCCGTCGCCTCGACATGGCTGCGGCGCGCCACGGCATGGCGGGACGGACCGGTGTTGCGCCTCGAGAGGTCGTGCGGGACGCCGGTCAGGCCCCGGCGCGAACGGCGACCCGAGACGCGCGTCGTCGCCGTCCTCGTCTCACGGGCAGGCATGGCGGAGCGGCTGCGCTGTGCCCTGGGCGGGCGCGCCCGCATGTGCTTCACCTCGACGTGGGCCGAGCTGCAGCACGTCGTCGCCCGCGTGTCGCCCTCCGCCGTGTTCGCCGACCCGGTTGCCGACAAGGCCGGTGACCCCGAAGGGCACCTGGCGCGATTGTCACGCGACTGGGGTGTCTCCGTCATTCTTTACACGACTCTGACGTCGGCGAGTGCGGGGAGCCTGCGGCGGCTGGGTGGATGCGGCATTCGCCACGTGGTGTTCCACGGCCACGACGATAGCGCGCGCCGGCTCGCCGCAGTGTGCGAGTGGGGACCGAGCGAGCCGCCCCCACCTCCGTTGCGGGCGGCCTGACGCCGGAGCAGATTGTCCGTATGTCGCCGTCCCACCGACACCAGATTGCCCAGTGAGCCCTCCGAGGCCCATCGCCGGAATCGTCGTGCTCGCGGTGCTGCTGGCCGGATGCAGCAGCGAAACTGCTCCGACCGGCTGGATTCCCAGCAACGGGACCATCACGGGCGTGATCACGACGACGAGCGCGTTCCCGGCCCCGCGCCGTGGATCGGCGCCGGCAGCCTCCGCTCGCGCCAGCGACCGAGTCCCGCTGCTGGCGGCGCCGGGGATTGCGGGGATTGCATCGTTCATGCACCGTCTGCCGCGCGCCGCGCTGCGGGCGCGTCGCGTACCCAGGGTGCGGGCCACTGCGACACCGCACGACTTGGTCGTCACGTTCCGGAACGGCGCGCTCGGGGCGGCCCCCGTGGGATCCGCGACGCTCGGGACCAGGGCGAGCGCCCGGCTGCTCGGCGCGGCGATGCGCTCCCGCTTCGCCGCCATCCTCCCCCCCGGCGCCGCGGTCGCCGGCGTGTCGCCCACGATTCTCGCGGCCAAGGTCCGCGTGGCCGACACCACGGCGCTCGACGCGGTCGCGGCCGGGTTGCGCCGCGATCCCGCCATCGCGACCGTCACACGCAACCGGCTGCTGTGGTTGGACAAGACCACGTGGGTGCGGGCGGGGGCGACCGGCCTCGCTGCCGCGGCGTCGCGAGTCGTGCCGAACGACACGTTTTATGCCGTTCAATCGTGGCACTACGGCCTCATCGACCTGCCGCGCGCCTGGTCCATCACGACCGGGAGCCCGTCCGTGCTCGTCGCGCTGGTCGACGACGGCACGCGCTTCGACCATCCGGCGCTCGCTGGGAACCTGACGTCCGACGGATACGACTTCGTGACCGACGCCGATACCCTGACGCTGTGCGCCGGCGGCACGATCACGAGCGCCGATGACGGCGGCGGCTACGATCCTGACCCGACGATCCCGGCGTCATACAGCTACGATTCCACCGGGACGTGCTTGAACCCCGACGAGCTCGGCGCGCACGGGGTGCACGTGGCGGGCACGATCGGCGCGGTGGGCAACGACCACATTGGCGTGACCGGCGTCAACTGGAACGTCCGAATCCGGCCGGTCCGGGCGTTGGGGGTGGACGGGTTCGGACAGTTTTACGACATCGCGCAGGGGATTCTGTATGCCGCCGGCCTGCCCGCCGACAACGGGGCGGGGGGCACGGTGCAAGCGAGCTCCGGGGCCAAGATCATCAACTTGAGCCTGAGCGGCCCATACACCGATACGACGCTGCACAGCGCGATCATCAGCGCCGCGAATGCGGGAGCGCTGATCGTGGCGTCCGCGGGAAACGCCGGCACATCGGCGCTCCGCTATCCGGCCGCGTACCCCGAAGTCCTGGCGGTGGCGGCGGTGGGGCCCGACGGAGCGCCGGCGTCGTACTCGAGCTTCGGGTCCTTCGTGGGGATCCGGGCCCCGGGAGGGAACTTCGAGTTCGGAGATGCGACTGACGGGGTCTACTCGACGATCTGGAACTTCGCAGGCGACTCGGCTGCCTACATATGGGCCGAAGGCACGTCCATGGCAAGTCCGCACGTCGCCGGCGTGGCGGCCCTGTTGCTCGCCCAGACCCCGTCGCTGACGGCGAGCGCCCTGCGGGCGCGCCTCACCACCTATGCCGTCGGGCCGGCCACGCAGTACGGCGTGGGGCTCGTGAACGCGTACAACAGCCTGACTCAGACCCACGGTCCGCCGACGCAGCTGTACGCGCTGCTCTATTCCGGGGTCACGGGCGGACTCTTGCAGCGGGTCGCCGCTCAGCCGGATGGGAGGTTCGCGTTCAGCGGCGTGGAAGACGGCCGCTACTTGGTGTACGGCGCCACGGACGAGAGCAGCGACCAGCAGCTGGGTGTTCCCGGCAGGTTGTGGGGCGCATTAGGAGGCGCGGCAACGCCGACCGCCATCATGCTCTTGAGCGCCGCGCCATACCCCGCCTCGTTCACGATCGGGTTCCCGGCGCAGATCCAACCCAACCACACGCTCGTTAGCGCGAACGACCTGGCCATCGGTGGCTACACCCGGGGCAGCCTCGTCGACCGATCGAAGCTCGACGTTTATCGAGTGAGGGTTCCGGCCGGCGGGACCTACACGTTCGAGACGTCCGGCTGGGTCGGGACGTGTGGGTGGGCCCTGGAAGAGGCGACGGGGATCTTTCTCTACGACGCCGCAGGTCGGTTCCTCACGGCGGATACGCTCTTCGTCGACCCGGACCACTACAACTTCTGCTCGCGCCTGACGCGCTCGCTCGCGCCGAATACGTACTACGTCGGCGTGGCCGGGGTGTTCAGCGGCCTACGGTATCAGCTGCAGGCGCGGGCCGGACCCTAACCGCTACGGCGCGCCGAACCGAATGCCGGTGGTGAAGGGCAGGAACGTGGTGCGGGGGAAACCCGATACCGCCGCGATGTTCACGTAGCGCGCCTCGAAAAACAGCGCCACCCCTCGTAGCCCGAAGGTCAACCCCCCGCCCAGGTTCCAGGCGGGCTTGGTGGCGGCACGGTCCCCGGTAGAGCCGCCCGTGCTGACGGAAATGGTGGTGTGATAGACACCCACCCCTCCGATGGCGTACGGTTTCACGCGTGCTGCCGACGATGACTGATACGTGAGATTGACGCTGGCGCCGGCGAGCTTCGTCTTCTCGTCGGTGGGCGCACCCAGGCGGCTCGTGAGGCTGTCTTTGAGGGCGCTGTTCGCACTGTTGCTGCCGTAGCTCACGTCTACGCGGAATGCCACCGGCAGGGCGGGCAGTTTGAACGCGAGCAGCGCCAATCCGTGCCATGCCGTACTGAACCCTTGCCCGCCCGCGGTCGCGTGATAGTCCCCCACCGGAGCCGTCAGGCCTGCGCCGAGACCGAACCGAGGGTGGACGCCCTGGGCCGCGGCCGCGCCGGCGGTGAGGGAAGCGACCATCACGGCGCGCGCGGCTTTGCCCGGCCAGGGCATGAGATCTCTCCTCATTGTAGGAGTTGGTATAGTGGCAGGGGAAGCGACGTCCGGCAACTACGCGGCTAGCGCGGCGGCGGCTGGCGCCCCGCCGCGACGCCGCGCAGCGCCGCGAGGTCGTGCACGTCCACCACGCGCCGCTCCAGGCCCGCCAGACCGGCGCGCGCCAGCCGGCGCAGCTGCCGGTTGGTGGTCTGGCGGCTCAGGTTCGCGAACGCGGCGATCAAGTCCTGACTCACCTGCAGGCGCGCGCTCTCCGGCGAGTCGCCCGTGGAGGCGATCCGGTCGGCCAGGAGCAGCAAGCTGTTCGCCACGCGCCGCAGCGGGTCGCGCAGCGACAGCATGGCCAGGCGGTCCAGCAGCGCGGCGTAGCGCCAGGCATCCCATGCCACGACCGCGAGCGCGAACGGCAGATTCGCGTTGAGGTGACGGTCGAAGGCTTCGGCGCTGAGCTCGAGCGTGGTGGTGGGCAGCAGCGCGGCCGCGTGCCGCGTTTCGGTGCTCGACTCGGCCGGCCATACCTGCGGTGTCAGCATCGAGCCGGGACCGAACACATCGAGGATTGCCTGGCTCGCCCGCCCCGCCACCAGTCGCAGGCCGAGCGCGCCGTCGCGCACGCAGATGTGCGTTCGCTTCACCCGCTCGGTGGGGAGGAGCACCTCACCAGCCCGGTACGTGTGCGTCTCCACGCCGGCAAGGCCGGCGATCTCACTGGCCACGGGCTCCAAAAAACGCGGCTCCTGACGGGCGCGGGCTGCGGTCGACATGCGACGCCCCGAGCATCATCAAAAACGGGGCCATGGGTGCAGAGGGGGGTGGAGCGTGGACTGCAAACGACGTTGCGGCGGCGCTATGCCGGGGTCGGCTGCTGCTCCGTAGTGTCGAGGGCCCGCCTCACCGTCTGGAGCAGCAGCCCGCTCTCGAACGGCTTGCGGACGAACGCCGCGCCTTCGTCGAGCAGGCCGTCGTGCGCGATCGCCTCGGGACTGTACCCGGACATGTATACCACGCGGATTCCCGGGCGCTGCCCGCGTACCTCCCGCGCGACTTCGCGGCCGTTCATGTCGGGCATGATCACGTCGGTGAGCAGCAGATGTACCGGTCCTGGGTGCTCGCGCAGCGCGTCGAGGGCTTCCACCCCGCCCGCCGCCTCGAGCACCGCGTAGCCACTGCGCTGCAGGATCCGTTTGGTGACCACGCGCACCGCCGGCTCGTCGTCCACGACGAGTACGGTCTCGCCCGCGCCGCGCGCGGCGCCGGACGACTCTGCCGCCGGCGCCGCGGCCGCGACGAGCGGCTCGTGCCAGGGGAGGTAGATCGTGAAGGTGGCGCCGGCGCCGGGCTCGCTCTCCGTCCAGATGTAGCCGCCGCTCTGCTTCACTATCCCGTATGTGGTCGCGAGTCCGAGCCCCGCGCCGTGGCGACCGGGCTTGGTCGTGAAGAACGGCTCGAACAGATGACTCTGGGTGTCGTCGTCCATGCCCACGCCGCTGTCGCGCACGGAGAGGGTGGTGTAGCGGCCCGGGCGCATGGGCGGGTGCTCGCGGGCGAACTCCTCGTCCACCACGACGTTGCGCGTGGCGAGCTCCAACCGGCCGCCCCCGGGCATCGCATCCCGCGCGTTCAATACGAGATTCACCACGGCCTGCTCGAGCTGCGCGGGATCGACGCGCACCGCGCTGCTCTGCGCGGCCAAATCGAGTGTGAGCTCGATGCGCGCACCCAACAGCGGCCGGACCGCGCGCTCCATCCCGCCCACCAGGCCGTTGAGATCGATCAGGCGCGGCGCCAGCACCTGCTGTCGGCTGTACGCCAGCACCTGGCGTGTGAGCTGCGCCGCCTGCGTCGCGGCCGCTTTGATCTCCTCGAGATCGTTGCGCCGGGCGTAGGCGCGCGGCAGGTCGTCGAGCAGGATCTCGGCCGAGCCGAGCACCACCGTGAGGAGGTTGTTGAAATCGTGCGCGATCCCGCCCGCCAGACGCGCCACGGACTCCATGCGGTGTGCGCGGCTGAGTCGCTCCTCCAGCTGCCGCTGCTCGGTCACGTCGCGCGCGACGCCGAGCACGCCGATAATGCGGCCATCGTGGTCACGCAGCGGGCTGCGCGTGAGCAGCAGCGTGCGGCGCCGCCCGTCCACCACCACGTGCTCCTCCGCCGTCTCGCTCTCGCCGCCCGAGCGGACGCGGGCGTCCGCTTCGCGCGAGCGGGCGGCCTGGTCGGCGGGGAACAGAGCGGTATCGTCGCGGCCGACGATCTCGCCCGGGGGCCGGCCCAGGAGGCGCGCCGCGCTCGAGTTGATGAGCACGTAACGCCCCTCGAGATCCTTCGCCACGATGGCGTCGCGCGAGCTCTCGATGATCTCCTGCAGCAGGTCGCGGCTGCCGCGCAGCGCGTGCTCCGCCTGCTTGGTGTCGGTGATGTCCTGCGACAGCGACATCCCCGCGACGATCGCTCCCTGCCCGTCGCGCACGGGTCCGGCGCGCACCAGCAGCCAGCGGTCGCGATAGGCCACCTCGACCGCGGCGCGCCGTCCGTCCAGCGCGCCCCGGTACAAGGGCTCGAGCGCCTGCGCCACCTCCGGGGGAAGCACATCGCGCACGGCTTTTCCCTGGCATCCGGCGGGCGCGAGGCCGAGTATGCCCCCCTCGTCGCCCCCAGCGACGATGTAGCGCAGGTCGTGGTCGAACAACACCAGGGAGCCGTCGGGAAGGTTGTGCGCGAGCGTGCTGTAGAGGGCAGCGACATCCGGCACCGTGCCACGGGGCTGGATCTTCTTCACTCCTGGCCTCCGTCCCTCAAGGGGTGCGCGATGAGCGCCATGGGGAGTCCTGTCGCACTATCTATGCCCCTCGGTGCTGCTCGGGGACCACACCCCTTGCACCAAAATGGTGCGGGAAGCCGTCAGGTCCGCACTTGGTTGCGTCCCCCTTCCTTGGCCCGATAGAGCGCCCGATCGGCCGCCTTGATGACCAGGTCCGACTTGGCGTAGCGGTCGCTCTTCTCGGCCACGCCGATGCTGATGGTCACCGGCACGCGCTCGCCCGGGCCCCGGTCGGTCAACACCTTTTCCTTCTTTTTTTTCGAGCGGAAGCGGGCGCGCAAGATGAAGCGGGTGTTCTCGACGGTCTTGCGCAGCTCGTTCAGGTCGGGGAGGCACTGCTCCGCGTCCCGGCCCGTGAAGATGACCGCGAACTCCTCGCCCCCGTAGCGATAGGCCTTACCGCCGCCTGGCACCTGGGCCAGCTTGGCCGCGATCATGCGCAGGACCTGATCGCCGACGTCGTGGCCGTGCCGGTCGTTGATGCGCTTGAAGTGATCCACGTCGATCATGGCCACGCTGTAGTGGCCGCCGAGCCGCAGCAGCGCCTCGTTGAGGGCGCGCCGGGCCGGCAGGCCGGTGAGGCTGTCCTGGTACGCCATATGGTATGAGGCTTCCACCACGGCGACGATGAGGATGAGCGCGGCGGTGGCGAGGTAGAACGTGGAGAACCCCGCGGCGCCGGGCCGTACCACCGAGAGCCCGATGAATGCGGGCAGCAGGGCCCACGCGAACGAGCGCCCGGCCTGCGTGGGCGCGAGCAGCTGCCCCGCCGCGAACAGGCCCGCCGCCACGAAAAAGGCGAGTAGCGCGGGATCCGCCATGGGCGTCCACGCGAACATCCAGCCGGGCAGCAGGCGACTGTGCAGCAGAGCGGCCGTGATCCCGGGCGTGGCGCGGTCGAGGACCGACACGAGCGCCACCTGTCCCAGAATCAGGCCGAGCCGCACCAAGCCCGGTGGCGTGAGGAATCCGCGCTCGGCGGTGAGCGCGAGCGCGGCGAAGTTGAGCGGCAGCAGGACGGCGATCGCCTGGTACACCACGCCGTCGCGCGTGAGGCCGTGGCCGACGGCGAAGTGCAGCAGCGTCCGGTCCGCGAGCGCCAGCACCAGCAACGCGAACAGCAGCCGGCTGCGGTGGAAGCGCCAACCGATGAGCATGCCGGCGCCGAACACGGCGTAGGGGTAGAACGGCGCGAACGGTGCGAGCAACGTCTGTAACCAGTTCGCGTGGGTGTAGATGAGCGCCGCGAGAATGATTGGGGCTTCCGGCAGGCCGTACGACACGAACTTCGACATGGCCGCGTAGGCGGCATACGTCTGCGACGCTGCGGCACGCGGCACGGGTGCGGGGCTCCTCGAGGTCGTTGGGGGCCGCCGGACGACGCGCGCTCGCGGCGGGCCCTGAAGGGTACGCGGAACGGGCCCGGGGTCAACCGTCGGGTTGCGTGTGGAGCGGGCGGCTGGCGATATTTTCCCCGCCGCGGCGGTATCGTCTAGGGGACTAGGACGGAGCCCTCTCAAGGCTCAAACACGGGTTCGAATCCCGTTACCGCTATGAAAGAAAAAAGACGTCGAGTAGAGGCGTTACACAGAGACGTCCAGCAGAGTCGTTCGCCCCCATCGTCTAACGGTCAGGACACCACTCTTTCAAGGTGGGAACAGGAGTTCGATTCTCCTTGGGGGCAGAAGAAAAAAGACGTCAAGCAAAAGCGTCGCGCAGAGGCGTCGAGCAACGACGTCGCGCAAAGGCGTGACGTCTTCGCGTGACGATTTCGCGTGACGTTTTCGCTTGACGTCTCTTTTCTGTTAGGGCCGATAGCTCAACTGGCAGAGCAACTGACTCTTAATCAGTAGGTTCTCGGTTCGATTCCGAGTCGGCCCATAGCAAAGCATGGTGTTCGCGATCAAAGCCGAGGTTCGCGATCCG
>Ga0209156_10002338_pt1 | contig 14895 bp, 13 predicted proteins | sample GraSoiAngelo_124_FD_185881 | JGI IMG/M metagenome (GOLD analysis project Ga0209156, IMG submission 185881) | Grasslands soil microbial communities from the Angelo Coastal Reserve, California, USA - 14_0927_05_20cm (SPAdes) (version 2) | ecosystem: Environmental > Terrestrial > Soil > Grasslands...
TTGAGAACAGATAGACCAAGGAGCCAGCACAGCTCTTTGAGCGCCCACCAATTGGCTGCTTATCGCACGAAACTGCTGCGATGAAGCTGGCTCAACGCAGGGAAAAAGTGAGCATAATGCCGACGGTAGTACTCGTAGAGAGCCCTATCCTGGCTGATCAAGAGGTAGGCTTCGACCACTTCCATCGTGATCACCTCGCTCTCAGCAAGCTTAGGTCTGTGTCTGTGGCTTCTCAATCGCTTTCCCTTCACGATCGATGGCAAGGTGTCATCGATCAGACAAAAACTTGCGATCATGCAATCATCCAGGCTCATGATGTACCTCCTCAGCCGTTTCGTTTCTGTTTGGCTGAGGATAGCAGACCTCATGGACCTTTTCTTTTGCAAGACCAACTTGCACATCGCGTTAGTTAATGGTCCAACCTTCTGCTCGTACATTGGTCAATTTAAAAGTTAATTATGTATAATCTGGCTCGACTTCTCTGGAAAAGGACATCGGAAACGAGCTCAGAATATACATAATGCCAGTTATTTAATAATCTTCCACTGCGTTCCAGATTATAAATAACATACATTCTCATCATCCAGCCGCCTTTCGCGATCCAACATTGCCAATTCTGGTATTACATCAGGATCAATCATGTCCGCTTTACCATGCTATAATAACAAAGCATCGTCCATAAAAAGGAGGATATGGCATGGCACAAGGGACGCATCAAACAGGGATCGCTCATGTGAACGGCACGGAACTGTATTACGAAGTTGCCGGGACAGGACATCCCTTCACATTGATTCATGGCCTGCTGCTGGATCGCAGATCCTGGGACGACCAGTTCGAGGTGTTCGCCCAGCAGTATAAAGTGCTGCGCTACGATTTGCGGGGATGGGGAGATTCGGCGCAGGAAGAGGCCGAGCCGCCGTTCTCGCCGCGTCAGGATCTCCTGAGCCTGCTGCACTACCTGAACATCGAGAAGACCTATCTGCTCGGTCTCTCGGGAGGAGGCACGTTCGCACTCGATTTCACGCTTGAGCATCAAGACAAAGTGGACGCGCTGATCCTGGTTTCATCGGATCCGAGTGGCTATGCACCGCCTATGACGGATGCCATTCAGACATTTGCTGGTCGATATTATGGGGCCTTGCAGCAAAAAGATAGTGCGGGTGCGGTCGAAGCCACCGTGCGCTTCTGGACCGATGGCCCCAGGAGAGCACCCGAGCAGGTGGATGCGCAGGCACGGGCACGCATCACCACAATGTCAATGCAACAGATAGAGCGGCATGGCGACTTTATGGCTCACGAACAGCATATGATTCCGCTCGAACCATCGGCGATCAACCGGCTCGCGGAGGTCAGGGTACCGACGCTGATTGTGGTTGGCGATGAGGATGTGCCACAGGTCATTGAGGCCGCCGGCATATTGGAGCAGGGCATCGCTGGTGCGCAAAAGGTTGTCGTTGCCGGGACGGCTCACCACCCTCATATGGAGAAGCCGGAGGAGTTCAACCGCGTCGTGCTGGATTTCTTGCATGGTTTGCCGCGCTAGCTTGTGCGGCTCTGCTTTATCATGAGAGGGATGCAACACCTAGCTGGAATGCCGGGATCGGCGCAGGGGCGCAGCGCCGCCGTGGACGGGCAAACCCAGTAGTCTGGTCCCCGCGCAAGCCCGCCCGGTTGCTAACAACGAATGATGGAGGTAGGGAATCCGGGCGGGCTTGCGCGCGCTGCGAGCTCGCAGCCCTGTGCTGGCTACATAGAATGTCCATTCTAAAAAAGAAGCATCTGTTCAGGAAATGAGCATGCTATAGAGGGCGGAATAGGTCTCCTGCCGAAGCATGGGAGAGGCATGTATAATCAGCCAGGTCCACTCTGTGCGTATGCTCTGACCAAGCACCTATGTTCCTGAAGAGGAGATCCTAACCGTGCTCTGCGTGTTTTCCCTGATCAAGCAATGCGTCAGTTTGAGCTTTCACCTACTCCAAGAGCGTGCTTTGCGGTGGATAAAGCCAGTGACGACCTCTTTCGTACTCGGCACACTCGCCGATCTGACCAGAGGCAAAGCCGAACTGCTGGCGGAAACCGCGCTGTTAAGACAGCAACTGATCATTCTGCGTCGACAGGTCAAACACCCCGTCTGCCGGAACACAGACCGGCTTCTGCTGGTGCTCCTGGCCAGGATGGCTCGGACTTGGAAACAAACGCTCTTCCTGGTCCAGCCAGAGACGCTACTGCGCTGGCATCGTGAGCTCTTCCGCATATTCTGGAAGCGCAAATCGAAGGTGCATGCAAGAAAGCCGAGGCTTTCGCCTGAAACGATCAGCTTGATCAAGGAGATGGCGGCTCACAACCGGCTCTGGGGAGCGGAGCGGATACGTGGCGAGTTACTCAAACTGGATATTCGGGTGAGTAAACGGACCATCCAGAAGTATATGAGGCATAGTCGTTCAAAACGGCCCAGCGGGCAAAATTGGAGGACGTTCTTGCGCAACCATGCGGCAGAGGTATGGGCTTGCGATTTCTTGCAGGTGACCGATCTTTTCTTTCGTCCGCTTTTTGCTTTCTTTATCATTGAGCTGCAGTCGCGGAAGGTCATCTATGTGAATGTGACGCGCTCTCCGACTGATCCTTGGGTCGCGCAACAACTGCGAGAAGCAACTCCGTATGGGCAAACACCAAATATCTGATCCGGGATAATGATCGCAAATTCGGATCACAATTTGCACGCGTGGCGACTATAAGTGGCATTAAGGTGCTTCGGACGCCCTACCAAACGCCACGAGCAAATGCTGTGAGCGAACGTTTTCTGGGGAGCGTCAGGCGAGAATGCCTGGATCACTTCCTCATTTTCCATGAGAAGCACCTTTCCCGGCTTCTCATGGCGTATACCGTGTACTTCAATCAGGCCCGACCCCATCAAGGGATCCAGCAGCGGATTCCGGACCCACCGATACTTTCTGCTCCTTTACCGGATCAGCCTCCCAAAGTAATCGCAGTTCCCACGTTAGGTGGGTTACACCACGATTACCAGAGAGTAGCATAAACCGTAGAAAGCGCATTGAGCAATGATACATGAAGCCGCTTCGACCGAAGAGAGTGGTCGCGTCAAGGCTTTCTACGTTTTTGCGTTATTCACCCGTTTTCTTTCCATGAGCGAGTCGAACATGGCATATCTCTGCTGGCTTGCCCAGATATCTCCAGGCACAGTGCTTGAGGACAGGCTTGCCTATTCTCGATTTCCCTGGATATCGCATTGTTCGTGAAGGAATGTGGGAGGCAAGAAAGGTGCTTGAGGAGTAATCTTTCGATTTTGTGAACAGATGTCCGATGTAGCCAGCTCACGGGTCTTTGTCCTGATAGCACCGTATTTACTACTTACGAACCAGAAGTTTTATCCCTCTGGTTTCTTCTGTTAATGACCAGTCAGATGGAAAAATCAGATCGGTAAGAATAAAACGAAAGACATAGGGAATGATCTTTTCCTCCAGAGTTTCGCCTGTTTTCTTTGTAATAATCCGATAGAGAGCATGTACTGTCGGAAGGAGGCGCTGAGCAGTCGTTGTTAATACCTCCTGCTCAACACACGGAGAAATACGACTGGGAACGCTGCTATCCGGCAAGTAGCTCCCAGCATGGATGTTCTCAATAGGGCCATACCGATAGGTTTCGTTGATTACGCCATTTGCTAAGATCCGCATCAGGTGAGGTGTTATTTCTTCTTTCTTGCGTACAATGAAGTCTTCACCAACTTTGTTCTGCAAGGACTCCATAAACTCTGCTCTTCCAGCTTTCGAGTTAAAAAACGTCCGAAGCCATAGCTCCTTCTGGTAGGATTGTTTATCAAATATGATCTGAGGGAGCGGTGGGAGGAACTTCAATACGGCTTTTACCAGTTTGCGAAATCGATTGGGATCGGTGTGTATCAGGGTCAACCACTGGCAGAATGCAGATGAGATTTCAATATTCATTCGTGCCATCTCTGTATCACGTATCCCTGGCACTTCTTCCTGGAACAGAGGGGTCCACTCATGGACTTCTTTATCTGCAAGGACGGCAAAGTATGATCCCCATCGAAGACAGACAGCCACAGTTGCGTAGGTGACTTCTTGAAAGTCTACAGCGGTTTGAGGGGGGACCTTTTCCTGTGTTGTGGCATCTGTCAGATAAGCAATTACCTGCTGATAGAAGGTCTGCGGCGCAGGAGTGATCATCCGAACTCTGCGGTTCTCTGGATCACGGGTTTCTTCCAACGTTCCTGCATCCAGAAGCAAGTGATCTGTTACTCTGATGTGGAGGCGATATGTCATGACACACTTCCTTTTCTTTTCTACGTTCTTTGTGTGCTCGATGTGCATAGAAAAGTGCCTGCGCGATTTGCTGGTCATGCCACACCACTCGCGGCGGTGACACCTGGGAAGAGCGTGGATGGAGCGTTCGGAGCGTACCGTGCGCCGCATCCATCATCACCAGATACGGCACCTCCTCCTCAAAGCCCAAATCCACCATGGGAATGAGGTGAGGATGGCGCAGGCGGGCGCTGATACGCACTTCGGCGTGAATGAGATCCCGCACCTGCTGATCGCCACGAAGCGACAATATTTTCACCGCTCCTAGCGTCCCCAGGTACACCTGCTCTGCGGAATAGACCTCACCAAGGCCCTGTCTCCCAAAAAACGCAGCAGGTGAGAACTTCCAATCGTTTTTCCGAGAAGCTCTCTTTGTGATCCCATACGGCGTTGCGACTCCCCTCTTCATTGATTTCGTTCGCGCCAGACCAGATAGCCACGACGATACTGCCGATTGAGCATCGCGGTGAGACGTTTGATGCGTTTCCCCGTCGTTCTCACCTGCACATCTCAATAGCCAGGTCCACTCCCCTCCTCAACCGGGGTGCCATGAGCTTTCTTTTGCCTAATCACAACCATGCCCTATTCGTGGTGATAGAGCTATTCTCTCTGATGAATATATTCAGGTCTCTCGTGGCATGTCTGATGCTGCGGGGTGCCCCCTGGTTGCCCAGATGAGTGTGGACAGATGCCTCCCACAAACACCCTCATGGGTGACATTTCCCGTAAGAATGCCCTTCATTATCCCGGCTTGTTTGCAATTCCGCAGCAGCCGCTTCAAGGCGTGTTGAAAGGTTCGGTCAGTCCAGAATCGCCAGCGCTGAATTGGCCTGCTGGACAGAAAAGAGTCCAGGATCGTAAGATGCGCCTGCCCACTGGCGCAGGCGTTCGTGCTCTGGATGCCTGGGATTCTGCCATGCCTCCAGGAACAAAGCATATCCGCCTATCCCGCCTGCATCCTCTGGGGGGCAGGCCCGTGAACCCGCCAGACAGCGAGGCGTGACCCAGAGAGCGTCCTCATTCATGGCGTCATCTGCAAGATGCTCAATGCGTTCAATGGTAATCTGGTGCATCCAGCTATCTCCCAGATCATATTCGTAGGTCAATTTCAGCCAATCGGCCCAGACGGTCGCATCGAGTTTTGTGCGTCGGCTATCCCGGATGTGCAGATCTGCACTTTCCCAATCCGGGTCAGGGAGACCGTACACGATGGTCTTCTCATTGATGGTCAGCCGGAACAAATACAGATGAGTGTTCTGCCATCCCATCACCACCTGGAGCATTTTATGGAGGGTATGAAGGCTGATGGCACCAGGCACGACCATTTTGCGCCAAATAGGTGGCTCAATGCCCGTCAATTGGACGTGCAGGTAGTAGCGGCTCTCTGACTGATAACTGCCCAAGTGCGTCTCCTCTTCTCCGTGTTGTTTTCTAGTAAAGCAGGTCAGCACAGAAAAAGCAAGACAACACAGCATCTTTCTGCCATTTTTACGCTTTTCGCATTGAATTATTGTTGTGTACGCATTACGTCATGAGAAATCTGGCCAATGAGTTCGATTTCTCTCCGCTTCCCTCCTAAACGCTGAGGGTGCCTGAAAGAAGATATTCGCCCTGATGCTTTCAGGAGAGCCAGGAGACGCCATTGCGCGGATCAGCTCATGCGGCGTCCGGCTGCGGGAGGGAACAACAGCTTCATCATTTTTCCACAGTCAGAGGTTCTCCAAAAACCGCTCTTTTCTCACGAAGAGCGTCTGCGACCTCTCCCCCGTCCTTGTTCCTTCCGGCGTTTGCTCTTGTCTCGCCTGGATTGCTGCGTGAACACTGACTCCTCTGAACATGCCTGGATCTCTTGCTCCTGACGCCGCTGCTCACAGAAGTGCTGGTAGCGTTTCACGGATGCAAGATCAGCGACCCCAAGCTGCTCCTGCAAGGCTGCCAGCTCGCCTCCTGCCCGCAAGAAGCGAATCGCATAGGTATCGCGCAACATGGATGGGCAGATGGGCTCCCTGGCGAACCCTGCCCGCTGACTCAGCCGCAGAAACAAAAGGGTGAGGCTATTCTTGGTCAGGGGATGCCGCCGTTCGGTGAGCAAGAGCAAATCCCGTGCCTCTGGCACCACTGATGTCCAGGCCGGCGTGAGACGGGCCTGCTCCAGATAGGCGCACACGGCGCGCCGCCCGTCTGCTGACAAGGGGAAGACGCGGAGGCGCCCTCTTTTTCTATGGACAGTCACGGTTCCGCCCGCACGGTCCACATCACCGAGACGTAAGCCGCACAACTCGGAGACGGACAGTCCCGTGTCCCGCAAGAGCCAGAGGATGGCGCGGTTGCGCGCCGTCATGCCCGCGCTCTGCCCTCCGGGCGAGCCTGCGAGCTGACAGGCGCGCAACAGGTGGACAAACGCCGCGGGCTCCACCGGATGGGGCAAGCCCCGCTGGGCCTGAGGCACCGCGCCTTTCGGAAAGAGCGTTTCTGACACATACCCCTGCCGAACCAGCCAGTTGCAGAACGCGCGCGCCGGGTCCAGCGATTGACGGTGGTGGATAATTCGCCCATCTCTCCTACCTGCTTGACAACCTTTCTCGACCCTGTTTATCCTTCCTTTTAAAGAGCTCACCATGCTCATCACTTCAATTGGCGAGGATTGTATGGCCTTTCATGTCTTCTTGTACTTGCTCGTGGTCTGCCTCCTCCTCTGTCTGGTGCTGTTTTGGCGTCTTTGCTGGCTTCATCTTCAGCCTTCCCATTCACGAGCAGGGGCCAAGCGCACCGCGCTCCACCGTCTGCTCAAGCCCCGCTGCCCAGACGATTGCCCCGCCTGTCGTCTCGCCTCCACTGCCTCCTCGGGTGCAGGGCCAGTCCCTGCTCCGGTGCGTCCCTGGCGCGAGATGAAAAGCCGCCGTGGAGCCCCCAAGCGCGTGAACACACAGGGCTTCGCCTGTCCCAACCGAAAGTGTCTTTACTTCGGCATTACAGACGCTTCCATTCATGCCCTTGTTGGCGATGGCAAGCATGGCCAGGCTGAACGGATCCAGACCTTTCGATGTCAGGCGTGCCGCACCACGTTCACTTCCAGGCGCAACACCCCCTTGTACCGGCTGAAAACCCCTTCCCAGCAGGTCGCCCAGGTGCTCTCTGCTCTGGCCGAAGGACTAGATCCTTCGGCTGCAGAGCGGGTCTTTGGCTTTCGACAAGCCACCATTACCACCTGGCTGTCCCGTGCGGGTGAGCATGCGCAAACCCTACACGAGCGCTTCTTCTTCCAACTCCACCTCCCGCACCTGCAGTTGGACGAACTCCGAACCAGGCTCCGCAGTTGTTCCCAGGTGCTGTGGCTCTGGCTGGTCATCGACCCCTGTACGAAGATTCTGCCCGTGCTCCATCTAGGTCCCCGCACGCAAAACGCTGCGCATACCGTCGTCCACTCCCTGCGACACATCTTGGCCCCTGGCTGTCTCCCGCTCTTCACGAGTGATGGCTTGAATCTCTACTTTTATGCCCTCACGGCTCATTTTGGGCAGTGGCGAGATGTGGGATGTCGAGGTCGGAAAGTCCTCCGGTGGCAGGTGGCGGCGGGCTTGATCTATGGCCAGGTGAAAAAAAGCTATCGGAGGCGCAAGCTGGTGCGGGTGGCCCCTGTGATGCGGCTTGGAACCGAGGACGCTCTCACAGCCGCCTTACAGGGATGAGGCTTCTCGGGACGGTTGAACACAGCGTTCATTGAACGGGTGAATCTGACCGTCCGACATGCAATAGCCGCGCTGGCTCGTCGTACCTGGGCCACGGCCCAGCAGTCTCCACAGCTGCTGGGCCATCTGGAGTGGTGGCGAGCGTACTATCATGTTGTGCGTCCTCACGCATCGCTTCGGGTGAAGCTCGTGCAGCCACGAGAGCGAGGTGGCAACCTGGCAGCGCAACGCTACCGACAACGGACCGAAGCTCTGGCAGCCGGCAGAACCAACCGACGTTGGACAGCGCGCGAGGTGCTCACTTGCCCATTGCCACTGGTTTCCGCTTAAGAGCGACGACCGCCAGGTGCAATGTCATGTCATGGAGTGGTTGGGCAAGGTGCAAGCAGAAGAAGTCGGATGCGGTTTCACTTCAGGATGAGATGACTTGTCCGGACTGCCCTCTGACGAAAACACCGGCTTGAAAGGGGTTCGCAGGGGCTTGCTCGAATTATCCACTATGTCCAATGGGAGCACCGCCTGAGGAAATCAATTGCAGCAAGACAAAACGCTGCTCCTGGCTCAATTCGATTTCATGCTTGTGTGGTCGTTCTCTCATGGATCCCTCCTTGAACGATGGAAAAACTCATCTTTGTTCAAGGATCCCTTCTTTTTGGCTGTGTTGCAAACCAAGCTTGACAGAGCAATAAGCTCATCTTCTATTCGACTCATACAAAGGAGTTCCCTCTCATGAACCAACAGAACCCGTTCAAATAGCGTCACTTTGAAGCCGACATCATTGTGTTGAGCGTGCGATGGTATCTACGCTACTCTTTGAGCTATCGAGACCTGGAGGAATTGATGCTGGAGCGGGCTCTGCACGTGGACCACACCACGATTTACCGCTGGGTACAACGGTACGCGCCGGAACGAGACAAACGATGCCGCTCCCACCTCAAGGCCACCACCGATTCCTGGCGGGTTGACGAGACGTATGTGAAGGTCAAGGGAACGTGGATGTCTCTCTATCGCGCTGTCGATTCACAAGGCAAGACATTGGAATTTCGGCTCAGTGCCACACGCGATGCCGCAGCGGCCAAACGCTTCTTCTCGAACATGCTCACTGCACCTCATCCGACCACTCCTCGGGTCATCACGGTCGATAAAAACGCCGCCTATCCAAAGGCTTTCAAAGAACTGCAAGCAGAAGAGGCCATTCCAGAAGCGTGTGAACTGACGTCCGCGTCAAGTACCTCAACACCATCGTCCAACAGGATCACCGCTTCATCAAAGGACGCGTCAAACCGGGGCTGGGCTTCTTCTCACCTGAAACGGCATGGAACACGTTACAAGGTTATGAGAGCATGAATATGATTCGGAAGGGGCAAATGCGAGGCGTGGAAAAAGGGGACATCACAGGGCAGGTTGCGTTCATTGCCAGCCTGTTTGGAGTGGCCGCCTAAGCTGAACAGGAAGTGAGACTTCACGCCCATCGTGTTCCCCCATGCGTTTTTGCAACACAGCCGAAATAGTTCCTGTTGAGTGGCCAAATTATTCAGCCAGTGACGCTTCCCTGTTTTTACGTCCTTGCTTCTGAGTGTGCTATACTGTAGCTCATCTACCGGAAAGTTTCACGTGGAAGTGGACCTTGTGCTCTGCAGAAACTCTCGTTTTGGGAGGTTGTCCGCAATATGTTAAGTCGTTTCACAGGCATGAATACGTCTTATACCTACGAAAACTGGAGGCATTATGCATTTTTCAGAGTATATTGAGTACGATGCGGTTGGTCTCGCACATCTGATAAAGAGCGGACAGGTTTCAGCTCAGGAGGTGCAACAAATCGCTCGTCAGGCGATTTTGGCCGTGAATCTGACCTTGAATGCTCTCGTGGGAGAGTTGTTTGAGGAAGCGCTGCCCTCCTCGACCACTGGACCCTTTGCCGGGGTTCCCTTCGCTATCAAAGATTTTTCACTTCACGCGGCAGGAGTCAAGATAGGCATAGGAACACGATTGACCGGGGAAGGGATCGTCTTTCCCCATGATACCGATCTTATGACACGGTTCAAGCAGGCCGGGCTGGTCACGCTGGGACGGACTGCGACCCCGGAGTTCGCCTTCAACGTGACCACCGAGCCTGTCTCCAATGGACCCACACGCAACCCCTGGGATCCCTCTCGCAGTCCAGGAGGATCAAGCGGGGGATCTGCGGCCCTGGTGGCGGCCGGGGCGATCCCGATGGCCCATGGGACCGATGGAGCCGGATCGATTCGTATTCCTGCTGCCTGGTGCGGACTGGTTGGACTCAAGCCAACACGGGGACGTATCCCACCTGGACCGGATTCCGACGAACGCCTCTCAGGTCTTGGCGTTGATTTTGCTCTGGCCAGGACGGTGCGAGATACCGCGGCCTTGCTCGATGTTGTGAGTGGTCCGGGTATTGGAGACAAATATTTTGCTGCCCCGCCTGAACGTCCCTATGCTCAAGAAGTTGGTGCTCCTCCAGGACGATTACGCATAGCGATGACTACGCAGGCCTGGTCAGGAGTGCCTGTTGACAAAGAGTATGCAGACACCGTCTCAAAGGTCTGCCACGAACTGGCAGCGCTGGGTCACGATGTAGAGGAATCCAGCCCACAAGTGGATTGGGAACTCTTCGTCGATGCCACCCTTCCGATCTGGACGGCGTCGATGGCTGATGGCGCTCTTGGCCTCGCTCAGGCCCGTGGAATTGATGTAGGCCCGGATGTGTTGGAGGCGGTGACGCTGGCAAGCGTGGAATATGGACGCCGACTCACGGCAGTGGATCTACTCCGGGCCCTGCGACTCTGCAACACCATCACAAGAGGAGTGGGCGCGTTCTTCCGCTCCTACGATGTGCTGGTGACTCCGACTGTCGCTACCCCACCACCGCCGCTAGGATATCTCAACCAGAACGATAAGAGCCTTGACCCAAGAGGCTGGCTCAACAAGCTGTTCGCGCTGATCCCCTTTACTCCGCTCTTCAACGTGACAGGGCAGCCAGCCATAAGCCTGCCTCTGAGACAGTCGAGCGAGGGGTTGCCCATCGGTGTGCAACTGGTGGCACGCTACGGCGACGAGGCTACCCTCTTGCGGCTGGCAGCACAGCTCGAAGAGACGCTGCCATGGGCTGATCGCCATCCCTCGATCTGAGGCCTCACCCCTGCCCTCTCCATGCAATGGAGAGGGTGTACGAGGGTCACGAACTGGCTGCTACTCTGGCTTTATGGATGGCCTGCCAGACATTGTTCGACGTCAACGGGACATCCAGGGAGGTGACTCCCAGGGGAACGAGCGCGTCAATAACGGCATTGGCAATAGCAGCAGGAGCGGCTACCGTGCCAGCCTCACCTGCCCCTTTCACTCCGAGAATGTTGAGCGGACTTGGTGTTTCGGTCAGGGTAAGCTCGAAAGGAGGCAGCTCTTTGGCAAGGGGGACAGCATAGTCCATCAGGGTTGCGCTGAGCACCCACCCGCTCACATCGTAGGCCATCTGTTCATAGAGGGCCTGTCCGATGCCCTGAGTAATAGCCCCATGTGTCTGACCCTCTACCAGCGCGGGTACAAGGACATGACCGTAATCATCTACCGCAACATAGCGTTGTAGTTTCACTTCGCCGGTCTCAGGGTCTACCTGTACGACAGCCAGATGTGCGCCAAAGGGATACGATAAATCTGCTGGCTCGAAGCCCTGCATGCTGCACAGCCCCTTGAGCAGCTCTTTCTGAAGTTCCTCGGGGAACTGCTCTTTCTGTACGGGGTTCTCGGCAATACTCGCCAGTTGGGCGAAGGTGTACGCTTTGCCAGGAACACCGGAGACCTGCACACGTCCCTCGCGCAGCTCGAGATCGCTCTCGCCCACTTCGAGCAGATGCGAGGCTAATTTGAACATCTGCGCTTTGACAGCTTGAGCCGAGAGCTGGAGCGCGACGCCTCCGACTCCCATACTGCGGCTGGCAAAAGTAGCAAGCGAATGGCTATTGGGAGTGTCTCCGATGTAGACTTCAACCTGCTCAAGAGGAACCGCAAACTCCTGGGCTACAATTGTGGCAAATGAAGTGGCATGACCTTGCCCACTGTCAACCGAAGCGCTCTCGACGAGAATCTTGCCTTCTGGAGTAATGCGCACCAGCCCGCTATCAGGCTGGCCGCTCATGCCCTCTCCTCCCATAGCGGTCATCTCGACGTAGAAACAAAGCCCGACACCGACACACTGACCCTGTGCGCGCAGGCGGGCCTGTTCGGCGCGCAGTTGCTGATAGTTCGCGGCAGTCAACAATGTATCCAGGGCATCGCTGTATGCGCCTGAATCATAGGTCGTACTGGTGGCGGTTGTGTAGGGGAACGCCTCCTTGGGGATCAGGTTTCGCCTGCGCACTTCAACGGGGTCTAGAGAAAGCTCATGAGCAATAGCATCTATAGTGCGCTCGATACAATAGCAGGCTTCTGGTCGTCCTGCTCCTCGATAAGGGCCGGTGGGGACAGCGTTGGTCTTCACAGCGTTGACAATCGTAGTAATCGCCGGGATAGCATATGTGCCAGAGATCATCGCGGCAGTCGAATCAACGGTGAGGATGCTATAATCACCGGGATAGCCACCCAGATCGGCAAAAAACTCGGCCTTGAGCGCCAGAATGGTGCCGTCCTTGCGGACAGCGGCCTGCATGCTGGCATGGAGACCCCGGCCATGACCCATCGAGACGATATTGTCCTCGCGACTCTCCAGCCATCGTACAGGTCGTTGCAGCTTTTGCGCCAGGAATGCCGTCACGACCTCTTCACCACTGAGCCGGGTCTTGCCGCCAAAGGCTCCCCCTACATGCGGAACAGTGATCTTGATGTCCGTTGGCGCCATGTGCAGCGTCATCGAAAGTTGGAGACGAGCCAAAAAGATCGACTGGCTGGAAATCCAGACCGAGAGGGTCCCATCAGCAAGCCCTTCAGCAATAATGCCTCGCGGTTCCATCGGTACCAGCGCCACTCGTGGTTGCCGCAGGTACAATGAGACAATCTTATCAGCCTGGGCAAACCCTGCCTCTACATCGCCAACCGTCTTTTCTCTGGTCACAGCAATATTGCTCTGCTCATTGAAGATCTTCGGGCCGTCCTCCTGGAGAGCGGCATCGAGTCCTCCTACCGAGGGCAACACGTCGTAATTAACATCAACGAATTCGGCAGCTTCGAATGCTGCTGTCTCACTCTCGGCCACCACTGCGGCTACCGGTTCACCGGCATAGTTGACCTCCTCACGAGCCATAGCCGGCTGCGGCACCCATGCTGAACCCGGAAATAAATTCGTGAGCAGCTCACCTAAATGTGCTGTGTCCGCACCTGTCACCACCGTCACCACGCCCCGATGGGCCTGCGCCTCTTGTACATCAATCGCAACAATGCGGGCATGGGGATAAATACTACGCACAAAACTGATGTAGAGCATGCCCGGACGACGAATATCGCCAACATACTGCCCTCTGCCGGTGATTAACACCGGGTCTTCACGGCGCCGAATCTTTTGCTCCGGTGAAACTGGCTGTTGAGAACGACCACTTGCTGTTGTTGCTTGGCTCATGTTGTTCTTCCTCTTCTGATTCCAGATACGTGGATGATCTTTCTCTGCTTGCTTCCTGCTCCCATCCCTTTATTTCAATATCTGAATAGTACACACAGAACCAACTACATGTCAATTCTGATCGGAGAGATAAAGAGACCATCCGCCACAATGCGTGGCCCTTTTTCGTCAAGCAGCACGATATAGCCATCGGGGCGTGGTGTTGCCGCTGCTGGCCACCAGTTTTGCTCTCACGTCATGACAGAAAGCCACAGCCGATGGAGGCTATCAAGGAACACAAAGTTGGGCGTGGTGATGCTGACTTCATCAGCCTCGGTCAACAGGTTTTCAACTTCAGATCATGGTCATGACCAGCATGCAAATCCCAGCCCACACCCGATCCCTGCAGGGGTGCGGTAGACGGGGATGTACTCATCCCACCCCAGTTTCAAGTGCTTGCTCGCGGCTGCGACCGCGATCCAGTTGCGTATCTCCGAACTGCCGGCATTGAGCAGTTTTGGAGGGATGGCGCGCAGTTGTTCCTCGGAACCAGCTCGAAGGGCTGTGAGCAACTGGCGATCAAGTTGCTCGTCGGTGACAAAGTGGCTCAGGCCACCCGAGGCAACAATGCCTACGCGCAGGTCAGTCGGGCTGGTCTCGATGGCTTGATGCAGCGCGAGTCCCAGGCCATAGCAGCGAGAGGGTGTCGGCTGGTTCGGTGGGAAATAGGTATTGACGAAGATAGGAACCATTGGGATTGGCTGCTCTCCCATGATCTGGGTCACGATAGCTCCGTAGGCGTGTCCGAGGCCAATCGAGTCCTCACACAAGGGAATCTCTCCAACTCCTGTCACATCGAAGCCCTGGTCGATCAGGGATGCGAGCAACTCGCGCGCGAAGCTCGGCGCGCTGGCAAATTCGCGATGGGCATCCATGGCGTAGCCTTCCGCCACAGCACGCTGAAGCCTCTGGCTAAGAGGAGCAGCGGGTGGCTGACCATGCCTTTGATACATAGCGAAGCGCGAGGTCCAGAGTCCACTGGTGATCCGCTCGCCATAAAAGATGGCGAGCGCAGGCATATTGGCAAAGGAGAACAATTCCAACTGATCGTCCCCGACGACGATGAGCACATCCAGTCTTGCAGAGGCAACTTCGGCGGCCAGTCGAGCAACCGCCTGTCGCACGGTTGCGTACTGTTCCTTCCAGTGCCGGGGCGTCGCCTGCTGAGCATAGCGACCTCCTGCTCGCTCGGCAAGTCGCGCGTAGGTTACCGCTTGTCCCTCCGTGTCGAAAAGGATGGCGAGTGTCGAATCCTGGGCCG
>Ga0209156_10002339_pt1 | contig 14892 bp, 15 predicted proteins | sample GraSoiAngelo_124_FD_185881 | JGI IMG/M metagenome (GOLD analysis project Ga0209156, IMG submission 185881) | Grasslands soil microbial communities from the Angelo Coastal Reserve, California, USA - 14_0927_05_20cm (SPAdes) (version 2) | ecosystem: Environmental > Terrestrial > Soil > Grasslands...
AAATAAACCTTTGCGACTCCCGAACTGGTGGTGAGTACAATCCCGTCAGGTTCGACTCGGGTGACCTTTGCGTTGTTGTATTCTGTCCCGTCAATAGTTTTGAAGTCATCTGCGAATGCTAAAGAGCAAAGGAGGACAAGCGACCAGCAGGTCGGAGCGATGGATTTCACGAGACAGGAATAGAGGCTATTTTCGCTAATGCTGCGCTTGTTCTAGTTCTTTTTTCACTTGGTCTTTTTCGTGGCGAACATCGTTTAGGCTCGTTTGCCAATCGGGTATGTATTGCCTCGCGGGATTGGGGACTGCGTAAGATTTACTTCCGGAACGCCCGTAAAGATGTCTTGGTAATCGCTCCGCTTCTTGGATTCGTAGGCGCAAGTCGCTCTCTTGTTGTTCTAGTTCTTGGTAGCGAGCCTGCAATCGCTGAATCTTTTCCCGTCGGCCTTGTGCCGCTTCGCTGGCCGATAGCTCTTCCCCCGCCTGTTTATTCTTTCTTTCGGTCTCTTCCTGCGCTTTCCGTTGCGCTTCCTCTTGCTGCTTTCGGAGCTGCTCTTGCCCCTCGTTTTGCTTGCGGGAGTATTCATCGCCTTTCTGAGGGTCGTAATGAAAGCGCTCCTGAACCTCTTTAGGCAGTTCAGCGAAATACAGTTTCACGATGGCCGACGTGTTGTTGGTAAGGACGATGCCGTCCGGTTCAACGCGCTTTACAGTCATGTTTTTATATTCCTTGCCGTCGATCGTTTTAAAGTCTTGTGACAGCGCGACTGACGCGAAACAGAGGATTAGAGTGAGAACTTTCATCTTCGTTTTCTTACCTCGATCGGTAGCGTTCTCTTCTCAACAATACGATTCTCTAGTCAAGGAGAATCACCGGATTTAATGGGGGGGCCGCCGTAAAGCAATCGTCATGTCCCGCAGTGGGGTGAAAGAGCGCGGCGCGCTGGACACCGACCTGCTTTGCACAGAACTTGCGCCCCCGAATGCGCGCCAATGCAGTCTTTGCAGTCGTTGTTATAGCAATTGCGTCGAGTTTGGCGCTAGCCGGATGCAACAAGCATGTATCAGTTCTGCAGCCCGACCCAAATGGTCCGGTTGAGGTTGTGATCCCCGGACATGGCGCTTACACCGGCGCGTTCATGGATTTCGGCGACGAGGAAGACGATGTCACGCTGGAAATGATTGAGGATTTCGAGACGATGGTGGGGAAACATCAGGCCATCATTGCTTCCTCGAGCTATTGGGGCGAGCAAAGTTTCCCGACCGACAATTTAAATGTCATTTGGCGACACGGTTCGTTGCCGCTCGTTTTCTGGTCGCCCTGGGACAAACCCTATGAAGAAGATCGCGGGCAGCCGGGCAAGTTTAATTTGAACGAGATTATTGCCGGGACATGGGACGGGTATATCGACAAGTGGGCCGACGCAGCCCGGGATTTCGGTCATCCATTAATCGTCGTCTTCGGCGTCGAAATGAATGGAACCTGGTTTCCGTGGTCAGGAGCTTATTACGGAGGCGCCGAATGGGATAAAGAGCACAATAATTGGAAAGGTCCGGAAACATTCCGCACGGCTTACCGCCACGTGGTCGATCGTGTTCGCGTGCGTGGCGCGTCAAACATTAAGTGGATGTTTCACACAAATAATTATCCCTATCCGTATGAGACTTGGAACTGCGCGCCTGCTTACTATCCCGGTTCCGCTTACGTTGATTGGCTCGGCCTGAGCGTTTACGGTCAGCAATACAAGGACGAACCGAATCCAGACATTCCTTCGCTGGTAGACTGGCCTTATGAGGAAATGTGTAGACTTGATCCGAAGAAGCCGATCATGATTGCCGAATGGGCGACCGGTGAATTTCCACATTCGACGGAAAGTGGCGGGCTCGGCAAACCCGAGTGGATCAAAGAGGGACTCAGGATGTTTCGCACGCGTTATCCGCGCATCAAGGCCGCGGTATACTGGCACGAGCGCTGGCAAAACGCTGACGGCTCGTACAGCAATCTGCGCGCCAATTCTTCGGTCGAGTCATTGAATGGGTACCGCGAAGGCGTCGCAAATCCCGATTGGCTCGGCAATTTGATTTTGCGCGCGATTCCGAGTCCCAAGTAATGACAATCACCCAAAGGGCATAGATTGGCGCGGTTTAAATGATGAGCGGCGAAAACAGATTCCCGGAGGAGTTGTTGCTGAACGAGCCAGACCGCGGGCACCGTTTGATTCGGGAATTCTACCAGCATTACGCCGACATAACGAAGACGCCGAATTACTACACGGAAATCGGTCCGCAGCACGAAAAGATCAAGACAACCTTCTATTGTCGCCGGCTGGAGAGAAACGGCCACGATCAGCGAAGTCTGGGCTTGGATGTGAGATGCCGCGGCGGAGTCCTCGTTGGAATGGTGGGACTAATTCGCTGGATCGGCGTGGATATTGACGATGCTGCATTGGAAGTCGCGCGCAAGGCTGGTCTTGCCTGTGCGGAAATGGATTTTACTTCCGCCATCAACTTTCAAAATGCGAGCTTCGATGCAGTAATGATGACCGAGGTCCTGGAACATCTGCGTTATCCCGCGATCACTGTCCGCGAATTGCATCGAATTTTGAAAAAGAACCGCGGCAGCGCTTACGTCGGCTCGGTTCCGCTCGATTATCATCTGCACCGACGCTGGAAGGTGATGCGCGGCAAACGGCTCTCCGGAGAACAACTCCATGTTCATCATTTTTCTTTCAAGGAGCTCGACCAGTTACTCAGATTTTATTTCGACAATGTCGAGTATCTGCCACTGAGCGACACGGCGCAGCGCCATCCCCGCTGGAGACTCCCATACAATCTGTTTGTTCGCGATATCGCCTGGGCGGCAGCTTCACCCAAAGCAGAGCCGGGCCGCTGGAACATAAGGGAAAAGTTCTGAGTTATTAGGATTGCCGCGTTCTTTCTCGGAAGCGCGTAGACAAAATCTGCATTTGGCGGCGTCTTGAATATAAAAGACCGTGAAAAGGTCATGGAAAATGTCGCCATTCATGAAGATTGGAGAAGTCGTTTTTCTGAACTCGCGCCCGGCTTGTTGCTCTTTGCCAGGCAGTGGGTCAGGTCGCGTGCCGACGCGGAAGACATTGTCCAGGAAGCATTCGTTCGTTTTTGGCGACGCAATCATGCGATCACTAATCGTGCCCTGCTTTACGCCACCGTCCGTTCGATCGCGCTGGATCTCATTCGCCGCGACAGTCGCCGGGCGCGACGCGAAGCGGAAGCTGTTTCTGAATCGGCGCAAGTGGTCGAACCAGAGTTTGAATTGGTGGATGAAGCACAGTCTGCTCTCGCAGCAGCACTTGATCGTTTGCCGCACGATCAACGCGAGGTGCTCGTTATGAAGATTTGGAACGAGCTTACTTTCGCCGAAATCGCGAGTGCGCTCGGCATTTCCCAAAACACAGCTGCGTCACGCTATCGCTATGCGTTAGCAGCATTGAAGAAAATATTCCAACCGCAATGAACGACTTTTCCGAGATCGAGCAGGAATTGAAGAGGCTGCGCCTTGCACAGCCTTCGCATGCATTCCTGGTGCGCGTTGGGCAAGCAATAGCCGATCCGGAGATCGGCGAAGACAAAATTATTTGGCCAAATCGTTTTCGTCTTAACTGGATCGCCCCCGGTGTCGGTGTCGCTGCCGCGGCGCTTTTTCTTGTGCTCGCGCAAATCAGAACCCAGCGCGGGGAAAAACAGAGCGAAAGGATCACGCAGGGTCCAGCTGCAACACAACCACAATCAACATCTCCCAATCAATTCATTCCGACCGGTGCGACCCAGGTGGTTTACAACGTGCGAGACGAAGGATTGCACTTTACAGACGGTTCCGAAGGGCCAATGCGGCGTCTTCGTTATCAAACGCGGCAGACATTGCAATGGCGCAACGCTCGGACCGGCGAATCACTTCGTGTTTCCTATCCAAGCGAGGAAGTTGTTCTTATTCCAATTTCCGGCCAATGACAACCCAAAGACCAACAGCGAAAATATGAAAACAAAACTCATCGCAACAATCGCAATCATTGCCTTCTTCCCGATGGCGGGATTTGCGCAACCCTCACCGCCGCCTCCCCCGGCTCCGCCCACGGCGCCGGGGCCACCGGATCGCCATGAGAAAATGCCTAAAGTTCCGGTTACATTTCTGGGAGTAGAAACATCCGAAGTTCCAACTGTCGTGAGCGAACAGCTGGGCTTAGCCAAAGGATTTGGACTCGTTGTTGACTACGTTGTCCCGGATGGACCTGCTGCTGCCGCGGGCGTTCAGCAAAATGACATTCTTAAGATGCTGAACGATCAGATCCTTACCGAGCCGGACCAACTGGCAAAGCTTGTGCGCAGTTTTGCAGAAGGAACAAATGTGACGCTCACAATCTTGCGCAAAGGTCAGGAGCAAAAGATCACCGTCAAGCTTACCAAAAAAGAAGTACCTCAACGCCCCGAGTTCGGCCCAGGGCGCCATCGGCACGTAGATTTTCACCTCGGCGATTATGATTTCGGTGACTTTGGAATGGGCGAGCTAAAAGAGCAGATGCAGGACTTAAAAGAGCAGCTGGGAGACGCGCAGCATGGCGTAATTCACGACGCTGTGATGAAAGCTCACGAGGCAGCACGGCGCGCACGTGATGAAGCCCGTCGTGCTACGGGCGAGATTCGCATTTTGAGCAACGATGACGGCGCGCTCAAGGCCAGTAAGATCGACATCGGCAAAGCGCAGATTGTTTTTTCCGATGAAAAAGGCGAAATGAAATTGGAGACAGTGGATGGGAGAAAACTGCTCACAGTCAAAGATACGCAAGGCAAACTACTCTTCAGCGGTCGGGTCGAGACTCAGGAGGATGTCGATAAACTTCCGGCAGAAATTCGTCGGCGGTACGACAAATTACAGCAAAATCATTTGCCGGCGGTCGCACCGCGAGTCGATGCCGATGAAGATGAATCAACCGATGACGACGAAGAAGACGAAGCCCTGTCGATGGAGCAGGTGTAGAGGCAGTCCGTCGGCCTCAATGAGTTCAAATTTTTAGGCAGAGATACTCTGCCGAGTTCCTTAACCTGGCCCGGTTCGCCGCTCGGCGGAGTTTCCACTGCCGTTACTAGCTAGTGACGAAGGACAAAATCCGTGTTTCGTTTTATCGAGTTTTCTTGCCGCCACGAATCCACGCGCTAAATAACGCTGAGAGCCAAGATCGAGATGTTGATTCGAGCTTTCATTTGTGTTGCGATCTTTTTCCTCGCGGAAATTCCCTCTGCTCAAACATCGACACCTTCGCCTTCTGCCTCGCCATCTCTTGAGCAGCGCGTCGCCGACCTTGAAGCGTACATAAATAACTCCGCGCGCGGTGCAGACGTGGCAAACGCACAGACCGTTTCAAACATTCCCGGCCCGGGTCCTGGTCACAACGCCTGGATGATGACCTGCGCTGCGCTCGTGCTGTTCATGACTCTTCCCGGCCTCGCCCTTTTTTACGGCGGCCTCGTTCGCGCGAAGAACGTTCTTTCCGTCCTTGCGCAATGTCTCGGCATTGCGGGTCTTGTTACGATCCTTTGGTGGGCGGCGGGTTATTCGCTCGTTTTCTCGCGCGGTTCAGCGTTTCTCGGCGGATTGAAATTTGCTTTTCTCCACAATGTCGATGCGCAACCGAACGGCGATTACTCCCACTGGGTGTCGCAAAATGTCTTCGCCATGTATCAGCTTATGTTCGCGATCATCACGCCCGCATTGATCATTGGAGCGGTCGCTGAGCGAATGAAATTCGCCGCCGTGCTCGCTTTCGTCGCGGTCTGGATGTTCGTGGTCTATTTCCCGATCGCGCACATGGTGTGGGGAATCGATGGCTGGATGAATGGCGTCTGGAACCCCGGCGCCAAGGTCACCGCGATCGACTTCGCCGGTGGCACCGTCGTGCACATGTCGTCCGGCTGGTCGGCGCTCGTTCTTTGCGTACTTCTTGGTCACCGGCTGGGATTTAGAAGAGAAGTAATGGCGCCGCATAGCATGGTGCTTTGCATGGTCGGAACAGGGCTGCTCTGGGTGGGGTGGTACGGCTTTAATGCAGGAAGTGCGCTCGCGCCGGACGGGATTGCCGCGAATGCATTCATGACCACGACTCTCGCTACCGCGGTCGCATCTTTCACGTGGGCAATGCTTGAGTATGCGCTGCGTGGCAAACCGAGTGTGCTCGGATTTTGTTCCGGCGCGGTTGGCGGCCTCGTCGTCATTACACCGGCGTGCGGTTATGTTGGTCCCACCGGCGCGGTCATCACAGGCATCGCGGCAGGCGTTGTTCCTTTCTTTGCCTGCACGAAATTAAAATCCTGGCTCGGCTACGACGACGCGCTCGATACGTTTGGCGTGCATGCCGTTGGCGGAACGCTCGGCGCATTTCTTACCGGTGTGCTCGCGACTGCGAGCATTAATCCGAATCTCGCGCCGGTAGCTTCCGCGCCGCTCAGCGCCGCCACGCAAAACGGTCTCGCGAGAATTGTTGGGCACACCCTCTGGTTGGAGCAGTTGAAGGCGATCGGGATCACGATTTTACTTGCCGTTGTGGGAAGTGCGATCATCGGCGCGTTGGTCAGGGGGTTAATCGGTTTGCGCATTGCGCCGGAGGTCGAACGGCAAGGACTAGACATCAACCAACACGGTGAAGAGGGCTACATCACATCATGAACTTGATCGTGATTAAACCGGCACTTGTTCGGCCTAACAAATGAATCAGGATGCCGAGCATCTCAGGTTAGTGTCGATCTTTCATTACGTCGTCGCAGGCGTAGCTGGTTTTTGTTCCTTTTTTCCGCTGCTTTACACGGTACTGGGATTTGTCTTCGTCGCGCTATCTCACCGTCCGCCAGCTAATCCGACTCAGGAGGTTCCACCGGCCGCGCTGGGATGGGCATTCGTCGGTTTAGGAATTTTTCTTTTCCTGCTCGGCGTAGCGTTTGCCCTCGTTCTAGCCCTTGCCGGTCGATCGCTTTCCCGACGAAAGCGTTATTGGTTCGCATTCGTCGTTGCCTGCATCGAATGCACCTTCATTCCCTTCGGAACAATTCTTGGAATATTCACGATTGTCGTGCTCTCGCGCGAATCAGTGAAGGCATTGTTTCCGGCGGCGCAAGCGCCCGGTTAAGACCAGGCTTCGGACTCTTAAGGAGTAGGTCCCGCCGCGGCTGAACTGTGAATCTGCCGTTGCAGTTGTTCGGCGTTGATCTGTTGGACGTTTTGGGCGCCTGGTTCGACGCTGCCAGTATCGTCAACTTCGACCCAGCCGCCGCCGATATGGCTTCCTGTCTTCGCCGGGACCCAAACCATATGTTTCCCTTTCTTTGTGGAGCCAGATGCCTGAGATGCTGACGTTGGTTTCAGATCAAAATTCAGTTGCGTCGGCTGATCCGCCTTGGTCTTCGTATTGTTGATCGAGGCCTTTACAGCGCCGTTCACCACCAACGTTACGCGGTAAACTCCCGCTGGAAGCCCGTCTGAAACGTAATGGCCGTTAGCATCCGTCTTAACGGTTTTGAGCAGCTTTCCGCCATTTGTCGTTTCGATCCGAACATCTGCGCCTTTTATCGGATGTCCCTTAGGATCCTTGACGATGCCCTGAATAACCGGTGGCGCCGCCCAGACGCTCCCAACACAAAGAACCAACCCAATAAAACCGATCCGCAGTGATTTGATAAACATGGTCAGAAAGTACGCGCAGGGGGCGCGGCAAGCAAGTTTACCTGTTCAGTAACAAGATTGCCGGCGGAGGGGCTCGAACCCACACGATCTTGCGATCACTGGATTTTGAGTCCAGCGCGTCTGCCAGTTCCGCCACGCCGGCGCAGGGAATTCTGAAGCTACGAAGTCCGCGCCAAAGCTCAAGCGCTTCCGAACACAGATTCTGTCGGTGTAGCAAACGCACATTTTTCCCTGTTCGGGTCGGCCCGCAGCGGCGCGCTGAAGGCTGCGCTGGGCGTACAGGCTCCAAGCCTATGTTCCGACGAGATCGAGAGGCTGCAAACTTCGCGGCGGTCCGAAAATTTCGCGAATAATGATTGCATTGTGTAGACCGGCTAGTGAAGGAGGAGCGTCGCGATGTCTGTGCCACTGCCGAGATCGGTGAACAAAAAAAAAGCGCCACTATCGATGTTCGACCCGCTGCGGAATGATCCGCGGTTTCAGAAACTCGCCGGCTGCGCCTATGCCGAACGACGCGAAATAGGCCAGAGCCACGTTACTCTTGCACTGGCTCGGTGTCGTGCAGGCGACCGTAATCGACGATGAGTCGGTCGTCACGGTGATCGGTATAGATTTCCAGGGACCCTTTGTCGAACTTGATGTCGCGCCGCGGCGTCAACTTGAATAACTTCAAATCGACAAAGACAAGTTGCGGACCAGCGTTATCGTGTTGATTTCGTCGTCATGAATAAGGCCATGCAAGGAGACCTCCGCCTCGCCAAGCGCATGGCGCGTCTCGGCACTGAAACCGCCTTCGAAGTACTGGTAAAAGCACGAGCGCTCGAGGCAAAGGGCCGCGACATCGTCCATCTCGAGATCGGGGAACCGGATTTCGATACGCCCGGCAATATCATCGACGCAGGATGTCACGCGCTGCACAAGGGCTTCACCCACTACGGGCCTCCGGCCGGCTTGCCGCAGTTGCGCGAGAGCATCGCCCAGTACGTGAGTGAGACGCGCCGGGTAAAAGCGACACCGGAAGAAGTAGTCGTCGTCCCGGGCGGTAAGCCCATCATCTTCTTCAGCATTCTTGCGTTAGTTGAAGAAGGAGACGAGGTCATCTACCCCAATCCCGGATTCCCCATCTACGAGTCAATGATCCAATTCCTAGGCGCGAAGGCCGTGCCAATCCGTTTACGCGAGGACATGGATTTCCGGCTGGACGTTGGCGAGCTCGGCGGGCTGATTAACGACCGCACGAAACTGATCATACTGAATTCGCCGCAGAACCCGACCGGCGGCGTGCTGACGAAGAAGGACATCGACCGCACCGCGCGCGCCATCAGCGATCGCAACATCATAGTGCTGAGTGATGAGATCTATAGCCGCCTCATCTTTGAGGGTGAGCACCATTCCATCATGTCAGTGGACGGCATGAAGGAGCGCTGCATCCTGCTCGACGGCTTTTCCAAGACCTACGCCATGACCGGCTGGCGGATGGGCTACGGCGTGATGCGCGCCGACCTGGCCATGCACGTCGCCCGGCTGATGACCAACTCCAACTCCTGCACCGCCAGCTTCACGCAAATCGCTGGCATCGAAGCGCTCCGCGGGTCGCAGGCGGCGGTCGAGGCGATGTGCGCTGAGTTCAAGAAACGGCGCGATGTTATGGTCGCCGGTCTCAACAAAATAAGCGGTTTCTCCTGCCGCTTGCCCAAGGGCGCGTTCTACGTTTTCCCCAACATCACGAAGACCGGGTGGCCATCGAAGAAACTGGCTGATGCGCTACTCGACGACGCTGGTGTCGCCGCCTTATCCGGGACCGCTTTCGGCGACTTCGGCGAGGGCTATTTGCGTTTCAGTGTGGCCAACTCGATCGAGAACATCGAGAAGGCACTCGATCGCGTCGGCGCCTGGGCGAAGAAGACTCTGTAGTCCGTTTCAAGCCAGTAGCCAAAAGCCAGCAGTCGCGTTAAATAGTTCGTCGAAAATTCAAAAAGTAATGCTGTAACGAGGGCTGTCTGCTCCCGAAGCTTTCGGAGTCTCAGCCGCAATTCGCCTAAGCTAAAACCATCTATGTCGCTCGCACCCCTGCGGCTCCATTCGCGAGCAGGGCATTTGATATTTTCTGCTGCGAACTCGCGAAGACTGAATCTATTTGAGCGTAGCGTGAAACGCGGCGGCGAGTTTTGTTTTTTTTCGTCCGCGCTTGTCTTGGCGATCCCGGTGAGATCTTTGCTCGAAGGATTGTCGATCTTGAGTTCGAAGATTCCTGAGACGCTCGATTGTCGGCTGTTCACGTGCACGTCAGAGCGAAAAACTTTTCCTTCTTTATCGAGAAAGAAAACCACTCCGCTCCATTTCGAGTGGTCCATCATCATGTCGAATTCGCTCTCCCATTTTTCCACCGGGAGTTTCTGGTCGCTGACCAAGAGAACAATGGGCTTGCGCTCGTCTTTTTGATCGACAAACGCCGCCGCGAACTTCAGCTCGGCGGTCGCGCCATCGTAGGTGAGCGATCCTTTGGCGGAGCCGGCGGGCAGATCGGTGGCGGCCCTGGCGAAGTTGGCGGCGGAAAGCGCAGCTAAGATCGACATCACGCAAACGGCCGACAACGAACGATTCGTGAGTTTCTTCATGGCCGCGAGCGTATCGGCCTTGAATCCCACGTGCAAGAGCCAGAATTGTGTCGCTTTCTTTTCGCCTAACGAGTCGTCGACAACCCGCGCACTCCAGCCAGTAACCAATCTACTTCTTCCGATGTGGTGTAACAGGCACAGCCGGCGCGGACCAGTCCCTGCGGAGCTTGGCCCAATCGCTCGACCACTGTCATCGCATAGAAGTCACCATGTGAGAGGAAAACTCCGCGCTCCGCCAATTTCTCGGCTACCTCAATCGACGGCACGCCGTTCACAGTGAACGCAATCGTTGGTGTGCGCGCCGTGCCGGGCGGCGGTCCGTAGAGACGGACGCTCTCTATTTCGCGCAATCCATTCCAAAGTCGCGTGATTAATGCGTCGCCGCGCTCGTGTAGTTGCCCAAGCTCAGCGCGCAAGCGGCTGCGCCACGTCGGGCCCGGAGCAAGCGAGGCGAGAAGATTTACGGCAGCGGCCGCACCTGCGATTCCTTCATGGTTCTGCGTGCCAGTCTCGGCCCGTTCTGGCGCTGAATCGGGCGCCGGCATGAGTTTCGGAAAATCGATCGAGCTCAGCAGATCGTGTCGGCCGTAGAGAATTCCGATGTGCGGGCCATAGAACTTGTAGGCGGAGCAGGCGAGGAAGTCGCAATTCCAATCGCCCACATCGATCAACGCATGCGGAGCGTAATGGACGGCGTCGACAAAGATTTGCGCGCCTAACGAGTGTGCCATTTCCCGGGCGCGACGCACATCGTTGATGGTGCCGAGAGCGTTCGATGCCGCGCCGATGGCAACCAACTTCGTGCGTCGGGTTAACCGCCGAGAAAAATCATTCCAATTCAGTTCACCGGTTTCAGGAATCATTTTCACCATGCGCACCTTCACGCCGGTTTCTTTCTCCAGCGTCCGCCAGGGCGCGATATTGGCATGATGATCAAGCTCCGTGACCAAAATCTCGTCGTCGCGTTTGTAGCCGCGACCGAGAGCGCGCGCGAGGTGAAAGGTTAATGTCGTCATGTTCGCGCCAAACACGATTTCGGTCGGGCTTGCGTTCAGAAAATCGGCCAGCACACTCCGGGCGGAATCGATGATCGCGTCGGTCTCCTCGCTTGTGGGGTAAGCCCAATGCGTATTGGCGTTGTGGTGGTAAAGATAATTGTTCATTGCCTCTACCACGGTGCGCGGCACCTGAGTGCCGCCGGGCCCGTCGAAGTAGGCAACCGGGTAACCGTTACAAATACGCCCGAGCGCCGGGAAACATCGCCGTATTTCTTCGGCCGATATCATTGCAGCGGGACACGACCCTGCGATCTGTTTTGACGCGACTGACATCGAAATTCGATAACAGAAGAAATTAGAATGGAGCAATGGGATTTGCGAGATAGAAGGTAAAGCTGCGCGGGTAGCAGCGAGTCGGTTGGGCAACCGGCGAGTGTCAATTAGGAAATAAGAATTAGGAAGTGGAAGATCACGCAATGCAGAAAACGTCGAATCCTCAGTGTCCAAGCTCGAATCAGAAAGAACCGGGGCTAATGTTCGAGTCTGGATTGGGAGTCGCGTCTCCCACTTCGCCTGCATCGAGTGCCACTTGGTCCCCACAATAAATCGAGGCGCGTCGCGGCAGGAATCAACAACCACTCTCAAATTTGATCTCGCGAAAGAAAGTCATCGACGCGTTGAATTTTTTTTGATTGCATGTCTATTATTCTTCAGCCCGTCACTCGCGGAGGATGAACCCGACGCAAAAGCAATTGTCCCTGAACCGCATAGCGTCCAAAAAGCAAATTCCTATCAGTTCGCAAGGTCAATTATCTTCCATTCTAAAAGCGCATTTAACGCCAGATGAAATCGCCCGGGGCGTTGCATACTGCGCGGATTCTACTTTCACCCCGGCCACAAAGATCGACTTCCCGCAGATTCATATCGATGTGCCATGGGAAGCACTTCTTGTCTTTGTTGATCGTGAGCCGAGCGCGAACTGGAGTCATTCATGCCGATATATCTTGATCAATTGTGAAACCGGCGAGATGAAATCTTTTGAAGCCCAGCTTCCCCCGTTTTGTCCCGACCCAAATTTTCCCCGCTGGCGTGTGTTGTATAAGGCGCCAACCGTTCCGGACGCTGTCCTGGCAGTTCCACAACAAGCGACAAATCACAACAACTAAACAAAAACATCGGAGTCCCTTATGGCTGACAAACGAAATCACCAACTCTTCGAGCGCGTGCGCGCACACGCGTTTCGCACCCTGTCATTCGAGCAACGCCAGACAACAAACCTTCATCTTGATGAACGCATCTACAAAAAAGGCGAAACAATCGGTCCGCCGCGGCAAAAAATCCTGGCTCAGCGACCCAGTATCCTCGTGTTCGCGGACGACGATCCACGCGCGAACTTTTCCCATGCCTGCCGCTATCTTCTCTATGATGCCAGCAGCGGCACCTTGCATCGGGAGGTGCCAGCGCAATTCCCTCCGTTCGTCAAAGCGAAGTCAAAAACACTGCGATCGTTTCACGAGCCGGTGCAGTTTTTTGATAAAGCGAATCTGTTTTGGGTGAAGCCCTACTTCTACTGTCCATATCTCATTCCAGCCTATAAGCGGTATGCGATCCTTTATGCCGGCATGACGAATAAAAGGCATCTCAACGAGCTGGAGTTTCTTTATCGCACACTCATCGATATCTATTCCTTCGATGCCAAAAACATTCATGTCCTTAGCTATGACGGCACGTTGAACACCCAGGATGGCGTGCAGGTGAATTGGCCCGGCGATAACACGGCCTATCGCGTGAAGATCAATGGAGAAGGGACGCGCGCGGCACTCGAGGGCGCAATCGATAACCTTAAGAGCAAGCTGAAGTCAGATGACTTGCTGCTCATCCATACTAACAATCACGGCGGTTATGATGGCACGCCGGGCACAGCCAACTTGTGCACATATCCGAGTTGGGATGGCTACTACTCCGAAGACTTTGCCAACAAGCTCGCCGATTTGCCGAAGTTCGGGAAGCTCATTGTAATGATGGAGCAGTGTCATGCGGGCGGGTTTAACACTCCTATCATCAACAAGAGTACCGCAACCGCGACCAGTGTCGCCTCAGCAGCAACTGAACCGAACAACTCCTATGTCAGCGCTGATGGCAACTGGGATCCGTTCGCCCGCGACTGGATTGCCGCTCAGGCAGGACACGATGCTTTCGGAGGAGCACTAGCCGACAATGCGGACACCAATGGCGACGGCCGCATCGAGGCGGAAGAGGCGTATGACTACGCCAACTCGATAAAGCTTGCTGCTGATACTCCTAATTTCAGCGAAAGCTCGGAAGCGGGAGGCGACATCGCGTTGGGGCAGCAATATAAAGTCTGGTGGTGGTGGTGCATCATTATTCACGAAATCCTTCAGAAGCAGTACCTCAAGCTGCCTCCCGAAGAGTTTTACGCGAAAGTGCGCAGACTCCAGCCGAAACTTTCGCAAATGGCTGCGTCGCTTGACAAGACCTCCAATAAATTGCGCAAGGAATTCAGAGAACAGGTCACGTCGGTAGCCGCTTCTGCCTTCCGCGAGTCATAACCGAACGCCCGAACGGATAGCAAAGTTCGACGTCACCGCCGTCCACAAGGGAGCTAAAAGCGCTAAGAGAAACCGGCATCATCGGAGCGGGGGTAAGGATGGGGCGCGTCTAAACATCTGACATTTGACGCGCGCCTTACGGTATTTCAGCCCTGCTGGTTGTGGTCGCAAGGAAGCCAAAGAAACGCAGAATGGAGCGAATGAGATGAGTGACATAGAAGGTAAAGTTGCGAGGGTAGCAGCGAGTCTGTTTGGGCAAGCGGCGAGTTTCAATTAGGAATTAGGAAGTAGGAAGCAGCAAGAAGACAGAGAACAGAACGACTCCTCGATTGAGCCTTTCCGGTTGACGAACGGAATGAGACAACCATAGTATCGCGTCGAACACACAAAGCGAGGAAAAAAACTATGACTATGCTAGCGTTGCACTTATATCAGTTACAACAGACGATTACTAAAATTCCTGAGCTGCCATCGATGGAGCAAATCAAAGCTTATATCGCGGTAGTATGCACAGCTCTTGTTGCGATTGCGTTTCTCGTGTCACTGATCGCGATGATCTTTCATAAGAACACGAGTTTGTGGCTAAATATTTTCCTAACGTGTTTGGGATATATCGTGGGGATCCTTACAGGACTTCTTGGAGTACCCCTGCCTCCGCACGGTTGAATTTTAGGGAAGGCAGAAGGGGTCGCGTCTCAACATTTTACATTTACACAGCTAAAAGCTCGTGGTTATCGGTTAATTGTTATTCGTCGGCATCGACGCTGTAACCGCAAGATCATGACTTGGTCGGTAGGATTTTCGCGACTTTTTTCGAATCGTGTTCCAATTCAAAAAAAGTGACCAGTGACGAGCGGAATCGCAAAGTTGCGCGTGGTCGTTGTCGGCCCTAAGACTTGCAAGCGATCGACGTGAGGAATTCAGAGATGGACATCAAAAGAAGTGGATCACAGCCTTCGAACAAAGGGCCAGCTGATTGGTTTACCGGTGCCGTCCGAATT
>Ga0209156_10002341_pt1 | contig 14889 bp, 7 predicted proteins | sample GraSoiAngelo_124_FD_185881 | JGI IMG/M metagenome (GOLD analysis project Ga0209156, IMG submission 185881) | Grasslands soil microbial communities from the Angelo Coastal Reserve, California, USA - 14_0927_05_20cm (SPAdes) (version 2) | ecosystem: Environmental > Terrestrial > Soil > Grasslands ...
ATTCCGTTGCCGCAGATCAGATCGAAGGATCGGTCGGGAAAGTCTAGGTTCTCCGCGTCCATCGTGCGGAAATCGATCGCCAGCCCGGCGGTCTTGGCGGCTTCCTGGGCCCGGCGGATCGCCGTTTCCGAGAGGTCCATGGCCGTGACCTTCGCCCCCCAGCCGGCCAGGCGCAGGGAATACTTCCCTGCCCCGCATCCGTACTCGAGGACGGCGCGGCCCGGACACCGGGCGGCGATCACGCCGTCGAAGTATCGCTCGCGCGCGCCGGTGACCGCGTAGTACTTATCCACCCGCTGCCAGCGAGCGTCGTCCTGGTACTCAACGTCGTGAAAGGCCTTTTCACGACTCTTTCTATCATCCACCGGTGCCGTTCCTCCTCGCTCCCTTCGAAGGCAGCCTCATGCTACGGTTTTTCCTGGGGCTGCTCAGCCCCTGCAGGCACTCCACGAAGCTCACTACGCTGCGCCCGACGCCGCTGTCGCCGGAGTAACTCGACAGCTCGCATGGGGAGGACCGCCCTGGCGGTCAGCTTGGCGGCCGCCCGGAGGTTCTCACCGGCCACAAACGCGCGGCCCGCAGCACTTCGGCGGCTGATGCGGACGGCGAGGGTGCTCCGGGCGGCATTCGCCCAGTCAAACTTGTAGGCCTCGCTGCCGCGGAGAAAGTCGTAGACGCGGACGCCGCGGTCGGCGGCGTCGGCGATGGACAGGCCAAGGCGGACGAACCCGACGCTTCGCCGGGCCCAGTCGGGGTCGTATCCACACTGGTAGAAGAAGAAGCGTTCTTTCCGATTGATGCCGTAGAGCGAGGCGATGCACTTCCCTTCCGCCCAGATCTCCTCGAAACGGATGGCGCCCGCATGGGCGAGCCCGGGCACCAGATCGCGGTGAAACGCTTTGACCGCGGGCCGGGCCATCGCGTCGGAGCCGCCCTGCTCTGCCCAGCGTCGATCATGCAGCGTAAAGAAGCGCTCGAGGGCTGCCGGGACCTCCTTCGGCGCCGTGATCACCGGGACCTGAAAGCCGGAGAGCGCGGTCAGCTGGCGCAGCTTGCGACGGAACTCGTGAGGGCGGCGGCTCGCCTCGATCGCTTCCTGGCCAGTGTCGGCCAGGCGCAAGTAGGGGCAGATCTCGTACGGGGTGACATTGTGCTCGAACGCCTTGTCTTCGGCGAAGCGCCAGGCCAGCAAGGCGAGCGTCGGCGAGTCGCCCGCCAGGCCGTCCAGTTGGAGGACGTCGAACGATGATTCCTGGGCAAGGTGTTCGAAGATCGCCCGTGCCGCGTCATCCTCCACCCCGGGACGGCCGAGGACGTCGAGGTAGTCGCCGCCAACCAGGCGTTCTCCCAGGAAGGAGAGGAGTCGAACGCTTCGGGTGAGACGGCCGCGACCGCGCGCCTCGCCCAAGGGCAGCACGCCGACGAGGGCGCCATTGGATCGGGCACAGAAGATGCGTGGGGTGATGCTCTGGCCCAACCGGGCGTGCCAGCTCGTGATCCACTCCCAGGACAGGAAGGGTGAAGCCGACTCGGCCTGCGCAAAGAGCTCCTGCCACTCGGCGCGCAACGAGACAAGCGCATCCGGTCCCTTCTCTTCCGTAACCGAGAGCCGGCTCATTCGATCTGGCTCATGGCCTGCAGCACGACTCCAGCCAGCCAGTCAATGCTCTCATCGTTCAGGTCCTGGTGGCAGGGAAGCCACAGCGCGGTTTTCCGGATCTCGTCCACCTCGGGGAAGGCGCCGGGCGGGATCGTCGGGTGCTGATCCGGCCAGAACTCGCCGATCTCGGCCCCGCGCGTCCGGACCGCTCGCAAAAGCCGCTCGCGGTGCCTGGTCTTGAACGGGTAGAAGAGCGGACATACCCCAGCCGGCAGGTCTGCGCTGATGGGAGGCAATACCGAGCTCAGACGTTCCGCCAGTCTCAGGTAGTTGTGGCGGCGCCGGGCGATGATCGCGGGATAATCCTGCTTGCGAATGATGCGGCGAGCGAACGGCCCGACGCCGAGCCCGATGAGACTGCGGTCGAATGTAGACCCAGGTAGAGCGTCATGTTGCGATTCGGCGCTTCGGCGCCGTCGAAGGCGCCGCCCAATCTGGCGCAGCTCGCGACTCCCGGTGACGCCCCGCATCTCGAGGTTGAGGAGGATCAAGTTGCTAGCCCGCACCGCGGCGCGGATGGCGGGAAATGGCCGCGGCTCCGCAACGCTGGCCGGCCACCCGGACGGCAGGACGACGGCGCCACCGCTTGGGGTAGGGATCGTTTTATAGAGGCAGAAGATCCCGGCATCGCCGAAGGAACCAAGCGGGTGATCGTCGACTTGCGACAGGAGGGCGAGGGCCGCGTCCTCGATCAGCCGGATACCCCGCTCGCGACAGAGCGCGGCCAGCGCTTTCACCGGGGCGGAAAACCCAGCGTAGTGGATGACGTACACTGCCGCGGTCGTCGGCCCGATCAGCCGGGCGACCTCATCGACGTCCACCTCAAGGTCGCGGTGCACCGGGTAGAAGCGTGGCCGCACTCCGGCGGTGAGCAAGGCATCGAGCTCGACGCCGTGGAAATACGCCGGGAACAGGACCTCTTTGCCGGCCAGGCTGAAGGTGCGGGCTATGTCGTAGATCCCGTATCGCGCGAGGAAGTAGTACCGCGTCGAGATCTCCGCGAACGGAAAGGGAAGCGCCACGTTGGGGCGCGGCATCAAGAGCATGTGCGGCCACAACGTTGGAAAGTTGGGGACGAACCGGCGGACGCGCAAGGCTGTCTCGACGCGCTGGCCGGCGGTCTCGGCGGGCACTATGTTAGGAGAATCCATCGGCTCTATCGAGCGCGGTCGCCGAACTCTCCCTTTCCCGGCGCAGCGGCGCGGAGCAACGGGAAGATTCCGCTCGTTCGCACCGCGAGGTACCACGCAATGCGAAAGCGCCGTTGCCGGGCCAAATGCCAACCCGCGGCACCGCAAAGGGACTCGCGAGTTCGCGGCGGACCGGCAACGAAAAGGCATGGCTGAAGCCCGCCCGTTGCGCGGCTCGGCGGACCTTCGCGTCATGCCGGCCGCCGGGATAAGCGAGGAAGGGCACCGCCCGCTGCAGGAGGTCCTCGAGCAAACCTCGACTGGCTTTGAGGTCGGCGACGCAGGCCTCCTCGTCGAGCGTGGTCAGGTCCTGGTGCGAAAAGCTGTGCGAGCCGAAGCGCACGCCGGCAGCCTGCATCTCGAGCACCTGGTCCCGGTTGAGCGTGGTCAGCGGATGGCTCGGCAGAGGCTGCACCCAGTCGACGGCTCTGCCCCGTGCGGTCAGCGTTTCAGCCACGAGGAACACCGTTGCCGGAAGATGGTAGTGGGTCAAGAGCGGAAACGCGTGCTCGTGTAGTCCGCCGAAACCATCGTCGAAGGTAAGCACCGTGAGGGCGCCTGGCAATCGGGCGCGACCGTCCATCCGCGCCACGGCGTCGGCGAGGTCGACCACCTGCCGATGCTTCGCCAGCCAGCGGCACTGCTGCGCGAATGCCTCGGGAGCGATGGCGAGGGGCGACTGCCAGTCGGATTGCACCGAGTGGTAGCAGAGGATGGCCACGGGGCCTAATTGTGACAACTCGTTCGTTTCTCGATCGGCCGCCGCCCGTCACGAGGCCATCTCCGCGTAGAGGGCATCGAGGCGAGCGCACGTCTGGGCGAGGTTGAACCGCTCCTCAACCCGGCGCCGCCCGGCGTCTCCCAGGCGCCGCCGAAGCCCGGGGTCGAGCAGTAACGGTTCCAGGGATTCCGTGAGCCCATCGACATCCTGAGCCCGGATGATTCGACCGGTCACTCGATCTTCCACCGCGCGCGCGATGTCCCCGACATCCGACGCGACCACGGGGAGGCCGGTGGCCATCGCTTCGAGAACGGATAGGGGCATCCCCTCGGACCAGGAGGGCAGGCAGAAGACATCGGCCTGCCGGTAGAGGCCGGGCATCGCGTCCGGGGTCAGCAGGCCGAGGAACTGGACGGACCGCCCGGCCGCCGCTTTAACTTCAGCCTCCGGCGCCGGACCCTCTTCGGGTGTGCCCCCTGCGAGGAGCACCTCGTGGTCAACCCGGCGGTCGTGCAATCGGTCGGACGCCCTCAGCAGGTCCACCACGCCCTTGCGTGGACTGAGCACGCCGACATAGAGGATGCGAGGCGGATGGTGGGGCTCCGGCGATGGTCCGAAGGCTGTGACCGGCACCCCATTGTCGATCAACACAACGCGCTGGGCCCCGAGGACTCGCGCGAGGGCGTCTCGGCTGCCCTGGGTCACGGTGATGACCAGCTGAACGGGCGCCAGGATCCGCCGGGTGAGGATCGCTCGGCGACGCGTGGTGAGCCAGCCCTGGGCCACCCCGCTGTGAACCTGAAGCAGGACGAGTGCGCCTGATCGTCGTGCCGCGCGCGCCAGGAGGCCGGCCCGCAGCATGGTGACCAGCGGAAGCAGCGCTGTGTGGATGTGGACGATGTCGGCGCCCCGGCTGGCACGCCGCACCGCGGCGGCGTCGGCAATAGTTCGAACCAGGTTGGCTCGGCTTAGACGTCCGCCGCTCCGGTCGCCCTCATGGTAGAGATTGAGGAAGCAGAGCTGGTGGTGCCGGCGTACCTCACTGCTCAGCACGCTCTGGATGTAGGTGGCGATCCCTCCCTTGTCGGGCGCGCCTTTGCCAACCAGGACGACCCGGCTCACGGAAGCCTCCGGAGGATCGCCTCGACGTTCAGCGCCACCCAGCGCCGGTCCCGTGCCTGCCCGGGCGCGAGCTTCAGGGCGTGGCCGATCTCGCTCGCCCACCAGGCCACCCCGACCGCATCGAGCACCTCGGAATCCGGGCGGAGTTCGAACGCCTCCCAGTAGCTGGCCGAGAGGGAGCGAAAGGCCGGCGATCTCCACGGCCGTCCCATGAAGACCTCGCCCGTCTCCCGCCGGGTGCGCAGGGCCCTGTCGGTGGTCATCAGGTGAAGGAGGTCGGTCCCCGGCACGGCCGCCGTGTGCCAGTTGTCCCAGTCGACAACCCCGGTCAGCTGGTTTCCCGCCACCAGCAGGTTGCCAGCCCACAGATCCCCGTGACGCATCACCAGCGGGAGGCAACCAAGAATACGCGCGGCCCTGGCGCCGGCCTCGGTCAGCTCCTGGCTTTGCTCGGGCAGCGCCGCGGCAATCCGCCCCAGGTCGGCCTCCAACGCGGTCGGACCAGTGGCGGCGACGGGCAGGCGAGCGCACAGAGTGACGACCTGGAGCGCGATGGCCGGTGTGACCCAGGCCGGTCGCCGGCCGGGCAGTGTCGACTCGATGGTCCACGACGCCCCGCACACGACGCCGCGCTTGAGAAGATTGGGCACCACCCCGATTCCGAGTGGGGCGAGCCGTTCCAGACCATCTGCAGCGTGGGCGGGATCGGCCGGCTGACCGGCTTGCGCCAGGCGAAGAATCCGGCCGGCGTGCACGCCTGCGTCCTCAAGCCTGACCAGCGCGGACCCCCCCGAACCAGCGGTAAACCGCCGCACATCGCCAGGATGACCGGCGGCCGCCGCGACGGCATCGAGTTCGACCACGGCACCGCCGAGCAGCGTGTCCCGGAGCCGGTTTCGAACATGCCCGGCCACCAGGCGTGGCGGGCGCCATCGGTACACGCCGCTGACCCGGTACGGTCTTTCAGGCCGGACGCGCACGGCGAGCAAGGCGCGCTCGCGAGCCGCGGCCATGCGGGCCAGCCGCGGGATGGCCGTACCCGATGGCGCTGGCGCCCGGCCCCAGATGACGGTGCTCGGTTGAGAGGTCATGATGGGGCCCAGCTTCCAGCGGGGGTCGGCCTCGACCACCATCGAGGGAGCGCCGTCGGCCGGCAGGAGCAGCCGCGCCAGGGCTTTGAAGCTCACCAGCGCCGCCGCGCGGCCAGTGCCCGAAAAATGATCTCCGACACGCTGGCGATACTCTCCTGGACCGGTCCGGCCGTGGACACCACCACGGCGCCACGGGGAACCAGCACCTCGAGGTATCGCTGGCGCCATTCTTCGAGGAGCGCCGGTGTTTGCTCGCCCTTTCGCGCAAAAAGCACGGCGCCGGACGCATCGAGCAGGACCAGGACGTCGGGCCGGGGGATCAAGCGGCCAAACACCAGCCGCTCCAGGTTCCTCGCGGTCGGGCTCCGCCTGGGCTGGATGGCCAGCACCTCGAGAGGGTGGCGATCCAGGAGGACGATGTCCCCGCGCCACGCCGCCAGGTAACCCGGTAGCAGCTTGCGCCAGGCGCGCACCGCCTGGTAAAGGACGAACGCGCATTCCCGAAACGGACTGACGGTGCGCGGCTCGAGTGAGGCTTTCGCGCGAGCGGCATGGGGACGGCGAGGCCGCCACCCGAGGTAGATAACCGTAACCGCGATCGGGATCTCCGACTGGAGGGCCATCGCGATGCTGCTCTTCCCGGCCCCGTCGGGTCCCAGCAACGCGACCATCGGCCCCAGGCGTCGCCCGCCGAGCGGACGGCGCTGCGCAACCGCGGCTGCCAGCCGGGCTGGGGACCAGCGGCGGCGGCCGGCTACCGGTGCCGCCGCCGCCTCGGCAGTCGCGGGTGCGCCGAGCTTGGCATCGATCTTGAGCCATCGGCCTGCTTCGAATGCCAGGTAAAACCGGTGGCGGTTGAACCCGGGAGCGCTCAGCCGGCGGAAGCCCGCCAGCGCCAGCACTGTGTCGGCCGCCGGAACGCTGGCTGGCGGAAGCCAGACGTCAACCTCACCCCCGACTGGAATCGCCCCGAGCCACCCCGCGCCCTTCCGCAGCGTGACCGGCACGCCGGCCTGCTCAAGCGCCTGAAAAGCGGCCGGAATCCGCCCTGGGGCGTGTCCGGTTTCACCGCTTGGTTTCAGCCCTCAATCCTCCGACCCGGCTCATATCTTACCGGCAGTTCACAAATAGTGCTGCCGCGATCGCGTAAGATGACCCTGGGAATGGGGGACGCCGACTGATCAATGTGTGGCATTTGCGGAATCTATAACTATCGGACGGGGGTGCCGCCACCGCCCCCACTGATCGAGGCGATGACGCGGAGCCTCATCCACCGCGGTCCCGATGACGAAGGCATCCTCCGCGACGGGGCTCTGGCCCTTGGGATACGGCGGTTGAGCATCATCGACCTGGAAGGAGGCCACCAGCCGATCGCCAACGAGGCCGGCACCGTGTGGGTCGTGCTCAACGGAGAAATCTACAACTTCCGCGAGCTGCGCGACGAACTGCAGCCCCTCGGTCACCGATTCAAGACCCGTTCCGATACCGAAGTCATCGTGCATGCCTACGAGCAATGGGGTCTTGGTGCACTGTCGCGGCTCAACGGCATGTTTGGCCTGGCCCTCTGGGATTCCACGTCCCGCTCCCTGGTCCTGGCGCGCGACCCCTTCGGCATCAAGCCGCTGTACGTCCTTGACGATGGCAGCCGCGTCGTCTTCGGGTCCGAGATCCGCGCCATCTTCGCGGACCGCACCGTTCCCCGCACGCTGGATCTGGAAGCGCTCGACGAGTACCTGGCTTTGACGTTCGTGCCGTCGCCGAGGACCGCATTTACGAAAGTCGAGAAATTGCTCCCGGGTCACGCGCTGGTGTGCACGGCCGGCGGCACGCGCCTCCATCGATTTCAGCGTGAGGTCCAAGGCTTGATCGAGCCCCGCAGCGAGGAAGATCTGGTCCAGGAGCTGAGAAGCGAGATCGCAGCGGCGGTGCGACGACAGATGGTCGCCGACGTCCCGGTTGGCGCCATGCTCAGCGGCGGGACCGACTCGTCCACGGTGGCCACGATGATGGCCGAGATCGCCCAGGCGCCGATCGACACCTTCACGGTCGGGTTCGCCGGTGACTTCGCCCAGAACGAGCTCGCGGCCGCCCGGGCGACCGCCGCCAGGATCGGCAGCCAGCATCACGAGGTCGTCCTCTCGGCCGGTGAGTATCTCGACCTCCTGCCGAAAGCCGTCACGCACCTGGAGGACCTGGTGGCCAACCCGTCGGCCCTTCCGTACTACGGCGTCTGTGCCCTCGCGAGCCGCCATGTCAAGGTGGTCCTCACCGGCCAGGGCGCCGACGAACCATTTGCCGGTTACGCCCGCTACCTCGGACAGCGGTACGGCAACACCTATCGACGGATACCGGCCGGGCTTCGTCGCTGGGTGGTGGATCCGCTGGTCGAGGGCCTGCCCCGGAATGAGCGGCTCAAGCGAGCCGTCCGCTCCCTGGGGACCTCCGATCCCTTCGATCGGTTGGTCCGCATCCATACGATCGTCGACGACCGCCTCAAGCAGGATCTCTATCGGAACGGCGACATCCCGCGCAGCCGCTACGCGGGCATTCAGCGCTGGCACGACGATGTCGCGACCCTGGACCCCTTGAGCGGAATGCTCTACGTGGATGCTCGCACGTCTCTCGCCGACAATTACTTGATGTACGGCGACAAGATGGCGATGGCGGTCAGCCTGGAAGCCCGCGTCCCGTTCCTCGACTTGCGCTTGATGTCATTGGTCGAGAGCATCCCCCCGCACTTCAAGATTCGCGGCCGGCAACAAAAATACATCCTCAAGCGCGCCATTGCCCCCTGGCTCCCACCCGACGTGCTGACTCGACCCAAGATCGGGTTCACCACTCCGGTGGACCGATGGTTCCGAGGCGACCTCCGCGAGCAGGTGACGGAGCGGCTGCTTACGCCGGGGTCGGCATGCACCCAGTACTTCGAACCGGCCGTCATTCGTCGGATGATCCAGGACCATGAGCGCGGTCGTCAGGACTACAAGCGCGCCCTGTTCAGCCTGCTGATCTTCGAGCTCTGGCACGAGCAGTTCATCGCCACCGCCCCGCTGGCGGCTGCCTGATCGCGAGCTAACCGCCCCGGCGTTTTACCGGCCCACGCGGACCGTATCGACCGCGACGTCGTCGAAGACGACATCGTAGGTGCCGCCGGTCGCCAGGTTACCCAACCGGACTTCATCGACCAGCGCCGTGCCCAGGTTGGCGGAGGTGCTGGCGAAGCTGGCGACCGCGGCCCCGTCGAACCAGACGTCGATAGTGCTCGAAGTTCCGTTGACGATGACGTGCAGCTCCAGCGAGTGCCAGGTGTTGAGGCTGATGGTCGGGCCCATGGTGCTGCCATGGCCGATGTCATTGACCAGCTGCAGCTTGCCGTTGTTGGCCATCTGGAGGTGCGCGATCAATGAGACCGTCGACGCTTGGACGCCCATCAGCGTGAACGAGCCGCTTTGCGATTTCACCTCGAAATAGATGCGGTAATCGAGTTCCTGGTACCCGGCACCGAGCAGCTTGTACGCATGGGTCTGGCCGTTGGTGGTATTTCCCTCGACGGCGTACGCACCCGTATGGACGGTTGACGTCTCGGCCACCAGGCCGACGGGGCTGCTCCACCGGCTCAGCGAGCCACCCTCGAAGCCGTCGCCGAAGACAAGGGCCAGGCCGAGCGCGAAGTTCCGGGTGCTCGCGCCGCCGGGATTCACGGTCAACGCCTGGCTCTGCGCCTGGTACCCGGTTGCGGTAACCGTCACGCTGTACGTTCCGGACGGTACGTTGCTGAGCGTGTAGCCGCCGGAAGCGTTCGTGGTCGTGCTCCCGCCGCTGTAAGTCACGCTGGCACCAGAGACCGGCAGCGCGGTGGCCGCGCTCGTCACCGTCCCCGTGACGCTCCCGGGCGCCTGGCTGAGGGCAACGTTCTGGGTCACCACCGCTCCAGGTCCGACGCTGTCGGTGGTCGCCTGCGTGCCGTAACCTGCGGCACTTGTGGTGACCGTGTAGCTTCCCTCGGTGACCGCCGAGAGCGTGTACTGCCCGGATGCGTTCGTGGAGGTGCTCCCTCCGCTATAGGAGACGGTCGCGCCGCTTAGGGGCAGCCCGGTGCTGGCATCGCTGACCACGCCGGTAATGGTGCCCGGGTTGGGCGCCAGAGCAAAGTTCTGCGTCACCGTGGCTCCCGCACCAACCGCCACCACCTGGCCGACGCTGGCGTAATTCCCGGCGCTGGCCGTGACGCTGTAGCTGCCCTCCGCGACGTTGGCCAGTGAGTACTGCCCCGATGCGTTGGTGATGCCGGACCCGCCGGCGTAGGCGACCGTGGCCCCGCTCATCGCTTGCCTGGTGACACTGTCGGTAACGGTGCCGGTGATCGAGCCCGGTTGCGGTGCCAGGCTGAAGTTTTGCGCTGCGGATTCGCCGGGCCCGATCGTGATGGTCTGGCTAGATCCGGAGTAGCCGCTGGCGCTCGCCGTCACCGTGTAGGTCCCTTCCAGCACGCCCGTCAGGCTGTACTGCCCCTGCGCGTTGGTGGTTGCGGAACCGCCGCTGTAGCTCACGGCCGCCCCGCTGACCGGCTGGCTCGTGCTCGAGTCCGTCACTGATCCGCTGATCGTGCCCGGGTTCGGGGCGAGCGTAAAGTTCTGCGTGACGGTGGTTCCCGCGCTCACGATGACGCTCTGGCTCCGGCCGGCGTAGTTGGCCGCGCTCACCGTCAGCGTGTAGCTGCCCGGGAGGATGTCGCCGAACGCGTAGTGTCCGTTGGCGTCGGTCGTCGCCGTCCCCCCGCCGCTGAGTGCAATCGTCGCACCCGGGATCGGTTGCGTGGTGACGGCGTCGGTAACGCTCCCCGCGATCGACCCCCGATTGAGGGTCAGGTTGAAATTCTGCGTGACCAGCGCGCCCGGCCCCACGGTCACGCTCTGGCTCTGGCCGATGTAGCCACCGGCCGTCGCGCTGATCACGTACGTCCCCTCGCTGACGCTGGTCAAGGTGAATTGCCCCTGTGCGTTCGTGGCGGTGCTCCCACCGCTGTACGACAGCGTCGCGCCGCTGATGGGCTGGGCGGTGCTGGCATCGCTCACCGTCCCGCCGATTCTGCCGGGGACCGGCGCCAGGCTGAAGTTCTGGACCACGCTGGCTCCGGGTCCGACCACTAGTGGCCGGCTGTCACTGGCGTAGTTCGTGGCGCTCGCCGTCTCCGTATAGCTTCCTTCCACCACGGACGCCAGGTTGTACTGTCCCTGCGCGTTCGTGGTGGCGGAGCCACCCGTGTAGGACACGGTTGCGCCGCTGATCGGCTGGTTTGTGCTGGCATCCACCACGGTCCCAAAAACGGCACCGGGCAGTGGCGTCAGGGCGAAGTTCTGGGTGACCGTCGCGTTGGCGCTCACTGGCACGATTTGGCTCTGCGTCGTGAATCCGGCGGCCGCCGCCGACACGGTGTATGTCGCCGGCGGCAAATTGGTCGCGCTGTAATGACCGCTGGCGTCGGTGGTGGTCGATCCCGTTCCAAACGAGACCGTTGCGCCCGCGATGGCCTGGTTCGTATTGGCGTCCGTGATGGTGCCGCGAATGGTCCCGGGGCTCAGGACGAGCGTGAAGTTCTGGTTAACGGTCCCGCCGGGTCCGACGGTCGCGGTCTGGCTCTGGCTTCCGTAACCGCCAGCGCTGGCGGTCACCGCGTAGGTTCCCTCCGTCACTCCGGTGAGGCTGTACTGGCCGCTGCCATTGGTCGTCGCGCTGCCGCCGCTATATGACACCGTGGCGCCACCGATCGCCTGGCCACTTCCCGTATCGGCCACCGTCCCGCTGATCGTCCCCGGATTCGGGATGAGCGCCAGGTTGACGGTCATCGCGGAGCCGGGCGCCACGGTCACCGCCTCCCTCTGCGTAGCGAAGCCCGCGGCGCTGCCGGTCACGGTATAGCTGCCTTCCGCCACGCCGGCGAACGCGAAATGACCGGCACCATCGGTGGTCGTAGTTCCTCCGCTGTACGACACGGAGGCAGCCCCAATCGGCTGACCGGTCACCTCGTCGGTGATGGTTCCCGAAATGCTGCCGGGATCGGGAACGAGGGCGAAGTCCTGCCGACGCGTGGTCCCGGGGGTGACCGAGACTGTCTGGCTCTGCCCGGCGTAGCCGCTCGCCGTCACGGTGGTCGCGTAGGTCCCTTCCTGGACGCCGGCGAGGGTATAGAGCCCGGTGCTGTCGGTGAGGACCGAGCCGCCGGAGAAGGAGACCGTCGCTCCGGAGATCGCCTGGTTCGTGCTCGTGTCCGTCACGGTCCCCGTGATCGCTCCTGGATTCGGTGTCAGCGCGAAATTCCCGATCGAGGTCCCACCCGGCAGGACCGCTATCGACTGCGTCTGTGTGGTGTAGTAGACGGCGCTCGCCGTCAGGCTGGTGGTCCCCTCCGGAACGCCCGCGAGCGTGTACTGGCCATGGGCATTGGTGGTCGCCGTGCCGCCGCCGTAGCTGATGGTGGCGCCGCCCAGCGGAAGATTGGTCGCGGCATCGGTCGTGATGGTCCCGGGGTCCGGCGGCAGCGCGAAGTTCAGTGTCGTCCCTCCGCCCGCTGCCATGGTCAGCGTCGAGCTCTGGCTGCCATAGCCGGTCGCGGCCGCCGTCACCGCGATCACGCCCTCCGGGACGTTGCTCAGGCTGTAGATGCCCTGGGCGTTGCTGGTGGTCGACCCACCTGAGAAGGACACGGTCGCGCCGCCGACCGGCTGGTTGGTCGACGCATCCGTCACCGTCCCCCAGACGGTCCCCGGATTGGGGACCAGGGCGAAGTTCTGGGTCACGGTGGCGCCGGCCCCGACCGAGACGGTCTCGCTCTGACCGGCGTAGTTCGCCGCCGCTGCCGTGACCGCGTAACTGCCCTCGCCGACGTTCGTCACGGTGTATTGACCCTGGGCGTTGGTGGAGGTGGAGCCGCCGCTATAGCTCACGGTGGCCCCGGCGATGGGCTGCCCGCTGGTAGCGTCGGTCACGGTTCCGCTGATGGTTGCGGGGTTGGGAGCTAGCCCGAAGTTCTGGGTCACGCTGGCCCCCGCGCCAACCGTGGCAGTCTGGCTCTGGCTGCCGTAGTTCGGCGTGCTCGCCGTCAGGGTGAAGGTGCCTTGCGCGACATTCGAGAACGTGTACCTTCCCTGCGCATTGCTGGTGGTCGAGCCCGCCACATAGGTCACCGCGACGCCGCTGAGGGGAGCGTTCGTGACGGCATCCGCCACGATCCCGCTTATGGTGCCCGGGTTCGGTGTCAGCGTGAAGTTCTGGGTCGCGGTGCCACCTGCCGCCACGGTCACCGATTGGTTCTGGATGGCGTATCCGGAAGCGCTCGCCGTCAGCGCGTACGTCCCCGCCGCGACGTTCGCAAGGCTGTACTGGCCGGCCGAATTGGCCGTGCTACTGCCTCCGCTGTAGGACACCGTCGCGCCGGCGATCGCCAGTCCGGTGCTCGCGTCGGACACCTGGCCGGTGATGGATCCGAGCGCCGCATTGAGGGCGAAGTTCTGGGAGGTCGTGTTGCCGGCGCTCACGGTGACGCTCTGGCTCGAGCTGGCGTATCCGGTGGTACTGGCGGTCACGGTGTAGGTGCCCGCGTCCAGGCCGGTCAGGCTGTACTGCCCGCTTCCATTGGTGCTCGTGCTCCCGCTCGAGCCAGCCGACGTGTAGATCACCTGGGCGGCGCTGATCGGCTGGTTTGTGGCCGCGTCGGTGACGATCCCGGCGATGGTCCCAGGCGCGACGCTCAGCGCGAAGTTCCCGGTGGCGGTGTTGCCCGCCGCCACCGACACCGTCGCGCTCTGGCTGGTGTAGCCGCCGGCGGCGGCGGTGACGGCGTAGCTACCGGGGGCGACCGAGCTCAGCGTATACCGGCCGTTCGGGCTTGTGGTCGTGCTCCCGCCGCTGTAGCCGACCGTCGCCCCACTGATCGGCTGGCCGCTGTACGCATCGGTCACGGTGCCGCTGATCGCGGTGGGCCCCAGCCCGATCCGGGCGGTGGACGCCACGACGTCATCGAACACGACGTCGTAGGTGAGGCCGCTGTTGAGTTCGCCCATGCGAATCTCGTTGACCGCTGCGGTACCGAGGTTGGTGGTCTGGTTCAGCGCGCCGAGGTACGTCCCATCCAGCCAGACCTCCGTCGTGCTCGAGGTCCCGTTGATCGCGACGTGGAGCTCGCCGACATGCCAGCTTCCGCGGCTGATCAGCGGACCAAACCAGCTCAACCCGGCGATATCGTTCGTCAGCAGCAGTTGCCCGGTACCGGTCACGTACAGGCGGGCGATCGAGGAGACGGATGAATTCTGGACGCCGAAGAGTGTGAAGGCACTGCTCTGCGACTTGATGTTGAAGTAGACGCGGTAATAGACACTTGTGTAGGAGCTGGCCAAGATCTTGTAGGCGTGGGTCTGACCACGCGTGGTGTTGCCTTCGGCCGCATACACGCCCGCATGCACGCTTCCGGTCTGGGCGATCAGCCCGATCGGACCGGTCCAGCTGTTGAGCGACCCGCTTTCGAGACCATCGCTGAAGATCGGGGTGGGCGCCGTCCCCGGGTTCAGGGCGAAGTTCACCGTGGCGGCGCTCCCTGCAGTTACCGCGGCCGTCTGGCTCTGGCTCACATAGCCGGTTGGGCTGGTGGTGACGGTGTAGGTGCCGGGGGCGACGTTGGTCAGCGTGAACTGACCGGCAGCGTTCGTCGTCGTGCTTCCGCCACTGTAAGAAACGACAGCCCCGGCGAGGTTCCTGGTGACGGCGGCGTCGGTGACGGTCCCCCCGATGCTTCCCCGAGCCAGCGAGCAGAGGAAGCGCAGCGTCGCGGTCGTTCCGCTGGTCACGGTCACGTTCTGGTTCTGACTGACATAGCCCGCTGGGCTCGCGGTGACCGTGTAGGTCCCGGGTGTTGCCCCCGCGAGGGTGAACGCGCCTGATGGGTCGCTGGCGGTGCTGCCGCCCGTGTATGAGACCGGGGCGCCGCTGATTGGCTGGCTGCTGGTCGCATCGAGGACCGTGCCGCTCACGGGCGGTGGATAGATGAAGTTCTGCGTGGTCGTGCTCGCCCCGCCCACCGTGACCGTGGCCCGCTGCGAGCTGTACCCGGTC
>Ga0209156_10002346_pt1 | contig 14867 bp, 16 predicted proteins | sample GraSoiAngelo_124_FD_185881 | JGI IMG/M metagenome (GOLD analysis project Ga0209156, IMG submission 185881) | Grasslands soil microbial communities from the Angelo Coastal Reserve, California, USA - 14_0927_05_20cm (SPAdes) (version 2) | ecosystem: Environmental > Terrestrial > Soil > Grasslands...
TTCACCATTGCTTCGTCACGAGTTTTCCCTTGCGAGATGCAGCCAGGCAAAGCCGGGCATTCAGCGACAAATACGCCGTCTTCGTCTGGTTCAATCGTGACGCGAAATTTCACGTCGCAAGTCTACCAATCGCCGCAGCGGTGACTCTTTGCGGCTGACACAGCCACCCCTACAGCGGCGCTTCTTTCATCCATCGTAAGCGGCTTACGATCCAACGAAATCACAACGTAAGATCGACGTCTGCTCGTCCCGGTGTGACCAGGTACGATTACCTGGCGATCGACGAAAAAGTTCGCCACAGTGCGTTGTAGCTGCTCAAGCGGAGTTAGCCCGCAGCAGCAGCCTTGGCGCGAGCGCGCTGGTTGCAGGCGACACGCAAAGCTTTCATCTCAGCGCGCAGCACAACCATTCGCGTAGCGATGCCTTTGTATTTCTTCGTGATTCCTGTGACTGTCCGTTTGACCGCTCCCCGGTTGACAAGGCGCTGAAGCTTTTCATAGGCACGCAAGCGCAGCATCTCTTCGCCGCCACTGGCTGCGTTTCGCTCCCGGAGATTGAGCAGGATAATTTCGAATAACGGCTTGAATTCGAAAGAGGCCTTCGACGAAAGCACAGCGATCAGCTCTTCGGTAATGTTGTCAGGCGCGCGACGTGTGAAAGAGATAGCACATCGTTTAGACATCTGAGACTATCGCACGGATCCGCATAATAGCGACCGAGGGAGGGATCAGCCGAAGCCACCTGTCACACTTGACGACTGCGCCTCGCCGGAGCTTTGGGAAACTATCGCGTTCGCCATGAAACGCCTTTGTGCTCGCGCCAGAATTTGCCGGTCTCTGTTTGCGCGTGCTCACCCTCGACAAGCATTCAAACCAGCCGTGCAGAAGACAGACGTATTGATTAGCTCAGGCAAGTCGCGAAATTCCAAGACTTCTGAAACTTAAACCGTCCCTCGACTGGCTTCTTATCTTCGTTCCGATCGCGGTCCTTCTGCGCTTCTGGCCCGGGGGCATCAGTCCGACGGCGCTTTTCGTTTGCTCCGCTCTCGGCATCATTCCGGTCGCGGGCTGGATCGGGCGCGCCACTGAAGCGCTCGCCGCCCGCGTCGGGGAAGGCCTGGGAGGATTGCTCAACGCCACTTTCGGAAACGCCGCGGAGTTGATCATCGCCGGCATCGCTCTTTCCAAAGGTCTGACCAATGTGGTGAAAGCCTCCCTTACAGGATCGATCATCGGTAACGTGCTGCTGGTGCTCGGCCTCTCCATTCTATTCGGCGGCACTAAATATAAAGAACAGCGTTTCAACGGCACCGCAGCGCGCACTTCCGCCATCTCGCTCTCGCTGGCCGCGATCGGTCTCATCATCCCGACGGTCTTTCACCTCACCGCCCACTCGAGTCCTGGCGGCTGGAGCCCGCTGGTCGAGCAGAAGCTCTCCCTGGCCATCGCCGTTGTCTTGTTCCTTACCTATTTCTGCATGCTCGGTTTCTCGCTCCGGACCCACAAGCATCTCTTCCGAAGCGCTGAAGAACATGTCGAAGAAAGGGGCAGGCAATGGTCGCGCGGCAAGGCCATTACCATCCTGCTCATCGCTACCGCCTTGGTCGCCTTGCTCTCAGAGTTTCTCGTCGGCACGATCGAAAACGTCCGGGACTCCGTCGGCCTGACCGAGGTGTTTGTCGGTGTTATCGTGGTGGCGATTGTGGGTAACGCGGCCGAGCACTCCACCGCCATCCTCATGGCGATGAAAAACAAGATGGACCTGAGCGTCGGCATCGCGATCGGCTCCAGTCTGCAAATCGCGCTTTTCGTCGCGCCCGTGCTGATTTTTCTCTCCTATCTTTTCGGGCGGCCGATGGACTTGGAATTCACGGTGCCGGAAGTTTTGGCGGTTGTGGCCTCGGTTTACATCCTGTTTCAGATCAGCGAAGACGGCGAGACGAACTGGATCGAAGGCATACAACTTCTCTCGGTCTACGTGATTCTCGGGATTCTCTTTTTCTATCTGCCGGAGCCGCAACACGTCGCACCCTAGGCTTCACGCCGTTGCTCGTGGCGTGTAAGTCGCAGGCGCACTCCAATGGAGTACAACAGATAGTAACCGATCAATCCGGCAGCGACTGCCAGGGAAAGCTGCGTTCCGGAGGCCGTGATCAGCCAATGGTGATCCCCGAGAGCACTGCTGCCGGAGTGGGTGGCGCGCCACCAGCCGTAGATAAAACGTGCTGCGATTGCCAATGTGACGACAACTGCGAGCCACCGGCTCGGAGTGTAGAAAAGTCCTTCGGATCGGCTTTCCCAACGAGTCATCGCTAAACCGAGCAAGGCGAGAATGGCTCCAAAACCCAAACCGATCAGGGCAAATCGAAAGGCTGATCCGATCCAAAACGAGAGCAGCAGGGTGAAGGAGAGAAAGAAAACGGCCGAGAAGCTGGTCACCCACACATTCAGGCTGGCGGCCCAGCGCCGTGCTTGCCGTCGAGCAGTGCCGGCGCGGTAGCGCAAAGCAAGGGAAAGCAAAACCACGCCGGCCAACGCGAGCAGAACAAAAACCAGCAGTGCGAAAAGGATGATCGGCACCGCTGATGGTAGCACGAACCGACGCAAACGCGCTCACGCTAGACACGCATTCAAGACCCAGAGCCTCGTTTCTGATGCATCGTAAGCGGCTTATGCTGCAAGCCTGGCGCGATTTAACTTGTCAGCGCGGACAGGCCTAGTAGAGCTTTAGCAGTCGCGTCCCCTTAAAAGACATAACCAATTATGGCGCGTAAGTGTACTTCACCTGGATGTGGGTTCTATCTTCCGGATAGGTATCCACTGGCCAAATGTCCATGGCACATGGCACCGGGCCGCGGGCCAGTTAAGATCGCAGCTGCACTGACAATTGCTGCTGCCGGCTTCGGTGGCGGTTTTGCTTATAAGAGGTTTAGAAGGTATCTGGACGAAAGGAAGCTGCGCAAGGAACGCGAAGAATCGCGGCGGCGGCAAGCGTCCGCGTCGGGAGCACAACAAAAGACCCCATCCGTTGTTCGTAAACGGAGCGCCACTCAAAAGCGGCCGCGCACGCGCAAAAGATCGGCAACGAAGTCGAAGCGAAAACCGGCTGAACCGAAGGTTAGCCAGGACTTGTCCTGAATTGTTTCAACTCCGCTGACGAGTCTTCGGCAGTCAGAGTCATTCGGCTCGGAGCGCTGTCATCGGATTCACGCGAGTGGCGCGCCTCGCCGGCAAGAAACAAGCAAGAAGCGCCGCACTGGCGAGCAGCAAGCTTGCGCTGACGAGCGCCAATGGATCGGTCGGACTTACTTGATACAAGATTTTGGCCAGGACGCGCCCTGCACCCAACGAAAGAACAAGACCGATGCCGATGGCGAGCGCCGTCTGCATCGCGGCTTGTCGCATAATCAGGGTGAATACGTCGCGCCGATGTGCACCCAACGCCATGCGGATTCCGATTTCGCGGGTCCGGCACGCGACGGCATAAGCTTTCACACCATAAACACCCACGACAGCCAGCAGCAGTGCGATTGTGCCAAAAGCCCCGAAAAGAGTTGCCCCAAGTTTGACAATCCAAAGGTTGGGCGATTTTTCCATCAAGTCGACAAACGCGGTCATCTGTAGCAGCGGCAGTTCGGGGTCGATCTCGAGCAGCGTTTGTCGCAGCGTCGGTATGAATGCGACGACGGCACGTCGATCTTGCGTGTTCAGCCGCACATGCAGATAGGTCTGGCCGCTGTATCCCTGCGCCAACGGCACGAATAAACGGCAAACAAGGGAATCGTTCTCAACGCTATGCCGATGCTTGCTCACGACACCGACTATTTCCATATCGTTAGGCGAGCCGTCCTTCGGAGGTTGCGTATAGCGGATATGTTGACCAATCGCGTCCTCGTTCGGGAAAAGCTTTTTCGCCATTTCTTCGTCGATGATCGCTACGCGCCGCGCCTCTTTGTTTTCGCATTCGTCCTGAGTGAAATCACGGCCCCTTAGGAGTTTTATGCCCAGCGCGTCGCAGTAACCGGGCGTAATCGCGGTGTAGAGCGAATTGACGCTTGGATCCGGTGCCTTCGGATCATTAGGCATGGCGTCTTTTGTGCGCAGAACGCGGCGGGCGCTCGTGAAATCGGAATACGGCAGCATGGTGCCGACGGCGGACGCGGTTACGCCGGGCAACTCTCGTGCGCGCCGCACCATGTCGAAGATCAATCGCCGCGAATCAGCAGGCGTTTTCTTAATCAAAGTGAAATCGAACTCAGTAATGAGATCGCCGGGCGCGATAAACCCCGGGTTGAGTCCGGCTGCTTTGAGCGCACCACGGAAGAATAATCCGGCGGCGAACAGCAACATCAGCGAGAGCGCGATTTGCGCCATCACGGAAATATGACGCGGCGCAAAGAAACGACTCAACCGACCGATTCGCGCCGGCTCGCCTACTTGTTCTTTGAGGTCATTAACGAGATCGGCCTTTGTTGACTTCAGCGCCGGGCCGAGGCTGAAAAGCATTGTTGCAATGAGGCAAAAGAAGAATGTCACCGCAAGCACCGCCGCGTCCGGACGCAGTTTGACGACAAAAGAAAAATTCACGGACGAAAGCAGACCGCGCAGTTGTTGGAGTAAAAGATCGTTGCACCAGACGCTCAAAATCAGGCCGATGGCGCCGCCGCAAACGGCAAGCAGAAATCCTTCGCACAAAAGTTGCCTGACAATTTGCCAGCGTGACGCGCCGACAGCCAGACGGACCGCGATTTCCTTCGAGCGCGAGGTGCCGCGCGCTAGTAGCATGTTCGCGAGATTTAAACACGCGATCAGCAAGACCGCTCCGGCCATCGCCATGAGCAATGTCGCGATCAGCGTGATTGGGCCGTCGTCCTCCGGTTGCGTGCTCAGGCTGAATCGCGACGGCGTTTGAATTTGTAACTCCCGCGCACCTTCGCTGCCCTCCGGTTGGACCGCATTCAATCGTTGCGCCAGGACCGGCAAACGCGCTTTCGCCGCGTCCATCGTCAGGCCGGGGCGCAGCCGCGCCGTGAGATTGAATGTGTAATTCTTTGGGTTCAACAGGTCATGCGTCGTTTCGGAATCGCCAAAGGCCGACCCGAGCTGCGAACGCATGCCGAGCGGCACCCAGATATCGGGCGCGACCAAGGCGTTCGCGCCGCTGAATCCATCCGGCGCGATGCCGATGACGGTGTAAGGCTGCCCGTTGATGTGAAGCGTGCTGCCGACAAAATCATTGCCGCCGCCGTTGCGCTTCCAAAAACCGTAGCTTGCCACGACCACAGCCATGTTCGCATTCGGTTTACATTCCTCGGCGTCATAAAACCGGCCGCGAAACGGCTGCACGCCCATCATTGGGAAATAATTCTCCGAAGTCAGAAAAGCGAAGCTGCGCCGCATGTCGTGATCGCGTCCGATACCCGCGACGGCGAACTCGAGCGCGGCAACATTGACAAACACGTCTCCACCGTTTTCGCGCAGCTCGCGGTATTCGTTATAGGAGAACTGGCGATAATCGTGGCTGGCATTCTGTCGGGCCGTGAACACATTCACGACTTCGTTAGGCCGGACGGGTACCACCGGCTTCAGCACCACTCCATTGATCAGCGCGAAAATGGCCGAGTTAACGCCGATTGCTAACGCCAGCGTCAACATTGCCACGGTCGTAAATCCCGGCGTCTTGAGTAGCTGCCGCACAGCAAATCTGAAATCCGGAATCATAACGATCGTCGTTTGTTGAGATGCAGCTCGCCTCGGCTTTGGATTCAACAGTTGTGCATTGGGCCGAATAATTTTCGCGACAACGACAAAATTGTTGGCCCGTTGCGGCACTCGTGCCTTTCGGCTATTGGCGTGCGAGCGCACGAACTACTCGAGCGCTTCTCCGTTTCGCTGCGCCCAGGAAGCTGCGGAGTCCGGCAACGGTCCGTCACGACCGGGATTTGGATTTGCGCGAGCTCGTGCATGCGCAATAAGGTCGCGCGTGCGCGGATTCCGCTGCGTTTGTTCCATCTTGCTGATGACGACCAGCACCGCCTTGGTTCTGGTCGATGTAGGCGGTTGCACGAAGCATCGCCTGCCGGGTGGCTTGGCAAAGTTGAAGCCTTGTCGGTTAGCTGGAATCGATGAGGAATTGTTCTGCGGAAAGTTGACGGTTTTTGAAAACCGGCAAACGCGTTCGGGTCGAACCATCGATCTAAATATCGTCGTACTGCCGGCGCTCGATCAAAACACGAAAGCGGAGCCGGTGTTCGATCTGGCGGGCGGCCCGGGGGCATCGTCCGCTGAGCGAGCAGATTTCTATGCCGGACCGGGCAAAGAGTATCGCCACCGGCACGACGTGGTGTGTGTCGATCAGCGCGGCACAGGGAAATCAAATCGCCTTTCAATTCCGCGGGAGAAAACGCCGAGCTACTACCTGAGCGAGATGTTTCCAGTCGGTTACGTCAAGCAAATGCGCCAAGCGCTCGAGAAGCGCGCAGACCTGACTAAATACACAACGTCCATCGCGATGGATGACCTGGACGACGTGCGCGCGTGGCTCGGTTATGACAGGATCAACCTTTTCGGGGCGTCGTACGGAACGCAGGCGGCGTTGATTTACATGCGGCGACATCCGGAGCACGTGCGCAGCGCCATCCTGCTGGGCGTCGCGCCGACTGATTTGAAAGTGCCGTTACACCACTCCGAGTCCGCAGCGCGCGCAATGGACCTCCTGTTGGGCGAATGCGAACGAGACGCGAGGTGTATTGCGGCTTTCCCGCAAATCCGCGACGACTGGAACAACTTGCTGGCGCAATTGGAGAAACAGCCAGCACATGCGGAATATTCTCCGCCCAACAATGCCAAGCCAACGACGGTCGAAATTCAGCGCGGTGTGTTTGGGGAGAAGATCAGGACTTGGATGTACGACCGCGATAAAGCGGCACGGATTCCGTTGATCGTTCATCGCGCCGCGCAAGGCGATTTCGCGCCGTTTCTCCAGCAAGCAATCGCGCCGTCGATCCCTGATTTCGTGGCGGACGGAATGTATTTGTCAGTCACGTGCGCGGAAGACGTCCCATTCATCAATCAGGAAGAAGCGGCGAAGTTGACTGCGGGTAATCCGTTCGGGAACTATCGCGTGTTCCAGCAAACGCGCGCCTGCCAGGTGTGGCCGCGCGGTGAGATCCCGACCGATTTTCTCGAGCCTGTTCGCTCAAACGCGCCGGTGCTGATTTTTTCCGGCAACATGGATCCGGTCACGCCGCCAAAGTACGGCGAACAGGTCGCCAGGTATTTGCCGAACAGCAAACATGTCGTTATTCCACAGGCCGGCCACGGCGTTGATGGCCTGACGGACCCTGGTTGTATCGATCGGATCGCGATCGAATTCTTGGACAAAGGCGACGCGAAAAATCTCGATGTGAGCTGCGTTGACCAGATGGCGCCGCCGCCATTTGTGACGAAGTAGCCCCTCCCAACGCGAAGCGAACTGGAGAGCGAGCGACGTTGGCTCGACAAATCATTCAGCAGAATCCTGAAATCCGTTCGGCTAACATCGGTGCGAAGCCTGACAACGGCTTAGACGCGACGCATACTACGTCGAAATGCTTTATCCTTCCGCCGACGAAATCCGCGATTGGGGAAATTCCGTCACTCAATTCATGATCGATTACCTCGGCGGTCTCCGTGATCGGCCGGTATATCGTCATACTTCTTCACGCGAAATTCGCGACGGGCTCGACCCCGCGCTTCCGACCAAAGGAATCGATTTCGACGGTTTACTGAAGGTTTTTCGCGAGACGATCGTTCCGTTTAGCCGGCAAAACGCGCATCCGCGCATGTTTGGCTATGTCCAATCGCCTGGGACTCCCATCGCGGCGTTCGCCGACCTGCTCGCTTCGATGTTGAACGCCAATCTCACGATCTGGCGTTCGGCGCCGGCCCCGGTGGAACTCGAATGCCTAACGATCGATTGGATTCGGCAAATTCTTGGATTCAATGCGGGAGCCGGTGGGCTCTTTGTCAGCGGCGGGTCGATGGCCAATCTCATCGGGATCGCTATGGCCCGGCAGACGAAAGACTACTCGTCAGGTCGCTTGCGCATGTATGCGTCGAGCGAGACGCATTTTTCTATCATTAAGGCAGCAGCGCTTTTGGGGATCGGGCAAGAAAATGTGCGCTACGTCGCCGTGGACGAGCGCTTCAGGATTCGAATAGACGATCTCGTTGCAAAAATCACCGCTGACCTGGAGGCGGGGTACGTTCCGTTCTGCGTGGTTGCGAATGCCGGGACCGTGAACACGGGCGCGGTCGATCCGTTAACGGACATTCGAGAGATTGCGCACCGTTTCCAACTTTGGATGCACGTGGATGGAAGTTATGGGGCGTTTGCCGTGCTCGCGGAGTCGGCGAGAAAATTGTTCGCAGGTATGGAGCAGGCAGATTCGATCGCGCTGGATCCTCACAAATGGCTTTATCTGCCAGTCGACGTTGGCTGCGTAATTTACCGCGACCCCCAGATCGCCCGGGCAGCGTTTGCTCATGAGGCTGAATACACTCGCATGTTTGGTGAGGAGGCAGACGAGGCTTTTGTATGCTGGGACTATGGGCCGGAACTGTCGCGGCGTTTCCGGGCGCTTAAAGTTTGGATGTTCTTAAAAGGCGTGGGACTCGATCGCTTGAGTGAGGCGATTGAAACCAATCTAGCCTGTGCGCGCTACCTCGAATCGATGGTGCGAGCCAGCGATGACTTCGAGATGGTCGCGCCAGTCGAGCTGTCGATCTTTTGCTTTCGTCATGTGCCGGCGCAGCTCAGGAGTCAATCGCCCGAAACAATCGATGCGTTCAATGAACGCCTGCTAGTCGCTCTGCAACGGGATGGCAGTTCGTATCTGTCGAATGCCACGCTCAGTGGTCGCTTCGCCCTGCGCGGTTGCGTTTTGAACTATCGGACGACTTCGCGCGACATGGAGATCCTGCTCGACGATCTGCGACGCGTAGCAAGAAAGGAGGAAGGAAGAAGGAAGAATTAAGGAGTAAGCGACCGAATGGCTGGTGACTGGCGATGTTTAAGAGGTATGCAAACACCTTCTGAAACGGCAGGCGGCAATGCCAATACAAGCGGCGGAGTGGATCCGCAAAAGGAAGCGGCTTATTGGCGCGAACAACATTCCAAACAACCGTACGCGAAAAACGGGTCTTACGACCAGTTCGAGCACGCGTATAAGACCGGGTACAATTCTTTCTTCAAATATCCAGGACAGAACTTCGACGATGTCGAAAACGACATCGCGCTCGGTTACGAGCAGGCGAAACCCGGTTCAGCATTGCCATGGGATACGGTCCTTCCTGCAGTCAATGCGGTCTGGGACAGACTCGGCGGCATCATCAGTCCGCGTGATCCCAGCCGTGGTGTTCGCGAGTGGCTCTAAAGGCAAGGAAGAAGTAAGAAGGAAGAAGTAAGAAGGAAGAAGTAGGGCGCCTGTAGTGTTGGTCGACGGTGTACCGCCGCAGGGCAACGCTCACGTTTTTCCTGGTTTGAAATTCGATCGCGTCCCGCTCACTTGCCGCTATTCTCGCGGCTTTACCTTCTATGTCGCTTACCCGTTCGCTCCATTCCTGATTCAACCTGTCGTTTTAGTTTGTAGAGCGGAGGCCGAGAGCGCGGCGTGATGCGGTGACGCAGCTGGAGGAATGGGCGTTCGACGGTAAAAAAGAGAATCGTGGCGGCGGCGTAAACGCAGAGCTCAACGCAGATGAGGGCCGGGGCGGAGGTGAGTACGATGTTGTGGCTCGCGCAAAATTGCTCGACGAAGCGGATAACGAGTTTTTGAATTAAGTAGGCGCTGTAAGCAATGCTGGCGATGAAGGCAGCGCCAGGAATTGCGACCCGACGAAAAACCAGGCGTGGACTGATTGCGCAAATCAGCAGCGCGGCCATGCCGAGCGCGATGAGCGGGAACTGCCAGGTGCAGGCAGTGACGGTGAGATAATCGCCTTCGCCCAACCATAAGCCGTACGCGATGAGCGCGAGCGCCGGCAGCCAAAGCCAGATCGCATAGCTGGTGAGCCGTTGCCACCATTGCGGCCGGAATTTTTCGATCGCCGCCAAAGCAACGCCGAAGACGAGGGGATCGAGCCGGGTCCAGGTGGGATAATAAATCCATGCTTGGAAACCGCGGAATGAAACGCCGCCATCAACTGATGGATTCTGTGCAGCCAAAAAAGTGCGTAGGGCGATGCCGCCAACAACGAGCAGGCAAGGAATGATGATCGCGGTGCGGGGACGGCGATAGAGAAAGAGCAACAGAAACGGCAGCGCGAGATAAAATTGGTCTTCTACCGCGAGCGACCAGGCGTGTGAGAACGCCGTCCCGCCATGAAGAGCGATGTTTTGGATGGACAGAAGAAATTTCCAGAGCGGCTGCGACATTTCGGAATACTCGCGCGACGACGGCAGCAAAAAGTAAATTGCGAGTACCACAAAATAGGCAGGCATGATCCGTAAAGCTCGACGCGCAAAAAAACGGCCGAGGTTCATGCGCTGATCGCGCGCGAGCGGTGCCAGCAATTGACCGCCGATCAGATAGCCGCTGAGGACAAAGAAAAGATCGACCCCAATCCAACCAAACCGATCCACTCGACCGGGAAGTTTGAACCCGAAAAGCGCGGCGTGATAAATGACAACCACGATGATGGCGAGCGCGCGAAGAAGATCGAGACCCGGTTGACGTTCGCGGTCGCTGAACCGCGGATCGATCGCAGTCTCAGATCGATGGGTCATCAATCATAGTTCGCCGATTCTGACCAAATCTTTCGATTAATTATTTGCGCCAATGGCGAAGAACGCGGTTACGCGGGACGGCGTGGAATGTTCGCTGGTGAAAACAATCAGTTCGGGACGATTCATCTTTCTCCATCGCTACCTGCATCGGCCGTCCTCGGCGGTCAGCGACCGCCGCTACAGAAAAAAACGCTCGCGAAACAATGTCCCCCGAGCGCTTGATTCACGTTCCTGTAGCGCTATTTCTTGCCGGCGCGCGTGTACGCGATCTCCATGGTCTTCTTTTCCTGGCCGCCGCGGTTTTCGTACCATTCAAGCATCATATGATCCTTGTCGGTGACCTTAAGCACTTCGCGCACCTGTTGCTTCATTCCGGGCATGGGTTCCATTTCCATGTTGTAGGTGAAGGTCTTGGTCGCCGGATCATAGGTTCCTTCGGAGGACTGAATGCCGGTGCCCATATTGTCGATCCATGAGGCGACGAATTTTTTCTTCGCGTTGTCGTAGCCTTCGATGGCCATGCCTTTGAACTGGATGTCTTTCATTTTGCCGTCTTCACCTGGCATCTGCATTTTGCCGCTCACATCCATCTCAAAGTAGCGACCGGCCATGACGCTTTTGCGCGTGGCGGTGCCCTTGGATTGCTGCGGCGGCGCGTTGGGATCGGGGTTCATCCAGAACTTGATCGTGTAATTCCAATTACCGTTCATGTCCCCGAGCAGCTTATGATTTTCGTTCAGCTTCGACATCTCCATCATCTGCTTCATCATCTCCTGCGGATTTGGCTGGCCGCCTGTAGCACTTACGGCTGCGGCCGGCGAAGTGGCGAGAGCCGGAGATGCGGCGGGACTTTGCGCAAACGAATTAATCGCGATCAACGTCGCGAACAGAATTGTGAATAATGGCGTAAGTATTTTCATGACGGGATTTTGGCAGTGGTCAGTCGAGACTGGCAAGTGACAAGTGCGAAAATCGGAAAAAGGTCGAATTGTGGCGCGACCAGGGCTCCGCGCCTAAGATTTTGAGATGAAACAAGAAAATCCGACGATTGAAATTTGTCCCGGCATCACGCGCCGGACGGTAGCCCATGGAAAGACGATGTATCAAATGCTCGCCACCCTGGAGGCTGGGAGTCGCATGCCCGCGCATTCGCATCCGCAGGAACAGATCGTTCACATTCTCGAAGGCAAGATGCGGCTTATCATTGATGGCGTGCCGCACGAGCTTTCAACCGGCGATTCTTTTTATCTCGCGAGCAACATCCCACATGGGGTCGAAGTGACGCTGCCTACGCGCGTGCTCGATACTTTCAGTCCGCCGAGAGACGATTATCTGGCGATCGACGAAAAAGTTCGCCACGGCGCGTTGTAGCTGTTCAGGGCGGGAAGGCTAATCGCAGGATTCTCGTCGCTCAGAGGAGATCTTTGAACTGAGCGATTGTAAGCCCCGCGTCTTTGACAATTCCGCCCAGCGTGATCGCGTTCACCGGATTATGGCGTGGAATGGTAATAAAATGCGCGCCGTCACTCATCACCACATGCTTGCCTTGATGCACGACTTTGAAGCCAGCCTTTTCAAGCGCCTTATTGCCCGGAGATGATTAATGCCGGGAATTTTCGGCATCGTTAAACGATCACTTCGACTTCGCGAACATCTGCAACGACAATGTTTCCTTGATTGCGGCCAGATACTCGCGGATTGCATCGCGAATATTCTCCACCGCTTCTTCTTCAGTCGTCCCCTGAGACCAGCATCCCGGTAGCGCCGGACAACTCACAGCATATCCCTCCTTGGATTTGTGCAGCACGATCGAATACCGCAGGCTCATGGAAGTATTGTACACGATCGGGACTGAAAATCATCAGTGACGCGTTCCCTGGCGGCAGCGCTCTTACTTCCTGTTATCGATAAAGATTTCCCAGCGCTTTACGCTCTCGAGTTTCAGAATGCCGTGCTCGGCCCAGGGGTCGTTCTTCAATTTTTCTCTCACTTCATTTTCATCTTTAGCGTTTACGATTAACAGAGAGCCGCCCTCATCGACCAACGGGCCGCCCATCAAAATAAAACCGGCATCGACAAGTTGATCGATAAACGCCGCGTGCTCATCCCAACGGGGCTGTTCCCGGGTCCCCTTGGAAAAATCACGGTTTGGCCCGGCCGAAGAAATTGCCAGAAGTGTATTTTTCATTAGCCCGAACTTCAGACCCGCGCGCGTCGCGTCAACCTTCGGGGAAGACGATCCAAATTCCGGCATTCGTACGTTTCGATTGAACCGGGGTGCGCTGAGTGCACAGTAAATGGAGCACCGTGAAAGCTGATGTGGCATCGCAAAATTCGAGTGGGAGAAAATTGATCATCGTCCTTGCTGCACTGATGACGGTGTGCCTTGTCTCGATCATCATCGCAGGGGTTACCAGCTTGATCTCGTTGGCTGAGAGGATCCACCCGGTCGCTGGTACAATCGCGTTCTGGGGTGTTTGCGCTACGGCTGGGTTTTTCGCCCTGTACTGCGTGATCGCATACGCACGACTTCCCGCTGCGCTTGTCCCGCCAGAGGAAAATTCCGGCCCAAAGCACGACGCCTATTTGCAGGCTCTTCGGGTCCGCCTCGCTGCAAACCCACGGACACGGCACATGTGTGTTGTGACAAAGGAGGACATCGAAAATGCAGTTCAACGTTTGTCAGTGGAGGCGGATTCAGTTGTCCGCAGGACAGCAAGCACTGTGTTTCTTAGCACGGCGCTGATGCAAAATGGCCGGCTGGATGGGCTGATCGTCCTCTTCATCCAAATTCAAATGGTCGGGCGTATCGCGCGCATCTATGTCCAACGTCCTTCTCCTCGCGAATTGGCGCGGCTGTATGCGAATGTGGCCGGCACAGCTTTCGTCGCCAGCGGGCTCGAATCGCTTGACCTTGGAGAAATGGTCGCGCCGCTTGCCGTGTCCGTCGTGCCGGCGCTCAAGGGCGGAATTCCGGGGCTAAGCGGTATCTCAGCTCTCTTGGTGAAATGTGTCTCCAACGGCGCTGCGAACGCGTTCCTCACTCTGCGCGTGGGCGAAGTTGCTCGCCATTATTGCGAGCTGACTTCGCGCTGCCCACCCGAACTTATCCGCAAGTCCGCTACAGCCGCGGCTGTCCAGCATCTTGGCCGAATCGTGCGCGAAAACGGCGCGCTTGTTGTGAGGAAAATCTGGGCAAGCACTGGCCGGGCATTGATCGACAGCGGCGTGTCAAAAGCCGAAGATATCGCAGGCGCGACCCGCGATCTCTTTGGCAGAATTTCGCCGTGGCGATTGAAAGAGGAGGATTCGGCGACTCGTCCGTGATTCATCGAACTGATCACAATTAGGAGCTGGACAAAAGATTTCCAAAGATCCTAGGGATCGTTCTCTCGCCTCACATCTGATTTTCTTTTGGTAGTCTGAGGCGCCAGAAAATCGATTATGTCCCTGCAACGGATTGATATTCACCATCACATTTTCCCGCCTGAGTACCTGGCTGCGATCGACCGACTGGGTTTGACGGAAGCCGGTGGGGGCGGCGTTGCTTTTCCGGATTGGTCACTCAGCGCTTCGCTCGAAATGATGGATCGCCACGATATCCAGACCGCGATTGCTTCGATTGCTTCTCCTGGGGTTTATTTCGGTGACGCCAGATTGGCCCGACAGCTGGCGCGTCGATGTAACGAGTATTCCGCAAGCGTCGTACGCGAATATCCCGATCGCTTCGGGTTTTTCGCGAGTGTTCCGCTTCCAGCCATCAGTGACGCCATTGCTGAGGCTGCTTATGCGCTCGATACATTGAAGTGTGACGGACTCGTGCTCATGGGGAGCGTGGCGGATCGTTTCCTCGGCGATCCTGAGTTTGAGGAGTTCATGCAGGAGCTGGATCGTCGCAAAACCGTGGTATTCATCCACCCTATGTCCGCGGGGACGTGCTGAACTTTGAGATTGAACAGTTCGATCAGCTAGAGGCTTTCGACCAAGTAACCAGGTCGATGGTAGTCAGGACGAACGCGCTCGCGTTGTTTCCACGCCTTGCGCAGAAAGCCGCGGCGACTAGATGAGAAAGCCTGCGATGTCGATCTTACCCGTTAAGT
>Ga0209156_10002347_pt1 | contig 14866 bp, 12 predicted proteins | sample GraSoiAngelo_124_FD_185881 | JGI IMG/M metagenome (GOLD analysis project Ga0209156, IMG submission 185881) | Grasslands soil microbial communities from the Angelo Coastal Reserve, California, USA - 14_0927_05_20cm (SPAdes) (version 2) | ecosystem: Environmental > Terrestrial > Soil > Grasslands...
CCAAGAAATCGCTGGGACGCCACGCCGAGCCGGGAGAAGTGCTGCGCCTGATGCAGCAGGCCGCCCCACCCGCGCGTTGACATTCGGGGGACGGTTGACCGCGGCAGGGGACACGCCGCGCGTCCGCACCCTCCCGCGCCGCGATCCCCAACTCCCGTGAACAGTTGCCGTTAGCCCGACGGCTCCAGCCGTGGCACGGCCCTTCCAATGGGAGCCCGCGCCAGGGAGGTGACCTATGAAAACCATGATCTGGGCGATCGGGTTGGCGCTGGCACTCGGTGCCACACCCGCCGTGGCGCAGACCCGAGTGCGCGTCGCGGTCGGGTTCGGCGTCCCGCGGCCGTTCGTGCACGGCGTCGTCGTCGTGCGGGGCCCCTACTTCTACCGGCACCGGCGGCCGCTCCTGTTCGTGCGGCGCGTCTACCCGGGGCGCCACCATCATCGGCACGGCTGGGACGACGGCGATTAGCTGAAGCGATGATGGTCGGAGCCGCGAACAACGGGAGGCACGCATGCCTCCCGCTTTTCGTTTGGCGTCTTCTATATTGCGACCGTGCGCCTGTCTCGCGATCACTTCCTTCCCCCCGATCCGACCGCCTTCCTCGCCGCCGAGCCCGCGACCGGGCGGGTGATCGTGATCGCCCCGACCCGTGCCGCGTGCGAGACGATCGAGCTGGGGATGGGCCTCGAGATCGACACGCTGCTCGCTCGCGAGCACGGCGACGACATCCGCCGGCTCGCGGCCTCGGGACGCGGGTTCGGCATCGTCGCGGGGACGGGCACGGGAAAGACGCTCGCGATCCGTCCGATCGCCGCTACGGTGCTCGACGCTCCGCTCAAGGTCGGCGTGGTGAACCGCGAGCGCGAGGCGACCCCCGAGACGCCGACCTGGAATGTCGTGATCGTCACGACCGGAATCGCGCGCCGCTGGTTCGAGGATGGGCTCATCACGGCGCGAGACACGCTGGTGGTCGACGAGATCCATCAGACCTCCGCGGAGCTGGAGCTGTGCCTCGCGCTGGGCAAGCGCGCCGGGTGCCGCTTTGTATGGCTGTCGGCGACCGTCGACCCCTCGTTTTACGCGCGCTACCTCGGCTCGGTCGAGGTGCTCGAAACCCGCGCCTTCGATCCCGCCAAGGCCGCCCGGGTGAGCGTGCTGGCGCAACAGCCGCTCGAATTTCTCGACGCACGCTTCATGAAGCGGGTGCTGCGCGAGCGACGCGGCGTGGCGGTGTTCGTGCCCACCCGCGCCGAGGTCGAGCAGATCGCGAAAGAGCTGGGCAGCCGCTGGCAGGGACTCCCCACCGCGTTCTACCACGGCGGCGAGCCGATCAGGGTGATCCGGCCGTTTCTCGACGGCCACGTCCGACGGCCCTTTCTCCTGGCGATGACGGCGGCCGGGCAATCCGCCCTCAACATCCGCGGCCTGGACACCGTGGTGATCTACGACGCGCGCTACGCCAACGTGGTGGAGCGGGGCCGCAACGTGCTCACCCGGCTCTACCTGGGAGCGAACGAGATTCTCCAGATGGCGGGCAGGGTGCACGGGCGCGTGGACGCGGGCGAGGTCTACATCCTGAGCGATCGCGACCTCGTGTTCGAGCAGCTCGTGCCGACCCCTCCCGAGTTCCAGCTCGCCGGCGATGCGGAGCGCGTGGCCATGACGTGCGCGGCGCTCGGCGTCGACGCCCGCGACCTGGACCTCCCGGTGCCGCTCGACCGCAAGGCCTATCGCGACGCGGTCGAGCTCCTCACGCGGCGCGGTCTGATCGAGCACGGGCGGCTCACCCGGTACGGCCGCGACGTGGAGGCGATGCCGGTAGAGCGGGCCTGGGGCGAGCTGTTGTACCACGCCGACGCCGAGCTCATCCCCATAGTGGCCGTCGCCGCCAACATCGAGTCGTTGCACCGCATGACGCGAGAGGAGCGCGACCTGCGGGGCCTGACGGTCTCCGGCTCGGATCACCTCACGGCGTACAACGTGTATGCGGAAGCGGTCAACAAGCACGGCTATGCGGGGGAAGTCTACGGATTGCCCCGTCATCTGTTCCGCGAGACGGTCGACGCCTGGGCGGAGGGCCGCGGCGTCCTCGTCAAGGCGATCGAGGACGTCGCGCTCGGCACGGCCTCCGTCTATCGCCAGCTCGAGCTCCCGCTGCCCGAGCGACTGCCCTACGCCGGCGACAAGGCGCTCGGTCCGTTCGCGGACCTGGTGGCCAGAATCATGCCCTTCGACCTGGTGATCGACGAGGAAACGGCCGACGGGCGCGAGGCGCGCGTGAGCCGCGGCTCGGTGTGCGGCAGCTGGGGGGCGGTCGCAGGCACGCTGCGCTACTTCGCAGACCGGTTCGGGGTGCCGCGCGCGAGCATCGAAGGCACCACGCTCCCCGAGCGCGCCATCCGTCGCTATGCGCGTCGCGGCGCGCCGACGGTCGTGTTCGAGCGGCAGCGGCGGCGCGAGGGCCTCATGGTGGTCCGGACCGTCGAGTACTTCGGCTTCGTGCTCGACCGCGATGTCGAGCCGCTGGCCAGTCCGTTCCCCGGAGAGCTGGCCGACGCCGCGCGTACGGCCCTGGTCGAGGCGCTGCTCGCCGGCGATGCGCCGCACCCCGACCAGGGACGCCTGCGGCGCGCCCTCGAGCGACTGGGCTTCTACTGGCGGCGCTCGGGCGGCCGGCTGGCCGGGACCGCCACGGAACAGCTCGCCGCCGTGCTCGGGGCACAGCTCGCGCGCGTCGGCTCGTGGGAGGACTTCTTGGGCACCCGGCTGACGCTCGACGTCGACGCGATGATTCCCGAAGACGAGCGGCGCGCGCTCGAGGCGCTGCCGTCGTCCGTGCATTTGTACGGCGACCGCGTCCCCGTCGACTACGACGTCGAGCGTGGCGTGGGCGTCGTACGGCTGCGGCTCAAGGAAGGCCAGGCCCGCAGGCTCCAGCCCTCGGACGTCCCGCCGTTCGATCGTCCGGTGCGCTTTACGGTACTGCGCGGCAAGCGCGAAGCGCTGCGCTCGGACTCGCTCGACGAGTTGCGTCGCGGCCTGAGCGGGCTGTCGCGCGGAGAGCGGCAGCGCCTGGTGCGAGGCGGCCGGCGGGGACGGCGGCGCTAGCACCCGGGTAAAGACCCGGGTACGGTGTCACAGCGCCGCCACAACCCTTTCCGAGCCTTCCCGGGTGCGAGAGATTCCCCTGGAGCCGCGCGCCCGAAGGCGGTGTGACCCTGCGACGTGCGGTGGGTCACTTCTTTTGGGGTCGGTGCTCGCTGGAACTTTGACCGGGGTCCACGGCTATGCAAGGACGTATGTCAGCGAGAGAGAGAAACTCCAGTCTCCCACCCCAGCCGGGGTTCGCGCCGCTCGGTCAGGCGGTGCTGGAAACATTCGGCGAGGGAGTCGTGGTGTTCGACCCGTATGGTCGGATGCTGTACGCGAACCAGCGGGCCCGTCGCGTGATCGAAGGGCTCGGGGACGGCGCGGCGCATCGCGGTGATCACCTGCGCGAGCGGCTCATGGCGTTCGGCGGCAGGGCGCGCACGCTGAAGCAGGGCTCCATGGAGCTCGGCGAGGCGGTGTTCCTGCCGGAGGGCGACCAGGGCCACACGCTGGCCGAGCGCGAGCGCCAGGCCATCCTCGACACGCTCGAGGTGACGCACGGCAAGCTCGCCGAAACCGCGCGCCGGCTCGGGATCAGCCGTACGACCCTATGGCGCAGGTTACGCGCCTACGGGTTGCGACCCAACGGGCAGGCTGGCCACGCGTCGGACGCGCGCGCCTAAGGCGCGCCGCCCCTCCGTTTAGATCCTGGCGTCGGGGTTTCACGCCGTCTAGCTTCCCGCTCGGTTCCCACCCTGCGGGATGCGATGCCGGCCACGCCCTACGTCATCGAAGAATACGTCCGCTGGTCCGACGTGGACTTCGCCGGGATCATCTTCTACGGCTCTTACGTCCGCTTCTTCGAGATCGCGGAGACGGAGCTGTTCCGGGCGTGTGGCCTCGCCTACGCCCGCGTGTTCGACCGGTACGATATCTTCCTCCCCCGCAAGGCCGTCCATAGCGAGTTCTACTGGCCGGCCCGCCTGGACGACCGACTCCGCGTGGCGACCTATGTCGGCCGCGTGGGCACCAAGTCCATGACCCTCAACTTCGACGTGTTGCGCGACGGCGCGCCGGCGCTCGGCGCCGCCGGCTGGATGGTGCTGGTGTGTGTGAACCGCAAACGCCTGCGTCCGGAGCCGTTACCCGCCGATCTCCTGCAGGCGCTCGCTCCCCACACGCTCAGCACGACCGCCGCACGCGCGCTGCTGGGTGTGCCGTCGCCGCCCGACAGGGAAGGACCCGCCTGACGGGCCGGTTAGGGGGGGCCGCGGCGCTCGCGCTCAGCGTGCTCGGCAGCGCCTGGTGCCGGGAGCCCCGCCATGAGCCACGCGTGCATGCGGTCCTCACCCGGCAAGGCAAGGACACCCTGCGTATCGACGCCCCGGTGCGCGCGTTTCGTTGCACCGCTCCCGGCGCGCAAATCCGTGGCGGCCTGCTGCTGCAGGGCGCGAATGGCGGCGACGGCGTCGTGGTGTGGTTGCGCACGCGCGATTCAGTGACGACCGGACCGTGGCCGGTGCTGCAGCGCGGCGACACGCTGTCCCCGCGAGGCGCGACGGTGGGCGTGCGGTTCGTGACCGGCGACGCGGCGCACGGCGCCCCGCTCGACAGCGGCACGGTGTGGGTCACGCGAGCCGACAGCGCGGTCGCGCTCGTGGCGCGGGGGACCGGCACCGAGACGCTCACCTCGACGCACATGGCCGTGGAGGCGACGTTCGATGCGGTGCCGGTCGGTCGGGACACCGTGTCGTGTCGTTTCCAAATGTGAGCGTGCGGATCGGCGTCATCGGTACCGGGTTCGCCCGCCGGGTGCAGCTCCCGGCCCTGCGGCTCGTGCCGGGGGCGACGGTCACGGCGATTGCGAGCGGCAGCCTGGAGCGCGCCCGCGCGGTGGCCGCCGAGTTCGCCATCGCGCACGCGTTCGGAAGCGGCGAGGAGCTGGCGCGCGCGAGCGACGTGGACCTGGTCCTGGTCTCCTCCACGCCCGACTGCCACGCGCGTCAGGCCATCGCGGCGCTCGAGGCGGGGAAGCACGTGCTGTGCGAGAAGCCCATGGCGCTCGACGCGGGGCAGGCGGCGCGCATGGTCGAGGTGGCGGAGCGCAGCCCGGGCCTCGCCCGCATCGATCACGAGCTGCGCTACGAGCCCAACCGCGTCGCGGCGCTGCGGTTGCTCCGCGACGGGGCGATCGGCCCGCTGCTGCACATGGAGCTGGTGCTCCGGCCGTACCTGCGCGGCGACGGCCGTCCCCAGGCGGCGGATGCTCCCTGGACCTGGTGGTACGACGCCGCGCGCGGCGGCGGCATCCTGGGCGCTGTCGGCTCGCACCTCATCGATCTGTGCCGCTTTTGGACGGGGAGCGAGGTCGAGGAGGTGAGCGGCCGGACCGCGACGCTCGTGCCGACGCGCTTCGACGAGGGGGGGGTGCCACGCGCCGTGACCGCGGACGACTACGCGAGCTGTGTGCTGCGGCTCGCGAGCGGCGTCATCGCCACCATCACACTCACCACCATGTCAGGGCACGGCCCCGGCCACTTCGCCCAGCTGACCGGCCGCGACGGGACGCTGGTGCTGACCGGCGAGACGCGGCTCGAAGTCGGCCGTCCCGGCGCGCCGCTCGCGGATGTCAGCGCCGCCGACGAGCTGTGGGAGCGGACGACCCCGAACAACATGTGGGCCCGCTCGTTCGTGCGGCTCATGCGGGATCTCGTCGCCGAGCTGGAAGGACGGCCCGCCACGGGAGCGGCCGCCACGTTCCGCGACGGCTGGGCCGTGCAGCGCGTGATGGACGCCGTGCGCACCGGCTCGGGCGTCCGGTTAGATTGACGCCGTGGAGCAGACCTATTTCCGGCGCGGCTTCGGCCTCAAGGGCGACATCGAAGGCGCGCTGGCGGCCGACTACCACAGCCGCGTGGTGGACCGGATCCGCGCCCAGGGGTACGCCCTCACGCTGGGTGATCTGACGTTCAAGCTCGCGCGCGAATTCGGCTTCTGCTACGGCGTGGACCGTGCGGTCGAGTACGCCTACGAGACTCGCACCAAGTTCCCCGACCGCCGGCTGCTCCTGGTCGGCGAGATCATCCACAATCCTCACGTCAACGCCAAGCTGCGGGCCATGGGTGTCGAGTTCCTGCACCGGCCCGAAGGCGTCGAGTTCGACTTCGCGAGCGTCACCGCCGCCGACGTCGTGCTGCTGCCTGCGTTCGGCGTCACCGTACAAGACTTCGAGCGGCTGCGCGCCATCGGTTGCGTGCTGGTGGACACGACGTGCGGCTCGGTGCTCAACGTGTGGAAACGGGTCGAGTCGTACGCCAAGGACGGATTCACCGCCATCATTCATGGCAAGCACTACCACGAGGAGACCAAGGCGACGTGCAGCCAGGTCACCCGCTATCCGGGCGGCAGGTATCTCGTGGTGCGGGACATGGCCGAGGCGCGCGAGGTGTGCGCGTTCATCGAGGGCGTCGGGAGCGGCGAGCGGTTGCTGGGCCTGTTCGACGGAAGGATGTCCCCCGCATTCGACCCGGATCGCGATCTCGTCCGTGTGGGCGTCGCCAATCAGACCACGATGCTGTCGGGCGAATCGCTCGCCATCGCGGCGGAGCTGAGGAGAGCGATGGCCAAGCGGTACGGCGACGACGCCGTGCCCCGGCATTTCCGCACCTTCGACACCATCTGCTCTGCCACGCAGGATCGCCAGGACGCGGTGCTGAAGCTCATCGCGGAGCCGCTCGACGTGATGGTCGTGATCGGCGGGTACAACTCGAGCAACACCACCCACCTCGCGGCCATCTGCCAGGAGAAAGTGCCCACCTATCACATCGAAGATGCGGCGTGCATCGACCCCCACGGCGCGGCGATCCGGTTTCGACCGGTGGGCGCGCATGCCGAGCGGCGCTTGACCGCGTGGCTGCCCGCGGGCCGGTTGACCGTCGGCGTCACCGCCGGCGCCTCCACGCCCAACAACAAGGTCGGGGAGACCATCGAGCGCATTGCGGCGGCGCGCGGCCAGACGCTGGAGGCGGTACTCACGTAGCGTCGCTCCTTCGGGAAATCTTCGCCATATTTCAGTATGTCTCTGAACGGATTCCATCCCGCCATCGAGCGCTGGTTCGAGTCGCGTTTCCGGGAGCCGACCGAGCCGCAGCGGCACGCCTGGCCGCTGATCCAGGCGGGGCGCAACGCCCTCATCGCTGCGCCCACGGGTTCCGGTAAGACGTTCGCCGCCTTCCTGGCGGCGATCGATTCGCTGCTCCGCCAGGGGCTCGACGGCACGCTGCGCGCTGGGACGCAGGTGGTGTACGTCTCGCCGCTGAAGGCGCTTTCGAACGACGTCCAGAAGAACCTGGCCGAGCCGCTGGCCGAGATCCGCCGCACGCTGGAAGCGTTGTGCCTGCCCGACGTGGAGATCCGCACGCTGGTGCGCACCGGCGACACGCCGGCGCCGGCGCGCCAGGAGATGGTGCGGCGGCCGCCGCACATCCTCGTGACCACGCCCGAATCGCTCTACCTCATTCTCACGTCGGAGCGCGCGCGCGAGATGCTGCGCGGCGTCCGGACCGTGATCGTGGACGAGATTCACGCCGTGGCGCGCGACAAGCGGGGCAGCCACCTCGCCCTGACGCTCGAGCGGCTGGAGCACCTGGCCGGCCGCCGTCTGCAACGCATCGGCCTCTCGGCCACCCAGAAGCCCATCGACGAGATCGCCCGCTTCCTGATCGGAGCCGGCACGCATCCCGCTTCCCGCATCCCGCTTCCCGAGATCATCGACTCCGGGCACGCCCGCGCGCTCGACCTGGCAATCGAGATCCCGTCGTCGCCGCTCGAGGCGGTGATGGCGGCCGAGGTGTGGGACGAGATCTACGAGCGGCTGGTGCAGCTGATCTTGCAGCACCGCACGACGCTGGTGTTCGTGAACACCCGGCGGCTCGCCGAGCGGCTCGCGCTGCATCTCTCCGAGCGCCTGGGCGCGGATCAGGTCACGTCGCACCACGGCAGCCTCTCGAAGGAAAAGCGGCTCGATGCGGAAACCCGTCTCAAAGACGGGAAGCTCAAGGCGCTCGTCGCCACGGCCTCGCTCGAGCTGGGGATCGACATCGGCGCCGTGGACCTGGTGTGCCAGATCGGCTCGACCCGATCGATCGCGACGCTGCTGCAGCGGGTGGGGCGCTCGGGCCATCATCTGGCCGCCGTGCCCAAGGGACGTGTGTTTCCGCTGTCGCGCGACGAGTTGATCGAGTGCGCGGCGTTGCTGCGGGCGGCGCGCGAGCGGGAGCTCGACCGGCTGATCATCCCGGACCACCCGCTCGACATTCTGGCGCAGCAGGTGGTCGCGGCGGTGGCGTGCGAAGAATGGGACGAGGCGGCGTTGTACGAGCTGGTGCGCGGGGCCTACCCGTACCGCGCTCTCCCACGCAGAGATTTCGACGCGGTGGTGCAGATGCTCGCCGACGGGTTCACGACGCGGCGCGGGCGCCGCGGGGCGTACGTCCATTACGACGGCGTGAACCGGCGTCTCAAGGCCCGGCGCGGGGCCCGGCTCGCCGCGCTGACGTCGGGGGGCGCGATCCCCGACGTCGGCGATTATCGTGTGATTCTCGAGCCGACCGAGATGTTCGTCGGCACGCTCAACGAAGACTTCGCGATCGAGAGCATGCCGGGCGACATCTTCCAGCTCGGCAACAGCTCGTACTTGATCCGGAAGATCGAATCGGGCCAGGTGCGAGTGGTGGACGCGCAGGGGCAACCGCCGTCCATCCCCTTCTGGCTCGGCGAAGCTCCCGGACGCACCCCGGAGCTGTCGGTGCAAGTGTCGCGGCTGCGGCAGGACATCGCGGACCGGCTGGGGAATACGGCGGACGCGCTCGCCTGGCTCGGCGCCGAGATCCCCGGCCTGCCCGAGGCCGCGGCGCGGCAGGTCGTCGAGTATCTCGACGCGTCGCACAAAATCCTTGGCGTCATCCCCACACAGCAGACGCTCGTGCTGGAGCGCTTCTTCGACGAAGCGGGGGGGATGCAGCTGGTGCTGCACGCGCCGTTCGGGAGCCGGGTGAATCGCGCCTGGGGTCTGGCCTTGCGCAAGCGGTTCTGCCGCAGCTTCAACTTCGAGCTGCAGGCGGCCGCCACCGAGGATGCGATCGTGATCTCCCTCGGGCCGCACCACAGTTTCCCGCTCGACGACGTGTTCCAGTACCTGAAACCGGCCACCGCCGAGCAGCTGCTGGTGCAGGCGATGTTGGACGCGCCGATGTTCGGCACGCGGTGGCGCTGGAACGCGACGCGGGCGCTCGCGGTGCTGCGGGCCCGCGGGGGCAAGAAGGTGCCGACGCCGCTCCAGCGCATGGAGGCGGAGGATCTCGTGGCCGCGGTCTTTCCCGACCAGCTCGCCTGTCCCGAGAACCTGGTGGGCGACCGCGAGATTCCCGACCATCCGCTGGTGCAGCAGACCATCCAGGACTGCCTGCTCGAAGCGATGGACTTCCCGGGCCTGAAGCGGGTGCTCGAGGAGATGGACGCCGGGCGCTGCCAGCTGGTGGCGCGCGACACGACCGAGCCGTCGCCCCTGTCGCACGAGGTGATCAACGCCAAGCCCTACGCGTTCCTGGACGACGCCCCGCTCGAGGAGCGCCGCACCCAGGCCGTGATCACGCGCCGCGGTCTCGACGTGAAGACGGCGGAGGAGCTGGGCCGGCTCGATCAGGCGGCGATCGACCGAGTTCGTGAGGAAGCTTGGCCGGAGATCGCGAGCGCGGACGAGCTACACGACGCGCTACTGGTGATGGGGGCAATGCCAATTGCGGATTGCGGATTGCGGAATGCGGATTGGCAAGGCTGGTTCGAGGAACTGGTCCGGGCGCGACGCGCCACAACGCTCTCGCACGAGCCCCGGCTTTGGATCGCGACCGAGCGTGTGCCTCTCGTAGAGGCGGTCTTCCCGGGCGTCCGCTGCGAGCCGGCTGTGGTCGCACCTGATCGCGAGCGCGCCAAGACGTGGACCCGCGAGGACGCGCTGCGCGAGCTGGTGCGCGGCCGGCTCGAGGTAGTGGGTCCGACCACGACCGCAGCCATCGCCGCCGCGCTCGGCGTGCCGCCGTCCGACGTGGACTTCGCGCTCGGCGCCCTCGAGCACGAGGGGTTCGTGCTGCGGGGCCAGTTCACGCCCGGCGTCGGGCAGCTCGAGTGGTGCGAGCGCCGGCTGCTCGCGCGCATCCATCGATACACGCTCGACCGGTTGCGTCAGGAGATCGAGCCCGTCAGCGCCGCCGACTTCATGCGCTTCCTGCTCCGCTGGCAGCGGCTCACCCCCGAGGCCCGCGCCGAGGGTCCGGACGGACTGGCGGCGGTGCTCGAGCTGCTGGACGGGTTCGAGGCGCCGGCGGGCGCGTGGGAGACCGACCTGCTCCCCGCGCGGGTGGGCGAGTACGACCCGCTGTGGCTCGACGGCTTGTGCCTCTCGGGAGAAATCGCCTGGGGAAGGTTGAGTCAAACGCGGAACGCGGAAGGGGGAACGCGGAACAGAAGGACCGGCCCCATTCGCACGACACCGGTGGCATTGTTCCGGCGCGAGCGGGGTGCGGTCTGGCGATCGGCGGTGGCCGAGCCTGCCGCGGCCGATCTCGCGCTCTCTCACTCGGCCGCGGCCGTGCTCGGCGTGCTGGACGAGCGCGGCGCGTCGTTCTTCGGCGACCTCGTGAACGCGACCGGGCTGTTGCGCACCGAGGTCGAAAAGGGACTGGGCGAGCTAGTGGCTTGGGGACTCGTGACGGCGGACAGTTTCGCCGGCCTGCGGGCGCTGCTCGTCCCATCCGACCGCCGCCGCCCGGTCGGCGGCTTCCGGCGCCGGGGCAAGGTGGCGCCGTTCGGCGTCGAGACGGCGGGTCGGTGGTCGCGCGTGCGGAACTCCTCGCCCCTCCCGGAGGAGCGGGTCGCCGAAGCCGTCGCGTGGCAGCTACTGCGGCGCTACGGCGTCGTGTTCCGCCGGCTGGCGACGCGCGAGACGCTGCTCGTCCCGTGGCGCGAGATCCTGCGCTCATACCGCCGGCTCGAAGCGCGGGGTGAGATCCGCGGCGGCCGCTTTGTGGGCGGCTTCTCGGGCGAGCAGTACGCCCTGCCCGAGGCGGTGGGCCTGCTGCGCAACGTGCGACGCGAGCAGCCGGCGGCCCAGCTGGTCGCTGTGAGCGGGGCCGATCCCCTCAACTTGGCGGGGATCATTACGCCGGGTGAGGTCGTGCCCGCGCTCGCGACCAACCGGATCTTGTACCGCGACGGCATCCCGGTCGCCGTGCGCGAGGGAAGCGGGAGCGGGGAGCGGTACCTCGTGGAGACGGCACCCGACGAGCAGGAGCGGCTCAAGTCCGCACTGGTGCGTGGCCGCGCCACGCCGCTGGTGCGCGCCTATCTGGGCAAGCGCAGTCTGCAGACCCGCTAGTTCCCTCGTGTAACGGGCCCGCGGCACGCGGGTTGCCCGCCCTACCACTACTCTCGCTATGGGCATTCCGGGCCACGTCGCGCCCGCCAACGGCGAGGCCGCACGGCTTCGCTGGGAATGGGCTCTCGGCGCCAGGGGCGCGGGCTCGGTGGTGACGTGTATCCCGGGACTGTTCGCCGGAGGGTGGATCTGGGACGACACGTGGAGGCGGTTACGCGCGGAGGGACTCAGCGCGTTGCGCCTGCGCGATCCACTGGCGACGCTCGATGCGGCCCGTGAGCCGGTCGCCGAGTCGCGACGCGTGCTCGAATGCCTGCTCGACGACCTCGGCGTAACCGGCTCCATCGTCTGCGGCAACTCGCTCGGTGCGCTGCTCGCGCTCGATCTCGCCCGGCTGCGGCCGGGGCACGTCCGCGCCGTGGTGTTGAGTGGTGCGCCTGGGCTGGAAGACGGCGTCAACCTGGGCATCGGCACGCCGCGGGCGGCGACGCGCGAGTTCGTGAACCGGCTCGTCGATGTGCTGTTCTACGACCGGTCCGGCGTGACCGACGACATGATCGAACGCACGCGGGCCGTGTTGGCCGACAAGGGCCGGCTGTTCAACGTGGTCCGGGCGCTGCGCGCGGCACGGCGTTATCCGGCACGCGATGCCCTGGCCGCGATCGATTGCCCGGTGTTGATGATCTGGGGCGCTGACGATGTGGTCACGCCGCCGGCCCAGTGGGAGCGGTGCGCGGCCGGCATGGCGCGCGGCGAATTCCACGCCATCCCGGGCTGCGGGCACGTGCCGATGCTCGAGCAACCGCTCGAGTTCAACCGCCTCTTGCTGGACTTCGTGCGCCGTGTGCTCGCGGGACCGGCGCCGGATGCGCATCCCGCGCGCCTAGTAATTGACGAAGCTGATCGCCTGTCGGATCACGGCGCGCACTGACCGCCCCGCGCGCCGCGCGGCGCGATACACCGAGCCTCGCACCACCCGCAGCGCTTCCGCGTCGAACGCGTGGTTCGGACTCTCCGCGATCTTCCCGGATCCGGGTTCCACGTGGCCGGTCGCATCGAGCGCCGCTTCCACCACGACGGTGCCACCGACCCGCAACGCCTGCATCTCGGGCGGGTAGCGGATCGCCGGATGCGACACAAGCACCGGTTGCTCGTCCACCGGCTCGACCGCGCTCGGGGCCGGCATGGCCGGACCCGCCGCGTTGCTTCCGCGCCGGGCGAGCCGCACCGAGTCCGCCAGGCGGCGCAGGAAGGGTGCGAGATCCACGCCGCGCGCGATGAGACTCTGGTACCGCGCCAGGCCCGCTCCCAGATCGGCGCGGGCGGCGCTGTCGCGCCCGGCGCGCGACGCGGCTACGCCCCGCACCAGCAGCGCGTACACGCGCTCCCCGTCGGTCGGATGCGCGAGCGACGTATCGAGCGCGAGCTCGAGCAGGGCCAGCGCGCTGTCGGGTCGCCGGGCCGCCAGCTGAGCGCGAGCCGACCCCACCAGCTCTGTCGCGCTCAACCGCGGGGGGTGCACGTCCACGCCGAGCTGCACCATGACGCGCACGGCGGCGCCCTTGAGGCGACCGGCGGAGAACTGCGACGCCAGCATCATCTGTGTCACGGCGTCGTTCAGGCCGGAGTCGGGCGTGGACAACACCTCCACCGACGCAGGCTCGACGTGCCCCGACGTATCGACGATCGCCGCCACCCGCACCAGGCCCTCCACATGGCGCAACAGCAGGGCGCGAGGGTAGTTCACCGGCGGGCCCGACAGCCGTCGGGGCGGTTCGTCCACGCTTCCCGACGTGTAGAAGACGCGGGACTGGCTCGACAGAAGCGCGGGGCAGAGCAAGAGCAGCCAGGCGACGCCGCGGAGCCACGTCATGGCCTGGTCAAGTCGACGCTCACCACCGGGAGATCCCAATGCGCCGCGAGGATCTCGAAGCGCCGCTGCTCCTCGCGCCGGAACGTGTCCTGGTCGGGGAACAGACGCTTGAGCTCCGCGTCGGGGAACGCTTCGTGCGGCGCGGCCGCGTTCTTCCACACGATCGTGACGCGATAGTCCCAGCGGCCGTCCTCGGTGCCGTGAAAACGCGGCGCGTCCGCGCTGACCTGCTGCGCGTGGCCCAGCTCGATCTGACGCTTGAGCACCGGAAAATGGTTCTTCTTGAACAGCCGGATGAACTCGTCGGCGTAGCCCCAGCGGACCTTGTAGTAGTACTCCACCACGAACGGCTCGCTCGCGCCCGCCGGCGGCGCCTGAGCGACGCCCGCTGCCGGCGCCACGAGCAGGAGGGCGAGCATCGCGCAACGCAGCATGTCTGTCTCCTTGTCTGGAGCCCGTTCAGGCCGTCGGCTGCTTCAACTTGTCGAGATAGAGCTTGCGGACTTTGGCCACCTTGGGCGCGATCACCGCGCTGCAGTAGCCTTGGGTGGGGTTGCGGCGGAAGTAGTCGCGATGGTACTCCTCCGCCGGGTAGAACGCCGCGAGCGGCTCGAGCTCGGTCACAATCGGATCGTCCCACACCTTGCCGGCCCGAAGCTCGGCCATGACGCGCTCCGCCGTCGCCTTCTGCTCGGGAGAATGGTAGAAAATCGCCGAGCGGTATTGCGTGCCCACGTCGCCGCCCTGACGGTTCAGCGTCGTCGGGTCGTGAATCGTGAAGAACACGTGCAACAGCTCGTCGAACGACACGACGGCGGGATCGAAGCTGATCTGCACGACCTCGGCGTGACCGGTGGCGCCGGTGCACACGTCCTCGTACGACGGGTTGGGCACATGGCCCCCCGCATAGCCGGACTGGACCCGCTCGACGCCCTTCAGCTGCTGGAACGCGGCTTCGAGGCACCAGAAGCACCCGCCGGCGAGGGTCGCGACTTCGCGCTGTGGCATCGACTCTTTCCTGGTGGGGTTATTTGAAAGCTAGCTCATCCAGCGCGCAGCTTCCGCGCCGCCAGCGCGGTGCCGGCCACGCGCGAGCGGATCTTGGCGAACGCCGTGTCCCGATCGGTGGAGGTGTCGTCAGCAAAGGGTGCAAAACCGCAATCGTCGGTCGTCCCCAGCCGGTCGAGCGGGATGTACTCCGCCGCCTCCAGCACGCGATCCCGCACTTGCTCCGGTGTCTCGACCGTTGGATCGATCGGATCGATCACGCCGATGAAAACCCGCTGACCCGGCTTGGCGTGCTGTTTGACCAGGCGCAGCGCCCTGCCACGATCCGGCTCACTGGCGCATTGGATGTAGAAGTTGGTCGCCTCGAGCTGGAACAGGGTCGGCAGCAGCTCCGCGTAGTCCACGTCGGCGCTGTGGGTCGAGTCCTGGTCCCCGCCGGGACAGGTGTGGACGCCGATCCGGC